>Ga0334885_1000813_pt1 | contig 47683 bp, 49 predicted proteins | sample GraSluR1_MG_8_FD_207233 | JGI IMG/M metagenome (GOLD analysis project Ga0334885, IMG submission 207233) | Sludge microbial communities from methane-producing bioreactor in Wageningen University, Netherlands - Granular Sludge_31_05-R1 | ecosystem: Engineered > Bioreactor > Anaerobic >...
TTGACGGAGGAGAATCCTACAGGAGAACACTGAGTCCCAAAACCAGGCAGTAACAGACTACCCTCTCCGGCAAAAGTGGGGAATTACCGCGGCCCCGGGGGTGGGGAATAACCTTGGCTCTTGACAGGCAGGTGCTCCGGGCGGCGGCACCGAAAGGATGAAACATTTCACCACGGCGGAACACGCGGCAGTGAAGCTCCGCGATGTATTCAATCAGGCGTCGGTGGCAGCCTACGAGAAGGCATCGGAGGGGCTAAATGTGGCTGAAGGATTCCGGAAAGAACTATTCCGATCCCAAATCAAAGCGCTCTCTTCGTTTGCTTCGTCGTCACTCTCCTCAACGTACCGCGGTACGCCTGCGTCGGTTCCTCCTCTCTGCCTTGATATCATCTTCGATTTGGAATCGGAATAGTCCGTTTCAGCAGATGTTTCCATCTGTTGGAAGCAGCGGATGCAGAGGAGCCAGATATCTGAGGAGACACGACGCTCAGCTGCACCTACACAGATTCACAGCACAGTAAAGGCGCCCGACAAACGAAACATTAATAGAATGAAAGAGTGGGTGTATTACATGCTCGGCCAACAGGGAACAACAAATTTGTGCTAAACGATGTCGAAAAGCTTCTTCAGATAACCTCGATCATCTTCCGAGACTCGCTCCATCTTATCTAATAGCTGAGATTTTGCCCAAGACACTGCCTTCTGGCAATCGTCGTTTACTATCGCACCGGTCACAATTAGGAGAAAAGATATCATAAGTACGGCATGCACATCAGTCGGAGTGTCCTTGTACATCCTTTTAGCTGGTTGCGCCAGATTCAGCCAGTAGGGAAGGTCACTCTCTTTTAGTCTGTTGTAGGAGATGCCAGCCCAAAAGTTGAACATATTGTCTCCAATAGTCTGCAGCCTAGATATCTCCCCCGCATCATTACATACACCAACAATAGCCGCGAGTTGCGCCTCGGCTATTTCTTTGAAGTCCAAACCATGATAATGTATAAAACCAATCTGATGTCCAACCTGAACCAAGACTTCATAATTCCGCGCCTTTCTGGCAACACTCAGCGCTTCCCTTAATGATTCTTCTCGGTAATCACTCTCATTGGTCACGCCGTCAATTCCGGCCTGCCGCATCTTTACTTCTGCAAGCCACCAACCCCTTCTTTGATTTGGCAAATGCTGCACGGCTTCCTTCACCCCATTGAGGAACGCCGTAAATTCCTTATGCAGAATCTTTCCCTGCTTCAACAATTCTTCGGTCTTTGTGAATATGTAATATTTCCAGAATGATTCTTGAAAAGCATTGCCTTCGATGTCTGTTTCAAAGGTCCTACACAAAATGCGGTAAACCTCAGTTTCCTGACCCTTTTCGACTAGTAGCACAACAAGCTTGAGCCCCACCCATACTTTGGCTCTTGTCTCCATCACATTTTCTGCCGTACCCTCAAGAGCTCTGTATAGTGCGATGATTTCTTCCTTTGTGTCTCCAAGGCGTTCGAAAATATCGGCAAACATAAAGTAGGCAGAACAAACGCCAGCACGAGGAGTTGCCTCCTCGGGAATATCTTCAAAAAGCCTTTTCTTGAACTCGAAATGCCAGTTCCCGTTTATTAAGGTTTCTACAAAAGGTTCTCCTTTCAACTTCGCCTCTATTGCCATAAGCGAAGCCAAACCCACAGTCGTCGCAGAAGCGTACTCGCTTACTTTGCCCAAATAGTAGCGTTCGACGATACCATAGAGTATTCTTACTGCTTCTTTTATGTTTCCTTTTCGATATACGGCGACTGCATGTTCCCCATCACATTTTGCCTGCATAGTAAGGAAACCTAGCTTTCCGAAGCATACGCCCGCAACGGATAAATGCTGAATAGCCAAATCGTTATCTTCGAAACATAAACCAATCCTATAATTCGCCCATGCGTAATCGAATGAACCAGGATTATCTTGGATTGCTGATAGACATTCCTGATACTCTAGAATAGCTTTGTCATACTCCTTATCTCTATAGAAAATATCGCCTCTTATTTGCTTCATCTTTGACAAGACTCGACTGGATTGAACCTTCAGCTGCTTAATCAGTTGAGCAATTTCTTCGCAATATCTTGTTGCTCGTAGTTTCTCGCCGCGTTCAAGATGGTACTGTGCGTATGCGAACTTTTTTAGTAGATCGAAAAGACCGTCAGTCTTCTCCATTGCTTCCGGCATGGTATCTGCAATATCGAAGCCTTCCTCCATAGACGCTTGCCATCCCAATGTACAGAACCAGTTCGCCAAGTTTCCCAACAGGTCGTCTTGACTCGATAACTGCTGACAAAGATTCCGCACAAAATCAAAAGGAAACATGCTTGGAGACCCGAGTTGAATTAGTATATGGAGGCCTTCCACCATTTCAGTCAAAATCTCTCTTGTGACAAACTCTGTTTCTGGCAGATTCAGAAATAGTCTTGCATCCAAACTATTCGCTATTTGGAGTCCGAGAGAAATACCGTCTTGACCCAATCTCGCCGCGCTGAGGGCCGCGTGAAAACACAAGACTGTATTGACCATTCCATGAGAGGAGCCTAATTCATTAGGGATATCCTTTTCCGTTAAAGGGTTTTCTGTTATCCTCTTAATGAGACCAATCGCATGTGATTGGTTACCTGCTTCTGCATAAACGGTAGCTAGAGAAGCCAAGATAAAGAGATACAGGACCTTCAATCCTTGTTCTGACGGTGGGTTCAGAGCAGTTACAACCGCCAAGCGGTTAAGCATGTATTCCCTTTGAAACTCGGTTAAGGGCGCATTGAATACGGGCAGGAGACGATAAGCCCAGAATAGAGCTAGGAAATGGTCGCCTCCGAGGATAGCATACCATATGCCATCAAGACCTCGGTTAGCGTCAATAACTTTGCCTCTTGGCTGGCAGAGGAACCCCGCTGTTTTCCGATAGGTCCTGATTTTGTCTTCAGGAGTTAACATCGTTACAGCAACTTCCCGAAAAACAAATGCCACCTGATAGCCTGCGGCATCGTCCCCTTCCAATATCGTTCCCCTGAGTCTTTCAAGCATCAGATTCACCGGGGTTCTAAGCTGCGGACTAATTGAAGACGCTACAAACGCCATAAGTTCAAGATCAAACCTAAGAAACAGAGGCGCGAGCCGCAAGACGAAATCACGGGCATCCTCGTTGGACAACAGATCGTCAAAAAGAAGTTCTTTTATTTCTTCGGTTAAATCCTCATCATGTAAAGCGGGAGCGGACTTCAGTTTTACTGCGAAAAGATCTTGACGATTAGGCGCTTTTCTGGCCAAGGCCATCGCAATAAGTGGATGCCCGCCACTTATTACAGCAAGTAGCTCACTGTAAGATGATAGCTCGTCGGTGATCTTGATGCCTGCACAACCTATTAGTTGTTCAATTTCTTCGGAAGACCAGGACGGGCAAAATGTTTCTATAACCCTGTTTCCTAACCACGGTCTTAACCTCTTGTTACTAACTAGGATTACTGATACGGGTATTCTGTCGCTGACGTTCTTAAACAAATCCAAGAGGTCTTTGATACCCACGCCGGCCCTTGGGTCTACGTTTTCGGTGTTATCTACGATTAAAAGAACCTTGCCCCTTTTTTCCGCATTGTTCAGGCCGGCAGCTACTTCTGAAAGGGCTATCTTTCTGTCCACATACTGATTGGTCAATTCGGCGTCAGTAATCAAGCCCAGTATAGTTCTTACAACACTCTGCACAAACTCAGGTTGTTCCTCATGGTTATGAGGGCTATCGAACCAGCATATCTCGAAGCCATTATCGACAGCTTTTTTGCACAATTGCGCCACCCAGGTGGTTTTGCCTATCTTCGGTACGCCCAAAAGGGCATAAGCGGATCCTGCGGCAAGTTGCTGTGTAAAAAAATCGTTCACACTTGTCCTGACCACTCGATTTGGCTCAGGCAGAACCTTACGAGTAAAGCGTGACGGCTGAAGGAGCGCAATCTCTGCCTCAATGGCAGAAACGTCTACATCCACAATTGTATCCTTGGTGTGTCGCTCAATTACCTGTTCAATTAGGGATAATGGGAGAGCATACTGTTTATACAAACGAAGTTTGGCCTCTGCGACCTTCTTTGCGGCTAGACCTTCTTCGTACTCGTATACGAGGGGGCAATAATCTTTTACTACTTGGTGGTACGTGTCGACTGCACCCCTTATTTCCTCCTCAAAAGTCGATAGTGAGAGGATGGTGATGTGGGACCCAGTTATTCTCTTGGCGTAATCCATGATCCGTGATTTCGCATCCGGTAATGTGGTTGGTATCTCCGCAGACGCACATAGGACTATTTCGTCTATCTTGCTGATTTTATCAACACACTTAGCAATGTCTTTTACGGGTTTCCAATCGGTAGGATCTTGTGGAATGCTCCAAAAGTTGGTCTCCGTGCTGCATTGTACACAGATATGGCTGCCATTAGGGTTGACTTTGATTAAGTCTGGCGTTCCCTTTCTAGTCTTCCCCGTGGCAGTTGCGCCATGTCTTTCCAGACCTACGAATCTCTCTGCATACAAGGGTAAGAATGAAAGGCAGAATTCTTGAAAAGCCCCTTGTTCCAAGGATCTTATTGAGATTGACAGAAGCTTCTTTATCGGGTCGCCCACGTGTGGCCCATCTGATAGCACTTTACGCTATTGAAATGATTTTGTAACTCCTCGCTATGCCCGTTCTTGTCCGAAAATCCCTTTATTTTCTGCCACTCCATTCACCTGCGACAAATCATTTTGTATCTTGTCACTTCATTTTCATATAACTCTTGCCTGATTTCAAGCTAAGAATTCCCATCTGAACTGTCGAATATCGCTTGAAATGTTGTACTCTCTGAAAAGGGACAAGGGTTTGATTGCAGGAAGTAATTGCAGAACGCGGTCAACTGGAAATAAGGGATCAAGGTCTCACCTCAACGGAGGCATCAGACATCAAGAATAATTTCGTGCCGCACAAAGAAACAGCTAAGACTTGTTTTTAACCCAGCAGATTTTGCAGTTCCACCCAGGTTTCAATAAGATCTAGACGTTGTCCGAGTTTCAAGGCTGTAAAAAATGCGAGCTCGATACTTTCAGCGACTTGTTCCGCTAGGTTAGTCTCGTCTTCGGTGGTATGTATACCCAGAGAAAGCCATCTTGATAGTTCGAGAGTGGAATATATCATACTCGCGAGTGCAGGGTGATGAGGTACGGTGGATAGGACCTCATCCGCAAGAGAGCGGTTTCCAATAATCGTATCGCAAGAGACTTCGGCACCGGAAAGCCACTCATCAGTCATACGCACAAACCAATGTTCTGAATAAACCCTGCGCGCAGACAGAAGGGCAAAGGCAAATTGTCGAAAACTGGGTATCACAGGTATTACGATTCTATCGACAAGGGCCAGTCCGGTTGCCTTGAATCGACCAATTCCGTCAGGCGTAGCCCCTTTTGCAGTGCCCTTCCAGACTGCCAAGTTGTCATTTTCGAGTCTCTCATAGAGGGGATTAAGCAGAACAGCGATTGCAGGATGCATATACAACGATTCTACGCAAGCATTGTTACAGACGGTATGCTTTTCCCATCGATAACCATCTACGTCAAACCCCTGATCATCTGTCAAAAGATACACCCTGGTAAATCTATTGGCCCCGATAGTCATATGAACGGCGGCCTCCTCGTACCGTTTCCGTCCGGATTCTAAGTAATGCGTGGTGCATGTTTAACGCACTGTTCAAACATCTCTAGCCAGACTTTGTCTTGGTTGCCTAGTCAGTTTTAGGCTATCACAACCAAGTATTCCCATATTACTTTTTCGAGATATGTTTTAACCCAAAAAAAGCTGACACAGATGTCATCTGCGAAAAGATAAGGACGACGGGTTATTAAAAACACTACCATGGTCCGGAAAGTTCCGCGGGTGGAAACCAACATGTCTTTCCCCCAGGGGACCCGATCCTGATCAAGTCATCTTAATTCATCTGAAGGTGGCGGCTCAATTTTTTCTCTGCTGATGAACATTGTGGAGATGAAGTTGGCTGGACTTGTTGTTCTTTTCATCTCAGGCAATTGCTTTATTGATTTCATCAAACAGAGAACTGATGGTCTCTTGATATTCATCTCTAATCTTGCCTGATTCATCAAGGAGTCCTCGTACCGCTTCTTTTGCTGGAAAAGCAGGTTTACTTCTCACATCTTTTGCTGGAATACTATGATAATAGTAAAATGGAAATTGTTCCTTCAAGTGGGGGATTAAATCCTTTTTGTCGTCGTCCAAAATACCTGCGACTTTTTGAAAGCCTAAGTCATTCAGTATCCGAGAGATCGCTTCCATGTTACCAGCGCCTCCAACACCCCAGCCAAAAAAGGTTCCATTTAATTGCTTGTTGATCTGACACAATATCTGGTTGTAAAAGATTACATCTTCCTGCCCTTCTACCAAAACAATGCGATCGTCAAGAAAAAACACCTCTCTCGCATCCAGACCCAAGATATGTGGATTATTGACATTCCTTAAGAAGCCTTCAACCTTCTTGATGCATTCTGTGCTTAGCTGGCAGATTATCGATTGAAAGTTCCTTGACACTACTCTCGCAATCTTCGATCCATTTACTAGTGTAGAAACACCAGCAAAATATGGAGAATGAGTGGACACTACTATTTGCCTGTCGCTAGAATACTCACTTATAAGTGTAGCTAGTTTTTTTTGTAGTGATGGATGAAGCGATAACTCGGGTTCGTCTATAGCGATCATTTCTCCCGGTTTAGAATCATACAGAGCATCAACTATAAAAAATAAGCTAACAAGTCCTTCGCCCAATCCATCACTATTGTGATAAGCGCCCCCCACATCAAACTTCAGAAAGTATGATCCTCCATCAGATTGATCAATAGTCCAGTTGGGAAGCGGTTCTAATACTCTACTAAGTACCGTATCGAAAGCCTTTCGGTCTTTTTGTATTTGGAACAGTCTAGTCGCAAACAGGTCCAGACTAGAACTTCTAATCGCTGGTAAACCCTGAGATCCGATATATTCTTGTCTAGAATATAGCGACTTGGAAAAGAGAGGATTAAAAGTTCTACGCGATGGAAGGACAAAAATGGTACCAAATGACGCAACCTTTCCTTGCTCTAAGGATTCGCATTCACTTCCTCCTGCACCAACGGTCTGAATAGAGCGATAATCGCCGGTTTCATCAAAAAGTGTCAATTCGACTTTATCACCCGCTTTTTGATTACGTTTTCCAACAGTAAAACTTCCGGGAGAACCTTGAGAGAAAGCTCTTATAGCTTCTATAATCGTAGACTTACCACCATTATTCGGACCAACAATTATGGTTAAACCGCTTCCCCTTGTGCCGTTAGGGATTGCCAATTCCAATTGTTGTTTCGTCTCGAACCCACGTAGCCCACTTATTTCCATCTTTTTTATACTCAAGGCTAAAACCTCCTTTTGTGCATAACTACCTCAGGTATCGGTCATTGCCTGTAATCAACAGCAAAACTTTTCAGCTCACTTTTGTAGTTTCCTCGCCAGTATCGGGGTCTTTAGCCCAATCAATAGATGTAGGATAATCATCGCCAATGAGTTCAAACAGTTCAATTATGTCATCAATATCTAGAGAATAGATCTTTTTGTTCTTATCAGTATCCGATGTGAATAGAATTCCGGCCAAGCCGCCATCTGGTGCTGCGCTTGGGGCGAACACAAAGCTATGTATGATGCGTCCGCTTATAAACGAGATATCGCGTACTTCTGTATGTGAGACCGCAAGATCGTATAATTCGTCGATTCTATGATTATTTCGCCAAGTCACGGGTTTTTTATTAGGATGCCAGACGACTTTCATCTTTCGTTTCTTGGCTGTATCCGTCACTTTTGTGATTGTTTCTAAAAGCTTACGTACAGAGTAAAATCCAATAAAAACGTCCTTCTCAATTTGAACATATTGCGATTCAGTTAGCTCCGCAACCGACTTGAGGGTGCGGAGCCTACTCGCCATTTCCAGAAGCGGTTGTTTCCAGTACCAAGATTCGAAAATCATTGTTTATAACCCCAATATTGAGTCTACTGCGAAGAATAAATTTCTGACATCGTACTCTCTGCACAAGCTGTTTGTCAATAAATGATTAGGTGGTTATCATCTTTTGCTATGTTTGATTATATCTGAAGTTAGAGTATGCTTTGTTCTGTGTTTATCATACCGTCCGAACGGTGTTGCTCTATGGTGTTGCTCGCTATTTCTGTTTTTTTAGCAATACGCCCTCAATATTCTTTAGACCTGCCAGAATGATGGGGAAACGAGCCTTTGTGGCTGATGGAGCATCAATGTTTAGAGTCGTGCCTTTGATGTATTGATGAGCAAGCTTATCTCTTTCGGCTTTCAGTATAGACAAGGCACCAATTAGCGGCTGAATGATTTTGTGGTCCACTTCCTTGTTCATTTGTTCAATACCATGTCTGCCAATAATCGCTTCAATCATTGGCAAGAAGTGGCGTTCATAGTCGAATCCGTAAGTACGACGAACGATTTCTTTCTCGATGTATTTGTGATTGCTCGGTTCCTGCAAACGTCGTTTAGCCAGTCGGAGGACGATATCATCCATTGTCATTTCGATCCATCCGCAGAGTTCAATCACCGCCAACTTTGAATAGAACAAACTTTTTTGGACAGAAGTCGTGGAGTCGTACAAACTCTCTATCTGTTTAAGGTTTGACGCAATATAAGTCTTAGTAACCATGCCTATCCGGCGAATGCTTCGATGGCTGCTTGCATCCGTCCGATAACCCTCTTCTTTCCAGCAAGGCCTTCGAGCAACCGTTCTTCCGAGAACTCCTCATGCTTCAAAAGTTGTTGATATCTCTGCACAACATCTTTTGATTCCATTTGCTCGATTCTGTCAATATTGCGCGCAACACCTACCATCGTTGCTTCGACAATTGAAAGAGGGGTTTTCCCCGGTGCGCTTCCACCGTAAATCTTGTTTAACACTACTTCCACCATACGTGTGAAAAGAATCCGTTTGTTGTAGATGTCCTCTGGTGAAATCATCTTGTTATCGTCCATATAGTCATTCAAATATCGCGCTAGGCGGCCGCCGTATTCCTCATATGTCTCTTGAAACGCAAATATACGGAGAATTAGCTCCTGCTTGGTAAACCGGTATCCAGATTCTTTCTTCATTCGATTCAAGCGCATCCAATCAGAGTTCTTGTTCAACTCCTTGAGTAACTCGTTGAATGGCCCGGAATATATGCAGTTACGAATTTCTTGATTGTTGAGCTTCATCGCTCCAGTGTTCAGGCGGTGAAAAATAGTGAACAAATAGCGTGTGTGCTGTTTTTTCGAATAGTCACACCGCAGAACGGTAATGGGTAGCGTTAAGTTCTCGACCCTCTTGTAATATCGGTTAAGAGAGGAATCAGGATTGAGAAATTCCTTTGCGGGTTTTCCTCCCAGTTCCGGATCAATGTCATCAAGTCGTGACAGCGTCCAGGCAGGATCACCACCTAGAAAGCGGATGATGCTTGCCATGCGCTGAAGTCCATCAATGACCTGCCATTTACCTGCTTTAAAGTCCATGCTGAAGCACAGACTAGGAATCGGCAATTGCTTGATCAGAGAATCGAGAAAGCGGGTTTGTGCAGGCCCCTTCCAAACAATCTCCCGTTGGAATTCTGGCTGAATATCCAGAATTCCTTGTTTATACATCCGGTAGAGATCGGCACAAGACCGTGATTCGTTATACGCGACAATGTCTGGCGGTGGGACATCGGCGCTGTCGTCTTCCTCGTATGAGCGCTTCTCAAGCTCCTCAAGTTTGTTCTGAGTCATACTTTACTCCTTGTGCTCAGTTCCATTTGTGAACACTTAATAGATAGATATGAAAAACCCTTTGTAAATACTATTATTTGAAAACTTTTAGTGTCAAGGCAATTCCTAAAAATGGATGATTATAGACTTGATCTCGATCTAGTCATCGAAGCGGCTCTGGATCTGGCAGGCCGTAGGGAGCGCCCCCGGGGCGAGGTGTTCAGGGGCGACGGAGGGCAGATGTGGTTGCGGGACCTTCGGCAGTTCTATATGGAGCAAAGAGACTGCCAGCAATACGACAACATCCGCCACGATCGCACCTTTCCTTGCCGCCATCAATGTCGGCGATCTGTATCGCACCGATGGTTTCGGGAATCCTATCGCGGTGCGGCTTGTAACAAAGGCGGATGGAACATCGGTGGGTTCCGCCCCTCCGGCACCATCTCCGAAGTGGACATGGTCGGTTCCCTCTCCGTACGCTGGGACGGTGGGGGTGATGAGTGACGGGAAATGGGTCTATTCGCAAAGGGTGATCTATCCGCAGTGACGGGGCGTGACCGAAGGGGGCAAGGGGAGGAGGCTGCAAAATGCCTATCAGTCTTAGGATTCTGCCGAAGAAAGAAGAGATGATCAAGCGGGCGGCGAGGAAAGAGGGGAAGACGAAGACCGCCTTCATACTGGATGCGATCGATGAGAAACTGGGCCTCGCGGCGAACCGTGAAGAACGCATCAGGAAAGCGGCAGGCTGGTTGACACCCGAGGAGGCCTCGGAGTTGAGAGAGGACCTTCAGGTCTTTGAAGAGATTCGAGAGGGTGACTGGAAATGAGGCTTGTCCTTGATACGAACGTCTGCATCATTTTCGGCATGGGGAAAGAGGAGGTGGTGGATCTCATTGCAGGGCAAAGCACGGAGGTCCTCCTGCCCGTCAATCCTGGAAACGTTCGTGGTCCTGGTCCGTTGCGCCGTTTACTGAACACTTTCTCCCTTCACCAGCAGCACCGGTTCTTTCTTCGCGGCCTCCCGCATTCCCTTCGTGAAGCCGCTTCTGCTGAAGAGGATGAACCTGTCTGTCCTTTCGCCGGCGGGGGGCCAGTCGACGAGGCGGGACTTGTTCACAAGGTCTTTGTAGACATCCTCACCCACCTCCTTGTTGCTCCACTTGCACTCACAGAAGTATGCCGTTCTTGATTCCTCGTCGAGGGCGACGATGTCTATCTCTGCCTGCCTCGACCACCACCTTCCTATCGAGGTGTAGCTCATGTGTCCGTCGCGCATGAGGCCCGCGCAGAGCTGTCGGCACACGTCCTCGTACAGGAAGCTGACATGGTGTTCGAAAGAATCGGCAATCAGCTTCATGACGTATTCAGTGTTGCCGATCTCCAGCCTGCTTCTGTTCGCGAAGACATATTTGAACCAGAAGGATGAGAACCTATCGTGGAGACGGTACAGTCCTTGCTTGCTCTTCTCGGGGGTCTTTTCCGTGACAGGGATGTCCTTCTCAACGAACCTGAGGGACCTCAAGGTGTCGATGTACTTGGAGACAAGGCTCTTTTCGAAGCCCGTTTCATTGATGATCTCCGCCAGCTTTCGTTTCCCCTGCGCGATCGCCTTCAGAATGGAGAAATAGTTCCTGGGTTCCCTGAGCTCCTCGCGGAGTATGTACTCCACTTCGTTGTAGAAGAAAGTTCCGCGGTCCAGGACCTGTTCGTTGATGACCGTGAGAATGTCGTGTCCCGGGTCGATCTTCTCCAGGTACGCGGGTACGGTCCCGAAGACGGAATAGATCCGTACCAGGTCTTCAAAGGCTTTTCCGGGAAAGAAGCCCTTCAGCGCCTCAAACCCCATCTCGGGGACTTCAAGGGATGCCGTGCGTCTTCCGTAGAGGGGGGCTTTGTAAAAGAGGACCTCCCTTTCCATCATCCCCACGCTCGATCCCATGAGTACAAGGAAAATGCCGGTATTCTTGAGATGTTCATCGATCCCTTTCTGGAACACGCTCGATATGGCAGAGTTGGCGTTGGCAAGGTACGGGAACTCGTCGACGACGAGCACCATCCGCCCGGCATTCCGCGCGCTTTTCGCTTCAAGGTAAGAGAACATCTGATGCCAGTCTTTAAAGCCGGATTCCGTGAGAATGGTATCGCCGAATCTCTCCCCTATCATCCTTCCCAGGTTCTTCAGCTGTTCTCTCTCGGGCAGAGCATCAGCAAGGAAGTAAACAGCGTCCTTTCCCTTGATGAATTCCTGGACCAACCTTGTCTTGCCGATCCTGCGCCGACCGTAAACGGGTACGAACTGAAATCCTGCAGTGTCATAGATCTTGTCAAGGAACGCCAGTTCCTTTTCCCTGTTCACGAAGTCCATAAGTCCCCCTCCCGTTGGTTTCCCAAGTGGCCTGGATAATCTAACGTAGTATAATCGCGAGTAGACTAATTGTCAATGGATTGCCGGGATTGGAAGGCCTTGTTGACGGAGGTGAACAGATGAGGAGCGGTAGCTATACTACGATAGAGAAGGTTGCGAAATCCCGGTCAGTTTTCGGACTCTGCCGGAAGAGGAAGAGATACCCACCCTGAATACCTTGACGGGAGGTGCCGGATGGGCTATACATCGAATATCCACGATAGCGGGAGAAGACATGATCACAAGGGTTCAGAGATGGGGTAACAGCCAGGGTCTGCGTCTTGCAAGGCAGGTGCTCGAGGATGCCCGTGTTTCCGTTGGCGACGATGTTGAAGTGGCGGCAAGGGACGGTGTGATCGTTAAAGCCCCGGTGAAGCGTGTCTGTGGCAAAGTGAGTCTGCAGGAATTGGCATCGCGCATACCCGATGGCAACAAAGCAGAAGAAACCGACTGGAGTGAGACCACCGGCAAGGAAGTGTGGTGAATGAGACCCTGTATTCCGGAAAAGGGGGATTTCGTGGCGGTTAGCGAGGAGGTTTCGTAGGCACCATGGAGTTCAATGAAGACTTTCTGGAAGGTTTGCGCTACATGGATCGCACGCGTCTCCATGGGCCAGTGGAGAACGGTAACACCGACCGCGTCCGCGAGATCCTCGAGAAGGGAGTGCTTGAGATAGACGGGAGGGACAATTGCGGCAAGACGGCCCTCCACCGGGCTTGTGAGGGGCGCAAGGTGGAGATAGTTAAGCTCCTCCTCGATGCGGGCGCCGACGTGAACGGGGACAATACCGGCAGCGACACGACTCCCCTGCATCATGCCTGCTTTGGCCGCCGTGTCGATATCGTGGAGGTTCTCCTCGCCGCGGGGGCGGACGTGAATGCCAGGGACGTGTCAGGCGAAACCCCCCTTGACGAGCTGGCGCCGAGGGAATATCTGCCCGGCAAATACGTCGAGGAAAAGGAGGGAGAGATCGAGGCGATCATTGGTCTCTTCAGGAAATACCATCCCGAGCTTGACGCGGACAAGTACATGGAGAAGCATCGCGCGAAAAAGAACACGCCGTAAACGCTGCCTTTCCGGGAGTTTCCCCTCCGCCTGTACCAGGGTCAGCGGTCGCTTAGGACCCTTCTACTTCTTCTCGCCGGGTGTTGCCGGCCTGGCTTTGATCATGAAGGCATCATCCGCAAGACCCGCGCATTCGATATGGCTGCCCTTCGCGGCATACGTGTCGCCATTATCGCGCGCGCTGTCATAGGTCGCGGTGCCATCGGGAGAGAACACGATGATCCTCCCCCGTTGAGTTTTGGCAAAGCTCAGAACGACGCTCTCGTTGGCTGTCAGCCACTGACTGTATCCATCGCTTCCTATTCTCACGGGGTTCTCGCCGGTCTTCAGTGCAGCGGCGCTCTCCTCCGGGCTGTAGAGCATGTCGGAGACCCAGGCCCATGTGACCCCGTCTTTCTCGAAAAGGGCAAGTTCCGTCTGGTCACGGATGGAGTCAAAGGGCATGCCCGCGACTTCGGGAGAGCCGATCCCTTTGAGGCCGCTAAAGAAGACGTAACCCGGCAGGTCGTTCTGCAGCGATGATCTCACAAAATGGGATTGCGTCACCGGGATCGATTCGAAGGGAGAGACGTTGCGCCTCAACCAGATCTTGTCATCCATGTCGATCTTGAGACGTTTCGGGTTCTCTACCGGTTTCGCTTTCTGCATAATGATCCTGTCGATCCCGAATGCGGAAGCGGAGGCCGCCAGATAGTCCTCCCCGCCCGCCTGCGTGAAGTAGTACCTGTTGCCTTTGGTGTCGTGATAATAACCATCGCTGTTTTGCCTGACGCGAACGAGGTCGCGAGCGCGAAGCAGAGACAGACTGCGACGACAAGTCTGACCTGTGACATTCATACCCTCCCTTTTCTGTCGTGGTAAGACGGGACTTCCTGTTGGAAAGGAGTATAAGAGGACCACCCTTTCCTGTCAATCAAATGCGACCCCCGGTCCCTTTCCGGGCATCTGTCCGAAGCGCGAGAAGATATCCGCCGGCGTTCCGAGGCTGTGTTTGAGGAGCACGTCCGCGTCCCAGGGGTTTTTCGTGCGGGAGATCGTCAGCAACTGTTTCGGAGAGAGGCGGAGGGCATAGTACCACGGGGAGACGAGGGCGGTGTTGATGAGCGGAAAATCCGAGCCGTAGAAGAGTCTTCCCTTGAACTCGGGCCTCGTGAGGGCTTCTTTCAGGTAGCTGTGTTTGTTTATCTGGGTCAGCGAAGAGATATCGGAGTAGAGGTTCGGGTATTCGCGCATCAGGCGCGCGAGCCTGTCGGTGCTGCGTTCGCCCTGGTACCTGCCCGTTGAGGCTACATGGGCGGCGATGACCGTGACGCCGAGGCGAAGCGGCAGCCGCAGCCTGTCGGGATCGCAGAAGCTGTCCGAGGCCGAAGAAAAGGAGCGTTCCTTTCCCGCATGGGTGAGCAGCGGAAGGTCGAGCTCGACGAGCTTGAGATAGAATGCTTTGAGACGCGGATCCCCGGGATCGATCTCCATGACGGAAGGGATCCATTTCACGAGCACCGCACCCTGCGCCTTGACCCGTGTGAGGCGTTCCAGGGCATCCTTCCGATAGGGATTGACGGAAGCGCCGAAGAGGAGGTTCCCATGCCTCGCCACCGCGTTGGCAACGAACTCGTTCGGTACATAGATCTCGGTGCGATTTCTGTCGAGCATCCCGTCTTTGCCGACGACACCATCGAGCGCCAGCACCACAGCTTTCTTTACGAATCTGCTTCGGGCAAGCAGCTGGGCGACCCGGTCGGCAAGCAGGTTGTCACCTTCCTTCTCCAGTTCACTTTGCGAGAGTCCATAGGCCCACAGGTATATCCGGAACCTCCAGCTGTCCCTGAGGTCAGGCGAGATAAAACATCCGCTGCCGCCGGCCCCGATCCCCGCGATATGGCAATGCATATCGACGATGTCAGGCGGCAAGGGCTCGACATAGCGGTACGGCCCGGCGGAAAACAGCAGTACCACCGCGCACAGCGCCAGGATAGCAGCAAAAAGTGTCGACCATAGCCGCATGATGAGTCCCTTCGTTTGTCCTATCGGTTATTTCAAAAGGGGTGTGTTCCCCACTTTCCTATTGAGTAGCCCGTTTCGAGGTCATGCGGAAATGGTCCGGGCAGGGGATAGTATCTCTTGCCCTAACCTTCGAGGTCGATCTCCGCGTTGAAGACTATGTCGACCGTCTTGCCCACCATGAAACCGCCGTTTTCGATCTCCACGTTCCAGGACATTCCGAAATCCTGGCGGTTGATGGATGCGGCGGCGCGAAAACCGTAGGTGGTATAGGTCCGGTTCAGCTCGTCGTCATGGAACATGGAGGGGCCAAGAAACAGCGTATTGAAGGCGACGGGAAGGGTTATCCCGTGTATTGTCAGATCGCCGGCAATGTTGAGGGTGTTGAGAGCGACAATCTCGATGGCAGTGCTCCTGAAAGATATCACGGGGAACCTTTCGACATCAAAGAAATCAGTGCTCTTAAGGTGGTTGTCCCTTCGTTCGACACCCGTGTGGAGGCTGGCTGCGTCGATCTCCACCTCGATGGAAGCGCTGCCCGGATCGGCAGGGTCAAAGAGCACCTGGCCGCGTACCGCGTTGAACTGTCCGTGAACCGGCGTGACCATCATGTGGTACACGGTGAATTCGCCGACCGCGTGATCGGGATCGATCTTCCATCGTGTCATGCTCGTGCTCTCTCTTTCTTCCATTGTCTCCGAATCGGCGGTCATAAGCAATGAAAAACCATTGCCGGGCAGGGGTGTCTGCCTGCGCGCGGCCAAGAGGTTCCCGTTAGTCCAGAATTGCCATCATCTCTTCAACGGCGGTCGATAACCCGACGGAATCGGCGCGTTCGATTATCGCTCGTCCGATGTTGAGCTCCAGAAGCTCCCGGGCATGCAGCAGGGGCGCGACGTTCCCGTAGTTGAGGCCGCATCCGGCGTTGATCTGCATCCTGATGTCCGCGGCGTGTGCCGACGCGCGGTATATCCTGTCGATCTCCCTGTCGATCGCACCCTTGTCCACCGCGCTGCTGTATGCGCCGGTGTGGAATTCCACGACATCCGCCGCGCATTCCTTCGATGCATCGATCGTCTCTATGTCGGGTTCAATGAAGAGCGATACCTGTACGTCCTGACCGTGAAGAAACTCAATGGCCCTCTTGATCGAGGCCATGTTCTTCCTGACATCGAGCCCGCCCTTAAGTGTCGTGCCTTCCTTCTCTTCGGGCATGATCGTGACCCGGCTGGGCCTGACCTTCTTCGCCATACCCAACATCTCATCGGTCAGCGCCAACTCAAGGTAGAATCTGCCGTTCTCGGGGATCGCTTTCCTTATCGCGAAGACATCCCTGTCCTGCACGTGGCGTCTGTCCCCGTGCAAACGGACCGCAACGCTGTTGCAGCCTGTCTTCGCGCATATTCTCGCCGCCTCAACAGGGCCGGGTTTCCTTCCTCCCCGTGCCGTCCGCAATACCGCCACCTGGGTAACGTTCACGCATAACAGGGTGCGCGGCACCTGAACTCCTCCCATTGCCATAGAAAAACCTCCCGTCAGTAACAAGTTCCGGCCGATATTGTATCAGGAAATAGCGATACTAACCGTGCGGGGCGTTGTAGTTCTCCGTTTCCTTCTCCAAAAAGATCGTCCGCATCAGAATATCCCATATCCCCAAAAATTTCAAATTGCGGCTTAAGCCCCTCCACGATGTGTGCGATAAGCACTGTACCACCGACTGACACGCAACAGGCACGGACCATCCGGTGAGAAGAGAGAAGAGCAGCAGCCAGTAATGGCAGCGGGCCCGGCGAGATCGCCGGGGTAACAGGATTCCGCAGCAGGAGGTGCGGCCATCGCAGACATATCTCTCACGTCGGGAATGCGCTCCACCCTCATATCCCTCCAGGGATCGGTGAAGCTCCTCGACAGAACCCAGAACCGCCTTGCCACGGGCAAGAAGGTGAACTCCGCCCTCGACAACCCCGTGTCCTTCTTCACCTCCGTGTCCCTGACAGACCGCGCCTCGAGGCTCCACGGCCTCAAGGACACGACGAGCGAGGCCATCCAGACCTTGAAGACGGCGGACAGGGGGATCGCGGCCCTCAGCACCATGATAGAGCAGGCGAAGAGCATAGCCGAGAAGGCCCTGAGCGCCAGCTCGACGGGTAGTGCGACGGCCACGGGTTCGATCAGTCTGAACGGGATTGTGGGCTACAAAGGTGCCGTCCAACCAAGCTACGATGCAGTGATACTTACCTTGACGGGGCTACAGGACAATAATCCTGGCGGGGACGGAGATTTCATAAACTTGAAGGTTGACGGGTTAGGGGGTGTCTATCCGGTTGCGGCGGAGTCGGGTGTTCCCGGCTATTACAGTTTTCACCTGGATCCCGGGGACATGGACGCGACAGCGCTTAACATGGCCAACAAGATCAACTCCATAAATTGGTCGTACTGGAAGAATAACGTTAATCCCGCGATGAACGTCTATTACAGGGCAGAGTATTTGGGGTCAAACCAGCTGAGAATCACCAAGTTCGACTATTCCACTTCCAACCAGCTTAATGTGGAGGCCGGAGACATCGCAGAAAATCCCGGTAACGCCGGTGATTTTGACCCGCAGATTGCTTCTTACACCCCTCCCCTCCCTTCTTCAGATACCATCGGGATTGGTGGGGCTACCTTCACGGCAATCTACTCCGGAGTGCCCGGTGTCGATGAGTTCATAGCGACAGCAGGCGACAACGCAGCCACCATGCAATCACTGGCAGCGGCCATCGAGGCCCATGATTGGTCGGGCGGAACGTATACCTTTCATGCCTCGGTTTCCGGCGGTACCCTGAATATCGAGAAGGTAGATAACGCGACAGGTCTGACGGTGCATGTCACCGCAGGCGATTTTGACACGTCCGGTATCATCGGCGGAGGCTCCGGCTCCATGTCCCTTGTCGCATCGAGCAACGAGCTTGCCGTCCTTGAGGCGCAGTACAACACCATGCGCTCCCAGCTCACCACGCTCGCCCTCGACTCCTACTACAAGGGCAAGAACCTCCTTGCCGCCCAGAACATGACGGTCCGCTTCGAGCAGAGCAGCCTCCTTGTCGCCGGGTTCGACGCCTCCGCCGCGGGCCTCGGCATCACGGAGGCGACGTGGACGACGGGGGGAGACATAAACGCGGACATCACCCTCCTCGAATCGGCCCTCGCGCGCCTCAGGAGGGGATCGGCGGACATGTCCAACAACCTCAGCATTATCACCGCCCGGCAGACCTTCTCGGAGACGATGGAGAACATCCTCACAGAGGGCTCCGACAGACTCACCCTTGCCGACACGAGCGAGGAGGGGGCCAATATGCTCATGCTCCAGACCCGCCAGTCCCTGAGCATGAACGTCCTCAGCCTCGCCGCCGACGCGGCCCAGTCCGTGCTGCAGCTGTTCAGGTAAGAACGGAATAGAGGTGAACGGGCGAAGCTCGATCTGCGTCACTCCCGTCGGGGTTCGTGCGGGTTGCGCTATTCTGTGGTTCTCGAAGCTTCCCGGGCGAGCAGCCGCCTTTCCAGTTCCAGAAGTCCGCGCTTGCGCTCCCTGACGCGCCTGGCGGGGTTGCCAACGTAGACACCCCAGGGATCGAGGTCTTTGTTCACCACGACAGTCGCCGCGCCCAGACTGCAGCCTTGCCCGATGTCAGCGGGTCCGATGATGACGGAACTCGCCCCGACAATGACATGGCGGCCGAGAGTGACTTTGCCTCCGACGAATCGGGTGAACTCCTTCGGTATGGCCTGAGCCGTCATGTACTCTCCGGAGTAATCGTCCGACGCACTGTAGATCACGGTGTTCGCCGCCATGCTGGAAAAGTCGCGCATCTCGATGCCAAAGGTACCCGTCAGGTTGCAGCACCGTGCTATGTAACAGTAATTTCCGATGGTGATGTAGCCTTCCCCGGTTGCCAGCATGACGAAATCGTCAATTCGCACATTGTCGCCTATGGATATGCGCTCTGCCCCGTAGACCCTGGCATCGGATGAAATGCGGATGTTGTGACCGAGAGAGGCAAAACCGAAGTCCTTGAGGTCGTCCTCGGTGTAATAGCGTTCCTTCTGAAGCATGGTCTCCCCTGGGTCCCGATACGAGCGCGGAACGCCCGCGACAGTCGCGGCCCTTCTCTCAAAATGGCATTGCTCTTGACTATTCCGAAGTATAGGAAAGATACTTTTGCCCGTCAAGGGGTATTTTGCGGGTCAACGGGCACCGGGTGAGGTTTGGTTGCCGTCCGGGTCTTTCCGGATGCGCAGGAGCATCTTCAGATGGGTGCCTTTGCCGACCTCGGAGATGATGCGGAAGGTGTCGGAGAACTTCTTCATGTTGGAGAGTCCCATCCCTGCTCCGAAGCCCATGCTGCGGATCTTGTCCGTGGCCGTGGAGTAGCCTTCCTTCATGGCCAGCCCGATATCCTCTATGCCCTGGCCTTCGTCGGTGGCCTCGACGATAATGAAATTGGGCTTTACCGTCAGAGTTATCCTGCCGTGGTCCGCGTAGGAACAGATGTTCATCTCCGCCTCGTAGGTGACGATGGAAACCCTTCGCACGGTCTCCTTCGGGAGGCCCATGCGCGTCAGGATGGCTTTAACCTCGCCGGAGACACGCCCGGCAAAGTCGAACCCCGCCTGCACAGGGAATGACTTTTCGTAGATCAGGGGTTCACGAGAGGTCACGTGTCTCGCCGACCTTTTCTATGCAGCCGCGAATTCCCTTCGCATAGAGCCGACCGACGGATTCAAAGAGGATGTATTTGGTTGATAACAGGGGTATTCGCAGTTCCTCCGCAAGCTGGATCGTCTCCGGTAAAGGGCGCTTTCCGCGCACCAGTATGATGGCTGCGATGTCAAGAACATCGGATGTGCGGATAACCTGAGGGTTCGTCAAACCCGTGAGCAGAAGGCTCCCCGGTTTCGCAAAGGCCAGGACATCGCTCATCAGGTCGGCGCCGAAGGCCGTCTTCACTTCCATTTCCAGCTGATCATTGCCGACGATAACGTCCGCGTCAAGTATGTCTTTCACCTGCTGTAGCTTCACCATGCTCTCCTTTCAACGATGATAGGATATGTTAAAAGAGGGCGTCTAATCAACCCGAAATTTCACAAAAGATACAATCTGCGGGTGATCGTCTCTTCCGGGACCCTCGCCGATCACCTGCCTGTGGTGCCGAACCCTTCGCGCCGTTTTCACCGTGGACCTGCCGCTAATCGGCCGATTGGCAGTGCGCGCCCATCTCTTTGCAGATCCGCAGTATTCCCTTCAGCACGATGGAAGTGTCCTTTTTCCCCGACGATGTCGACACCACGAGGATCTGGCTCACCGTCTCCGAGAGAGAGGTTATCTGCATCCCGGCGGCGACACTGCCGTCGATGAATTCGATGCTGAGGGCTCTGTCATCTTTCCTGCTGATCCTGATGTCACTGTTGGCCTGCAAAACCTTAACTGCGGTACCGTAGACCTTGTCGGCGGGGGCTTCGAGAAGGACGGTGGCGGCATCGTATCCCTGCTGAGGGACGCTCTTTGACGCACTGGCAGATTGCGACGATGCGGTGTCCGTGGCCTCGCCGGTAAGCTGCTTTATCTTCCCGAGGGCCTTCCTTCCCACAAAGACCCATTGCGCGTTGGCAACCCCCGAAAGGAGAATGAACGCTGCGAGGAACAGGGAGATGGATCGGATGACATGGTTCATAATGCTTGTGCCTCCTTCATCTTTTGGTCATTATCCATTCAATTGTGAGCTTACACAAGCAAATTCTTGACGCTTTCCGGGCAACCATGAGGATATGTGGTACAATAGGGAAACGGGAGCCATGACGGAGGCGGCCCGTGAATGTCTGATTCTCCGGTAAAAGGCGTGAATATGGCAAAGAAGACGAGGGACCTCTGTTGAAGCCCCCTCTGCCTACCATCGAAGGCGTGGCGCCAAGCTGCCTCAGAATATCTTCAGCGGAGGACAGGAACATACTCGAGTATCTCGGGGAGCGCTTCCCCGGGATAGAAGCGAAGACCTGGATAGAACGGATGATGAGGGGCAGGGTCGTCGACGGATCCGGCAATCCCTTGGGCCCGGAGAGCCGCTGCCGCCGGGGAAGCTATGTCTTCTACTACCGCGAATTGGAGGAAGAGACCCCGATTCCCTTCGAGGCAATGATCCTCTACCGGGACGAGCACATCCTGGCGGTCGACAAGCCCCATTTTCTCCCCGTGGTACCCTCGGGCAGATTCCTCCGGGAGACCCTGCTCGTCCGGCTGAAAAGAGATCTCCAGCTTGAGCACCTTGTGCCCATTCACCGTATCGACAGGGAAACGGCGGGGGTGGTCGTATTCTCCCACGACCGCTCTACCCGGGGCAGATACGCCTCTCTTTTCCAGGAGCGGAAGGTCGAAAAGATCTATGAAGCGCTTGCGCCGACCGCTTCCGGCATGAGTTTTCCCCTTGTTCATCGCAGCCGTCTCAAGGAGGGCAAGCCCTTCTTTCGAATGGAAGAGGTAGAAGGGCCGGCAAACTCGGAGACGCGCATCGAGGTCATTGAGGTGAGGGGAGACATAACCCTCTACCGGCTGATCCCGGCAACGGGCCGAAAACACCAGTTGCGGGTGCATATGGCGGCCCTCGGTATCCCGATCGTCAACGACAGGTTCTACCCCGATGCAGGGCCCCCGGGACAGGATGATTTTCTGCGACCCCTCAAGTTGCTGGCCGGGTCGGTTTCCTTTCCTGACCCGTTGACGGGAAAGCGCATGTGCTTTGAGAGCGCGAGAGGGCTGTCATGATGCCGGAGGTCAGCCCTCCCTTTCCAGCTGTATCGTTTCGACCTTTACCCGCGCCAGCCCCTTGTTGTAGAATCCAAGCTTCTTTGCGGCCCCGGCGGACAGGTCGATGATCCTTGTCCCTGACGAGGGGTTCCTGTCGCTTGGGAAAGGTCCCCTGTCGTTGACCCTCACGATAACGGAGCGGTTGTTCTCGAGGTTCGTGACCTTCACGTGCGTCGGCAGGGGCAGGTGCTTGTGTGCCGCCGTCATCTGATCGGGGTCGAAGACCTCGCCGTTGGCCGTCATGCGCGACGGGTTGTGACGCAGGGTCTCGTAACCGTACCATGAGGCGATTCCCGTTTCACCATAGGACTTTGCCTGTTCCACGGACATGGGATAGTATCTCTTTCCTTTCACCGTGTACGGCGCGGTTTTCACCCGACCCTCGCGGATAGCCTTCCTGGGAGGCAGACCGTCGATGTCGTCGATGTTTTCATTGGCGAAGGCCCAATCCAGCGGAGCCTTCGTGATCTTGAAGGTGTATTTCCCGATGGTATAAACGATCTTCGTCGTGCCCGCGGTGAGCTCGTAGGCTCCCTTGACGGCATAATAGCCGCCCTTTACGGTCCCGCTGATGACGTAATAGGGCGCCTTGACCACCGAACAACTGGCAAGAAAAAGGAAAGCGGGAACGATCAATAGAAGAGGAAACCCGCGCAGTTGCCTGATTATGACGCGGAATATACCGCCTGCCGGGTTTGTCGGGGCCATCCTGGTAAAGAGCGTAGCATATTCCGACGACGAATAGTACACGGACCGAATGGAAAAGAATGCAGTTACGCCAGGGCGTCACGGGGATCGAAAGGGATAATGTTGACGGATTTTGACACGTAGGTTAAATAAATGTGTCCGGGGTTGCCGGGCAGGAGATACGCCGCGAGAAGGAGCCGAGAAATGAAGAGCCGCCACAGCAGGAACACCGCGAAGACCATGAGACATTCCATGGCGTTCATCATCTGCATCACTTTTCTGGCCCTTATGATGCCGGGACCGTGCGGTGCCGAAAAACCCCTGCCGGGCGATGCGCGCAAAGACCCAGGGGCTTCGGCGACGGATGCGCAGGGTACGAAGAACGCGGTTCCGACCGTCGACGAGTGGAAGGAGTTCGGAGAAAAGCTCCGGGCGAAAGCCCCGGCGGACGAGATTCAGAAAGCGCGCTTCATCGCTGCTGAAGTGGCAAAGGAGCTGGACAGAAAGGGCATCACCGCCAACACGTCTCTTCTTGGCCGGATAGGAGCGTCACTGAAATACGGCAACAGCGAAGCGGCTACCTGCGGCTATCTCAACGATGCCGTCACGGCAAGCCTGAAGGGGGCGGGGTTCGATGCCGGGCAGATACATTCCGTTGTGGGATACAAGGACGGCTGGCAGGCATTAAACAGGGGTTACATCTTTGACGTCAACATCAACCATGTCGCGCCTGTTGTCGTTATTGACGGTGTACCCTACTCCTTCGACCTCTGGGCGCACGGAGGCTCCGAGGGAAGTTTCAAGGATTTCAGCAACAGCGCGTGGAACGGTATAAAGACGGAAAGCTGGGGAGAGCTGATGCGCAAGCATCAGGGCTATAATGCCTTTTCTTCCGACGAGGGGATCACGAAGAAAGACCTCGCGGAGGCAAAGGAGGAGCTTGTAGAGAAGACGAAGGCCAACCTGAAGGCAATGAGGATCGAAGTCAGGGACAGCTATGGCAAGCCCGTCAGCGGCGCACAGGTAACGCTGACACAGGAGACGAGGTACAGCGGGACGACGGGGGCGGATGGTTCCGTCACGGCAAAAGGGGTCAAGCCGGCAAGGTACGCGATCCGGGTGACGGCGGAAGGGTACCTGGCCTTCTCGGACACCGCGGAGCTCGCGCCGATGAGGGACGACAGGTACTCCGTGACGCTGGAGCCGATCCTGAGCAGCGTCGTCGCCAGGGTGAGGTCGGGTTCCATACCTGTTGTCGACGCGAAAGTCCGCATGTCGTCCCGGTCCCCCGAGACGACGGGAGAAACGGGGGACGCCCTCTTTGATAAGGTCCCTCCCGGAACGTACACCTTCACCGCCGAGGCCGAGGGGTTCGCGGAGGAGACGCGGAAGATCGCCGTGAAACCCAGGGATGAGAAGAGTGCCGCGACGCCCGTCCCGGTCAATTTCAATCTCAAGCCGCGGATAAAGGTCAAGGTCAGCGGAACAGGCCAGGCATTCACCGGAGACGTCGTCGAGCTCGAAGCCGAGGTGGAGGCCACGGAATCGATCAAGCCCGCCCTCAAGTACGCCTGGCGCCTTGCGGGCGACAACACGGTGCTCGCCTCCACCGCCAGGTTCAAGAGGACCATGGTCCATCCGGGTACATATATCGTGAGCCTCGTCGTCTACGTGTATCGCGCTGACGCTGGGAATGTGCTTGTCGGAGAGGCCGTCCACAAGATCGTCGCCGAGGAGCGCAGGATTGCCGTGAGCCTCAGCGGCCCCGGGGAGAGCAAGGTGGGCGACGATGTGACGTTGAGGGCGCAGATAAAACAACTCAACGACAGCGACAAGGAGGCGACATACACCTTCGGCTGGCTGGTGAACGGCGTGAAGTTCGGAGGCAACAGTGAGACGCAATCCCTGAAGGTAACGCAGACCGGCCGGAACACCGTCCGTGTCGTTGTCTGGCAGGCCGTCGGCGGCAAATGGGTGAGGGCGGGTGACGCCTCCCACAGTTTTGCGGCGGCCGGTCCGGACCCCGCAAGAGGGTCCGTCTCCGTGAGCGGACCAACGTCCGTTGAGGTTGGAGACCGGGTGGAGCTCAATGCCGCCGTCGGCGATACGAATGTGCCGGCATCGGCCCTCTACTACAGCTGGATGGTGAACGGCAGGAGGTACAACTACAGGGAGTCCCTTGCCCTGCCGACAGGCGCTCCCGGAACGTATAACGTGACCGCGGAGCTGTGGATGAAGTACCAGCCGAAGCCGGTCAAACTGGCCCAGGCCTTCCACACGGTAACGGTCGTCAGAAAGGGAGAGAAACCTGACCCCCTCGGCGATCTCATGGCGGCGATCCTTGGCGGAAGCGACAAACCCGGCACATCCACCGGCACCGCGCCGACGAAGCAGCCGGATACAAAGGTCCCCGTGGGCAGGGCGTACACTGCGGCGAAGCTTCCCGCCAGCCAGTTTTCGCTCAGCGGGACATGGAATGCCGTCGATTCCAAGGGAAGATTCAATGGAAAGATGAGTCTGAACCAATCCGGCTCCAGCGTCAGCGGCACGATGCAGACGCCCGGGGGCGGTGTCCCGGTTTCCGGCTCGGTATCGGGCAACACCGTTTCCCTCATACTCTCGTTCGGCAGCCCCGCGATCATAAACCAGTACCTTCAGGACATGCGGGTGTCGCAGGCCGTGGGTTCCATCACCGCGAAGGCCACCTTTACCATTGGCTCGAACAACAATGAGCTTCAGGGTACCCTGTACCCGTTCCACATTCAATGGAACGACGACGGCAAGACGGTGATCGTGAAGCGGAAATGGCAGGGAGGGGAAACACACCCCGGAAATCCGCCGCGCCCTCTTACTCTGAGACGATAGCCTGGAAGGGAGACAACCGCGTCTCCCGGAAGTCCCGCCCCGCGGACCGACTGTTCGTTCCGCCCGTTTCCATCGCTCCCGGTCCGCCGCCGGCCGGAGATCCGTCGTCCTCGATGCTATATACCATATATGGAGTATAAGAGGATATCGGGGCTCCCTTCGTGAACCCGACGGACCTTCTCGTTCAGTCCGCGAAGCTCGTAACCCAGGTGGAGGAGCAGGCGGCGGCCATTGTCACCGCCATTGCCTTCTTCATGGGGAGCATGCGGACGGTTTTCATGCTCTACAGGAAAGGGTACGAGAACATAGTCCCCTACATCAAGGACCAGACCGGCAGATTCATGATCATCTGCGCGCTGTGCACACCCCTTCCGTTCCTGGGCGGAACCGACGGCAAAGCCGGTACGTTCATCGGAACATTCCCGCGGATGGTCATATCTGCCGGATTCACACAGTCAGGCAATGAGAAGGTCTTCGACAACCTCAAGGCCGTCAAGGCGAAGCTGGGAAAGGAGATGGGCTCCGGGGAGCTTTCGGAAAAACTGACGGATATCAAGGAGGCCTCCCCCCTTACGGGCGTGAAGATCAAGTGGGTGGATGCCATAAAGGTCCGGCTGGCGCAGCTCATCTTTCTTCTGCCCCTGATTCCTCCCTCGTCCTGTCTCGCCCTTTTCCATCCGGCGCTCGGCGCCTTCATGATGATGATAAGCTACGTGGTATCGGAATACATGGCCGTCATCACCTGCGGCATCGGGGTAAACGTGGATACCTCGGGCATGATATTCGTTCTTGAGACTGTCCGCGAACTGGTGCGTGGCTACATCGGGGCCATTACCGGGTTCCTCTTCCATACCCTCCTTGTATTCACCTTCACCGGGGTCATCATTGCCGCCGCCGTGAGGGCTGCCGTATTCTGTGTCACTTTTCCTTATTCCATCATCACCATGGCCTTCGACTCCCGCCGCGAGGTGTTCTTTCAGGGCATCATCAAGGCCTTTGCCATCGCGTTGACCCCCATCGTTGCCGTCAACGTCCTCAACATCCTCTCCATGGCTTACGATCTCTTCATGAGGGGAGGCCTCGCAGGCGGAATGGTTGAGGCCTACCTGTTCAGCGGTATCGATTCGCTCGTGGATACCGGCGTCTTCCCGGTGGCGGGAGAGATGTACGGGTTCATATTCAGACTCTTCATCGCGACCGTCCTCGCGCCTTCGGCGCTCTCCGTTCCGGCCATCGTGTTCCTTGTCAGGAGCTACCGCATCGCCTCCGAGGCCATAGGGGCGGGCCTGACCCATTCCGGAGGAATGGGCACGGGCGGCGGAGGGAGGGAGTAAGGATTGACAGGGGCGGGAAATCGTATATAATGTGTATCACCATATACGTTTTATACGAGGAACAATGCCAAAGCAAATGATGATACGTATTGCCCCAGAATTGAAGAATAAGGTGGACAGACTGGCAAGAGCGCAAGGGAAGACGACAAGCGATGTCGTGCGCGAACTGCTCGAAGAGTACGCCAGGAACCACGATATAGCGGCCTACATAGATGACCTGTGGAACAGGATCGGGTCAAAACTGTCCTCCCGTGGAGTCACCTCTGATAAGGTGCGGGATGCCATTGAGGCGGCACGAAGATCCCGGTGAGAACCGTAATAGACACGAATGTGTTCATCTCCTCCTTCTTTGGCGGAAATCCCCGAAAGGTCATCGATCTTTGGAAGAATGGGAGCGTAACCCTCTGTCTGTCCAGAGCTATCCTGGATGAATATATCGAAGTCTTCGAGCGCCTTGGCCTGAAAGACGAAGGGGAGATCAAGGAACTGCTCGAGATATTCGCGAGCGGACACGGTATCCTGTTTACGATGAATACCACGAAGCTCGACATCGTGAAGGCCGATGCCGACGACAATAAGTTCATCGAGTGTGCCGTTTCTCTTAAAGCCCGGTTCATAGTATCAGGTGACAAAGAGTTGTTGAAGGTCTCCGACTACATGGGTATTCATATCGTTACGCCGAAAGAGTTCCTCTCGATCGGGAGTCCGTGAAAGACTTCATTTCTCTCCTGTTTCCCGAAAAGGTTTCAGGAAGAGAAGGATGGGCGTCAGAATATAGGCATAGTTGCTCCATCCGGGGTGGTAGAAGGACATGGCCATCGCCAGGAGTGCAACGAAGCATGTAAGGAGCGATCTTGCCATGCCCCGGGCAACGACCCTTCTGTCCATGTTGTCGTCCACGAGCCTCGCCCCGTGCGTCGCGTAGAACCAGCTCAAAAAAAAGAGAAGTCCGAGGACCAGGAGGTTTACGTCAAAGACAAGATTCGTGATGTGAAGGTGGCTGTGGGCCGACATCCATGCGGCGGTGAAGGGGACCATGACGATGAACATCAGGATCACTATTTGTATCCAGAGGAAGCGGCGGTCGGTTCTTTTTATGTGGTGGAACTGCTGATGGTGGGTGATCCAGAAGATCGCCAGCAGGGCGAATGTCAGGACATAACGGTGAAACTTCGTGAGTTCTTTCAGGAATAACCGCGTTATCTGCCCTTCGTCCTGGCCGCCGCCGGGGAATGTAAAATTCATGACAAGGAGTGTCATCGAAAAGGCAAAGATGCAGTCCGACAGGCTCTCGATACGGTGGGTGGTCATGACGAATCGTTCGCCGGACGGATGGGCCATATTGCCAACGCTTATAACACTTTCCTGGCAGAGGTGTCAATGAGGGTTTCTCATACCGTTTCGGCCGGGCAGGGAGACAGGATACCGTGGAGGTTTGCGTCGCCCGGCATGATCCTTGCAACCAAAAACGGTGTGGTCAGGCAAGAACCCATGGAGTGCATGATGCAGCCCAAGCCGCGGCCTTTGCCTGATTCCTTATATAGACGATAGGAGGATACCATGAAGACTGCCTTTTTCTACCCCCTTCTTGCCGCCTGTTTGCTTGTCCATCTCCTGACGGCGGCCAGCGTCTTCGCGCAGACCTCAATCCAGCAGACGATGAAGAAGTTCAACTGTGCGAAAGACCGCAGCGGTGTCACATTCTGCCAGAGGGTTGCCCCGGCAGGCCGATACTCCGGCCAGGAAGGGGTATATACTGACAGGTCGGAAGGCAAGACCTGCAAATGGAAATGCAGGACCGAGGGGGGTATCGAAACCTGTCAGGCAAGCGGTACCGAGTGCACCGGCATGGCACCGCCGCACTGGAGATAGAGGCGTGGCTGCCCCTTTTCCCCCTTTAAGGCGTACCTTCGAGTGATGCCCGATGCTAGTTGCAGTTCAGCGTAAAATTGGCCTTCCCGGATTCCTTGGGGTCCGGCGAGATGATCCTGATGGCCTGCCATCCGGAGGTGGAAAAGCCGGGACCGCCTATGTGCCAGGTGTTCGTAACGGTCTGGGCGCCCTGCTTCGTGAAGGTCACCGTCTGCTCCGGTCCGGTGGTGCCGTCGCTTCGGACGAAGACGTACTTCACCGTGACCGGTTTTGAAACGCTGATCACGCCCGCGGCGGCTATGTGTCCCTTGAAGGTGATGACGGTGGGACAGGCGCCTGAATACGTTTCAGGTTGAGCCTTCATCATCGTTACCCCTATCTTCGGGATGGGAACGATCTTTTCCGCCTTGTCCGCCGCAGGGGTCGTCGGTCTCTGCGGCAACTGCTGCGCGTCGACGGTGGCGACGCAGATGGTAACGACGAACACAGCTGCAAGAAAAACGGAAATTGTCTGTCTCAAAGACATAGAACCCTCCCTGGTTGGTTTTCTGTTCGCAATTGTCTTGCGGATGTCCCTATTGTAATTTCCGGTACGGGAAAATGTCAAATGAAAGGCACACGGCCGTACTGGTCTGCCCTGCAGGCAAACGGGCACACGGGTCGGCGCCAGGGCGCCTATGAGCGCACGAGGAAAGGCTTCTCGAGGGAACCCCCGGACATTGCCGTAACGCATAAGACGGAACGGTTTTGTCCTTACCCGTGTGCCCGCATACTAAGCTCTTAAGGCGATTCCCGCCAGGATGGAGAGGCCGCAGATGAAATAGACCATTCGGACATATTTCCCGTGGAGGTCGAGGAGGACCCAGTCGTCCGTCCTGAGAATGATACCGATGAGCCTGATTACGAGGAGCACGCTGACGAGCGACGCCAGCGCCCAGGGTGACAGGAGCCCTGCGAGGATGAGCCAAAGAATGCTTGCATAGATGAGAACGAAGAAGGCTATGAGCCCCCGGAAGGCGCCCTTCCTGCCGAGTCTGACGGCCAGCGTCATCTTGCCCGAGGCCTCGTCGGTCTTCATGTCGGGGAGGCTCTGGTAATAGAGGATGGATGCCACCATGATCCCGACGGGAATGGAGACGAGGAGGGATTCGAGCGCGGGGGCGCCTGCCACGACCCAGTATGTCCCCGCGACCATGACAGGTCCCATATTGATCCCCACGAAGAGCTCGCCCAGCCCGTGATAACCGTACCGTATCGGAGGGGCGACATAGAAATAACTGCTGAAGGCGGAGAAGAGGATGGGGATGGCGAGGAGATGGAGCCCGAAATGGAAGACTATGATGTAGGCGATGAAGAAGGCGATGACGTAAAGGGCGATGATCACCCGCAGCATCACGCGGGGACTGATCTTTCCCTCCTGGATGACGCGGGAGCCTCCAATCGAATCCCCGGCATCGGTCCCCACCAGGTGGTCGAAATAGTCGTTGGCCAGATTCGTTATGAGATGGACGATGAGCGAGCCGAGAAGTACAAGGAGGAAGCGCCCGGGCCTGACGGCGCCCGTTGCCCTGACTGCCATCGACCAGCCGATAAAAAGGGGTATGAAGGTGGCCACGAAGAAAGGCATCCTGCTTGCCTGGACCCACGCCTTCAGGGTGCCGCCTGTCGTCATCACGCACTTTCCTCCGGTTTGATGCCCACATGGAGGTAGGTGACGCCAAAGGTGAGGGGATGCTTCGTCACACTCACCATGCCCGTCTTCTCCATCATGGCCGCAAAAGCGTCGGGTTGGGGGAAATTCATGATCGAATCGGCGAGGTAGTGATATGCAGCGGGGTTGGGAGAGAACCGTTTTGCCAGCCGCGGGAGGATGTGATTGAGATAGACGTGATAGGCCATTTTGAACAGGGGGTTCTGAATGAAGGTCATCTCGAGGACCATGACGGCGCCTCCGGGCACAACGACGCGGAGCATCTCCCTTAAGGCCCTTTCTCGGTCCGGGATGTTCCTGATGCCGAAGGCGATGCCGACAACGTCGAAGGAATCATCTCGAAAAGGAAGATCGAGGGCATCTCCCTGCATGAGGGTGATGCGCTGGTCGAGCCCTTTCTTTTCGACCTTCACCTTCCCGGGTTCCAGCATCTCGAAAACGAAATCGACGCCGGTGACGCCTATCCCGTTGTGCCTCAGTGCCGCGTCGATGGAGAGGTCGGCGGTGCCGCAGGCGACATCGAGGAAGCGCATGGTCTTGAAGAAGCGCATCTTCTTCACGGTGAAACGGCGCCAGGCGATATCGCGGCGCAGGCTCAGGAAGTGATTGAGAAAGTCGTACTTGCCGGTGATGGTGGAGAACATCTCCTTCACCATGCTGATGCGCTCTTTCTCCGATACCGTGCGCACCGAAGGATACTTCGTGTCTACAGGCTTTTCCATTTACAGAATTTCCTTTCAAGAAGCTCGAATATCTCGTACATGACGATGCCGATGATCGACAGGGCGATGATCCCCACGAACATGGTGGCATAGTCGGCGCGTCCCCAGGAGTCGACGATGTAGAATCCGAGGCCCTCGCTTGTTGCGATGGATTCGACGAGGAAGAGGACGGCCACCGCTGTCCCCACGCCGATGCGAAGGGATGTGAATATGCCGGGCAGGCTGACCGGCCAGACAACATGAAAGAAGAAGTCGAGCCTGCCTCCCCCCAGCGACCTGAGCGAGTAAGTGATCTCCCGGTCGATCTTGCGCGCGCTGTCCCGGGTGGTGATGAGGAGCTGGAAGAATATGATCATGGTGATAAGGACGATCTTGCCGAGGTCCCCGAGGCCGAAGAGGACGAAGACGACAGGCATGAGGACCACCTTGGGGATGGGGTAGCCCAGGTAGATGAGCGGCGCGAAGAGCCTGTCCAGTTTTTCGTTGCTGCCGAGGATCAGGCCGGCCGGCACGGCAAGGATAAAGGCAAAGAAGAGTGCCGAGAGGAGCCTTAAGAGGCTCGCCTCAACATGGACCCAGAAGGCGGCTGTCGCTATTTCCTCGAAGCCCCGCGCGAAGACCCGGAAAGGGTCGGGGAGGATGTTGCTGCCGAGCATGAGGGAGAGGGCGTACCACGCGAAATAGATGAAGAGGATGGTGGCGGTGTAAACGCCGATGGCCCGCCTATTCATTCAAGACCCTCCAGGATGCCCCTGAGCTCGGTGGTGCGCTCGAAGAAGACCGGATCGTTCCGGTATTGCGCGGCACCCATCCCGGGATTGTCCATGATGGTCTTTATCCCGCGGCTGTTGCCGTCGAGGACGACGATCCTTCTTCCCAGGAACACCGCCTCTTCGATGTTGTGCGTGACGATGATGAAGCTGAACCTCCGCTGGGCGAAGACGCCGAGCAGGTTGTTCTGGAGCCGCTCCCGCGTGACGGTATCGATGGCCGCAAAGGGTTCGTCGAGAAGAAGGAGCAGGGGGTTGAGAAGGAGCGCCCTTGCCAGCGCGACGCGCTGGCGCTGGCCTCCGCTCAGCTGGGCAGGGTAGAGATGATCGAGCCCTTCGATATCAAGCTCCTTCTTAACGGAGCGAAGTCTCTTGTCCGGCACCTCGATACGCTGGAGCCGGGCACCGAGGGTGATGTTGGCGCCCACCGTCTTCCAGGGAAAGAGCCCGTAATGCTGGAGGACAAGGGCGATCCTGCGCTCCGGGGCGGCAAGCGGGCCGTTCTTGAAGGTGACTGCGCCCGTTGTCGGCAGGATGAGTCCCGCGATGGCGAGCAGGAGGGTCGTCTTGCCGCATCCCGAAGGGCCGACGATGGCAAGGCAGTCGCGAAAGGCCAGTTCGAGATCGACCCCCTCGAGGACCGTCTTCGATTCGTTCTCGCTGTAAAAGGTCTTGCCCAGTCCCTCGATGGCGAGGAACCTACCGGATGTACCCATCTGCCACCAGGTCGTTGTACGTGAGGTCCTTCTTTACGATCTTCTTGTCCTTAAGCCACCGGTAGACATCCATGACCTGGGACTCCGAGGGCGTGTGGACCTTGGGGAAGCCCGGTATGGGGAAGGAGCTCTGGAGCGCCTCAGGCACCTTGCATGACCTGTTCATTATCCCCCGCACTTCGTCGGGGTGCTGGCTTATGTATGCCGAGGCCTTGTCGACCGCCGCGAGGAACGACCGCACTGAAGCGGGATTCTTGCCGAGGAAGTCGGTGTGAAAGGCGAAGACCGTCGCCGAGATACCGTGGCCCCTGTCGTCAGCGAGGGCTTTCGCCCCCTTTGTCTCCGCCAGTGTAGCCAGGGGCTCCGGCAGCAGCGCCGCGGAAACCTGCCCCGACAGGAGCATCTGGAGACGGATGGGTATGCTCTTGATATCGACGAGCTTGATGGATTCGCGGGGGACATTCTTCTCCGTAAGGAGGCGGATGATGAGATATTCCGCTATGGTGTTGGAGCCTGTCGCTATACCGGCGCGCGCGACGGACGCGAGGTTCTGCTCCTTCGCCTTCGGCGCGGCGAGGACGGCGAACATGCGCCGGTCAGCGGTCGTGCTGAAGTTGACCGCCACCATCTTGATCTTCGTCCCGTTGGCCACGAGGACCGTCGGAGTCATGATATCGCCGAAGTACCCCGCTATCTGTCCCGACGTGAAGGCAATGTCCTTTTCCATCGCCGAGTTGAAAAGGACAATATCCACATTCAAACCCTGTTCCTTGAAGAACCCCTTCTCCGCCGCGACAAATAGCGGCAGCGACTGAAGCACCGGGATGGTGCCGAACTTGATCGTCTGAAATTTTTCAGCCGCATGAGCGGTTAGACCGAGACAAAAAACAAGAACGACGAAGAAGACAACAATGGACCTTACCCGTTTCATAGCTACTCCCCTAACCTTTGATTAATGTATTCGGTCTATTAGTCTAGTGCGGGAACGGGGATTTTTCAAACAAAAACCCCCTTGCGGGGTCAGGGACCATAAAAACAGTCTCAGGTTTCACGTTTCAAGGAAGACAAGAACTGCACCGGTCGGCGACCGTGTTGACAACCGGTATTCTTCCACGATCTTTTTTCTGAAACCTGAAACCTGAAACCTTCTTTTTCACGGCCACTGGTTTCCCGGTCTTGCCCAGTCGTACATGTTGTACTTACCCATGGGGATCTCGGACATGGACATGTAGGCGAGCCATTCTTCATCGCCGTCTATCTTTTTCAGCTCCGGATGGGTGGACATATGGGTCTGGAACATGTTGGGGTCAAAGCCGTACTGGGGCTCCACCGTGTCGGGCAGGCCGTCAGCGTCGGTGTCCGCGGCCTGGATCGCCGGCAGGCTCTTGCCATACCTGAAATTATGATAGCATTGCCAGTGCACGAACTCGTGAATGACGGCCTTGGCGAAGGTGTCTATGTTCCGGCTCGTTTCCCAGCCCAGGTGATAGGGCGACTGCAGGGTCAGGACGGGAAAACGGTTCTGGAACTGGTCCCCGAGCCTCACAAGGCTGCACACGTGGATGGTGGCGTGACCGGCGCCGGGCGTGAACTGGGCGGGAACGGTGGGGTGCACGCACTCGCCGTACGTGGTTCCCCCGTATTCTATGTTGACCATCTGTCCGCGGGGTCTGCCCGCCGGGGTCTGTTTCCAGTAGTAGAACCAGTTGGGGTATTGACCGCCGGGATTGTTCTTCAGGTCCCGGGGGTAGAAGAACTGGACCTCCCGGCTCTCTGTGGCGGTGCAGGTGCCCACCTTCAGGGTTGCCGTGACCTTTTTCTTGCCGAACTGGCTGTTGTCTTCCGGCATCTTTTCGTAAATGACGTCGAGGACGCTTCCTCTGGGAGCTCCCTGGACTATCCTGCGTGTCGTACCCTCCATTTCGGGAAGGGTCCATTCGATGGACTGGGCATACTGCTCGGGCTTTGTCTTCGCCTGCAGCTTGAGTTCCAGTGTCGGCGGCTGCTGGGAACTGTAGACGACGCGGGTCCTGTCGGCGGGGAAAATGATCGTGAGCTCTATGGGTTCCCTCGGCCCCTCGGCAATGACCCCGTGGAGGACCGGTTCGGTGGGGCTCTCGAGGTGGAACTTCCAGGTCATGGTACTGCCCGTGACCTGGCCGTGCCAGGGTCTGGTCCTTTCCATGCGCACCCTGTTGTTTATGACCTCCAGGAACATGGTGTCGGAAACACTGCGGCAGTGCACGATGTTTCCCCCAACAGTACATGTTGACTGCATCCGGATCCCGTTTCCCAGGTCATGGACGTCATTGGTGGTCATGGCCATGCCCAGCTGCCAGGGATAGGTTATGACCTGTTCAAAGAGGTCGACCTTCCACCGCCCGTTGTAGCCCGACCCGGCTCCGACTTTGTAGGCCTCGACGCGTTCCGTGTAGGTGACCCCCATGTGCACCGTGGTCCCCGTCATGGTTACACTGTACCGCGGGCACTGCGCCTGTGCGCCGAAGGTTGAGAGCGGCGCCAGTAAGAGGACAATGATCATGAAGTATTTCATGGAACACCTCTTTTCGCCAATGGTTATATTTTTTTGATCCTTGAGGTCAAAGACACCGCTGTCTTAACGGACCGCGGCGCCGTATCGTGCCGCGCGGGCCTCGATGGCCCTGGGGTGGACCGGGGCGGTCGAGGGCATCTTGCCGGAGATGTTCTCTATCCTGTCGGTGGTCGCGGGGTGCGTCGCCGTGATCCCGCCTCCTGATGATCCGCTCCTTTGCTCGAGCCGCTTGAGGAAGGACAGGACGGCACGGGGGTCGTACCCGCACTTCGCGAGCGTCTGAGCGGCGGCTTCGTCCGCCGCGTATTCCTGCGACCGGCCGTACCCGCTGACGACGAGGGTCTTGAAGACGTCGTCGATGCTGCCCTCGAAGAGGCTGACGAGCTGGGAGACCTCACCGGAGGTGTAGTTGCGCGCCGCCGTGGTGCCGATGACGGTGAGTGCCTCGGTCCAGCGGGCGCTCTTGATGGCGGCTATGCCGTCGCGCTTGCTTATGTGAGCGACCTCGTGGGCAAGGACCGCCGCCAGTTCATCCTCGCTTGCCGTTGTCCGTATCATGCCGCTCGTGATGAAGATCGTCCCGCCGGGGGCGGCAAAGGCGTTTATCTCGTTCGTGTCCAGTATGGCGAAGTGGTATCCGCCATAGGTGTAGGGTTTGTCCGAATTGAGGGCGACCGTCCTTCCGATGAGGTTCACGTACTGGGTGAGCCGGGCGTCCGTGGTGAGCCTGTAGGTCCCCAGGATCTTCGCGGCCACGGCACGGCCGACATAGTACTCCTCTTCGTCCGATATGGGACGGGCGGCCTTCGACGTGGCATCGACCACGGTCATGGCCGTGCTGATATGCTGCGAAATATTGCCGAAGCCCGTGGTATCGCAGGAGGCGAACATTGCAAGGAGCGCGGCGCAGCAGAGGAGTGTGAGACATCTTCCCGTCATGGCTGCCTCAAACCTCCCGCCACTATGAACTGGGCGATATCGCGGTCGGGGACAGGGTAACGCTCGATGCTGTCCACGAGACCGTACTTCATCTCCGGATGCTGTCTCTTGTATGACGCCTCGACCTGCGGGTTGAATCCCTTCCCGGCGAGCGCCGCCTCGCTCTCACTGACGGAAGACCCCTTGCGCGCATATGAGGCAGGTGCGCCGACAGCCCTCTTTTCCACGGCGGTCCTGTGGATATAGCCGATGGACGGGCCGTACTTCACCTTGTACCAGTCGCCTTCCATGGAGAGGGCCTCCAGCCTGTCGTTATACCGCACGTTAGCCTTGACGGGCGCGAAGAACTTCGCGTATTCACGGATCGCGTTCTCCTTCGTGATGACCGTGACCGTTTCAGCCAGCGCGGCGGTTGCCGTAAAGACAATGATCAATGACAGGAATATGGCCTTTTTCATCATTTTTCGGTCATTCTAATAATATCCCAGTCTTTTGTCAAAGAAAAACTCCCCGCCAGGGATGCGGCCCGTTTCCTGTAAAACTCGCCCGGCCCGTCGTGCGGAAATTCCCTGAGAAGGGTATCGAAGAGGTCCACGGCCTCGGTGAACCTCTGCTCCCGGTAGGCCCGGAACGCCTCGTTGTAAAGGTCGACCTTTCTTTTGAACACGGCCGGGGCGTCTGCCGTCTCGCAGAGGACCTCGTGGATGACGACGGGCTCCGATTTTCCCTTCACCTCGATGGGCCCGAGGTTGCGTGACAGGAAGAGATCGTAGGTCTTTGCGAGGGTATGTTCGCTGGCGATGATGTTCGTGCCGAAGACCTTGTTCACCGATTCCAGACGCGACGCCAGGTTTACCGTGTCACCGACGACGGTGAAGTCAAAGAGCCGGACGCTCCCCATGTTCCCCGCGATGGCGTCTCCCGTGTGAAGACCCACCCGTATGGCAACGGGAGGGATGCCCTCCTGTTCGAAGACCCCGTTTATCCCGCCGATGGCGTCGATGAATTTCAACGAGCACCGGCAGGCGTTGATCTCGTCCTTCGGTGTTTCGAGGGGAGAGCCCCAGAAGGCCATGATGCAATCCCCGATGTACTTGTCCACGACCCCTTTCTCCTCGATGACGACCTCGGTGAGTTCGTTAAGGACCCTGTGAAGCATGAGCGCCGTGTCCTCGGGGGTGTTCCTTTCAGAAATGGTGGTGAACCCGGCGATGTCGGCGAACAGGACCGTGACCCTCGCCTTCTTGCCGCCGGGCCTGACGATGTCCGGGTTCTGGAGAACATGTTCCACGATGGTCTTGTCCATGTATTGCGAAAAGGTCCTCTTGATGAACTGCCTTTCCCGCCCCTCGAGGGCGTAGCTGAAGATGGCGGAAAGGATGAAGCTCACAAGGAGGGTCACCACGAGATAGGTCGTCGGGAGGTAGTACCGGCCGGAGAAAAGGAGAGCCGCGACGGCGAGGATGAGGACGAGGCCCGCCGCGAAGACGGAGAGGTTCTTCGCTATGGTGTGGAAGGTGAGGACGAAGGCGGCGATGAAGACGCAGACAAGGAGCATTGAAAGGGCGACGACAAGCACCGGAACGGGGCGCATGAAAGTTCCCAGGTCGAGGTTCTCGAAGAGTGTCGCATTGATGTGGACACCCGTGGAAACCGGCATCGTGGGCGTCGATTTCAGGTCCAGAAGGCCCGGAGCCGTCATCCCCAGGAAGACGACCTTGCCCTTGAAGAAGTCCCGGGACAGGGTCGCGTCCTGCGCCGCGGCTGTCCCGCGGTACGCGCTCAGGACATCGATGGCGGGGATGACCGTAAAGGGTCTCGCTCCGCGGGGAAAACTAAGGAGGAGCCGCCCCTTCGCAAGGGGCAGGGGTTTCTCTCGCAGGAGGAGCCCGCTGGGGCCCATTTTCGCGTCTCCCCGGCCCGTGAAGCAGGAGAAGGTAAGGCTGGGGAGTGCCATCTCCGCGAGGGTGAATGTCAGGGGCACCCTGCGGTAGACCCCGTCCCCGTCGGGGCTGATGGCGACGTTCCCCGAACCTTTCGCGCCGCGGCGTATCGCGTCGACGGGCGCCACGACGGAGCGGTATCGGGGCCCGGGCGACGGACCGCCGGGAACGGCGAAACGCGTAAGATACGCGACATCGTCGGGGGCCACGGTCTTCTCGTTCACGGACAGGAAGAAGGGCAGGTAGACGTTGGCGGCCTTCGCTATGGCATCGCCGAGCACCATGTCGTCCTCCTGACCGTAGGAGGAGGGCTCGGTGAAGAGGATATCCACGAGGAAGGCGTCCGCCAGGGAGGCGAACTCAATGATGGGCGCGTAGACCTGCCGGGGCCACGGCCAGTTGATGCTCTCGGCGCTGAGGGCATCTATCGACTGCTGATCGATCTCGATGATGACGATGCGGTCCGACGCACGTTCGGGGTTCAGATGCCGGGAGAAGATGTCGAAGGACCGGTTCTCGTAGGTGGCAAGGACATCAAAAAGAAAAAGCGCGAGAGAGATAACGAAGGATACCGACGCAAGAAGGACAACATTACGCACCCGACGTTTCTTTTTCGCCACCGGTTCTCCTTAAGTGTCTCGAAGTGAACACCCATACAATATCACATACGTCGGAAAAAGATAACCTGTAAAGGTTCTGTGCTGTTCCTCTTTGGCCCTTAACCCGGAACCCGAAACGCGCAACCCGCAACCGTCTTTATTTCCTTGAGCCCTGTCCCGCCGATTTTGTATCATGTAGGTTCAAGGAGAACAGGGACCATGAGACTGAAAGACAGAGTTGCCCTCCTTACAGCGGCCGCGGGCGCCGGGATCGGGCAGGCGACGGCCCGGGCGATGGCGCGGGAGGGTGCCGCGGTGGTCATCACCGATATTCACGGGGACAGGGCGAGGACCGTGGCGGCCGAGATAGCCGGTGAATACGGGGCAAGAACGCTTGGCCTTACGTGTGACGTGACGAGCGCCTCCGATGTGAACCGTGCCGTGGAGGAAACGCTCGCTGCCTTTGGCCGCGTCGACATACTCTTCAACAACGCGGGAACGAACCGCCCCACCCGGGTCGTGGACATAACGGACGAGGTCTGGGACCTTGTGCTCGCGACAACCCTCACGGGCACCTTCCATTGCTGCAGGGCCGTTGTACCAGCCATGATGAAACAGAACTTCGGACGCATCATAAGCGTCACTTCCGTAGCGGGTTTTCGCGGGCTTGCCGGCGGCCATGCCCACTACGCGGCGGCGAAGGCGGGCGTCATGGCCTTCACGAGATGCCTCGCCATGGAGGTCGCCCCGCACCGCATCACGGCCAACACCATAGCGCCCAGTTTCATCTTCAACGAGTTCATACCGCACATCTACCCTCAGGACGAGATCGACAGGATGTTCGAGGAGATACCGTACCCCCGGAAGGGCACTCCCGAAGACGTGGCAAACGCGGCACTCTTCCTTGCCTCCGACGAGGGAGAATACATGACGGGCCAAACCCTCTGCGTCACCGGCGGAAGCTGGATGAGGTAGGAGAGGGTTGATTATTCGCTGTCAGGTGTTATTTTTATGTAACGCTTCGGAAATGGAACCCTTGTTGACAGTATACGACTGAGGAGGCAGCCCGTGATCACAAAGTTGAAGCCCGATGAACTCTACAGGAAGTGCGATCCCGATTCCTTCGCCTTTGCCGGGGCCGATGCCGTCGTCGAATTGCCGATGACGATCGGGCAGGAGAAAGCCCTGAGATCGCTCGACTTCGGCCTCAATATGGACAGCACCGGTTTCAACATCTTTGCCATCGGCGAGAGCGGCACGGGCAAGATGTCCACGGTGATGTACATGCTCAAGCAGAAGGCGGCCAACGAAGAACCACCTGCCGACTGGTGCTATGTCCACAACTTCAAGGACCCCGACAGTTCCATCGCCCTTTCCTTCGGACCCGGCAAGGGTGCCGTGTTCCAGAAGGACCTCGAAGAGATGATCAAGATCCTGAGGCTGGAGATACCGAAGGCCTTTGAATCCAAGGAATACGAGACACAGAAGAGCAAGATCGTCGATGAGTTCCAGCAGAAGCAGCAGGAGTATCTCACTCGTCTCGATGGTGAAGCGAAAGAGAGGGGTTTCACGGTGAAACGGGGGCCGACGGGGGTTCTTATCGTTCCCGTCAAGGAGAACGGGGAGCTCATGTCGAAGGAAGAGTTCGAAGCCCTCGACGCCAAGGCGAGGAAGAAGCTCGAGGAAACAGGGCGTCTCTTCCAGGAGAAACTGAATGACGTGGTCCGCATCCTCAGGGAGGCGGAGAAGATCGTCGGTGAGATGGTACTGCGCCTCGACAGGATGGTCGCCCTCGATATCGTCGGCCCCATGGTTGATGCCATCCAGAAGAAGTACGGTGAACAGGAGAAGGTGGTCAGGTACCTCGAGGACGTGAAAGAGGACATTCTGACCCATCTCGACGATTTCAAGGCTACCGAGGAGGCTCCCTCGCCCTTGCCCTTCCTCAAGATGCCGAAGGCGGAGACATCCTTTGCCAGGTATGCCGTCAACGTTATCGTCAACAACGGGGAGAGCACGGGGGCCCCCGTGGTGTACGAGAGCAACCCGACCTACCTCAACCTCTTCGGCAGGATGGAGTACAAGGTTCAGTACGGCATGGCGACGACGGATTTCACGATGATAAAGGCCGGCTCACTGCACAAGGCGAACGGGGGTTATCTCGTCATCGACGCCCTCGAGCTCCTGAGGAACGCCTTCTCCTACGAGGCATTGAAACGGGCGCTCAAGAACGGGGAGATCCGTATCGAGGACGTGCTGGAGCAGTACCGCCTGATCAGCACGGCGGGCCTGAAGTCCGAGGCCATCCCCCTTGATGTGAAGGTTGTCCTCACGGGCAACCCCTACCTTTACTATATGCTCCACGCCTACGACGAGGATTCCCGGGAGCTTTTCAAGGTAAAGGCCGATTTCGACAGCCGCATGGAAAGGAACAGACAGAACACGGACAAGTACGCGCTGTATGTTGCCCAGTGTCAGAAGGACGAGAACCTCCTTCCCTTCGACAGGACGGCCGTGGCGCGGCTCGTGGAGATGGGCTCGCGTTTTGCCGACCACCAGGACAAGCTCTCGACGCGCTTCGGCGACATTGCCGACCTCATACGGGAGTCTCACTACTGGGCGAAGAAGGAGGGGGTGGGCACCGTGACGGCCGCGCATGTGACGAAGGCGGTGAAGGAGAAGATCTACAGGGTGAACCGTATCGAGGAGAGGCTGCAGGAGATGATGCTCGAGGACACCCTCATCGTGAACACGGCGGGCGAAAAGGTGGGGCAGGTGAACGGCCTCGCCGTTCTTGATATCGGTGACTATGCCTTCGGCAAACCGTCCCGTATCACCGCGAAGACCTACATGGGCAGGGCGGGTGTCGTCAACCTCGAGCGGGAGACGAAGATGAGCGGCAAGATACACGAGAAGGCCATCCTCATCATCACGAGCTATCTCGGCGGGAAGTACGCCGCCAACAAGCCCATAAGCCTCTCCGCGTCCATCACCTTCGAGCAGCTCTACGAGATGGTCGAAGGTGACAGCGCCACCTGCGCCGAGCTCTATGCCCTTTTGTCCTCCATCAGCGGTGTCCCGCTTAAACAGTCCTTTGCCGTGACGGGCTCCATGGACCAGAACGGGGACGTTCAGCCAATAGGCGGGGTGAACCAGAAGATAGAGGGCTTCTTCCATCTTTGCAAGATGCGCGGCCTCGACGGATCACAGGGGGTGATAATCCCGAAACGCAACGCAAGGAACCTGGTGCTGAGCGACGACGTGATAGAGGCGGTTCGGAAGGGGCTTTTCAGCGTCTACACCATTGACCGCATGGAGGAGGGCCTTGAGCTCCTGACGGGCATGCCGGCAGGTGAACCGGGGGCGGACGGAACCTATCCCGAGGGCACCTTGAATCATCTCGTGGAAAAGCGCCTCACGGAGATCTCCGAGGCGATGGAAAAGAAGAAAGGTAACGGAGAGGAAGGCCGGGAGAAGAAAGACTGATGATCAGCGAGAGACTGCGGCGCTCTGCGCGATGGTCTCGTAGAAGTCTTCCGGAGGTTCTTCGTAGAGATCCCTTATGACCCTGAGCTTTGCCTCGTGGATGAGCTCGGGGTCGTCAAGCTCGTCATCGGTAACGAAATCAGCCTCGCCGTCCTTGAGTTCTATGGCTTCGAGGGAAACCTCGTACCACTGCGCGACGAAATCGTCGATGGCCTCATTCGTTGTCTTTTCGACCACGGCTTTATCAGGCTCCTGTCCCTTGCTCTTGAGGAGGGCCATCACCTTCTTGACGGTGTCCGTCACAAGCTTGTCCCGCAGGTCCGGGGTTCCCACCTTCTGTTTTTTCATCGCGCAAACCCTCCGAAGAGACGCCCCATGGGTCGTTGTATCCGTAGTAGTGGCTGCTTTCATTCATTCTTACACAAAACACGACGCGGAGTAAAATAGTTTTTATGGAAGCTATCTGGCACATGGTTTGCAAGGATTACGGTCATGAAAGCTCGAATTGACAGGATGTCAGGAACACAAAAGAGCCGTGGGAACATCAGCAAATCCGTCCGGGAATGCTTTCACCTTCTTGCCAAGAGCTGCGAGAGATACGGCGAGATGGAGAGGTCCGAGGCACCTGAGGTCGTCATGGACATGGAAAGGCTGCTCATCTGGAAACGGATCATGTTTCTCTTCAACGTGGACCCCGACCGCCGGAATTGATGTCAGAATACTGACATGGGATGACCGCCGGCAGCTATCGCCGTCGTGCGGGCCGTTCCCTCGGGAGACGGGACGGACAAAGGCCGGCTGCAGTTGCGTCGTTGCTTTTGCAGGCGTCTTCACGTTACAATAGGCGATGCTCGCGACCATCAGGGACCGTCTCCTGACCCACAGATCGACGCAGATACCTTCCGACCCTTCTCTGAGGGCCGCCACGGCGCTCCTCCTTTTTGAGCGCGACGGAGACGTCTACTGCGTGCTCACGAAACGTACCGACACCGTGCGGCACCACAAGGGAGAGGTCTCATTCCCGGGAGGCATGTTCGAGGCGACGGACCGGGACCTCGAACATACGGCCTTCAGGGAGGCCGAGGAAGAGGTCGGCGTCAGGTTCGATGACGTGGAGGTCATCGGCAGGCTCGACGATTCATGGACATACTCGGGATTCGTTATCTCTCCTTTTGTCGGGGTCATACCTTACCCCTACGAGTTCTCGACCAACCCCGGGGAGGTGGCCTATCTCATCCTCCTTCCCTACAGTCTCCTCAAGGGCGAGGAATTCACTCCCGGACGCCGGGGGGGAGAGTGGACCTCTTTCCACTATAACGGCGACAGGATATGGGGGGCCACGTGCAGGACCCTCATGGCCTTCAGGGACATCGTGGAAAATGAGAAAGTTTGACCTCCGGGTGCTCCTCATCCTTTCTCTCGGTCACCTCGTGGTCGACATTTATCAGGGGGCGCTTCCCGCCATCCTGCCCTTTCTGAAGGAGAAGCTCGGCCTCACCTATGCCATGACGGGCATGATACTGATGGCCTCCAACTTTACGTCCTCCATCCTGCAGCCCGTCTTCGGGTATGTCTCGGACAAAAGGGCCATGGCGTACCTTTTGCCCCTGGGGCTTCTCGCCGCCGGTGTGGGGTTCTCGGCACTGCCCTTTTCCCCTTATTTCCTCCTCATCCTGGGCCTTGTCGTCATAAGCGGCCTGGGAGTGGCATCCTATCATCCCGAGGGCTACAAGACGGCCCATTTCTTCACGGGTGACAGGCCGGCGACGGGCATGTCCGTCTTCTCCGTGGGCGGGAACATCGGCTTCTCGCTGGGTCCCATCCTTTCCATGTATATCATTGAACTCTACGGGTTCTCCTCGCTGCCCGTCATCGTCGTGCCTTCCCTTTTGTGCGCGGCGGTCATCGTGGCCTACCGCAGAACCATCATGATGCCCGTGGCCGTTCACGGGGAGGCGGCAAGAAAGGAGGCGGCGAAGACATCCACGGTGGAATATGTCGCGCTGGCCGTGGTCATCCTCATTGTCGTCATGCGCTCCTGGACGCAGATCGGGCTCATGACATACATCCCCTTCTACTACATCGACTATCTCAAGGGAGACCCGCTCTACGCCGGGAAGCTTGTTTTCGTCTTTCTCTTCTGCGGCGCCGTGGGGACGCTGGTCGGGGCCCCCATCGCCGACCGCTTCGGCCACAGGTTCTTCGTGCGCCTGTCCATGTTCCTCTCCATGGTGACCCTGCCCGTCATGTTCCTGCCGGCCGTCGAGAAGAGCCTTTTCCTCTTCGTTGTCCTCGGCGTCCAGGGGATGCTCCTCGTCTCGAGTTTTTCCGTCACCATCGTCATGGCCCAGAAGCTCCTTCCCACGAAGCTCGGCATCGCGTCGGGACTCATGGTGGGATTTGCCATCGGCACGGGCGGTGTCGGCGTGACCATTCTCGGTCTCGTCGCGGACCACTACAGTGTGCCCGTCGCGTTGTATTCGATCTCGGTTTTGCCCGCTTTGGGGTTCATACTGAGCATGTTCCTGAGGTACGATGACTAAAAAACAAAACCTTATCAGTATCGTGGGGAGACCCAACGTCGGCAAGTCGACCTTCTTCAACAGGGTCATCGGGTATCGCAAGGCCATCACGGAGGACACACCCGGCGTCACGAGAGACCGCAACTACGGTTCCTTCGAAATGGGCGGGAGAAGCTTTCTCCTCGTCGATACGGGGGGTTTCTCCTCGTCCGAAGAGGACGGGTTCTCAAAACTTATCATGAAGCAGATCGAGGCGTCCCTTCACGAGTCGTCGGCGGTGATATTCCTTCTCGACGGCAAGGAAGGGGTGATGCCCGCCGACCGCGACATCTCCCGGATGCTCAGAAGGCTCCACAAGCCCATCTACTACGTCGTCAACAAGATGGACTCGAAAAAGCGCGAGGAGGCGCTCGTCGAGTTCTATGAACTTGGCGCCGATACCCTCTATCCCGTAAGCGCGGCCCATGGTCTCGGCATGGGCGACCTTCTCGACGATATCCTGAAAGGAACGGAAGAAGGGGAAAGAGAGGAGACGCCCGGGGGCGCGGAAGAGTTCCACGTCACCCGGATCGCTCTCGTCGGGAAGCCCAACACGGGAAAATCCTCCCTGGCCAACTGCATCCTCGGCTCGGAGAGGATGATCGTCAGCGACATACCCGGCACCACCCGTGATTCCGTGGATTCCCGGATCGTCCGCGATGGAAGGGAGCTTGTCCTCATAGACACGGCGGGCCTGAGGAAAAAGGGCAAGATCTCCGAGAAGGTTGAGGAATACTCCGTGTCAAGCGCCGTAAGGAGCATCGAGCGCGCCGACGTGGTGAACCTCATCGTGGACGCGGCCGAAGGCACCGGCCACCAGGAAGGCAGCATCGCGCACCTCATCATATCGAGGGGCAAGGGCCTTTGCATCGTCATCAACAAGTGGGACCTCGTGAAGAGGGAGTTCACCCAGGAGAAATACCGCGACATGGTCTACGAGAGGATACCCCACGCCTCCTTCGCTCCCGTTATCTTTTCCTCGGCGATACAGGGGACAGGAATAGACGACATCATCGACATGGACCTCGCCGTCTACGAGCAACTGACGACGAGGATCGGCACCGCCCCCCTCAACAAGGCCTTCGCCGATTTCTTCGCCCGCCATGACATCTCCTACCAGAAGGGCAAACAGGTGAAGATATTCTATGCCAGCCAGGCCAAGGCCTCGCCGCCGACCTTCGTCCTTTTCTCCAATCACCCGCGCCTCGTCCCCGACCACTACCGGAAATACCTCGAGAACAGCCTCCGCCAGGAATTCGGCTTCATGGGCGCTCCCATACGGATAGTGCTGAAGAAGAAATAACGGCTTGAGCCGTTTGAGCAGCAACCGCTTGAAAGGGAAAGATGTGCCCGCGCTCACCCTTGCAGGCACGAAGAAATGGTGGCCACGCAAAGTGCTGGAGCGTTTTGCCGTGACCCATCTCTCGCTGCCCGTGAAAAAGATTTCCGACACATTCACCCGCGCCTCCGAAGCCGTCATGAAGACGAGAGCGACGATCCCGGCTTACACATCGGATCATCCCGAGTTCCGCGAGATAGACGGGCGCATGATAGGGCAGTGGGAACAAGGCGTGAGGGGACTTATCGGATAGGCGAGGTCATCCATTGCGCCCGCCACCGCTTCGCCGTCATCGATATAGACGTCCGAAGGATAGTAGATAAAGGTCAAGTTCGAAAGGGTGAAGCGAGAGAGATCACTGATATATCTCGCGCCTGTGTCCGATACGGACCACGAGGATCACGAGTTCTCTATCCCTCTTCTCGAAGATAACCCGGTAACTGCCCACCCGGAGCCTGTAGTAGTCCCCCCTGGCACCTGACAGTCTGGTGATGTTGTTCGCGAGGGCGCCGGGGTTCCGGGCGAGAAGGACGAGTTTTTCCTTGATGATCTTCTGGAACGGGAGGGCGATCCTTTCGAGGTCCCGGGAAGCCTTCTCGACGAATTTGAGAGAATAGACGGCGCTAGATCCCAAGCCTTTTCCAGACTTCTTCCGCGTCCACTATCTTGTCCCGTCCCTCTTCAACGTCCTTCACACGTTTCCGGACGATTTCCAGGTCCAGGAGATCAAAATACGCTGTGAGGGCTTTTTCGATGATGGCACTCTTCTTCTCGCCGAGTTCGCCTGCTATGGATTCCAACTCCCGGGAAATATCCTGGTCAAGGGTTATGTTGTGTCTGGTCTGCACCTGTCACCTCTCGTACACACATTATACACATATTTCGTGCAGAGTCAATAGCGAAGACATCTTTGCGTGGGTCGGTTTTCGTCATGACACTACCCGAGGGCAGACTGGTTCTCAGCGTGGGCAGGCAGAGACCGGAACTCTTCTGCGCCCGCCACCGTTCTCCCGCCATCCCGACGAAGTCCGGGATTCAGAAAAACCTTGCTCACCGCTCCTTCATCACATCTTCCCACAACCTCTGGTATTCCCCGATCTTGTCCTTCACATTGTATCGCTCAACAACATCCCGCCGCGCCGCCTCTCCCAGCTGCGCCATCCTCCCGGGATGGTCGAGTACCTCGTCCACCCGGTCCGCGATCTCTTTGGGGGAGAAGAAGTCGACAAGAAGTCCGTTACGCCCGTCCTCTATGACCTCCTTGACGGGCGGCGTGGCCGACCCCACAATGACACACCCGGCCGCCATCGCCTCTATCATGGACCAGGAAAGGACGAAGGGGATAGTGAGGTAAACGTGGGCGGATGACACCTGGAGGGTCTTGAGGTGGGTATCGTAGGGGACGAGCCCCAGGAAGTGGACGCGCCTTTCGTCTATGGATACCTCCTTCAGCATCTTCTCCCGGTAG
>Ga0334885_1000817_pt1 | contig 47425 bp, 43 predicted proteins | sample GraSluR1_MG_8_FD_207233 | JGI IMG/M metagenome (GOLD analysis project Ga0334885, IMG submission 207233) | Sludge microbial communities from methane-producing bioreactor in Wageningen University, Netherlands - Granular Sludge_31_05-R1 | ecosystem: Engineered > Bioreactor > Anaerobic >...
AAGAAGCTGAAAGCTCTCAAGCAACTTGATGAAATCCCAAACATCTTCGGGTTCGATGGAAAGGATTAGTTCCAAATCCATGGAGGAGGTTGTCAAATGAGAAAGCTAGTGATTGTTACCATTTTACTGGTCTGTACTGTTCTGCTTTTTGGCGCTCAGAAAATCATGCTTTACACGTCTGTGCCTACCGAGATCATGACAGCTATCGCCGACGCCTTTAAGGCGGCAAATCCCGACATAGAGCTGGAAATATTCAGATCTGGAACGGGAACGATTCAAACGAAGCTTGCCGCAGAAGTACAGTCGGGGAATATTCAGGCTGATGTGCTGTGGGTGGCGGAATTCTCTTACTATGAGACCCTGAAGAAGCAGGGGCTTCTCGCCCAGATTGACCCTGAAGAGGCTTCCGCTTTGCCCGAGAACTTCAGGGACCCCGAAGGTTATTACTATGCCGGCAGGCTGATCAACATGGTAATAGCCTACAATACTAAGGCGCTCACTGCGGAAACGGCTCCAAAGTCCTGGAAGGAGCTTACAGACGATAAATGGTACGACAACTATGTGGTACCGAATCCAGAATACTCCGGCGCTGCAGTCGCTGCGGTGGGAGCTCTGGCCAAGAAATACGGATGGTCATACTTCGAAGCTATGAGAAGCAATGAAGCAGTTGTGGTAAGAGGAAACAGTGACGTAGCACAGAAGGTTGCTGCCGGAGAGTTCCCGATCGGAATGACTCTGGACTATATTGCGAGAGACCTCAATGTTAAGGGTAGTCCGATTGATATCGTATATCCTATCGACGGAACGATAGCGATTCCCAGCCCGATTGCAGTGATGAAATCTACCAAGAATATGGAAGCAGCCATGAGGTTTGTCGACTATATACTCTCTGTAGAGGGACAAATGGCTCTGGTGGAACTGGGGTCTCTGGTACCGATAAGACCAGATGTGGATCCTCCGGCAAATACGCCACCTGCCGCGGAAATACTCGGAAAATCAATGGATATTGACTGGAAGTACATTGAAGAAGGACTTGAAGAGATAAACACCAATTTTTCCGACATAATGCTGTTCTGAAAATTCAGGGTCCGGCTGTCAGGAATTATCCTAGCAGCCGGATCTAATCTCGGAGTCCGGGAGTGGTTGCTTTGCTACAGAAAAGATTCAGAGTTGATCCAATCATACTCGGTAGTGCTTTCGCGATTATCGCGATTATTGTCGTCTTCCCATTCACTCTTTTGTTTTTGAACAGCTTTAGGGTCGATGGAGTCTTTACCCTACAGAACTACGCCACAGTCTTTCAGGCGAAGAGGAACTATACGGCTCTTTTAAACAGTCTTCAGCTCGGGTTCTTCACATCTCTCTTTTCCGTTCTTCTTGGGGCGCCTCTCGCATGGCTCGTGACCAGAACCAACCTTCCCTTTGCCAGGCTCTTCAAGACTCTGTTCATTCTTCCGTACATGATTCCACCTTTCATAGGTGCTATCGCATGGTCTCAGCTGCTTAACAGAAGAAACGGATATGTAAACCGATTGGCACAGTCGATCTTCGGTATTCAGGGATACGTGTTCAACGTAAACACAATGCCGGGCCTTATTTGGGTCATGGCACTCTATCTTTATCCATTTGTCTTCATAACAGTCGTAGGAGCTCTTGAAAGAATGGATCCAACACTTGAAGAGGCAGCGAGAACTTGCGGATCCAGAACAATGAAGATTATGAAGGATATAACTCTGCCGTTAGTGGCTCCAAGTATAGCCGGTGGTGCGCTTCTAGTATTCGCCTCGAGTATAGCTAATTTTGGAATTCCGGCACTTATAGGTATGCAGGGCCGTGTCTTTGTCCTGACAACTATGATCTACTCATATATGCACAGTGGAGGTTTTAAGGGTATTTCTATGGCAGCCTCGCTTTCAATTATGTTGATGGGTATATCTGTCGGTGCTTTGCTACTGAACAATCTGTACCTCAAGAAAAAACAGTACACGCTGATTTCCGGAAAGAGCATGAGACCGAAAACGCTTAGCCTAGGTAGGTGGAAGATCCCGTGTTTTGTTCTGGCATGTGTGATAGTCTTTGTGACCGTTATTCTACCCTTCTTTTCGATAGTATTGACTTCCTTGCTGGATGCATGGGGGGCAGACATAACCTGGGAGAACCTGACTCTGAGAAACTATAAGTACATACTGTTCGATTATAGACTAACAAGGGACGCTCTGAAAAACAGCTTCCTTCTTGCAATATCTTCGGCTACAATCTGTATGATCCTGGGTTCACTGATCGCCTATATTAGTATAAAAACTAAAATAAAGGGTAGAAAACTTCTCGAAACGATATCTCTGATACCTTACACAATTCCTGGAACTGTAGTAGCTATTGCTATGATACTCGCATGGTCTGGCGGTTTTGGAATCAACCTTTACAACACTTTCTGGATTCTCCTTGTCGCATATGTGGCTCACTATCTGGCTTTCGCAGTCAGGACTACTTCTGCTTCGCTCGAACAGATACATTCATCTCTGGAAGAGGCTGCCAGAGTTTCTGGAGGAAGCTGGACAACATCTCTGAAAGATATTGTGATACCACTTATCAGACCAGGTCTCGTTGCCGGATGGTTTCTGATTTTCATGCCCACGCTGAGAGAATTGACGATGTCGATACTGCTGTGGGGACCGCGCACAGTAACAATAGGTGTTGCAGTATTCGAAATGCAAGAGGCCGGTTATGTTCAGATATCGGCAGCCTTTGCAACTTTGCTTCTTATCATAGTTATCGCTGGCAACCTTCTGGTAAAGAAGCTTACCAGAGGCAAGATAGGAATATAGAGGTGGTTTAAGTGTCGGAAGTTATTCTGAAAGGACTTTCAAAATCGTTCGGTGAAGTGAATGTGGTAGATAATATTGATCTCGAAATAAAGGATCATGAGTTTGTTTCTTTTCTCGGACCTTCCGGTTGTGGCAAGACCACTACACTAAGGATGATTGCGGGCTTCGATATGCCGACCCGGGGAGAGATCTTTGTTGGAAAGAGGCTGGTTTCCTCCGTTAAGGAAAGGATATTTGTTCCACCAGAAGAGAGAAATGTCGGTATGGTCTTTCAGAACTATGCAGTATGGCCTCATATGGACGTTTTCAAGAATGTCGCTTATCCTCTGAAAGTGAAGAAGGTTAGACAGGCAGAGATGAGGGAAAGAGTAATGCGGGTACTGTCTCTGGTAAAACTGAACGGTATGGAGAAGCGGTATCCGCATCAACTCTCTGGGGGGCAGCAACAGAGAGTTGCGCTTGCAAGGGCGCTGGTGATGGAACCAGATGTTATGCTTCTCGATGAGCCTTTGAGTAATCTAGACGCGAAACTTAGAGAGGAGATGCGTTTCGAAATAAAGGACATTCAAAGAAGAATCGGGGTCACAATAATCTACGTCACACACGATCAGGCAGAGGCAATGGCTATGTCAGATAGAATACTGTTGCTGCACAACGCTGTTGTTCAGCAGCTTGGAGCACCACATGAGCTTTATGAGAAGCCCGGAAATCAGTTCGTTGCCGATTTCATAGGACTGATAAACTTTGTTAAGGTCAGGACTCATGTCTCGGGGGCGGGTTGTTTCGCAACTTTCCCAAATTCTCCCGACACTCCTCCATTGGAAATTGAAAAAACGTACCTGCTGGAAGGGAGAGACAGGGATCAGATCCTTGCTATAAGGCCCGAGAACATAAGACTTATCTCTCCCGATCAGAGTTTAATAAGAGGCAGAATAACGAAGAAGGTATATCTAGGCAATACAGTCGATTATCGAGTAGCTCTCGGAAAAGATGAGATCCGTATAGAAGCTTCACCAAGTTTAGACTTCGACACTGGTGAAGCTGTGGGAATGAAATTCGAGAGTTATGTACTTTTTGACAAAAACGATAGATAAACAAAGAGTCAAAAACGATGGACGTTTTCTGTCTGACAAGTTTTCAAAAACCGGTTCTTTGTGCTTGATTTCAGTAGACTAAAGAGAGCTAGACGCACTATAATGTAGGGAGCCAAAGAACCGGTCTTTTTTCTCTATCTTGACGTTCCTTCTCTGTTATCATAAGTTCGAAGGGTATCTTGAAACTCAACTTACCGACAACTGGTTTGAGACTGCCAAGAGACTCGTCCTGAGCGAAATTGAGCAAAGTGACACCGTCTTTGTAGGCCTCTTTGTGTATACTGCTGACGACCTTCCTTGCTTCTTTCAGATCCTCGTATTCTAGCATCAGGACATCCCAGGTTCTCAATTTGCTGTTCATTTTGGGTATCCTCACAAACGGAGATAGCAATCCCCGCCCAACAATCTGGAAGGCTCTCAGTCCAGGCGATAGCCTGGTGATTCCAAAGTCGTGTTCACCAGATGTGTCGAGTACGAGGGCCTGTGCACCGTAGCTTTTAAAGATCTTAATCCGGTTTTCCTCTATCATAGGCCTGAAGAGATTCATGTTTTCGGGGGCCAGATCGAGATCACCCTTCAAAGATTCGTAGAATTGGAAGACATTTTCCAAACGGGGTCTGTTGTCAATTTCAATAGACCGATTCCCAAGTTTTCTAAGAACCGGGCAGGCATAGAAATTAAGCGTCGAAAGATACTCGAAGCCCATGTGTTTGAGGATCTTTATTGATGCGATGTTGTCTGCTTTAACCGCAGCATAGGCAAATCCGTAATCGCTGGGACCAAGCATACGTTCCAGTTCTCCAATAACCTCTTTTAGCCAGCGAGCGATCTTCATTCTGTAGCGAGGGTTTGTTCTGAGGCCGAAGAGGTAGATTCCCCTCATTATCCGCGAGTTGAAGTAGTAATCGTCAAAGGCCACACCTATGCAACCTATTATGTCGCCGTCTTCTTCTGCAATCATTATGAAGCCGTCTTTGAAGTATTTGAGGCGGTCAAAGAAATTCTCACGATAGGCGACTACCCAGATGTTGCCTTCCTGAGCTGACTCTCTCTCGATCTTCAGTAGTCTATCGTTGTCTTCCGGTAATGCAAATCTTATATCCAAATCTCATTCCTCCGTTGATTGGCAAAGATACGAGTTGAACCAGTCAAGCATAGCCTTAAGTCTCTTTTCCCTGTGGATGGGCAAGCCACTGCGCGAAAGTTCATGTGTTTCTCCTGGAAAGAGTATCATTTTCGTTTCTTTACCCAGATACTTCAAAGCTGTGAATAACTGCATGGCTTCTGGTACCCAGCACCTGTAATCCTCAAGCGAGTGTATGAAAAGCGTGGGTGTTTCAACATTTGGGGCGTAGGTCAGGGGCGATTGGCGGAGATAGCCCTCCAGGTTTTCGAAGAAATCCTCTCCGATCTGGTCTGGAGCAAAGTAGTAACCGATGTCGGTAGTGCCAAAGAAGGATACCCAGTTCGAAATGGATCTCTGAGATACTGCTGCTTTGAAGGCATCTGTGTGTCCGATAATCCAGTTTGTCATGAATCCACCGTAAGAGCCGCCAGTTACTCCTAGCCTCTCTTCATCAACGAAGTCATATTCGTTTAGCACGTATTGAATGATTTCCATGATGTCTTCAAAATCGCGTTCTCCGTAGTGACCGCGTATATCGGCAAAATCAGTTCCGTAACCGGCGCTTCCTCGCGGGTTGCAGAAGATGACCACATATCCTGTTGCAGAGAGTAGTTGGAATTCGTGCATGTAACCATTGCCGTAGGCAGTCTTCGGGCCTCCGTGAATCTCAAGAACAGCAGGGTATTTCTTGCCCTCTACAAAATCTGCCGGTTTCATTATCCAGCCATCAAGCTGGACACCATCTGAAGCAGTGACTTTAAAACCCTCGGGAATGGAGAGCGTGCATTTATTTAACCAAGAGTTGAAATGAGTTAACTTCTTCGTTCTGCCTTTTCTTTGAGAGTAGATTTCCAGTGGAGCCCGGGAGGTCATCTTCGTATACAGCAGATCTCCCGAATCGTTGATATCAAAGCAATCTATACTGCCATCGGACAGGAGAATATTCTCCACCCTTCCATTATTATCCAGAGAGATGATCATCGAATCCGGTCCGGCAGTAACAACAGAAAAAAGCTTCCCGTCGCTAACACGCATTGTCTTTCCCGGAACACCTCTCACATCACTGTTGATGGCGTTACCAAAGTAAAGATCGAGATCCCTGCATAGAACTTTCATCTCTTCCGATTCAATGCTCGCAAAACAGAAATACGGATTGGTGGGAAAGCCTTTCTCAAAATCGGTAATCAGCAGGTACAGCTCACTATTCGAAGCCCACAAACAGTGATAAATGGAAATCTGATCATCCCCGATGCGCGTCTTCTCGCCACTTTCGAGATCAGCAATGTAAAGAGAATTCCATCGAGGGCGTCTCTGCTGATCTTCTATAGTTATAACCGCAATCTTCTTTCTGTCTGGTGAAAGCTCAAAAGATTGAATGTTTCCTCCAATCGCTTCAATCAGAGCTAGTTTTCCATTCTCAACATTCATCTTGCAGAGCTGGCCGACTCTGTTCTCCGTAAAACCAACTCCATTCGTCACAAAGGGTATTGAGTCTATTTCGTAAACCCTCTTTTCAAGGGGTTCATCTTCAAATGGTTTCTCGGGATTTTCTCCGGGTTTAAGTTGCGTTATAAAGAGTATGTTTGTGTCATCTACCCACGAAACGGATGAGAAACCACCCTTTAGCGTCTTAATGAATCGACTCTCTCCACCTTCAAGAGACGATAGGAACAACTCCGATCCCTTAGTTTCACTGTTTCTCTTGGAAGAGAATATCATCTTCTTTCCGTCGGGGCTTATGACGGGTGAGCCGTCCCCGTCGCCACGCGTAAACTGTGAGACGCTTCCTCTGGTAATATCGCCAGACCAGATATTGCTCATATAATTATTCTTACGCACGTTTATCTCTTTCTGAACAAACACGAAGTGTTTACCATCGGGTGAAAATTGCAGGTCCCCCACAGCGGAGTATTTGTGAATATCGTCGAGTGTTAGTTTTCTCAAGATCTTACCCCCTTTCTGAAGAGTTGGAAGATGGGCTAAATTAGGCATCTTCAAATTATCATATTATGCATAGATTGTACCAAAATACTCAAGAAACTGCTTAAACCCTTTCACGAGCAATCAGATGTTATTATAGTCCTGGAGAGGTGAGTGAATTGATACTCGTTAGCCATTTTGATCCCTTCGGTGGACAGATAATTAATGCTTCAAGAGAGGTTGCGGTACTTCTGTCGTCAGTAAGAGACGATCTTAAGATCATCGAACTGCCCACGGCTTTTGAGGACTCATCATTGCTGCTTATTGCAGAATTGACGAAGGAAACGCCAGATCTTTTGGTTATGTTAGGTCAGGCTGAAGGAAGGACGCATGTCACTCCAGAGATGGTTGCAATAAACTGGAAGGAGTCATCCACAGAAGATAACAACGGTTATCTGGCACGGGGCGAAAGGATCTCTCCCGAAGGGCCGGTAGCTTTCTTCACGGGTTTACCAGTCAAGAAAATCGTAGGATCTCTTCAGAGTGAAGGGTTGCCAGTTTCGGTATCCCTCACCGCGGGATCTTTCGTCTGCAATAGCCTGTTTTTCAGTATTATGGAGTATATAGGTGTTAATAGGCTTGATATCCCGGCAGGATTTGTGCATATACCCTGTGTTCCCTCGCAAGCGGTCGGAAAACGTGCTCTGCCAACGATGGATGCTTTACTCTCCGCACGGATAATCTTGAGAATAATCGAAATCTCGATAGAGGAGAGCAATGTATGTTGATTGGAGGAGCAAATCTCAATATATTCTGGGAAGATCCTGAAGAAAATCTACAGTCTGTGGCCGGTTGCTTTGAAGAAGCAGTTGCTCTCGGTGTGGATCTTCTGGTATTTCCGGAGATGACGCTCAGCGGGTTCTCTCTGGAAACCTCTCGCACATACCTTAATGATGCGTTGCACAGGGTGAGAGAAATGGTCGAAAGATTTGCTGTATCGACTGTTTTCGGTTATGTTGAAAGGGAAGACGGCGTCTTCTATAACAGCGCTTCCTTTATCTCACCGGGAGATAAGGTAGCCACATACAGAAAACGCAAGCTCTTTTCATACGGTGGTGAGGAAAAGAGCTATTCGCCTGGAAATTCCCCTCTTAGATTCTCGTTTCAGGAACTTTCCGCTTCGCTAAACATATGCTATGATTTACGTTTTCCCGAACTCTTCAGAGACAACATTCCTGTGGAGTTGATGATAGTGATCGCAAATTGGCCGTCGCGGAGATCGTTTCACTGGGAGGCGCTTCTAAGAGCGAGAGCGATCGAGAATCAGTGTTACGTTCTGGGGTTGAACCGTACGGGAGAGGACGGCAATGGAATTGAGTATGGGGAGTCGAAGTCTATGCTCGTAGATTATGACGGAGCTGAGATAGATCACACATGCGGCAGTTCAATTCATATATGGGAAATCGATACGATAATGCTAGATAGGTTGAGAAAGTGGAGACAGATGTTTACTGCTATCAGAGATATCTAGAACAGAATTGTACTTCTCCGGAGCAGACTTAATCTGACATCCGGACTCCACGATCTATATCCTTGATGCTCTGAAGTACTATGACTTTTGAGGAGGTAGAATCATGAAAATACTGGTTGTGGAGGACGAAATGAACCTGGGTATACTGCTGAAAGAAGTCCTGGAGCAAAACAGCTTCACAGTTGAACTGTCAGGCGAAGGTGAAGAAGCCCTCTATATGGCGACCGAAATGTGTTTCGATCTGATCATACTGGACGTTATGCTGCCGGGGATATCCGGCTGGACGGTCCTCCAAAAAATACGCCAAAGAGGTCTGAGAACACCTGTTCTGATGCTTACAGCTCTTGATGCTGTCGATTACAAAGTCAAGGGATTCAACCTTGGAGCTGACGACTATCTTCCAAAGCCATTCGATATGAGAGAGCTACTGGCCAGAGTTAGTTCACTTCTGCGAAGGTCAAAAACCGGAGGAAGTCTGACTAATGATCTCAGATGCGGTGACCTAGTTCTTGACCTTTCGAGCAGAACTGTTAGTATAGCGGGTGTTCCTGTCGAATTAAGAAGAAAGGAGTATCAGATTCTGGAATACCTTATGATGAACAAGAACAGAGTGGTATCGAAGAGAGAACTTGAAGAGCATATATGGAGCGATGAAGAGGAAATCTGGTCTGATGTCGTGAGAAGCCATATAAAGAACTTAAGAAAGAAGATCGATAGCATCTCGAAAAAGCGACTCATTAATACTATAAGAGGACATGGCTATGAAATCAGTGACCGGTGAGGAACTATCGTTCAAGAAGGCCAGAATCAGGTGGAGTGCTTTCTTCACCGTTATGGTCGTCGCGATGGTTTCGGCTCTCTGCGCAGTCATTTTCGGTTTGTCACTGCGGTCAGAGAACAGAAGCGCTTTAGATTCTCTAAACCGAATTGCGGACAGAATCGAAACCAGAATAGGCAGAACTCCTGTAATAGCACTCGAGAGAGTGTTGAGGATCTATGCGGGCAATCCGGACATTTTCACATCTGAAGATGATTTCATAGAGTTTCTCACATTGTCAGGCGAAAGCATTCTTCAGCTCGGGGGCACTTTGGTCTCCAATATCGAGGCGGCAGAAGGCTTTACCAAGGCAACGGTTCTTGACTATTCGAACGAGCAAAGAGAATATAGAATACTCACAAGATTAGTCAGGGGAGTTGCCGCTCAGCCAATAATCTTTCTACGGGTTGGAAGATCGATAGAGATTCTGAGCGATCGAATGAGAAGCCTTCTCTGGTCGCTGATAATGCTAGTCGCTCTCGCTGCAGCTCTTTCATGGACAGTCGGAATGACACTTGCCGGTTATGTTCTTTCACCTCTTAAGGACACCTATCAGAAGCTCCAGCGCTTTACCGCAGACGCTTCACATGAGTTGAAGACGCCTCTCTCGATTATGCGGCTGGCTCTGGATATGCTCAAAGCTAAGGAACTGCCGCAGGATGTTCTAGATAAGATTAGGATGATCGATACGGCTACTTCGCAAATGCAAGCCCTGACTAGCCAACTGATAACTATGGCTCGGGTTAGGAACTTTAAGAGAGAGGAGCAGATTAAGTCAACGATTAATGTTAGAAGCCTTCTTGAAGAAGTATCTGAGAAGCTGTCTCCTCTCTCTCTCAAGAAAGGCATCAGAGTACATGTAGAATGTGATGAGGACCTGACTGTTCTGTCAATGCCAGATCTACTGTCGACGGCCATTGGAAATCTGTTGGACAATGCCATCAAGTTTAGCAACGAGAAATCTGAGGTCATACTCAGGGCAATCGCCGAGGGAGATTCAATGTGCATCCAGGTAATCGATTCTGGACCGGGCGTGAAGACTTCAGAAAGAGAGAAGATATTTGAGAGATTCTACAAGTCAGAGACATCCAATAACGATTCTGGAAGCGGTATGGGACTTGCAATAGCCCGTGAGTTTATCGGATTATTGGGCGGCGAGATAACTGTCAGTAGTGAGATTGGCAAAGGTAGCGTCTTCGAGACGAAGCTCAGACGCAAGTAGTTTTTGTGATAAAACCTATTTGAGTTGGTCAGTTGCTCAGGGGGATGAGATTAGAAGTGAGAAGCATTAGAAAACTCTTCGTTTTTGCCGCGGTGATCCTGACAGCGCTTTCGATCTTCACGCTTGCTGGCTGCGATAAACGGGTCAGGACAACCGTGGTCACTGTGGGAGACGGAGATAGCATAACAGTGCGCGCTCTCAAGTCGAGCGTAAGACTGATAGGAATAGATGCTCCAGAAATCAGGGCGGGCAGTAAACCGGTTGGAGAATACGCTTTGGAGGCACAGCGCTTTCTCGAAGGGCTTGTCATAGATGCAAACTCGAAGGTTGCTCTCGAAGTACACGGTACCGACAGCTATGGAAGGCATCTAGCTTATGTATATTTGCCGGATGGAAGAATGCTGAACCTTGAACTACTGAAACATGGACTTGCTAGGCCCCTTACATATGACGACACTTCACATCACTCTAGAGATATGAAAGTCGCATATCTTGAAGCCTTCGAAAGAAGACTGGGGATTTTCTCTTTGTATGATTCCCGGCAGGTCTTTCCGGCATCCGTTGTCAGAGAAAACCTTCGACCATTGGCCGTCGGTGGTTTTTTGGGTAGGATTGTCTGGATGGAATTCTATGTTACCGATGTTTCTGGTCTTTCCATTAGCGGAAGAGACGCTGTTGCTAGAATCAGGAAGGAAGAATTCGACCTATTTGCACCGGCTGGATTCAGCCTCGAAGAATTCTACCGCAAGACTGTTCAGGTCTTTGGAGAGGTGTGGCGTGATTCTTCGGGAAAGGCTCTTATTCTTCTGAGAGATCCGACTATAGAGATCGCAGCTTCAGTTATTTCTGCAGAGGGCAATAGATCTTCAATCAATGCAGACATCTGCGAATTCTGTTATACCTTCTAACATATCCCGCCAGCTCAGGTTATATTCTTCTTGCTACCGTGGATGTACACAGGCAGAAGGTTAGACGGAATCAGTATGGTAATCGGCGATTTCGCGGTAATGCAGCTTTTCAGGCAGAGGAAAAGAGGACTTGATACGCGAGCAAAGCCTGTCGCTTCGAGAGAATCGAAATCACTGTGACAAGCGATGACTATTTTGCAGAGATTGCTTCAATTATCTATATCCGGAAGAGCCTTCACGAGATTGGGAATTATTCCGATTGAGACCTTCGCACCTTCTGCAAAGACTTTCTTCTCGGCCGGATTGTCTATCTGGACCAGAATTTCACCCTGATCAGTGGTAACGAATGATTCAAGACTGCCCCCGAGATAGATGTTTGTGTTCACCTGTCCTTCGATGATTCCGGAACCCGGTTCGAGGAGTTTCAACGACTCCGGTCTCGCCATTATAACGGCTTTGTCCCCTCGCTTTATCTCGGAGGAGAACTTTACTATCTCGACAATCTTGTCCTCAAACTTGACTGTGCACTTTCCGGTAGTCTCCAGAACTTCAACGGGAAGGAAAGCGACCTTGCCCACAAATCCGGCGACAAATTTCGAATTCGGATTCTCGTAAATGGTATCGGGTGAACCGATCTGCCTTATGAACCCATCCTTCATTACTATAATCCTATCTGAAAGGCTCATCGCTTCAACCCTGTCATGAGTAACATAGATTGCCGTGATGCCAAGGGATCTCTGAATACGCTTTATCTCCACTCTCATCTGTTCTCTCAAGAGGGCGTCGAGGTTTGACAGCGGTTCATCAAGAAGAAGAACTGATGGTTCGACTATCAAACTCCTGGCGAGAGCCACGCGCTGTTGTTGGCCTCCGGAGAGTTTTGAAGGGGCTCTCTGGGCAAGGTCGCCAAGGCCGACAAGATCGAGTGTTTTCATTACCTTTTCCTTTATCTGCTTTGTGGGCACTCTTCTCAGCTTCAGCCCGTAGGCTACATTGTCAAACACATTCATATGGGGAAAGAGACCATAACTCTGAAAAACAGTGGCCGTATCTCTTTTGTTAGGAGGAAGAAAGGTAATGTCTTCGTTTCCCAGGAAGATTCTGCCTTTAGTAGGCAGCTCAAAACCACCTATCATTCTTAGAGTGGTTGTCTTTCCGCACCCCGAAGGACCAAGAAGAGTCACGAGTTCACCCGCTCCGATCTCGAAGTCGGCTTCATTGACGGCTATTACATCAGCCTTTCCCCTAACGTCTTTAAATACCTTGGTAACGCTCTCTATTCTTACAGGAACAGAAGACTTGGACATAACTTACCACCCCACAAACGAGAATTACTTCAGGTTCACATTCTTCTCCAGATATTCGCTCTTGCGCACAAGAAGTCTCATGATTCCGAACGTTGCGAAAACTATCAAGATCAAAACGGTTGAAAGCACACTTGCAAGGCCGAACCGAATAGACTCCGAAAAGTTGTAGATTAGTACCGTCATGTGATACCAGCGGGCCGAAATCAAGAATATAATCGCGCTTACCGCAGTCATAGAACGGACGAAAGTGTAAGACATACCGGAGATGAAAGCCGGCCTAATTAGCGGTAGTACGATAGTCCTGAATACCGTAGGCGTGTCTGCTCCAAGATCCTGCGCAGCCTCTTCGATCGCAGGGTCAATCTGGCGAAGAGTAGCAACGCCCCCTTCAACCCCAACAGGGAGCTCTCTTATTATGTAGTTGATGACTATTATCGCGCCGGTTCCGATAAGGATAATCGGAGGCTTGCTAAAGGCAAGTATATAAGAAATACCTATCAACGTACCGGGAATTGCGAAGGGAGCCAGAATAAGCCCTTCAAGCATTCGCTTGCCTGTAAACTTCTTTCTGACGATTACTAGTGCCGCAATCATCGCTATCAAACCTGCAAAGGGTGTTGCTATGGCTGAAAGCGTGAAGGTATCCATTATAGCCTTTCTTCCTCGTTCAAGCGCTTCGGTTATATTTCGCAGGGTGAATGAATAGTCGATTCCCCAGTTTGCGACAAAACATCCAGCCACTATAGTACCGTAGAGACCGATAATGAATACAATGAACAACGCAAGCAATCCGACGAGCAAATACTTCACCGGTCGCGAAACCAAATCACTCAAACGCGCCGAGGGCTTGCCAGTTACCGTCACATATGACTTTCTGCTGACCCAGTATCTCTGGATTAGAAAGGCGGTTACGGTTGGCAAAAGAAGAAGAATAGAGAGCCCCGCTCCGTGGCCGAGCCTGTTTCTTCCGGTTACTTCAATATAAGCCTCTACCGATAGAACCCGGTATGAGCCGCCAAGAAGCAGTGGATTGGCGAAATCTGCAAGTGAGTTCGTGAAAACTAGAAGCCAGGCACTCAGTACACCCGGAATCGCAAGAGGAAAGGTGATTCTGGAAAAAGTCTTCCATTTGCTTCCATTGAGATCGAGCGAAGCTTCTTCGAGAGTCGAATCAATCGCCTGTAGAACGCCAGACAGTGTGAGGAAGGCAATTGGAAACATTCCGACGGTCTGAACTGCTGTAAGACCTCCAAGTCCGTAAATCGTAAAATCCTTCAGCCCGAGAAGCTGCTTTGTGATCAAACCATTGCTTCCGAACAGAAGAATCAAAGATAGAGATAACGAGAACGGCGGCGAAATTACCGGCAACAATCCCATAGTGCTCAGGAAGCGCTTTCCCTTTACGGAAGTTCTGGTTATAACAAAGGCAAATATGAAACCTATTACTGTGGAGAACGATGCGGTAAGCAATCCCAATCTTACGCTTCCCCATAGTGCACTAAGATACTGCCTTGATGTAAGTATGGACTTCCATGTGTCCATGGAGAACTTTCCATCCTTGAGGAAGGTCAGTCTTACTGCCTCAAACAGAGGGTAAGCAACGAAAATACCGACCATTATAAAAAGCCCGAGAATTATATAACCCATAACCGGATCCCGGAAGAATCTCGAGATGAAATAGATTATCACGAATACGGCAAACGCTCCCAGCATAAATATGTCCAGCAGTTGAGAGTAGTTTCTTCCAGCCTCGGCTGACATAAGAAAAACCAGAAAACCGGTAATGTCGTAGCGCGTATCATCAATGAGCGGCGAGAAAACGAGCGAGACTCTCTTGCCTCCAAATGTGTATGAAAGACCGGAGTAATAGTTTTCGAGGTAATAGACACTTTCGAATCCCTTCTTGAAATCTGCCGAATCTCGACTCTGTTCAAAGAAGCTTCTCAAAGATTCAGAAGGGGCGATTATCTCCAGCTCATCCCAACCGGGCACTCCGTTGACATAGATAACATCGGCATCACTGAATTCTTTGTTGACATTCTCGACCCAGCCCTCTGCCGATTCTCGTTCCCGGGGAGCGGCTTCTGAAAGTACATTGACTAGTTGTCTGTGATTGTCCCTGACAATCCTGTCAAAGGAACTTCTTAACGTATCGAAGAGCCAGAAGAGAGCGAGCATAACCAGAAGACTCACAATAGCAAATGAAAGGATTTTCCTCCAGGTAAACAATGCTATCACACCCCAAGAACATATACTCTTAGACTGAGCTCAAATAAGAAAAGAGCAGAAGCTGAGCTTCTGCTCTCGGTTAATTCTTAAAGTCCAGAACCTATTTCCGAAGTCCAGCGGTCGAGGAGCCTCTCTTTGTTATCGGCATCCCAGACGTAGTCCTGGTGCACAGTCCTGATCTCTTCCATACTGAAGGAAAGAGGATGTTTTGGCGCTATCTTGGAGACGGGTATTACATACCAGCTTGCGATAATAGCCTGAGCTTCTTCAGTAAGAATCCAGTCGTACAGTTTCTTAGCGTTTACTGGATCTGGACCGTCCTTAATAAGAGACATAGAAGCGATCTCGAACCCTGTACCTTCTTCAGGAACGTTAATGACTATGTTGGCACCTTCGGCTTTCAATTTGACCATATCGTGGGCATAGCCTATCGCAATCGGAATCTCACCAATTGCAACACTCTTTCCACCAGCAGAACCGGAACGGGTGTACATGTCGATGCTCCTGTCAAGTTTCTTAAGGTACAAGAAGGCCAGATCCTCATCGCCTCCGAAGAGAGAGATCATACAGGTTATAAGGTTGTAGGCAGTTCCGGATGTGTTTGGATTTGCAACTCTTACGAGACCGGCATACTTGGAGTCGAGGATTTCAAACCAGCCAGCTGGTGGCTGAATACCGAGTTCTCTTGCTCTGTCGACATTGGTCACAAAAGCCAGCGGGCCAAGGTACAAACCTAACCAGTAGCCTTCGGGGTCTTTGAACTGATCAGGGGTGTTTGCAGCTGCTCTGGAGAAGTAAGGTGTAGTTAGTCCCTTTAGCTTCGCACTAATGTGATTCAGGCCAACTCCTCCCACCCAGATCGAGGCCTGTGGATTCAGTCTTTCGGCTTCCATTCTAGCTTCTGCCTCTCCACCTGACAATCTTACCCAATCAACTCTGATTCCGGTCACCTGTTCGTAGCGATCGAAGAGCTCTTTGGCTGCGAGTTCTTCTAGGGTGGTGTAAACAGTGAAAGATTGTGCAGTTAGGGTTACTGCAAAAGCAACAAGAAGAACACTCATAACAACTAGTAATCTTTTCATCTCAGGGAAACCTCCTTGAAAGATGTTGGATTCGTACACGAAAATTCCTGACTACTTTGCACAGCACAGATAATATCAGTAACAATAATAGAATTATATCATGCTGAAGGATTTTAGATCTGAAAGAAGACCTGTCTAGAGTTGCTTTTCCATAGAAAGCTTGCGTGGCAGCGATAACCTGATCTCTTTTCGGAGTAAATCGCCTGTCACCAAGGTTATCGACAGTTCATTTTCAGAAGCACTGTTAATAATCCTCAGGACTGTTCACCTCTAACCGCAGAGTGTGGAACTCAAGATTGTATTCCACAGTAACTGTAGATTTGTCGATAGCTTACTGTCCGAAACACTTTGACCAGTCAACCAAAAACCACAAGCCTCAGATTCCGGTCCAAGGTGGTTGACGACTCAGTCACGTCTGTAAAGATCTCTCTTATCAGGGAGAAGTGAGAGCTATTCAAGATTGCTTTTAGGACCTCTCACCACTGTCCAAGAAGTCCAACGTTCCATATCAAATCGTAATTCAAAGAGTCGATAGTTTTTGATAGGTTAGTGCCCATGCCCGATGTAATAATCATATTGCCGATCTTTACGTCGATACCGGCGCCGACCAAGAAGTCAATGTTGTTAAGAAAATCCAGGTTCACAGATGCTCCACCCCTTGCCGAGAACATCTGATTGTAGGTGTACTGAGTTGAAAGACCAAAATAGCGGACGTCCATTCCAAATCTTGTTCCAAGCTCAACACCTATGACGAATGGTCCGGGAACGAATCTTATTCCTGCAAGCAGGTCAACCGCATTTGCGGTCGAACCGCTTGTCCAGAGAGTTGTCTCGAATGCGGCCACATACTCCATAAGTTCAAAGGCCTTACCGGATATGCCACCCTTGACAACAACTCCATAGGTTGTATCGGTGTCGACTTCCATATTGACTTTCAAATCGATACCATAGTTAGTTAAAACACCAAGGCCTCCGGAGATCGTATAACTGAGAGATCTAAGTTTTGAGTCGGGACCAATATCCATGTAATACTGAAGCATTCCCGCCATGCCATCGTCTGAGTCTTCGAAAAGCTGAACATGAAGATGGCGTTCATGTACAATCGCGGGAGTGCTTCTTGTGACTTCAGTGAAGCTGGTAGAGAAAGCCGAGTTTAGTATTCCATATAGGTCTGAAGGGCTTCCGAACGCCGAATTGTAACCCCTGGCGATAACCCCACTTCCGCCGGTCTGTAGATAGAAGTTATTCAGAGCCAGAGCAAAGGTTCCGAAAAGCACGAACGAAAATATTACGAGTCTTCTCATAAAATCACCCCATCCGCTCATTTTAAGTTTCAAGACTTCCAATTAGACCACTGTTACAACACTGGGCTTTGAAGTCATCAAATCTATCTTCGGCAATGGCTTCCCTAATCCTACTCACGAAATCGAACAGAAAACCAATATTATGATAGCTTAGAAGAATCTTCCCGAGCATCTCGTCTTTGGATAGAAGGTGGTGAATATATCCTCTGCTGTAGTTAGAACAGACTTTACATGAACATTCAGGATCAATCGGTCCTCTATCCAATTTATTCCTCGAATTCTTGAGATTAGTTCTCCCGCGGGAAGTGAGTGCTGTGCCATGCCTTCCCAGGCGTGTTGGCAAAACGCAATCGAACATGTCTACTCCGTTTTCGACTGCTGCTATTATGAGTTCGGGAGATCCAATTCCCATAAGATATCTTGGTCTGTCCCGTGGTAAAAGATCGACCGAAAAGGAGAGTAATCTGGTTGTCGTTATAAAGTCCTCTCCAACACTCAAACCTCCCAGTGCGAATCCGTCAAAATCCATTGCGGTTATCTCCCGAGCACTCCTAACTCTGAGATCCTCAAAGAAACCCCCTTGCACTATACCAAAGAGGGCCTGATCTGATCTATGATGAGATAATATGCATTTTTCTGCCCACCTGCTTGTTCTTTCAACCGATGATTTCACGTATTCGTATGTTGCTCCCGGTTCGACACACTCGTCGAAGGCCATAGCAATATCTGAGTAGATGGTTTCCTGAATCTCCATAGAAAGCTCGGGAGTCATAAGAATCCTGCTTCCATCCAGAGGCGATCTGAATCTTACGCCTTCTTCAAGAATTTTTCTGTCTTTCAACGAAAATACCTGAAATCCGCCACTGTCAGTCAAGATGGGCCTTTTCCAGGACATTAGTCCGTGAAGCCCGCCAAACTCTCGAAGAATCTGCAATCCAGGTCTCAAATACAGATGAAAGGCGTTACCGAGTATTATCTCTGCATTGAGTTCCTCAAGATTCTCTTGCCACAGCCCCTTTACAGTACCGTTAGTGCCAACAGGCATAAACACAGGAGTACTTATTTCACCGTTTCTGGTCTTGAGTCTTCCCAGTCTAGCCTTACATTCGCTGCTCTCGCCAATTATCCTAAAATCAACCATTACGCTTGCCGATTACTTCCATAATTCTGTCGTAAGAGGCATTTATCTGCTTTTCTAGCTGCGTCATCTCTTCGCGTATCCAGTCACAGTAGTCGGTATCCTTAAGAGATTTCATGTTGATAATTACGTTGGCTTTTGCGACTCTGTAAACAGCTACAAGAAGATGCGCCGCGCTTTCCGCATCTGATAAGACATTCGCGTTTCCCCATTTTGCAAGTCTTTCGATATTCACGATTATATTCTTACACCTTCTTGCGAGATCAAACGGTACCTCGATAGCTGTCTTCAAAGCCTGTTGAATCTTCATATCTCTTGCGGCCTTTTCTTCTTCAGAGCTCTTTGGGAGTTTGTAAGCAGACATAACCTGGTCAAAGGCCTGAATGTCTTTGTTTAGCAGTTCGCAGAGGTAATTGGTTTCAGCTTCGAAAACCTCTAGAGCTGATTCCATGTGGCCCTCTACATCCTCGTATCCCTTCTTTCCTATCGTGAGATTTGCTACCATCGAGCCCAGAGAGGACGCTATTGCGGCTACAATGGCACCCACAGCACCGCCACCAGGAGTTGGGGTCTTTTCACCAACCTTTTTCAGGAATTCCTTTACTGGAAGAACACAGAAATCCATTTCAATACCCCCCTTTAATCTCTTCTTCTCCCGTAACAATATTTATTCCGGAACTTGTTCCAATTCTATCGGCTCCAATGATTATCATGTTTATTGCATCGTCTCTGGTTTTAACACCACCGGAAGCCTTGACTTTACAGAAGTCACCGACCACAAACTTCATGAGTGCTACATCTTCCTCTGTCGCACCACCAGTCGAAAAACCAGTAGAAGTCTTGACAAAACTTGCTCCCGCCTCACGCGAAATGGCACAGGCTGCAATCTTTTCGTCTGTGCTCAACAGACAGGTCTCAATGATTACCTTCACGACTCTGCCTTCTGCAGATTCTACCACTTTCGACACGTCATCGAAAACCAGTTGATACTCTCTCGCCTTGAGAAGTCCGACGTTTATTACCATATCGATCTCGTCGGCTCCATTTGCTACGGCCCAGGCCGCCTCGGCCGCCTTCACGTCTGTTGCCATCTGTCCCAGAGGAAATCCCACAACTACAGTTTTCTTCACGTCGGTGTTTTCAAGAAGAGTATTTACCAGGGTCAAATAACTACTGTTGACACAGACACTCCAGAACATGTACTCTCTGGCTTCGGAACAGAGCTTACTTATCATCTCCGGCGTAGCATCGGCCTTAAGAAGCGTGTGGTCGATATATTTGGAAATAGTGAGAACCTCTGGCAATTCTCTCTTCGTTGCTACGTAGCAATCTTTGAATCTATTGATCTCCGACAAGACAATTCGCTCAATCATCGTATTAATCTCCTTCCAACAATAAAGACTATTTATAGGCCAAGTTCAGTGGAAATACCTTTCATCGCCTCCAGAGACAGCGACAGAAACTCTTCGAGCGAAAGACCTAACTCTTCGCAGCTTTCCATCTGTTCTCTACTGGCGCCTCGGGCAAACGATTTTTCCTTGAACCTGTTGATCAAAAACTCGACATCTATATCCGACAGCTTAGTCCCTTTTCTTATAAGAACAGCCGCGACTATAAACCCGGTTACGGGATCGGCAGCATATATTGCCTTCTCGATAAGTTTTTCTCTGTTCTTTCTGTTGCAATGGGCGAGAATCGCATCCTTAATTTCGTCTGAAACATCTTCATCCTTCAGCATCTCAACAGTCTTTAGAGCGTGATCTTCGAACCTGTCCTTCGTCGTCTCGTAGTCAAGATCGTGAAGCAATCCCGCCATGGCCCATACATCGCCGTCTTGTTCAAGACGATAAGCAAGAGCACGCATAACCGCTTCAGTCGCTATGACGTGCTTTACAAGATTTCTGGAACCGAGGTTTTTTTCTACCAGTTCATAAGCGCTTTCTCTCGATATCATGTCCCACCTCCGCATAAAAGACTCTTCCTGCAGTAAAACTGAAAAACCTTCCCTTACCTATTATGACATGGTCGAGTACCCTGATACCAAGAGTTTCACCTGCTTGTTTAATCTTGGTAGTAATATTATCATCTTCTTTACTCGGAGTCGGGTCTCCGGAAGGATGGTTATGCACAAGTATCACCGCGGCAGCCGTTCTGCTTATTGCAGGTTTGAATACTTCTCTGGGATGAAGCAGCGAAGAATCAAGAATTCCAACACTAACCGTATTCAATCCGCAGTAGTTCAATTTAGTATCCAGAGAAATTACCCTGACAGTTTCTCTGTCTAGAAGTGTCATATCGTGACAGAGATAATAGACTCCCTCCGGTTCATCCAGCTTGAGCCTGGTCTTCTCCGACATCTCTCTGAACATCCTGTGACCAAGTTCTAGAGAAGCTTTGAATTGAACTGCCTTGGCCAACCCCATTCCCTTCATCGACATGAGTTCTCTAACATCCGCCGACAGCAGGGCTGTGAGGGACCCGTAGTTGGCCAATAGTTCTCTGCTGTACTCAATGACGCCCTTCCCTTGAGTACCTGTTCTTAGAAGAATTGCAACGAGTTCCTCGTTTGTGAGTCTCTCAGCTCCCAGTTCGAGTAGCTTCTCTCTGGGCATTAGCGTAACATTCTCCAACTAGATCACCCCTCTGAAGTGTAGTTCTTGCCATAGTCTTCCGACGGGCAACCCCATTACGTTGTAGTAGTCCCCATTTATTCTTTCCACAAATATTGCCCCATAATCCTGAATGCCGTAGGCGCCGGCTTTGTCGAGTGGTATACCTGTCTCGACGTACTCTCTTATGAGCCATTCAGGTATGTTCCTAAAGCTGACGGCAGTTTCCTCGATAAAATTCACACGCCACGCACGAGAGATCAATGAAACTGCAGTATATACATGGTGTGTCATTCCTGAGAGATCCAACAACATTTTGATGGCTTCTTCTTTTGAGTTTGGCTTTCCCAGAACGGTATTGTTTAGTACGACAACTGTATCGGCACCCAGAACTATCGCTTCAGTGTTTCTGAGCCACACTTCTTCGGCCTTACGTTCCGAAAGAGCTACCAGAGACTCCCTTGAGAAAACGGCAGGCAGAGTCTCATCTATGTCGATCGGTGGTACCGTATCGAACTCGATCTTGAGTAGCTGGAGCAACTGCCTTCTTCTTGGCGAGGAAGAGCCAAGGATCAATCGAACCATAAGCTACCACCTATCCTTCGAATTACTTCGTATGCTATGTAGGCGTTTATCAAGGCCGATATAGTTCCGAGCAGAAGCATATAGGGATATAAGAAGAGTATTTCCCTACTCTTGATTATGAGATATGCCGCTATAAACAGCTGAACGAAGTTGCTCATTGCGGCACCGGCAAGACTTATACCGGCAAATCCAAAGAGCCTTGTCTTTGAGAGAAGCCACATCAAGCATGCAGAGACTAATACGCCGGAGAAACCCATTATGAATCCGGGGGTGCCGATTCTTCCGGTCAGGAGTCCTCCAATAAAGCTTTTTCCAGCAGCCAGTATCAGCAGATCCTGGAAGCTGAGACCAGAAAGCGCTAGAAGTAGAACCATGTTTGAGAACCCCCACTTTCCACCGGGTACAGGTAAAGGGAACGGGATAAGGCTTTCTAGCAAGTAGAGCACTGAACCTATAGATATGAGCATTGATAGAGTGGTTATTCTCTTAGACGTCATTTTTCAAATACTCCAACGGAATGAACTTGCAAAGCACTATGAGAGAGACGATTTGCACTTTTTGTATAGAACATAACACTCTCTAGTACCGAAAACTGTAGAGCGACATTCACTGTGTGACTATGTCAAAGTCAGAACTTTCGGTCGATCGGATTTTTATGAGGATCTTATTCGGCACGCAGACTATAGGTATACCAGGTCTATCGATCTCACCTTGCCCAATACAGATTTTGTCCGGGCAGTCGGATTCAATTACGGAGATCCTTCCACTGGCTACCAGGATTTCCATTCCCTGTTCGAGGGTAAAAGTCGTATCATTCTTCAGATCAACAGTTCTTATCAAAGCCCCATCGTAGTAGATCTCCGCGATGCCAGATGACTTGCCCCTTGGAAGTATTGTCAAAGCAAAAATAAAAACAATCAGAAAAACAATCAACCAGTCATACCTTTCAAAGAGAGTCATTTCTGCTGATACACCTCGAAACCTGGTGATCGGTATCTGCTCATATCCTCCATTATCAAGAGGACCAGCGCTCCATATCTAGGCATGAACGTTATTCCCGGTTCTTTGCCAATAACAAAAGCCGCTGTTGCATACGCGTCTGCAAGCATTGTGCTCTTGCTTATCACTGTGGAGCTGATTACTCCACTTCGCGAGGGTAGACCAGTCTTCGAATCAAGAATATGATGATAACGTATGCCGTCAACAACAAAAAATCTCTCATAGTCGCCAGAAGTGGCTATGGCTCCATCATAAAGGTATATGTATTCAACTATGTCTTGTACGCTTTCGCCTCTTGGATTTCTGACTCCAATTATCCACGGCCTGTTTCCGTACTTTGGACCGATAACGCCGATGTCACCACCGGCATCTATGAAGCCTGTAGCTTCGGGATCGAGGGCCTTTATTCGGGCAATCGCCATGTCGACAGCGTAACCCTTAGCTATCCCGCCAAGGTCCAGCATTACGCCTTCCATAAGTCTAACGTGGCTTTCAGTTTCATTCAAAACTATTTTGGAGTAACCACTATTCTCAAGAGCGGCAGTAATCTCTACATCGAGAGGAATTTGCTTTTCTGATGCTACATCATCAAAACCCCATAGTTTTGTCAAAGAGTAGAGCGTCGGATCAAATGCGCCATTAGTGTTTCTAGCTATATCAAGAGCAGACTTAATGAGAAACACTGTCTCTCTGTCCAGTCCGGACGCCTCACCATTTGCGTTTATTTCTGCAACAATTCCCCTGCTTCGACTGCCGAATTTCTCGTCGATTCGTTCGATCTCTTTCATCGCTGCTTCTGCAAGTATTGTGGGCGAAACTTTGCTGGAAGCGACTCTTACGGTCACATAGGTACCGAGATAGTATTCAGTTCTATCGTAGTATTCGAGAGGTCTGTTCCGAAAGAAGAGCAATAATAAAGTCGCGGCGGCAGCGACAAAAAAGATTCCGTAGATAAAGATTCTGCTTTTCAGAAAACTAGCGGAATTTCTCTTTGACAACCGGTACACCTGCCTTTTTCGTCTATACCACTCATGCTGATCTTACCAGGCTTTCTCTGGATGAGAAGATTTCCGCATGTCTTGCAGTAAGTATCTGTCTGTCCTTCAAGGGAAGCGTTTCCGATATACACGTAATTGAGCTCAGCTCTTGCTATTTCGGCAAGCTCTAAGAGTTTTTCTGTGGAGGTCGGTGGAATTTTGCACTTATAGTTAGGAAAGTACCTGTTGATATGCAGAGGAATATCGGGTGACAGGCTTCCTATCCATTTAACTTGTTCCTCCATTTCTTTTGGGTCGTCACTCTTTCCCGGAATCACAAGAGTTGTAAGTTCAACATGTGTGCCGGCACTCAGAGCTATTTCGACAGACCGAAGGACAATCGAGCGGTCTGCGCCTATTTCAGATCTATAGAAGTCTTCATTCCAGCCCTTGATATCTATATTCATTGCTCGTACTGATTGAGCCAGCAGTTCCATTGGCTCACGCTCTATGATACCGTTAGTGACAAGGATACTGTATATGCCTTCTTTTGCTGCAGCTCTTGATGTATCAAGAATGAACTCGAATGAGACGATCGGCTCGTTGTAAGTGAATGCTATTCCCCTGGACAAGCGTTCAGTCGCTATCTGAATCAGCTGCTGAGGTACCACTCTTTTGATCACCTTGGGTCTTTCTTTGGAGATTTCCCAGTTCTGGCAGAAATCACACTTCAAATTGCAGCCCCATGAACCTACTGATAGGATACTCTCGCCAGGATAGAAGTGAAATAGGGGTTTCTTTTCCATAGGATCAACCGCTATCGATGTAAGCTGGCCATAGTTAAGTGAGTAGAGCATCCCGTCGACATTCTTCCTCACATTGCAGAGACCGGTTTCGTCCGGCCTAAGAACACAGTTGTGGGGACATAGCAAACACTTGAGTGTCCCCTCTTCTCCGTAATCATCGAAATATACGGCTGGTTTCATTTAGAACCACCTCTTGTACTGTCAGTAGTACCTTTTGACAGTGAATCGGAAAAGGTCGTACTCATCCTTTTCCGCTATTCCGGCCTTCAACAGTGCTATTCTAAGCTGCTCTTGCGCTGTTTCTATACCCTCAAGATCTGGAAGCAAGACACCCTTTTTCCAGCCCTTCTCAACAATAACTCCATATCTTTCGGGATCAAGATCCTTGGGTGTTGCCTCTTCTGGTTCACTCAAAACGTCCACTGTAATCTCAAGATCGTGGAGTTCGGTCTCCTTTACGGGTGGAAACCTAGGATCTCTGCTGGAAGCAGAAATGGCGTTGCGGATGATCTCCAGACCAAGAGATTCAGATAAAGGTGAAATCGTACCAATGCAGCCTCTTAAAGAACCATCTGAATTGTGGAGAGAGACAAAACAGCCTGCTCTGGAAGACCTCAAATGATCAGTTACCCATTCCGGAAGTACAGGAACGAGTCCCGACGAAATGTGCTCTTCAATAGCGTATTTTGCAAGCCTTACCGGCTCAGATTTCTGCACGATTACTCCTCATCCAAAGAATATTTGGGCCAGTTTATAGTATTCGTAAGGAACAAGTTTCTTCGTTGCTATTCCATACTCAATAGGTATAGAGACTATTTCACTCCCCTTCAAGGCCACCATTCTTCCAAAGTCTCCCTTAAGAGCCAATTCCATTGCGTGCACTCCGTATCTGGTTCCAAGCGTTCTATCGAAGGCTGTCGGTGTGCCACCCCTCAGCAGGTGTCCGAGAACAACGGATCTGGTGTCATAACCGGTTCTTTCGCCTACCACATCTGACAGATAGTGGGCTATTCCTCCGAGCTTTATGTGACCGAAAGCATCGATCTGGCTCAGGTCGCCGACTACATTTTCCAGTTCCGTAGGCTTGAAACCTTCGGCAATGGCCACTATCATATATCCGTAATTCTGCATTCTCTTTTCTACGAAGCCTGTGATCTCCTGGAGAGTCATGGGATATTCGGGTATAAGTATAAGGTGGGCACCCGCAGCTAGCCCCGCTTCTATAGTAATCCAGCCTGCCTCACGTCCCATGAGTTCAACGAAAATCACTCTTCCGTGTGACTTGGCGGTTGAATGGAGTCTATCTATTGCATCTGCACCAACGTTGACTGCTGTGTGATAACCAAAAGTATAATCAGTATTCGAGACATCGTTATCGATTGTCTTGGGTACGCCAATTACTTTGTATCCCATAGAAGCAAGTTTGGCAGTTACACTGAGAGTGTCGTCGCCTCCGATTCCGATAATCGCATCCAATCCAAGTTTCTTTATATTCTCTTCCATCTTTACACGCATTTCCTCAGACTTGAAAGGATTTGTTCTGGCAGTTCCGAGGATTGTTCCACCAAGTATATGGATACCTTCAACGTCGTTGTCTGTTAAAGTCATATACTCACAGTTGACCATACCCTTCCAGCCATGCATTAATCCTATTATCTCCACGCTATTGGGTGCAGACTTAACAATTCCCCTTATAACTGCATTTAGACCCGGACAATCTCCACCTCCGGTCAGTATTCCAATTCGCATGTTAGACCTCCTGTATAATTCAATATGGCAAGTTACACTGTATAATTATATCATGAGGACGGATATTTTAGATAAATAGCGAAAGGAAAGAGGCTAATGAAGCTAACTTTAAGATCACTGTCGGAATACCTCAGATCATCCGATTATAGTTCGGGAACTCTGAGAAGCATTGCGATGTCACTAGGCTTAGATAGTAAAGAGGAAAAGACAAAGCTTCGGGCAATTCTGGGAGAGTTGGTAGAATCCGGAGAAGTTATAAAGGATTCTCGAGGCAAGTACATTATCCCAAACGAGAACAACATTGTTGGTTCGATAGAGTTTACTCGAAGAGGATTGGGGGCTTTTGTCAGCACTGAGAAGTGGGGAGAGGTCTTTGTTCCGCCGGAAGAAGCAGGGTTTTCTCTGCATGGAGATACAGTAATGATCGAGATTACTGGCGACTACAGAGACATAAAGAAGGGAAGAGTAATAAAGGTCATAAAACGCAACAAAACAAGAATTGTAGGGACTTTCAAGACTAGAGGCATTTTTGCCTTTGTTGTAGCCGACGACATGAAGATCAAGAATGACTTTTATGTTCCGCCGGAACAGTTCAATGGAGCTAAACCCGATGAGAAGGTTTTGCTGAAGATAACTCGTTATCCTTCACCCGGGAAGAATCCCGAAGGTTCAGTGGAGAGGATTCTCGGTGACTCTGCCAGTCCCCAAGCCGATCTTCTTACTGTTATATACAGACACGATCTTCCTGAGCCGGATGTCTTTCCGGATGATGTTCTGAAGCAAGCAAAAGAGATACCCTCCAAGATAGCTAAGAAAGAACTGAAGGGAAGAGAGGACTTCAGGAACTCTCTTGTTTTCACAATTGACGGTGAGGATGCAAAGGATTATGACGATGCGATATCCGTTGAGAAACTAAAGGATGGTCACTACAGACTTGGAGTTCATATTGCAGATGTTTCGCATTATGTCTTGGAGAATTCGCATCTGGACAGAGAAGCATACAAGCGCGGGACATCCGTCTATCTTCTTGACACAGTCATTCCAATGCTACCCTTTGAGCTTTCAAACAATATCTGCTCTCTCAGGCCCGATGAGGATAGATTGACTCTCTCTCTGTTAATGGAGCTAGATTCAAGGGGAAGGCTTATCGGTTCTAAAGTTGAACAAGGTGTGATTCGCTCCAGAAGGAGGCTGACTTACAATGAAGTAAATGAACTTCTCGAGAACAGAGTCTCTCCAGGATTGGAGGATAAATTGGAGCCGGTGAGAGATAGCCTGTTGATATCTTATGAACTGGCTCAGAAGATAAGAGACAACAGGAAAAAACGTGGCTCGGTCATGGATATATCTTCCAGGGAAGTTAAGATCCTCTTCAACGAATCCGGACATGTGCTGGATGTGATTCCTCAGAAGCGTGGGATTTCCGAATGGATTATCGAGGAGTTTATGATTCTTGCAAACGAGACAGTGGCAGAGCTCTTCAACGAACGCGGACTTCCGTTTGTCTACAGAATACACGAAGAACCGGATCCAGAGTCAATGATGCAGCTGAAGAACTACGTCGAAGCTTTGGGCATGAAAGTCAAACTGCCAAGAAATGTTCATCCGAAGGCACTTCAGCAGATACTGGAGAAGACAAAGGACCACCCGCTGCATGCTTCAGTAGAAAGGGTTCTTGTAAGGGGAATGAAGAGAGCAGTTTATTCGGAGAACAACATCGGTCATTTTGGGCTTGCTTCCCAGGCATATACTCACTTCACATCTCCAATAAGAAGGTACCCGGATCTGGTTGTACACAGACTCCTCAAGAATCTTGTCGAAGCTGCTGCCGATAAATCTCATGAGGACAGGTCAAAAGACTACGAAGACAAACTGCCAACAGTCGCGGCCTGGGCTTCAAAGAGAGAGAGAATTGCAAATGAATCCGAATGGGATCTGCTGGACATGAAGAAAGTCGAGTATGTATCTAATCATATCGGAGAGGTATTTGAGGGTGTGATAACAGGAATCACGAAGTTTGGGTTCTTTGTTGAGCTAAGTGATAAGATGATTTCCGGACTGGTTCATATATCTACGCTGGATGACTACTACGATTTTATCGAGAGTCAGAACATACTGGTTGGAAAGAGGAGCAAACACATATACAGAATTGGAGACAATCTGAAGGTTCAGGCTGTAAGAGCAGATAAGACCACTATGGAGATAGACTTCAATATAGTTAAGAAGGAAAGTAAAAGGGAACACAAAGGGAGAAGTGTTCCCAAAAAAAACAGCAAAAACCGTAGTTCTGGAAAAAACAAACACCGCTAGAAGAGCGGTTCGAATTGCTGTTCATTCCAGTATTCGTCCATCAGAATATCATACAGATCAAGAAGGACTTTCTTGTGACCTTCTTCCCAGGCCGACAGTTTCATTAGAAGCTCTTTCACTTCTTCTCTTGATACCGTCTCGGCCTTCTCTTTGTAGAAGTCTTCAAAATCCTTCTCTATCAGGTAAGCCATTCTTAATATCGATAAATCTCCGGCGATGGAGTCTACAGATATTCCGTTCAGTTCGATATTCTCTCTCGTCGCGAATATGCTTTCTTTGATGTCAAGCTGGAAGATGATCTCATCTCCTCTCGAAATCTCTTCCAGAAGCTTAGAAATATAAGCAACGTGATCGGTCTCCATTCTAGAGAGTTCTTCAAAAATCTCTCTGATTTCCTTTACATGCATGTCTTTCATCTTTTCCCTGTAGAATTTTGCTCCCTCTCTCTCTCTTGCAAGTGCAAATTTGAGTATTGCAATCTCCTCATCGGGCACAAAGCTCCCTCCTCTCCACGAGATACTTTAGTAACAGGTCTATTATCTCATTACTTCCCGAATTACTCCCACAATTTTGAAGGTGTCTTTGTTTACCTCATTGACTGGCAAACATGGTATATTTTAAGAAAGACACTGAAAGAGGTGAGGGAATGGATGTAATTCGCCTCAAACTTGAAGAAAACCAATTCCTAATAACGGAGAGAACGCCCTTTGCGATTGCAGTCATTGATCAGATTTACGATGGCGACGTTCATCTGGCGCTTGATGATCTTAAAGGAAGCTCTATTGAAGCCGATCTTCTGATGATTCGATCCATAACTGAGCACTTCGATAATATCGTAATTCCTGAGAATTACGCTCCTATCGAGTATCAAGAGTACATACAGTACCTCAATGAATGCAAACTCACTTTTGCCAGCTTCAAAAGAGGTACGTTCAGTGGCTTCCAGGACAAAATTATGGCTATCGCTGATAGGGGCGACTACGAGGGAGCTCAGAATTTTCTTGATCTGTTATTGAACGCAAATGTCGATCATGCTACCGTTAGTGAACTTAAGGGCTCCATCTATCTGGAATCCGGGGACGAAGAAAAGGGTATCGAATGGCTTCAGCGAGCCCTGGAGATCGATCCCTCTCTGATTTCTCCTTACTCCTTCCTCGGGCAGACTTTCTATAATCGTGGAGAATTCGGTAAAGCGGCCAGTTATTGGGAGAGGGAAATAATGGCGGCCCCAGATCACATAGTCACTTACTTCATGTTGACTGACGCATACATGAATGCAGGAAGAATGGATGATGCCATGAGTGTCTTGAAATGTCTATCGGAGCGCGATCCTTCAAGCATTCTAACAAAGGCCGAAATGCTCGATCTCTATGAGCGTTCGAATAACAGCGAAATGGCCTCCAGAATTGAAGGCGAGATACTCGATGCGGTGCCTGTATATACCAACGATGTTGAAGCCTGGGCGAAAATCCAGTTCAAGTATGGGAATTTCAAAGTGGTTGAAGAGGTGGCAGGCAATTTCCTCAGAACTGATCCAGACAGACCGGAATTAAAAATGTTGCTTGTAGTAACAAGTATAAAGTGTGGTCTTTGCGAAAGGGCAAAGAAGCTCTTGAAGGAGTTCGAGAACGAAGAGATGTGGTATTTCTATGGCAAGAAAGAACTTTTCAGCCAATTCCTTACTGAAGAAGAGAGGGCATCGTGTGGTATTCTGTAGCCTTTACGGTTCCGGCATTCTTTCTGTTCGGTCTAGTCTTCGGGAGTTTTACGAACGCCTTAATATACAGGCTTCCATCGAAGGACTATACAATACTGAAACCAAAGAGGAGTATCTGTCCGTCCTGCAAGCACGAGCTCTCCTGGAGGGACAACATTCCCCTATTCAGTTATTTTCTTCTTGCAGGCAAATGCCGTTATTGCAAAACGAAAATCCCGATACGCTATCCTTTGGTGGAGTTTCTTAGTGCTTTTCTATACGCGCTGAATGCCTTCATATTTCCTTTGCCAGAGGCGATTGCACTTTCTTTGGTCGTTACTGGTCTCATACTCACCTCCTTTATCGATATCGAGCATTTCATGATTCCAGATACCGGAGTTGTTCTTGTAGGTATCGGAGCGTTCTTCTGGGCTTTCTTCCGTGGGAGATTTCCCAATAACCTTCTCGATGCACTAATAGTTACCGGTGCGATGTTGGCCTTCTTCTTTATCTCCAACGCCATCAAAAAGGACAGCTTTGGATTTGGCGATGTTGAGCTTCTGGGAGTCATGGCTCTGGCGACCGGTTTGATTGGCTCGCTATACACAGTGATGATAGCCGCATTCACCGCGCTCGCTGTCTATGCTTTGAGCTCGGTTGTGAACAAACGGAAGTTTGACAGATCGGCCCAGCTTCCCTTTGGTCCATTTATAGCGGTTGGAGGTTATCTGACAATACTCATGCTGAAGTCTATAGAAGGGCTTTATACTTTCTGAGTATGTCCGCGCAGAAGTGGAGATTAGAGCTAGAAAGAATTGCAGAAGATTTCTGCAGCTTCCTGAACAGTAGAGGTATTACTTCGAGTAAAGGAAAGACGGGAGATTACTATGTCGAGATTCATTCTTCCGTTGTCTTCAAGATCTACAGCAACCGCAGAGGAGACAGGAGAATGGTGTTCTCCCCTTTGACACACGAAAACGAAAGGGCTGAACTTCTTTCTTTCTGGGAAGAGTTCAAAGGAAACGTTCATCTCGGAACTGAGATATACGTTGACGGGAGCTTCAGAGACGATCATGTTGGTTACTCTGCAGTGGTTGTAGAGAACGGATCAATTGTAAAAAAACTGAGTGGCTGTTCCAGAGATCTTCATGGCTTAAGAAACGTTTCAGGAGAAATCAAAGCCGTGGAAGTAGCTCTTGAGTATTGCAAAGAGAATGAAATCGGAAAAGTAAAGATTTACTATGATTATGAAGGATTAAGAAGCTGGCCGTTGAGACTATGGAAGGCTAAAAACTCCCTGACTGCCGGGTACAGGGACTTGGTTGTCTCTTTGTCGTCCGAAGTGACTATTGAATGGGTTAAGATCGATTCCCACACCGGGGACTCCTACAACGAAATGGCAGATAAACTGGCAAAAGCTGCTCTGCGAAAGTGTCTGGATTGATGCTTTCGTTTACATATATTTCTTCTAGACAAGGCAGGTGCGAGGGCGATGGTCAAACTCAGTAATTACAAAGTAGAAGTCTATATTCCGGAGGAGTACGTAGAAACACTAAGAGAAGGGTTGAATAATGCCGGTGCCTGTCGCATAGGAAACTACGATCACTGCATCTCTGTAAGTAAAGTCAGAGGGTTCTGGAGGCCTTTGAAAGGTGCGAATCCTTTTTCGGGATCATTAGGCGAGATTTCCGAAGGGGAAGAAGCAAAAGTTGAGTTCATCTGTCCTGAAGGCTCTCTTGAACAAGTTGTGAAAACTATATTGAGGATACATCCATACGAGACGCCAGTGTACTATGTCATACCCATAATAGACGCAGGCGGATAATCGGGAGGCTGTTTATATGAAGGTTTTTATCAGTGCTGATATCGAAGGAACCACAGGAATTGCGTCCTGGGATGAAGCGAAAAAGGGACATGCAGATTACAGTTACTTCTCTAAACAGATGACGGCGGAAGTAGTTGCCGCTGTGAGAGGGTCAAAAGAAGCCGGTGCTTGCGAAGTACTGGTAAGAGATGCGCACGGTAGCGCAAGAAACATCGATCCGTCTTCTCTACCTGAAGACGCTACACTTCTTAGGGGATGGGCTCGCGATCCTTTCATGATGATGCAGGGCATCGACGAGTCTTTTGATGCCGTAGTATTTACGGGTTATCACTCACCTTCTGGAACAGGTCTTAACCCTCTGTCACATACAATGACAGATTTGATCTTTTCCTTGAAGATAAACGGTGTATTGATGAGCGAGTTCGCCCTTAATGCAATGACAGCCGCACACTTTGGAGTTCCCGTTGTCTTCTTGAGCGGGGACGCCGGTATAGCATCTATAGCAGAAGCCTCAATACCCGGTATTGAGACGGTAGTTACTAATATGGGAAGGGGAGCTTCTGTAGCGGCCATTCATCCTTCGCTTTCCGTGAGGAAGATTGAAGAGGGAGTCTTCAGGGCACTTAGCAATGTAAGTGTTGATTGCATGACTCTCCCCGCCAATTTCGATGTTGAAATAACTTACATCGATCAGAAGAATGCGTATCACCTTTCCTTCTTCCCGGGTGTTGAGCAAGTAGATGAAAGGACGTTACAGTTTGCTGAGACAGACTATTACGAGGTTCTAAGAAAGCTCCTATTTCTTCTGTAGGTTTTTACGGGCGCACGGTTTTCTCAATCGATATAGGCTGACCTTTCTGAGCGATAGGTAAACTGAACGGTTTCTTCATTGACACATAAATGGTACATTCTCTGCTGAACCGTTTTTCCGTATCGATTGTCTCAATAACGAAAAGCCGAGATGAAAGACCGAGAAACGACTAAGAACCCTTTATACAAGAGCTGAGCACACCAACACCCTTTTTAGTGCAACTTCTCCTCATTGAAACGTGGTTTAAGTGCGAATTATCAACCGGCAGAGGTCCGATCCCAGATCGGACCTTTACTTTGAAGGGAGTGTAATAGCATTGAAGATAGACGGAATGATAGTTTTCTTTGGATGCGATGACCTCGACTCAATTCATGAATTCTATACTAAAGTACTCGGACTGTCGCTTTTCAAAGATCAAGGTTCTTGTCGCATCTACAACTCATCGTCAGGCAGCTATATAGGTTTCTGCAACCACCTTAGAGACACTTCCAATAACCTGAGTCCCATCATTACAATCCTTACGGAAGATGTCGACTCGTTTTTTGAGATGATCAGGAGTCACGGTATCGAAGCGGAGAGACCTTCCGTAAACAGAAGATTCGGAATTTACCACTTCTTCCTTCGCGATCCCGAGGGAAACAGGGTGGAGATTCAGAGATTTCTCGATTGAACTCCCGTACCTGCAAGAGTGGCAGATGGTAGAATTGATTACTATTCTGATAAAGGTGATCGATTTGAGAAGGGTTCTCTTGCTTTTAGTATTGTCGTTGTCGGTTTTATCACTGGCTGTCGAGTTTCTTCCGTTAGAAATGGTCTACAGCGCAACTTCCCTGGCGGTATCGCCAGACGGATCGAGGCTTGTATCCGGCTATATTGACAATACGGTCAAGGTCTGGAACCTGACAGACGGTACCCTAATAAACAATCTCAGTCTCCATAGTTCCTGGGTTACGGCTGTTGCGGTCTCTAGAGATGGAAATCTCGGAATCGCTGGCTACGATGACGGAATGATAAGGCTCTGGAATCTTTCAACTGGTCAAGCAGTGAAATCATTCAGCAGCCACACAAGTTCGGTTAACTGTCTCATAGTCTCCGAAGACGGAAAGACTCTTTACTCGGCTGGCTCTGATGGAACCATAAAGATCTGGTCAATAACTGAGCTGGCTTTCATCAGGACGCTTCGCGGTCATTCTGGACCCGTTAACGATCTTGTCCATTGGCCTGCTCAGAACCGACTATACTCTGTTTCCGATGATGGAACCCTCAGGATATGGGATACATCAACAAATCAACAGGTGAGGTTAATCAGGGGGGAGATAGGTGCCCTTTCGTCGGTTGCTATGGACGAAGGTAGAAGTGTATTGATTGTTGGCTCGCAGGACGGGCCCATCAAATTCTACGATGTCAAGACCTGGAATCCCATCAGAACAGTGAAAGCCCACAATGCCGAAGTCACTACTATCAGTATAGAGGGCGACAGAGTATTCACCTCCTCGCGTGACAGAACGATAAAGATACTGACTCTTTCTTCTGGTTCTCTGATCAAAATGATCACAGGTCACCGGTGGGACGTTTCTTCAATACAGGTCTCTTCGGAAAGAGGACTGATCTATTCAAGTTCTATGGATGGAACTGTTAAGATCTGGGATCTCGAGAATTCCACAGAGTTGGGTACGCTTGTAGGATTTGGAGACGGAGAGTACTTTTCCTACTCGCCTGACGGAAGATGGCTTTCGTCAGATCTCGGTTCTTCAAGAGTTAAGACTATCGATGGTAGTCAGCCAGAGCGAACAGCCAGAGTATCATCGGGCCTTATACTTCAGATCGAAAAACTTCCGAGAATATACGGAACATCTCCTCAGTACATTAATCTGGACAGCAACCTTCTGAGATTCTCTGTATCGAAACCCGTAGTGAAGGTCCTGATAGACGGCAAAGAAACGGAATTCGATACCCGTGGAGAAGTAGAGGCGGAAGTTGCAAGTGCAGGGTCCTTCCAGATAAGGGCCTACGATTCTACTGGTAGCTTCGACGAAAGGACTATAGAGGTTCTCTTTGAAGAGACGTATATGTATTTTCTGAAAGACAGCGGACCTTACGTAAGAGGCGACAGAGTGGCCATAGGCAACAAGAGTGAGACACAATTCCTTGTGAACGGTGAATGGTTCGATATGGAGCTGCTTTCCAAAGTGAAACCAGATACTGAAAAGCCAAGGATCGACGGACTGGCCGTTCAGCTTGTTACTCTTGGATCGGAAATGAGACTCAAGTTCAGTGTAAGTGATAACACCGGCGTTGAACTTGTAAGAATTGAGAGCCCTGATTCAAGGATTCAGGAGGTATCGGTTGAAGCGGTCTCGTCCAACCTCGATCTCCGTGTTTATGGCACCGGTGATTATCTGGTCACTGCCATAGATTTCGAGGGAAACGAAAAGTCAATGGCGTTTAAATTGATCGCTGAAGAGACGATATTTAGAGTAGCTCAGGACTATGGGACGCTCAGACGTGGACAAGAGGTACTTGTCACGGCCGAGGGAGAGACGTCTTTCTATATAAAGGAGTATGGATGGGTCGAAAAGGATATTCTTACTCAGGCAAGATTTGCAACTGAAGCGCCTGTAATACATGGTGAGAGAACTCAATATATCCCCCCCGAACAGGAGAAGCTTCTGAGTTTTAGGGTCAGTGATGATGTGAGGGTTGCCGAAGTTGAGGTCCTGGGCAAAGTCTATCCTGTCAACATGAGGGAAATGGACATGTTCATACTTGTAAATGATTACGGTGAATACACTGTAAGAGTCAGAGATGTCGAGGGAAACTCCACTGAAGAAACCTTCAAGTTGCTGGCTCCCTCAAAAAGCATGAGTATGGTTAATTGGAAATCGATTTCACTTGTGGTTGCGATTGCAGGGATTCTTCTTATCTTGCTCTTCAGGCGCTCTTCATCCAGAAAGAGAAGACGCAAAATAAGACTCTAGAGGGAGAACATGCGAAGGTTTCTGATTGTTGCTCTTATTGTCGCTTCTTCAGTCGTGGCGTTAACATTCGCATTGAAGAGTGAAAACAAGATCGTTCTGCTCGACATACCGGTACTCAAAGTTGATTTTGGCAAGGAACTCAATGTGAACCTGAGCAGCTTTGTTAACGCTTCAAAGAAACCGATTTCCTTTCAGATAAAGGAAGGGAAAGGAAGAATCGAAGAAAACATATACAGTATTTCATCAGAAGAGGTTGAGGAATCGGCAAGAGTAGAAATTGAAGTCCGTTCCGGTAATACTGAGACTGTGATGACACTGGAGCTGGAGATTTCCGATTCGTACGAGAAACCTTCTATGAAGATAGAGCTTCAAAAGGTCTTTGAAGGAGAGCCTCTGGAACTCGAATTAAGGGACTTCACATCTGGGGGTAGCGGGCTTATAACTTATGAAGTAGTGACAGGTGTCGGTTTCATCGAAGGTAGTGTATATCATTACACTCCTGAATTTGATGAGGCTCCTTCAGCTTATAGGGTTACCTTAAAGGCGATAGATGAGAGAAATTACTGGTATTGCGAAACTTTCAGTGTTCTCGTGTTGGATGTAAACCACCGGCCCGAAGAGCCGAATTCCCCTTATCCGTCTCACGGAGTATCTGATTTCATGAAACAGACAGTGCTGTCATGGAGTTGCAATGATCCCGACGGTGATAACCTCTTCTTTGATGTCTACTTCGGAGAAGATGGTAATATGAAGAAGATAGCCGCTGCCATAGCGGATAACAGTCTTCAGGTCGCAGAGCTTCTTCCGGGCAGAAAGTACACATGGCAGGTCGTGGCTAATGATGGTAGAGGCGGCGAGTCTTCGGGGACGATCTGGAATTTTTCTACCAAGGAGATGCCGAAAATTAGGTGGAAACGCCTTCTGGGCGGAAGTGCAAAAGACTCAGTTTTTTCAATCGATACTCTTGCTGACGGAAGCTTCATAATGGCCGGTTATTCGGAATCGTCCGAGATACAGACAAATCGAGCCTCGTCAGAGTTGTTTCGCAGTGGATGGGTAGTTAGGCTTGATGGAAACGGGAATCTTGCGTGGCAGAAGGCTTTTGACTTCGGATGGACTGAGTTTATGGACATCATACCGACAGCAGACGGAGGTTATCTTGTAGTCGGTAGAAGTAGCCCAGGGCAAGGTTATTCGGGTGACAGTCACCGTCAACTTCTGGTGGTGAAGCTTGACAGATTTGCAAATGTTCGCTGGAAGACGGTTCTATCGGGATTATTCAATTCGGCCGCTGCTGCTGTTGAGGTGGAAGAAGGATTCCTGGTACTCGGTACAGCGACAGACGAGAAAACGGCGAAAAGCTCCGTATCTCTTTTGAAGCTGGATCAGTCAGGAAGAGTTTTGTGGGAAAAAAGCTTTGGAGGCAGCTTGCATGATAGAGCTGTCGATATGGCTTTGTTGCCCGGAGGAGACGTAGTTATCGTTGCCGAGACAGAGTCGAGCGATGAGGATTCCATTGGAAATACATCGACGGCTTTCATAATGAATGATATAAGTATCGCGAAATCATCTGTGCTTGTCGTGCGTGTCGATGAATTGGGCAATAAAACCTGGTCGAGAGTCTTCGGAGGTAGTGGCGAGGATTCGCCGGCGGCAGTCAAGGTGAATGGCGAAGGCGAGATCTTTGTCTGCGGTTCCACAAACTCGTCTGACGGAGATTTCGCGAAAGAAGGTTTGTATTACGATGGCTTCTTGTTGAAGATCAGTCCGGAGGGCAGTCTTCTCTGGAATAACACTTACGGCGGAAGGGCTAATGACGGGCTTCAAGATCTGGTGCTCACTGATTCAGGAGGTGCTGTAATGGTAGGGTTTACCGAGTCGGCAGATGACGGGCTAGGAGACTTCCACAGGGGTGAACTCGAAAAGCTCGGGCTCACAAACAGCAATTTCTGGGTATTACAGGTCGACAGAAATGGAGGTCTTCTCTGGAGTCAGTGTTATGGCGGTAGTCTTGGAGATGTCGCAACTTCGATTACCAGAAGCGGTAGTGGCTACGTGATAGGAGGATACACTGCTTCCAGTGACGGTGACGTTCCATCGAACAGAGGTAACTATGATACTCTTATCTTTCTTCTTCGCTAGACAGTCAGCCGTAGAAACTCCACCTAACTTCATCTCTCTTCGCCCTGTATATGGCTCCAAAACAATTGCTTAGAAGATCGTCTGCTGTTTCACCGTCTACCGGGAACTGACATACCCCAACCTTTATTGTAGGTTTTAACTCAAGATTCTGGAAGACAATCGTCTTCTCGATATCTGGAAAAGCACATGTCAAAAATCTGGAGAGACTATCTCTTTCGGAGAATTCCAGGATTCCGACGAAGGTATCATATTGAACTCTGAAAAGTCTGTTCTCCTTAAGCTCTCTCGAAAGCCTTTTCGATATCTTGAGAAGAAAGGCGTCGGCCACCCTCTTGCCGAACATCGCGATAATCTCTCTGACTCTATCAACTTCCAGACAGAATAAGAAGAACGAAGAGCCACTGTTTCTTGCTTCGTAGATCTTGTTGTAAAGAAAGAGATTGAAAGCGTTTTCGTTTCCCGCACCCGTAAGACTGTCTTCGTAGATAATACTCTTAAGCGTGTTTCTAAGGCCCATCATCTCTGTAGTATCCTTTAAAACTAAAATAAAACATGAGCTTGCTCTTCCGAGGCATTTCAAAAACGCAGAGAAGCTTCTCTCTTCAAAGTGTTCGCAGAATCCGAACTCAAAGCAAAGAGATCTGCTCTGTAATCCAAAGACCCGGTCCAGGTCTTCTTTAATCTTCGGATTGTCCAGCAAATGAATCAGATCATAGAGATTTCCCCCAATTCCGGTGAAGAACTCAATATCAATCTCTAGAAGATGAGACAATTTCCTCCATTGCGCATTGTGAAGCAAAACTCTACCACTGGAGTCTAAGATTGCGGCTGGATCTGGGATTCCTTCCAGTAGTTCCAGAGATAGATCGCCGTTATCAACTGATGGAATAATCATCGTATTATCCTCCTCAAAACATCAATCACTAATTTAATACGAACGATGAATTTATTCATGCAATATCGTGCCAGAAACTAAACGTGACTTGTAATGGCTGATCTTAAAGTTTAGAATCAAGGTGTGGGGGTGTCTCTTCAATGGAAGTTTTGAGACGGGCGAAAGAGGAGGATATAGACTTCGCTGTTCCTCTAATAATCGACAGCGATCCGACGATATTCGGAGGAATCTCATTTAGACAAAAGGTTCGAAATACGAGAAAGCTAATAACGACTGGAAGTCCTCTTTCTATGAACTTTTTTCTGGTCTATGAATACAATAGCAGACGAGTTGGAGTCTGCTCAATATACACTAGGGAAGATATGCTGAGTCTTTCGTCGAAACTATGTTTTCAAGAACTGTCAGCTGCAAAGCTTCTTGATTATCAATTTGTGAGGAAGTTACTCGTTTTACGAGATTCAATGAGACTTGTCGTGAAGAGCTATCAGGTATATCTTGGAGTGCTTTCATTGGACCGGAACTACCGTGGGCTTGGCCTCGGAAGACGCTTCCTCAGTAGAGTCATTAATGAGCTGAAAAAGGAAATAGTGCTGGATGTACTGAAGAGCAATAGAAGAGCGATAGAGTTTTACAGGAGCAACGGCTTTTCGATCGTAACGGAACTTCACAAGGACTACCCGACAGAAAGAAATCTTAGAGTCAAGAGATCTTTCAAACCTGAACACCAAGTCGATCCGCCAGATGAACAGGTTTTGGGGAATGTTTCCGCATTCTCAAATATCTTCCGCGGAGCCAATTAAGGAAAGAGACCACGGAATCTACTTACCCGGCTCGAAACCTGTTGCGACCTTTGATTTCCACTTTCCTGTCCGGTAGTATAGAAGGGTCATTAACAGCCCTGAACTCCAGGCAACCGGTATCGACCACCAAATACCATTGGCTCCGAAAAACATTGAGAAGATAGCCGCCAACGGTATTCTTATAAGCCACAACGAAAGAATTGAGATTATCATCGGAACAAAAGTGTCTCCAGCGCCTCTCATGACACCGGTTGTTATAAACATCCACGCGACAACTGCGTAAAAAGCGCTCACAGTCTTAAGGTATTCGGTGCCAATTCTTATAACCTCAGCATCGGAGTTGAAAAGGCGTATGAGAGAGTTGCCGAAGAAGAAGATCAGGAATGCAGTCACTAATGCGAGAGTCACTGAGATAAATATAGTGATCCTGTGACCCTTACTTACTCGGTCCATCTTTCCGGCACCGAGGTTCTGCCCGGCGAAGGCGGATATAGCGGCTCCGAAGCTGAAAATAGGCATGGTTGCAAAGGAATCCACACGCGTTGCGGCTATGAAACCGGCAACAGTGTCCGTTCCAAAACCATTCACAAGGAACTGAAGAGCCATCATGCCGAATGAAAAGAGCATTTGCTGAACTCCTGTCGGCAATCCTATCCTGAGGGATCTTACGAAGATATCTCTATCGAACTTCAGCGAATTCAGTCTGATCTTCAAAAAGTCGTGATTCTTATTCAAGTAAAGAACACCAAAAAGGAATGAAACGCCTTGAGAGATCACTGTAGCCCACGCGACACCGGCAATGCCCCAGCTGAATACGATCACAAAGATCAGATCCAGAACTATATTCAGTAGCGTCGCAATTATTATGAAGTAAAGAGGGGTCTTCGAGTCTCCAAGACCTCTAAGAATCGCGCTGATCGCGTTGTATCCAAATAGCATCACCATACCGCCAAAGATTATATTGAGATAGGTTTGGGCCTGTCCGATGATGTCGGCAGGAGTATTCATAGCTCTCAAAATCGTTCCGCTGAAGAGAATTCCCAGGACAGAGATTACTATCGAACCAATAAAGAGAAAAACATAGGTGGTGTCAATAGTCCTTCTGAGTTTCTCGTAGTCTTTTGCTCCGAAGTACTGAGAAATAAGTATCGTAGCCCCCATGGTAACTCCGAGGATTAAAGAGATCAGCAAGAACAGTATGGGGAAGGACGCTCCCACGGCTGCAAGAGCTTCTTTACCGACAACATTTCCCACTATAACGGAATCCACCGTATTGTATAATTGCTGAAAAACATTACCCAGAAGCATTGGAATAGCAAACCTAACTATCAAACTCGCTTCGTTGCCGTTGGTAAGATCCTTCACTTATACCTCCCGAGACAAAACTCTTTTCAAATTCTACTTCACAACTCATCCAACATCAAGTGGAGATCAAATCTGCAGACTTCTTGAGGTATAATCTTCTTTAGGGTTACTGACCTGAGAATTTCTGGGGGGAGTATCATGGAGAACTACAAGTGGATATATGTATTAATCGTCCTTCAGGCCACTTTGCTTGGAGTGATGCTCTTTTTTGGTCAGGAAATCTTCCCCACTTCTGCTTCGAGCAAATGGGCGCAAGAACTCTCCCTGAAAGAACATGCGGATTACTTGCTTGAAGAGTATCTGAACAGTTTCATAGATCGATCAGCACCTGAAGATAAGCGTATTTCGGGATTTATCGTCGATAAAATAGAGATAATTGATTACGATGAAAAGGGGTTCGCCTTTTCGGCCACGATCTCCGTCAAGCCTCTGAGTGTCGGGAGCACTTTCTGGCAAAAAAAGATAGAAAATTTCGAGAGGAGCTGGATTACGCAGAAGACCGTCTATGCGATCGTCTCTATAGACGATTCAGGTCGTTTCTACATCAGGTCGGTAACGCACGGTTTTTAAGACAAAGTCAAGAGACTCTGAAACAGTTCTTTCCATCTCTCTTGGCCTCATATAGTGCGCCGTCTGCTCGAGCGATCATACTGTCAATGCTGTCAGTTTCGCCTTTATAAAGTGTTAATCCGGCACTTATTGTAAGAGATTTGCCTTCAAATGTGCTCTTTTCAGCTATGTGCTTTCTAATCCTCTCTGTTGTGATTATGGAAGTCTCTGAGTCTGAACCGGAGAGCATGATTATAAACTCATCGCCGCCCCAACGGATGACGAGATCGCTCTTCCTAACAACTTCTTTAATCGTAGCCACGACCCACGAGAGAATATAATCTCCATATATGTGACCCAGAGAGTCGTTCATGCACTTGAAGTTATCGACATCCAGCATAATCAAAGCGAGAGGAGTAGCGCACTTTCTCGCCTTATCGATCTCCATCTCGGCAAATTCTGTAAGACCGTATCTGCTCAGAGCACCGGTAAGACAGTCATGGTAGGTCAATCTGAATATCTCTCTCTTTGCCCGCACGCGGCTTATCGCCTCTGCAGTGTAAGCGGTGAGCAGTTCAGCGAGATCTATATCTTCGTCGTCAAAGGCGTTCTCTACAGTCGAGATAGTCTGAAAGATACCGTAAGCTCCAACTGGAAGACTGAGAGCCGATCTATAGTCGCTACTCCTGGGGCGTGCTTCACTGCTATCTCTCAAATTGTTGAACACCAAAGTCCGCCCCTCCCTGAGTGTTCTGCCTGCGACACCTCTCTCTTTGCTGTAGACTGTGTCGTCGTTATCGGGTACAGAATCGGAAATTCTCTTGACAACAAGGTTTTCCCCTTCTACGATGTCAAGACTATAGATATCGAAATTAAGAATCTTCTGTGCAGCATCGACTATTAGGTCGAAAATTCTCTCCTCATTATCTGTTTTTGACAAAAGCAGAGCGACTTCGTGGAGTCTTCTGATTCTATCTCTGCTCTTCTTAAGCTTTTCAATCAAGCCATTTCTATCGCGAGGCTCTGGAAAACTCAGGCTGTCTATCTTCTCTGTTGAGATTTCCCCGGTCTCCCGGGAATACTCATTCAGTTCACGGTCATCTCTCATATGATCTTCTAGATAGTCATCATAGCTGCTTTTCGGCCAACTGTTATTGCTGTCTTTGTATTCTATCTTCTCGTTAGTCTCGATATCTTCAAATTCCATTAGCCGTCCACACCTCTTCAATAGTTTTCGAAGCTATCTAGTGCAAATCTGTGCCAATACGGCTGGCCTCCTCGTCACTTGTTGATATAATCTCTCGATAAAAGTATAATCGTTTCGGAAGACGTGGAATCAGAATAAAGCGACAGGTGTTTGTCTATGCAGAAAGCTCGTCTGTGGAGAAGAAGCTGGATCTCTTTTGTGGCGGTCTTGATCTTCGTAAAGGTTCTCTTATTTTACATATACTCGGCACAGGCCATCAGGTTGCCTCTCCTGTTCGGAACTATTGCCTGGCTGGCCTTTCTTATGCTCTCATTCAGAGTATTGTTTGGCGGAAAGTACTTTCTACTGTATTGCATCGTTTCGTGCATACTTTTCGTAGACATTCTCTACTACCAGTACTTTGGTTTCTTGCCCTCGGTGAAGGAATTGGTTCACGTACGCCATATAGGAAAAGTCAGGAGTAGTATTCTGTATGTTCTAAATCCACTCAGCTTACTGCTTCTTGTAGATCTAATACCCGTTGGTCTGTTTCTCAGGAGACAACTCTATCGAAGAAAAGAAGAGACAGACAGTCTCGTCAGACGTTTTCCGGCTTCAGCTTTGCTCTTCACCGCTGTACTGCTCCTGGCTCTGATGCTTCCTTTTGTTTCTGAACCTTTGCAGCAGACCTTCGTATTCAATAGATATGGAGTTTTCGCATACCATGTTTATGATCTTGCAGGCGTGGTTACCGGAACGGCTCTTTCATTGAAGACGGAAGAAATACCGCATGAGGGTTACATAAATGTAGTAGCAGAGAAGGGTCGATACTTCGGCATAGCCAGAGAGAGGAATGTTATAGTAATTCAGCTTGAGTCCTTTCAAGATATCCTGATAAACTTCTTCTACAATAACCAGGAGGTAACTCCCAATTTGAATAGACTTGCAAACTATGATTCGATCTATTTTAACGACTTCTACCAGCAAGTTGGAGCGGGAAACACTTCGGACGCCGAGTTTGTTACACACAACTCGATGCACTGTCTTGGGCGGGTCTCAGTTTATGAAACGCATAGCCAGAACAGCTTCTACAGTCTTCCGGCAATCCTTCAAGTCGCCGGATTCAATACAGTAGCATTCCACGGAAACGACGGCAGATTCTGGAACAGAGAGGAAGTCTATCCCACACTTGGCTTTGACGATTACTTCAGCATCGAGGATTTTGAAAGAGATGAGATAATTGGTCTCGGGCTCAGTGATTTGTCGTTGTTTCGACAGACGGCTGCGATAATTGATCAACTGACGGGTCCTGTCTTTGCATTTGTAGTAACGCTGACAAGCCACAATCCATATGAAATACCGGTAGAGTACCATGGAATAGAACTGCTTCCCGAGCATGAGAACACCTTATTCGGGAATTACCTGCGTGCAGTCAACTACACGGACAGAGCACTTGGCGAATTCTTGCAGGACCTAAAGGATCGCGGCCTTTATGATAGCTCGATGATAGTTCTCTACGGTGACCACGCGGGCTTGTACCCGTTCAACAGAGAAAACCGTGAGATTATGTCTTCTATTTTGGGTGCAGAGTATAAATTTGCAGACGCTATGAACATACCCCTGATTTTCCATATACCCGGATCAAAACTGAGAGATGTGAACTCAACGCCTGGCGGACAGATTGATTTCTTCCCGACTATTCTGAATCTTCTAGGAATAGTGGAGAGAAAGGGCATACTTTTCGGAAGAGACCTATGCAATGCTTCGAGTGGATTTGTTGCGCTCACTCACTATGTTCCCGAAGGTTCTTTCATAGATGATTCACGGATCTTTATAATGTCTCCCGATGGAATCCTGAACAACAGTGAAGCAATAGACAGATCGACAGGTCAACCTATTCCCCCATTCAGTTGTCTGGACGGCTATAAAAATGCGATCGAGCAAATAGAAGCATCGAAGTACTTCATAGTGAATGATTCAATATCCAAGCTCTTAAAAGATATCACTCCTCAAAACCGAAGACCACAAGGTTTTTAGGAAGGATCAAAGTTTCCTCCTGTAATCAACTAGCATTTCATCTGTCTCTTCTATTCTTGACGCCTCTTCCTTCCAGAAAGCCTGACTCATAGTGCTGTTAAGTTCCTCAACGTCTTTCCCCTGTTGCTCGACCCACGTGTAGTATTTCAGATTATGCCAGCGAAGACGGTTATCCATTGTTCCTTCAAATATCCAATCGGTTTTCGCATCGAGCACGATCGATTCGAATCTATGCTTTGCTTCATTTCTGTCAAGTCTGCCGTAGGTTTTAGTCATGTTTTCCATGACCGAGTGGTAGCGATCCATACTGTCGGTTGCTATGGTGACTATGTTGTCCTGTGAAGTCATCCGGTAGTGTTTTGCGATTTTTATGGCTCCGAGTACATTAGCAACACCGGAAATACCTAAGGTGTCTGCCATTGAATCAACGTCGCTGCCTTTTATGAACTCCTTCATAAACGTCTGCCCGACCTCGTCAGTAATGGTCTGCAGTACCTTCTTGCATTCAATGTCATCGAGAGCGACTACGGCATCGGTATTCATAACGTTGTGTATCCAGGTAACGTGCTTGTCGCCAATTCCCTGGATATCGTGGCCTCCATAGCCGTTAAGAGATAATGTTGGGCATTGTACGGGTTCGCCCGCAACAATTTTCACTTCGGGGAATACCTCTTTAACCCGATCGCCACACGCTATTGTTCCTGCCGATCCCACCGTGGAAACTATGGAGGATACTCTTCCATTACCTATTCCCAGCTCGCTAATCAACTCAAGTATGGTGTTTCCCGTTACATAGTAATGGAATCTATAATTGCCAAACTCCTCGAACTGATTGAGAATACGCACTTTGTCGGGATTCTCGGCCTTGAGTTCTTTGGCTTTGTCATAGATCTCCTTTACGTTGGATTCACATCCCGGTGTGGCTATGGCCCGGGCTCCGTACTCCTTTATCTTGTCGAACCTCTCTGAAGACATTTCTTCAGGGAGAATAACGACCGAATCGAATTTCATCCGGCAGCCTACCCAGGCCCCACCGATTCCGTAGTTTCCAGTGGATGGCCAAACTAGCGTGTGATAGGTTGGATCCACTTCTTTCCTGAGGACCTTCTCCATGAGAATAGAGTAAGTGGCGCCAACTTTGTGGCTTCCGGTTGGAAACCTGTTTCCATAGAGGACGATGATATTGGCGTCAACACCGGTAAACTCCTTGGGCAAGATATAATAGTAAATCCTGTTGTCAATATCCCGCCAGGAGATATTGTATAGATTTATCGGGTCAAGAGGGTCTTCGGTTCGCATCTCCCAGGCCTTCTTTCTGGTTGAAGCGTCGATAGTGACTGGATGAAGCATCTCTTCAAAGGTTGGACCAAGAACGAATCTGCTCATTGTATTAAAGCCTCCTAATTTTTTTCTATGGCTATTCTATACTATTCAATCTTTCTTTTCTTCGATTAGTCTCAGAACGTATTCCGGCGTTATCGGTATCTGCCTCACTCTCTTACCGATCGCCATGGACACAGCATTCGCAATAGAAGCCGGAACAGGCATAAGCGATGGCTCGCCGATTCCCTTTGCGCCATAAGGTCCCTCGGGAAAGGGCGACTCGACTATATCTATTACCAGGTCTTGCGGGACTTCGTGAATAGTTGGAATTATGTACGTGTTGAAATTGTCACTCAATACCTTGCCATTCACGAGCTTCAGGTCTTCGTACAGTGCATAACCCATGCCCTGAACGAAACCTCCCTGAATCTGGCCGATAACACCATCTGGATTAATCGCTTTTCCAACATCGTGAGCCGTGAAAGCCTTTATAACTCTGGTTGAGCCAGTTGTCATATCCACTTCGACCTGTACCACCTGACTCGCATAGGAGTAAGTTACATAAGCCTCGCCAATGCCATTCTCCATGTCAAAACTCAGTTTTGGCGTTTCATACCAGCCAGATTCAAAGAGCTTCACGTTCGCTGAATAGGCTGCGTTTGCAAGTGAGTCAAATGTTATTTCGTGGCCTCTTCCGTCTCTCACTATACCTTCTTCGAAAATCGGCAGATCGGAATCGCCACCGAGACTCTCCATGAAGACCTTTGAAAGCTTTGCTTTTAGAGCGCCACAGGCGTTTCTAACCGCGTTCCCCGAGTAAATGGTCGTTCTTGAGGCCACTGTGGGTCCGCTGTCAGGAACAAATGCAGTATCCGGTTGGTGAACAATGATCTTATCCATTCTCTGTCCGAGCTCCTGAGAAGCAATCATGGCGATCACGGTCTTGGCTCCCTGTCCCATCTCAGTTCCGCCTATTCTTACGTCGACAGACCCGTCTTTGTTGATTAGAACATGGGCTCCAGACTTGTCTAGGAACTGGCCACCGGCCCCAAGACTCACTCCGTAATAGATATGGGAGATTCCTACACCCCGTTTTCTGTAGCTATTGGTACTATTGAATGCGGTTGTCTCTTCCATTAACTGATACCATTTGGACGATTCCTTGACTTTTGCCAGTGTAACAGGTGCTCCAACACTCTCTTCTATCAGGTGACCGGTGGAAGTCTTGGAGCCAGGTCTCAGGGTGTTTTCCTCCCTTATTTCCAGTGGGTCTATTCCAA
>Ga0334885_1000821_pt1 | contig 47092 bp, 28 predicted proteins | sample GraSluR1_MG_8_FD_207233 | JGI IMG/M metagenome (GOLD analysis project Ga0334885, IMG submission 207233) | Sludge microbial communities from methane-producing bioreactor in Wageningen University, Netherlands - Granular Sludge_31_05-R1 | ecosystem: Engineered > Bioreactor > Anaerobic >...
ATGAGAGATTAGGGATGAGAGATTAGGGATGAGAGATTAGGGATGAGAGATTAGGGATGAGAGATTAGGGATGAGAGATTAGGGATGAGAGATTAGGGATGAGAGATTAGGGATGAGAGATTAGGGATGAGAGATTAGGGAAAAGCCGGAGGAAGGAATAGCAAGTCCATAGGGAGCTGAGCAGGAATATGTAGCGCAAATTGGTAATTTGCGTAAACTGAACAAGTTAGCAACTTGTTGTACATAAAAGAAAAAACCTGCGGAAGGGGAAGAGCTGATAGAGATTAGGGATGAGAGATTAGGGTAAAACCGGAGGTAGGAATAGCAAGTCCATAGGGAGCTGAGCAGGGAGAATACGGAGGGAAAAAAGACATTGAAAAAAAAGTTTATGAGCGTTCATATCCGCATTACAACAGGCTGAAAGCTCACCGGACTACCTGTCTCAGGACTCATTTGTAATGCCTTTATATATAGAGGCACTGCCTCAAAAAAAATTAGGAGGACATTCAAATGAGAATCTCTTACAAGTACGGAATCAGAACCATCAGCGGGAAGCTGGATGATCTGATCCACTCGGCATGGAACAAGGGGAGAGTAGCAATCGGCAGAATCTTTATCATGCCGACACTCGTTGCTCAGCACTTCCTTTTCCGGGACATCAAGCAGAATCTGGCAAGTATCTGGAACGAGTGCTCCGGAGAGTTCAAGGAAGACCTGAAGCTCTACGCAACCCGGAGAATCCCCTACTACACTCCCGAACAGATCCCGGCTTATGCGAATTATGCTCACTTCATCAGATTTCTCTACAGCTTCGCTAAGGCTGAAGGGATCGATCTGGCTGATGTGACACAATCAGAACTGGAAACGGCCGGCTGTCCAACCTCGGTTTCGGAAATCATCCAGGCTGACCTGCTCCCGAAGGTTGCTGAATCCGATGATCTTACTAATGACTGGTAAGAAAGGGAAAGAGAGGCGGCGAAAGCCGTCTCTCTTTTTTAGGAGTGATAAGAGATGAGAGGGAGTAGAAAACCAGAGGTAAAGGGAGCAAGGAACAATTTAGCAAATTGTTTTCGTAAAAAACAAAGAAGGGATAGTCATAGGATATGAAGCAGGGAGAAAGAGGAGTTCGCGAACTACCCCTCCGGAATAGTGAGAGGATAATAAGATAGCAGGAGGACTATTATGCAGGAGCTTATAGATAAGATAGTGGCAGAGATACAGGATAATCTGATCCTGCCGGGTTATTGTGACAATGACCTGAAAGATATTACGGCATTTGTTCTGACGGTGACCTTTAGTACGATTGCGGAAATTTGTGCTGAACTGGTTTCGAAGAAAAAGAGATAAGGAATGAAAAGAGCTGATAGGGATGAGGGATTAGAGATCAGGGAAAAAGCCGGAGGAAGGATAGCAAGTCCATGGAGAGCTAAAGCAGGAAGTATAAAGCAAACTAAGATAATCTATCAAGATACAAAAAGGGGAAAAGTCCCTATTCAACGAGATAGATTAGAAAAGAGAGGATTGTTGAAATGAAAGCTATATACCGATATGGAATAGGTACATTGAGCGGAAAGTCTGATAATCTGGTACATTCCCAGTGGAAAGGGGGTAGAACCGGAACGGTGAGAGTTTTCGTTAAGCCGAAGAGTTCCCGGAATAGTTATCTTTTCGGGGCGAGGAGCCAGAGTATTGCCGAATGCTGGAGGGAGTGTTCGGATGGCTATAAACAGGATCTGAAGTTGTTTGCCGAGAGAAGGGCACCATATTCGCAACTGCCTGATATTCCTGTTTATACGAGGTATGGATTTTTCGTCAGGATGCTCTACATTTTCTGTGAGAGGAGCGGGGATGTAGAGTTAGCTGAGATTGATAAGGGAATTCTAGAATTGCTGGGACATCCGAAGACAGTGGCAGGGGCTGTGGCAGCCGGATATTTACCGGAAGTTGCAGAGACATCTGATCTGGTGAATGAATGGTGAAAGGAAGATACGGAAAGCAAGTCCATGGGAAGCATAGCTTCGAAGGAAAGAAAAAACGGTTCACGCAGGTTATTGCAGATATATAGCGTAGGGGCGGTTCACGAACCGCCCTTTTAGAGTTATGTTTTTTTTGTAATTACTTTCTTAGTAACAGCACAAAGAAAGTAACAAAGAAAAGCTGCCGGTGTACAGGATGTATGTTAAATACATCTATTTATGTACTTTCTTTTGAGCGGCCAAAAGAAAGATACCAAAGAAAACCCGCCGGCGTACAAGCAACGACGCAAAACCTTCTCGTGACTGCTTCTTTCGAAAAACTCCTCACTTCGTTCGTCAGACAGTTTCTTCGAAGCAGCCTCTCGTACGGTTTTTTCCTTCGTCGTTCTTGTAATGCCGGAAAGATCTATTCCCACCCGCCACCCAAGCAGGCAAAGATATTCAGATGCTCCAGCGGAAGAAAAGCAAGGAGTAAAGATAAAAACCAAAGGAAGGATAGCAAGCCCACGGGAAGGGCAGCAAGTATGTAGCAAGGGCGTCCTTGCCCTTGCCTAAAACAAAGCTGGAAGCTCTGTGTACGAAGAATGCCTGCTGATGGAAAGCTTCGCAGAAAAGATAAAAACCAAAGGAAGGATAGCAAGAGCATTGGGAGGAAAGCTTCGAAGAAAAGATAAAAACCCGAGGGAGCTAAGCAGGGAGATGTGGTGAAAAGGAGTTCACCACACCGAAGAAAAAACCGGAGGAAGGATAGCAAGTCCATGGGAAGCATAGCTTCGAAGGAAAGAAAAAAGTGTTCACGCAGGTTATTGCAGATAAATTATGTAGAGGCGGGGCATGCCCCGCCTGAGCGGAAGAGATACTTTAGTTTGCGGATATCACTTAGGCGGGAGAGGGTTGCAATTACTTTCTCTGCAATATAGGCAATAGTGAGAGGAAAAAGGATACTGCAATTTGGCGTATTACAGTACTGGGGGAGCAGATATTACCGCCACTGAAAGGCTTTTACGGGGCATTTCTCTTCGCAGACACCGCAGCCGATGCACTTCTCCTGATCGACTACATGCGGTTTCTTGAGTTCTCCTTCGATAGCATTTACCGGGCATTTTTTCATACAAATCGTACACCCTACACATTTATCTTCCATAATAAAGGCTTTTTTTCTTTTACCGGCGAGGGGGTCAACGATCGCTTTCGTCGGGCATACTTTTGCACAGAGACCGCAGACGATACATTTATCGTAGTCAATGACCGCCAGATCGTCCTGCATTGATATTGCCATTACCGGGCACTGTTTCACGCAGAGAGTACAGCTGATACAGGCAGTGTTGTTACCGCATCTCTTTTTGGCTTCCTGCCCTTTATCGTGGGAGGAGCAGAGGATATGAACCTTTTTGGAGATAGGGAGGATCTTGATCAGATTGCGGGGGCAGGCTTTAGCACAAGCACCGCAGGCGGTGCATTTTTCCGGGATTACTTCTCTCATTCCCTTTTCATTTATTCTGATAGCATCAAATTTACAGGCGGCAATACAGTCATTCTGAAAGACGCAGCCGAAATTACAGTAGTTCGGCCCGTTAGAGACCAGAACGGCTGCTTTGCAGGTTGCTATTCCCTGGTAGTTATAACGCAAAAGGGTGTTTTCGTAACCACCGCTCTGGCAGAGGATAACGGCTATCTCTTTCTCTTTCAGTGTGGCTTCGATGCCCATTATACCGGCGATATTCTTTAAGGTTGTCTCGCCGCCGGGAGCACAAAGGTTTATGGACATGTTCTGAGCAACAATGGCTTCGGCATAAGCAGCACAGCCGGCTAAACCGCAGGCTCCGCAATTAACACCGGGCAGTGCTTCCAAAATCTTCTCTACCTTGGGGTCAACTTCGACATGGAATTTCTTGGAGGCAAAAGCCAGAACCAGTCCGTAAATTAGACCGAGTCCGCCGATAATAAGAATAGGAATCAAAATCTGTATCATTTATTAAACTCCCTGAGGTTGCAGTTGTAAGGTTTCGGACATTGCTTTTTCAACTCCATATCCGATCTTAATCCCGCTCCAATAATCTATGATCATTTGCTGTTTTTTTAATGTCATACCGGAGATTCTCTCTTTAAAACTTAAATCCGGAGAAACCGAGGAAAGCCATTGCCATACAACCGGCAACAATAAAGGCTATCGGTAACCCTTTCATGCTTTCCGGCAGGTCTGCCCATTCCAGACGTTCCCGCAGTCCGGCCATAATAACCAGGACCAGGGTGAAGCCGATACCGGCAAAGAAACCGTGCAAGATTGCTTCGATGAAAGACAAGCCTTCGTTGATGTTGATAATAGAAACACCGAGTACGGCACAGTTGGTAGTAATCAGAGGGAGAAAGACCCCCAGAGATTTATAGAGAGCCGGAACCATCTTCTGAATAACCATCTCGACAAACTGGACAAGTGAGGCAATCGTCAAAATGAAGGCAATCGTCTGCAGGTAGCCGATGGAGAAGGGGATCAGAAGAAAATTCTGAATGATCCAGGTGATGGTCGAAGCCATCGTCATGACGAAGATGACTGCCATTCCCATACCGAGAGCCGAGTCGAGTTTTTTGGAGACGCCGATATAGGGGCAGAGCCCCAAAAACCGGGCCAGGACGAAATTGTTGATCAATATTGCTGAAATAGCCAGCATCAGGATATTACTCATCTATCTATCTCCTGCTTATATGATTCTTTTTGATTTTCATACTAATCTGCCTCTTTGTTCTTGAACAGATTTAAGAGTCCCATCAAGAGACCGAGAGTGAGGAAGGCACCCGGAGCGAGGATCGCTAAAAGAACCGGCTGAAAGTTCTCCGGCATGATTTGGAATCCTAAAAGCTGTCCGGCACCCAAAAGCTCCCGGAAAAAGGCTACGAGTACGAGAGCAAGCATAAAACCGATACCCATTCCGACCCCGTCAAAGACCGATTTGAGGACACTGTTTCTGCTGGCGAAAGCTTCTGCTCTTCCCAGAATAACACAATTGACAACGATCAGGGGAATGAATATCCCCAGATTCTTGTGGATCTCCGGAGTGTAGGCATTCATGACCATATCAACGATCGTTACAAATGAGGCAATGACAACGATGAAACAGGGAATACGGACTTTGCCGGGAATAAAATCTTTGATCAGGGAGATAAGAAGATTGGAACAGAATAAGACAAAAGTTGCCGCTAAGCCCATGCCGATAGCATTAGCAATGGAAGTTGATACTGCCAGTGCCGGACAGAGTCCTAAAGCCATGATGAAGACAGGGTTCTCTTTAACGAAACCTTTGGTCATCTCTTTAAGCAAACCCATCATACCTCCTGCAATCTGTTACTGAATTCGTTTGTTTTCATAATAAATTTCCTTTATTGGGAGCTGCCTTTGGCAGCCGGCAATTCTACTCCGTGATAATATTGGAAGCTCTTCCGGAAGAGGACAGGAGATCTTCCGATAATGATCTTATTGCTTTCTGGAGAGAATTGGTAATTGCCCGGGTGGTTATCGTAGCACCGGTGATGGTTACTATCTCTCCCCCTTCCTTATCAAGAATAAGCTCTTCCGGTCTCCGGTCACGGAACTGGCCGGTAAATTCGGGACGGGCAGCATTGGCTCCGAGTCCGGGAGTTTCTGTCTGTTCCAGGATCTTGATATTCCGGATCTTCAGTTCCCGGTCAACACCGACCATTGTCTGAATTATCCCGCTGTATCCTGTTTCACTGGCGAGAAAAGTATATCCGGCGATCTCACCCCCGGAGTCATATCCGATATAATAAGAGAAATCATTCTCCACCAGGGTAAACTCTTCTGCTGCCGGAAGGACTTCTTGTCTGGCTTCCTCTTCAGCCCGGCGGCGGTTTTCGTCGATAATCGGTCTGGTAAAACCGTTGACGAAAGCGAGTACTCCGCTGGCAATAGCAGCTATCAACAAGAGAACTCCGCCAAGTTTCAGATAATAACTCATCATGACTCCTTGCCGTTCAAATTCTGCATTTCATTGATTTGGTAATATATTTGATCTGTCGTTTTCATTTTCTTTTCCGTTCTTTCTTCTCTTTCCGGGTTAGGAAGTCTTCCGGGCGAAAGCCCCGAAAGCCCTGGGAAGGGTATAGCGGTCAATAAGCGGGACTATCAGATTCATGAGCAGGATGGCGAAAGTAACCCCTTCCGGGTAACCACCGTATAATCTGATAACCACGGTGATCAAGCCGCATCCGATACCATAATAGATCCTTCCCTTTTTAGTGAGGGGGGAGGTTACCATATCCGTTGCCATGTAAAAGGCACCGAGAATAACCCCGCCGGCGAAAATATGGAAGAAGGGGAGAAGGATCGAGGCTGAAAAGATCCCGTCAATACCGCCAAAAATAAAGGTCAGGACGAAAACAGTACCGATATAGCAGACCGGGATACGCCATTCGATTATTCTTTTCCAGGCGAGCAGTACAGCTCCCAGCAGCAGAGCAGCAGCGGAAACTTCACCGATACAGCCGCCGATATTACCCCAAAAGACGTTCTGCAGGGTATTGATATCTGCCACTTCGCCCATCAGTATCTGCGGGGCACGGGGCATTACCTCTTTGATACTTTCGACAAAGACCGGGTCCCGCAGGGATTTGACTACTGCCAAAGGGGTAGCGGAGGTTACCAGATTGGTCACGGCAGGGATATTATCAAGATTACTCGAGATACCGCTCAGGGCACCGAAAACGTTTCTGGGCCAGCCGGCAGTTGTTAAAGTGGGCCAGGAAGCCACTACAAAAACCCGTCCTAAGAGTGCCGGGTTAAAGGGGTTATGTCCCAAGCCTCCGAAGACATGCTTTCCGATGGCAATAGCAAATACCGATCCTGCCACCGGCAGCCACCAGGGTGCTGCAGCATGAAGGTTAAAGGCGATAAGCATTCCGGTAATTACGGCACTGCCGTCGGAGATGGTTACCTCTTTCTTTCTCAATTTCTGGATTATTGCTTCGGTTAGAACGGCTGCAATGACACCGTAAATCGTCAAGGTCAATGCCCGGTAGCCGAATAAAACCGTTGCCACTACTAATGCGGGTATCAGGGCTATCACGACATTCCACATCACCTGCTTAACAGATACAGGGTGATGGAGATGAGGTGAAGCCGAAACTGCATAAATCCCCGTCATACTTTTTCTCCCTTCCTTAGTCTCCAAACTCTCTTTCAAATTATGTTCCTTCCTTAAAAGTTTCCGTTATCTTCTATGATTTACTTTTCGCAGTTCATTGGAAGAGAAGATCCTAACCGGTCCGGTCAGGCTTCTTTCTCTTTTTTCTGCCGGTCAATTTCACTGATCTTGTTTTTACCGATATCTATCCACTGGATAAGTTTTATATGAGAAGGACAGACATAAGCGCAGCAGCCGCATTTGATGCAGTCAACCGCTCCTGCTTTACGGGCAGTTTCCCAATCTTCATTTTTTACACTTGTGGCTATCAGGCTCGGCATCAGGTACATCGGGCAGACATCAACACAACTGCAGCACCTGATACAGGTCTGTTCCTGCCGCTTTTTCGCCTCCTGCTGATCAAAGATGATCAGACCGGAACTCCCTTTTGCCATGGGGGTATTGAGTGTCGAGATAGCAAAACCCATCATCGGACCGCCGGAAATGATCTTGGCTATTTCCTCAGTCGTTCCTCCGCAATAATCGAGGAGTTCATGGAAAAGAGTACCGATCCGGGCTTGCAGATTCTTGGGGTTTTTGACGATCTTTCCGGTGACCGTGATCACTCTTTCGATGAGAGGTTTTTTATAGCGGACGGCTTCATAAGAAGCGACGGCAGTTCCGACATTCTGGACTATCACACCCACATCCATGGGGAGTCCTCCTCTGTTCGGGACTTTCCGTTTAGTGCAGGCGTAGATCAGCTGTTTTTCTGCTCCCTGCGGGTATTTCAACTGCAGACCGACCACTTCGATATTCTTCTCTTTGCTGAGCAGGTTCCGGAAGAGGGAAATGGCGTCCGGCTTGTTAGCTTCGATACCGATATAACCCTTTTCCGCTTTGACGATCTTCATGAAGATCTTCAGTCCGTTGAGAATGTCTTCACTTCTTTCCAGCATCAGACGGTAGTCAGCAGTGAGATAGGGTTCACACTCTACTCCGTTAATAATGACGGCATCGATCTTTTTATCCGGAGGGGGAGAGAGCTTAACGTGTGTCGGGAAACCGGCACCACCCATTCCGCAGATCCCGGCATCGGCAATGCGGTCTTTCATCTCAGTTTCGGAAAGCGACATATAATCGGGATCATCTGTCAGTTCTACCCAATCGTCATCACCTGTCCGGGTTATCTCGACAGCCTGCTGCATATTACCGGCGGGATGAGGAAATCTCCCGATCTTGGTTACTTTTCCGGTAATACTGGAATGCATAGGGATAGAGACAAATCCGCCGGCTTCGCAGATCAGCTGGCCTGTTTTGACGGTATCACCCGGTTTTACTACAGGCTTGGAGGGAGCACCGATGTGCTGATTCAGAGGTATAACAATTTTATCCGGCAGAGGGAATATTTCAATAGAGGAATTCTTTGAATAACGTTTAAAATCATCCCCGTGAATACCACCGGGAAAGGTCTTTAAACCCATATATAAACTCCAGTAAAAGAATTTTGTGACATCTTTTGAGAAGTAATAATCATTGCAAGGTTTTTTTCGTTTTCTGCAGGGAGAAGAGCAATGGGTAAAAGGGGTATGAATATCAACATAAAGAATAAAAAAAGACCTTGACTTTTTCAAGGTAGAAATTGAGATTCTTATCAAAGTATTGATGAACAACCTTTTGGGGAGGTAAAGATGTTAAAGAGGATGATCTTATCCGTTCTATGTATAACTTTCTTGATGAGCCTGAGTGCTCAGGAATTTCCAATCGCTGTCGGTACCTACAGCCAAACCTATCCGGAAATTGCCTATAATGGGGAGAATTATTATGTGGCTTTTGTCGATAAGCGTACTGGTACTTACTATTACGGTTTTTACGGACGCTTCGTTACTCCGGTAGGAGATGTAATAGCCGGAGAGACAGAGATCGTACCGCCTCATGTAGCCATGTCATTTATGCATCACCTAACCTGGGGAGATGATCAGTATCTCTTTGTCTGGTCAAGGCAACGGGGACCTACCGAATATTTAAGGGACACTTATGCCAGAAGATTAAATGCAGATGGTCAGCCTATCGGGGGTTCTTTTATGGTATCAATTGGAATTACGGTGAGTACCGCCTTTATCCGAACAGCTTTCGATGGAGAGAACTATCTCGTCATCTGGCAGGAGGGGATGCCGACCCAGGAGGCTCATATCAGAGGGCAGTTTGTCAGTCCTACCGGTAGCCTGATAGGACAGAATTTTTCGATCAGGCCACCGGACCTGCCGGCAAATACTGCCCAGATATATCCCGATATCGTCTTTGACGGCACTAACTATTTTGTAGTATGGGATGATACCAGAACAGGTTCAAGATGTGTTTATGGACAGTTTATTTCCCCGGATGGAGATTTCATCGGAGATAATGTTATTATCAGCAACGAGCCTGTAGATCAGATGCTCGTACAGACAGCCTTTAACGGAAATTATTTCTTCGTAATCTGGGCAGACGGAAGAGACAATCCGAATAATAAAAGTGTTTATGGGCAGCTTGTGGATACGGCAGGAAATCTTGTCGGAGAACATATTCCGATCAGTATAGTTGAAGCGAATAATGAGAGGAGCTGGCCTGCTGTAGGGAGTAACGGAAACCAGTTTTTGGTGAGCTGGGAACAGCAGATCTACCGTGGTCAGTCAGCCGGTTTTCTAACGGAAGAGGAGCGAATAAAGTCCGAAGCAGCTGGTATAGATGAGAATTCCCGTCGTCAGATCTGGTATGATGTTTATGGGAGATTGATCAATGCCGACGGATCTTATGGTTCTGATGAATTTCCCATCTGTCTGGAATTGTACCATCAGGATGAACCGGCAGTAGCTTCCGATACGCAGGATTTTCTTGTCTCCTGGCAGGACTCCAGAAATCAGAATCAGTATTATGATATATACGGAATGATAGTCGAAGGTGAGGAGTCATCTGAGTATCATCCCCCGAGAAACCTGCAGGCAGAACTGGTCGAGATCAATGAGATATATTTGAGCTGGGAAGAGCCGTTGCCCTCAGTGCATGATGTTACTGCCTATTGGATCTATCAAAACGGTGAACTGCTGGAAGTTATTGACGATCCTTTGATTCTGGAATATCAAACAACGGGAAGGGATAATGGAGTCTATTCTTATTTCCTGACAGCAATCTATGAGGATGATACGGAATCAGTCGTCTCCAATACAGTTGAAGTAGAAGTCATTCTTCTGCCACCCGTTGATTTTTCCGCTTCAGCCGAAGAGGGAGAGGTGTTATGTTCCTGGCTTCCTCCTTCAGTATCACGGGCTTTATCTTCTTATCGACTCTACCGTAACGGCGCCCTGCTCGTTGAAACAGAAGAAACGGAATATGTCGATACTGAACCGGAGAGCGGAATGAATTCCTATTTTGTTACCGCTCTTTATGACGGGATGTATGAATCCATTTCCTCCGATACGGTATCTGTCAATATTACCGGTATTGGTGGTGATGATTATCTTCCTTCAACCTTTCATCTGAGGCAGAATATTCCTAATCCTTTCAATCCTGAGACGAAGATCTGCTATGATCTGGCAGAGGCAGCCCGGGTCAGGATCACGGTTTACGATCTGAAGGGACGGAGGGTAAGAGTTCTGACTGATGACTACCGGCAGGCGGGAGAGCATCATGTCCTCTGGGATGGCAGGGATGAAAGCGGCAGAGAGGTCTCGGCAGGGATATATATCTACCGGATGGATACCGGTACTACCCGGCAGGAAAGGAAGATGCTGCTGCTGAAATAAAGAGCAGTTAGATACTCTCCGTTATTTCCCGGGCATAAGAGAGCAGGCTTTCATCTTCCCCGAAGGAAGAAACAATCTGCAAACCTAAAGGTAATCCCTTCTCATTTTTTGCTGAAGGGATAGAGAGAGAGGGAAGACCGGCAAAAGTCCAGGGGAGGCTCATCAAGGGACTTCCTGTCGAATCCAGTCCTTCCGGGGCAGCAGTGGTAGCAGCGGGTGTGATCCAGAGATCTACCTCTTCCCGTTCCATGATCTCGGTAATTTCATAACGTAATATCTGTTGATGTTCCCTGGCCGTTTCGAGTCTCTCTTTGGCTATTTGCTGACCTTTAAGAAACAACCAGGCGGAATGTTCCGAATAGAGAGAGCTGTACTGATGATAAAGCTCCTTATGGTTTTGGGCAAATTCGGCTGCTATCAAGTCCTGATGCAGCTCATTGATGCTTCTTATCTTACTGAAGAGGGATGAGTTGTGGATTTCATAGCCACTTTTCCGGAGTTTATCCACTGTCTCTTTAAATGATCTCAGAGCTGGTTCGTCTGCCTGATTCAGATAGTCAGAAGCCGGTATTCCCAAAACCGGTTTTTCCGGCAGAACTCTCTCATTCCAGTTTTCAATGACTGCTTTCGCTGTCAGGCTTATCCCTTCCAGATCAGGGGTGAAGAAGCCGAGATGGTCGGCAGAATGGGAAAAGGGAAATACTCCGCTCAGGGGAATTCTGTTGTAACTCGGTTTGAAACCGAAGACCCCGCAATAGGCAGCCGGTCTGATAATGGAAGCGATGGTCTGAGTTCCCAGGGTAAGGGGGGTAATACCGGCTGCCACGGCAGCTGCCGAGCCGCTGCTGGAACCTCCGGGTGTATGCGCCGGCTTATGGGGATTTTTTGTTTTTCCCGGTTGAAAGTAAGCAAATTCAGTGCAGGCAGTTTTGCCGAGAATTAAAGCTCCTGCCTCTTTCAGACGGGTAACGATAGCAGCTTCTTCTCCACTGAAGGCAGAAGCGGGAAGTTTTGAGCCAGCCGAGGTCGGAAGATGGTCAACATTGATAATATCCTTCACGCCGACCAGTATCCCATAAAGTGGTGGTTTTCTCCTGGCAGCGGGAAATCTTTCCAGCAAAGCCTTAGCTTCTAAGAGGAGTCGTAGTTTCCGGTTCTCTTCCGGTAAGAAAGAATGAATAACCGGTTCGATTTGCTCCATCCTCTCCAATGTCTGTTCAAGATAACCGGTAAGAGAGATAGTCTCCGTTTGCAATTGCTGAATAAGCCTGGTCAAAGAGAATTCCGGGACCATGATCCTGTCTCCTTTGATTTCTAAATCACTCCATCACGTTGCAGTTCTTCCAGAACTTCTGTTGTTAAACCGAGTAGTTTTCCCAGGACAGAGTGATTATGTTCTCCTATCTCCGGAGCCTGCCGGCGGGTAGAAGAGTCTGAGAAAGAGCTCATTTTTATCGGATTACCGGCAATTTTGACCTTACCTGCTTCTTTATCCTCAACATCGACGATCATCTGTCTAGCCTTTACCTGAGGATCTGCCATTACTTTAGCAATATCATTTATCGGGGCACTCGGGATATGTTTCTGAGTAAAGAAAGCAAGCCATTCACTCAGGGTCTTGGTGAAGAATAGCGGTTCCAGAATGGCATTCAGCTCTTCCAGATGTTCCGTTCTCAGTTTATTGGTTATGAATCTTTCATCACAGAGCAGATCAGGTCTTTTCAGGGCATCACAGAAAATCTTCCAGAGAGAATCATTGCCGATAGCCAGAACAAAGAACTCTCCATCTGCTGCTTCGTATGCCTGGAAGGGAGAGATAGTGGGATGACGATTGCCGATAGGTTCCGGACTTACCCCCTCAGCCTGGAGCCTGAGCAGGGCATTTTCCAGAATGGCGACCTGGCAGTCGAGCATGGCGATATCTATCTTCTGCCCTGTTCCGGTTTTTTCTCTTTGATAGAGGGCTGAAGTTATCCCAATTGCGGTGAAGAGAGAGGCCGTGATATCTCCTAATGACATTCCCACCCTTGTGGGGGGGGAATCTTTCCAGCCGGTAATACTCATGATCCCCCCCATTGCCTGTACCAGAATGTCATAAGCAGGTAAGGGGGAGTAAGGACCGCTGTGTCCGAATCCGGAAGAGGATGCATAAATGAGGCGGGGATTGATCTCTTTCAGGATTTCATAACCCAATCCGAGTTTCTCCATAGTCCCGGGGCGGAAGTTTTCGGTCAGAATATCAAAGTGTTTGATCAAATCCAGCAAGATCTCTTTCCCTTTCGGATGTTTAAGATTAAGAGAGATACTCTTTTTACCACGGTTTATGCTGATGAAATAGAGGCTTCGTTTATCGTGAAAAGGACCGAAAGCTCTGGAGTCATCTCCGATAAGAGGCTTTTCCACTTTTACAATCTCTGCTCCGAGGTCACTAAGGATCATCGTGCAGAAAGGTCCTGCCAGAACACGGGTCAAATCGAGAACCCGGATGTTTTCTAAAGGTTTGGACATTATTTCTCCTCACTTTTCTGTAAAAGAGTCAGAGCTACTTTCTCCGCAGTTATCGGCATAGTCTTAATTCTTATTCCGAGAGCGTCTTCCAGGGCATTGGCGATCATCGGGGCTGCCGGCAGCATGGTATGTTCGCCGACACCTCTTGCTCCGTAAGGTCCGTCCGGCTGCGGGACTTCAATGATAATCGGGATCACTTCATCCGGAACGTCCATAGAGGTAGGTATCTTATAATCGGTGAATGTCGGGTTCAGCATTCTTCCTTTATCGTCGAAGCGCATGTCCTCATAAAGCACGGTCGCTAAACCTTGCAATAAACCACCGGTGATCTGACCTCTGACGAGATCGGGATTGAGTGCCTTTCCGGCATCGATTGCTTCTGCTGCCTTCAAGACTCTCATCTTTCCTGTCTCTTTGTCTATTTCCAGGATCAAAGCCCCGGCTCCAACAGTATAATGCACATTCGGATGTCCCCCCTGACTTGTTTCCGGATCTCCCTGGGTAGAGGAGAATTCAGGCATGAAAACTCCCCGGGCATTTATCGGACCACCTTTAAAAGTCCCGTCCTCAGTCATGATCCCGTTAACAACAAAGTCTTTCAAAGGAAGGGAAAAATCCTTCTTGGTGAGACATTTCACCGCTTCGTCTTCCAGATAGAGTGAATCCTGTGGAAAGTGAAACACTCTCTCGATAAGGGAGAAAATCTGTTCCCGGGCATCAAGAGCAGCTCTCTTCACGGCATTCCCGCAGCTCCAGGTGACATGAGAGGCAACAGTCTGCCACTCATAAGGATTCCGGTCAGTGTCCGGAGTCTCAACCCTTATTTTGGAAGGGGGAACGGAAAGAACTTCAGCGGCGATCTGAGCCATTACAGTTTGGTAGCCCTGCCCGATATCCATTCCGGAGATAAGGAGATTGATACTGGCATCCTCATTGAATTTCAGAAAAGCAGAGGAGCTGGCGTTGGGAGGCATAGCAGGGGCTTTCCAGAAGATAGCAAATCCTTTACCGATAGCCTTTTTCGGATCGGAAGACTCAATCTTTTTGTCCCATTCGATCTCTCTGGCAACTTCCTCGATAGCCTGATGCAAACCGTTAGGATTCATTTCGGCACCGTAAGCAGTCTCATCACCCTCTTTAATGGCGTTTATTCTCCGGAATTCGACCGGGTCAATATTGAGCTTTTGAGAAAGACGGTTGATATGAGATTCCAACCCGAAGAGAAACTCGGAATAGCCAAAACCACGGTAAGGACCTCCCGGTGGAAGATTGGTATATATACAGATGGAATCGATGGAGATATTGGATATCCGGTAAGGTCCGATGGCGGAAAGACCGGTGGCATTGACGACATTGGCACCGTATTCCACGTATGCCCCGGCATCCCAGTATAGTTTATGATCGATCGCTGTTATCGTCCCGTCTTTTTTTGCCCCCATCTTTATTTTGGCAACCAGACCGAGCCGCTGGTAGGTATTCATAAACTCCTGTTCTCTTGACCAGCGGAGCTTTACGGTGTATCCTTGCAGCTTTGTAGCCAGGGCAGCAGGGATTATCTCCATTGTTACTCCCGCTTTGCCGCCGAATCCACCACCCACATGAGGAGCAATGACTCTGACGTCCTTATGGGTCAAACCGAGGGATGACAGAGCTTCGGCAAAGAGATTTCTCTGGGTATGGGGAGACTGGGAGGAACTCCAGACAGTTAACCTGCCGGAATAATCATATTTGGCAACAGCCACATGGGTTTCCAGGGCACAATGGGCATAACGGGGAACCTCATAGGTATCTTCCAGGATATAATCAGCCTCTGCAAATCCCTTGTCCGGTTCTCCTTTCCGGATCTTCCGCCAGTGGGCAATATTAGAACCCGCTTTTGGGAAAAACCAGGGTACATGCGGATAATCAGCTAAATCGGGATGGAGCAGTTTACTGTCATCTTTGAGAGCTGCCAGTTGATCCGTTACGGCAGGGAGAGGTTCATAGTCAATTTTTACGAGTTTGGCGGCTTTTTTTGCAGCCTGGGGTGACCTGGCAACAACTGCAACCACCTGTTCTCCGACAAAACGTACTTTCTCCTGGGCTAAAATATGACGGTCTTTCATATAGAGACCGAATTTGAAGGGGAAATCCTTGCCGGTGAAGATCTGTACAACATCCTTTGCCTTGGAGGCTTCCGAGATATCGATATTCTTAATCAGGGCATGAGCTTCAGTACTGGAAATGATCTCTGCATGGAGCAGACTGGCACCGAAATCTATATCATCGGTGAAGAGAGCGGCTCCGGAGATCTTTTCCTTGCCGTCGATACGTACTACCGATTTTCCTACAAATCTGTGTTCACTCATTTCTCCTCCTTTTCGGTTACAGCAAGGATAGCGTCGAAGATCGGTTTATATCCGGTGCAGCGGCAGAGATTGCCGGAGAGAGCTTCCTTGATCTCTTCCAAATCAGGATGGGGGTTCTGCTGCAAGAGTTCTGTTGTGGTAATAATGACTCCGGGTGCGCAATAACCGCATTGAAAGGAATTAAAGGCAATAAAGGATTCCTGCAGCTCACTTAGTTTGTTCCGGGAGATACCTTCCAGGGTTATTATTTCCATTCCCTCTACCTCAATAGCATAGATAAGGCAGCTTCGGACACTTCTGCCGTTGAGCAGAACAGCACAGGCACCACAATCTCCTCTGTCACAGCCGCACTTAGGGCTCTTTGCTCCTAATTTATCACGCAATAAATCGAGTAAAATCTCGTTAGGTTCGACATTAACAGAACGAGTTTCACCGTTAAGGATAAAAGTTATTTCTCTCATTTCAACCTCCCAGGATCCTTAAAGACTCTACAGACTTTCCTTGCAGTCTGTCACGGCAAACCAGCAGACCTCTTTCCAGCATAACTTTGCAGATATGCATTCTGTATTCACGGGAAGAACGGATATCGGTGATCGGACTTATCTCCTCTTCCACAAGCTTTTTTGCCTGCCGGATAAGCTCGTCGTTCAATTCTTTGCCGGCAAGCAGTTCTTCGATCTTGGCCGCTCTGGAGGGAACCGGACCGACTGAAGTAAAGGCAAAACGGTAGGCAAAACCGTTCTCCTTTTGCAGCATTAAGATCGCTAATCCGGCTTGAGCGAGGTCTTCTCCGCCATACCGACCTAACTTTACATAACATCCGGTATGCTTCTCTTCCGGTAAGATAAAGGAAACGCCTCTTACCAGTTCTTCCGGTTTCAGGGCAGTTTTTCGGGGAGCTAAGAACCATTCCCGGATAGGGATATCTCTTTCTCCCGCTTTACTGAGCGTGTGGACTGTGGCATCGTAGCACAAGAGTACCGGAGCTGAATCCATGCAGGGAACTGCCGAACAGATGTTACCGATCAAAGTCGCACGGTTTCTTATTCCTACTGAAGCGACTGTTCTTGCAGCTTCCCAGAGCAGCAGAAAACTTTCTTTTGCCGCCTGAAAATTGAGAATATCAGTAAAAGTAGTTTTAGCTCCGATAAAGAGGCGGTTTCCCTGCACCTCGATCGTTTTGAGCTCTTTAACTCTCTTGATATCAATCACTGCTTCCGGGGAAATCAGATCATCTTTCATATTCACAACGTGGTCGGTTCCGCCTGCCAGGATCTCTCCCTTTTCCCGGTATTGAGCGAGCAGTTTTAATGCTTCGGTCAGATTATCGGGACGGAAGTAGTTAAATTCATGGGTTATAGACATATCAATCCTCTTTTAGTTCATTATCTAACAATATTTAATGCTTGCAGCAGAGATCTTTTCGACACACAGGAAGATCTAAGATGAAATTGATCAGTCTGCTGAATGGGTTTTTCTAAGGTTCCAGGGCGATTATTCTGCACATCGAAGATTCCAGCTCAATTCCTCTGAGCGGGAACAAACCTATCCAGACTCTCTTATTACTTAGTTTTCCGATCTCGCCTCCGAGGTTCTCGGCATGTACCAAGCCTTTCGGAAAGAGTTTAAGGTGCATGACCTGATAGAATTCTTCAGGTGGAAATAGCTCTTCCCAGCTTTTCCCGTATTTCTCTTTCATCTTCTTTTCTGCTTCCAGGAAAGGTTTCGGATGCCAATCCCGGATGATCGTATTCATCGGATGGTCGGCACTTCCGCAGTCAACACCTATCCAGTTGATCTTCATATCCAGAGCCCATTCATGAAAAGTCGGATCAGGACCGGGGTGCTTAACAAAGTATCTTACTTCGTCAGATTCCGGCTGATCCCAGCTATACTTATGGTAACCGGTATTGATGATCAGAATATCCCCCTCCTTGATCTCCACTTTGGACATTAATAATTCGGGGGTATAGAGGTCATAATCTTCCACATCCTGAGAGATATCGACAACTACTCCGGGTCCGACCCATTCTTTTAAGGGTACTTCCCCGATAGTTCTGCCGTTGGCATAAAAGTGTATCTCTCCGTCGATATGAGTTCCGACATGATTACTGGTAGTGATGATCTGTCCGTTAGCTCCCTGTCCCATGTGAGCTCCGGCAATACGTTTGAAGTATTGAATACCGAGAGGCATATAAGAAGGCCAGGGTGGGGTGTGGATACTTAATCTTTGGGTCAAATCATACATCTTGATTTCGTTCATGAATTTAAAGAATTCCTGTGTGTTCATAATCGTCTCCTTTTTTCATTTTTTATCTTAATGATCTATCTCTTAGTATGTTTATTGTTGATTTTCAACCGCTTCTCATAAGCCGGCAGCAAAATCCTCCATTGCTCTGATAAATGGTTCTATCGGGGCTTCTAAGACTCCGGCACCCACCTGTCCGACCCCCGGGTTCTTGTGCGCAACTCCGGTATCCAGGAAGGGAGTGATATTCTTTTCGATTACCTTCCGGATATCAATACCCAAAGGTGTTCCCCGGAAGTCAAGAGCCGGTATTTGAAAGTTTTCGCTCTCGGCAGCAGTTATTTCATACATCAGATTGGTATAACGGAGGGCATCAGCAGCAGAACCTCCTACAAACTGGACGATTGCAAAGGCTGCGGCAATAGCAAAACCACCCAATCCGGCAGTTTCGGTTATTGTGCTGTCCCCTATATCGGGATTAGCATCTTCTTTTGTATAACCGGGGAAGAAGAGAGCATCCGGAATAAGGGCGGCTCCGGTATGCCATTTATTACCTGTTCCGGCTAAACGGATCCCGAAATCGGTACCGTTGCGAGCCATTACAGTTACAATACTGCTCTTTTCAATGCCGGAGGCTGCATCGAGAATGGCTTTAGCTGCCGGCATAGAAAGATTGAGGAAGAAGTGATCATTTCCATTGATAAATTCCAGAACCTGAGCGGCATTTTCCAGGTTTTGGTTGTCATCTGAATCATCAGCTGATCCGGATTCTGTCGTTCTTAAGATAGCAGGTCCGAGCTGCCGCAGCAGCAATGATGTTCCTGCCCGGTTCCTATTATGCAGTTCATCCCCCATATGCAGAGCCTGAGAAATGAGATTTTTCAGGTCTATTTTTCCCAGATGTCTGATCGCCCGATCTAAGACGGGATAGAGTGTATTCTCCATCCAGAGTAAACGTTCGATAACTTCCGGATGATAAGCTCCGTAACGGAGGACTTTTCCGAGACCTTCGTTCTGGGTACAGTATGCCATATTTCCGTAGGTCTCATTCTCTATGATAAAGACGGGCATCGAGGGTGAGATTATTCCCGCCATAGGTCCTACGGCATCGTGTTCGTGACAGGGTGCATATTCGATTTTCCCGGAGTTAGCAATTTTTTCTGCCTCTTCAGCCGAATCAGCAAAACCTTCGTAAATGAGGGCTCCGATAATTGCTCCCCGCATTGGTCCGCACATTCTCTCCCAGGTTATGGGTGGACCGGAATGCAGGATAAGATTTTTATGCATTCCGGGAATGACTTTGCGGGCAATATCAAGTCCCTGCAGAACAGGTTTTCCGGCTTGGATGATCTCCATAACCTTTTTGTTAGCAGCCTCAATCTCATCGTTATGCTCGCTTATCTTTCTTAAGAAAGCAGGATCTACTGCAACCGGAGGTTTCCAATCTACTTGTATGACATCAGTATTCTGTTTTTTAAGTTCCCGGCTGAAGAGTTCCAGGCCGAGATTAACGATGTGAAGTTTCTGATTTCTGAGATTATTCATAAGATTTACCTCCCTAACTTCCCGATCAATCCGGCAGCATATTCAGCAGCTTCTGTATTAGTAGTGAAAACGACTGCTCCACTTTCCTCCAATTCTCTTCTTACCATCCTGCGGTTTTGGGGATCACTGTCGGTACCAATGAGAGAACAAACAATAACGATCTCACTTTCAACCGTAATTTTCCTGAACAAAGGGGCTAATTCCTTTTGCGGTTCCGGATGTGAGCCGTAACCGAGGACAACATCAAGGAGAATTACCGCTGTTTCAGGGTCGCTGCCCTCTTCTTCCAGCTTCTTCAAACGGAGAGAGTAGTCAATCATCGGATGTGGTCTTCCTACAGTAAACTCATCCGAACCGAGATCAATTATCGTATTCTCCAGACTCTTCCAGATATCGGGCAGTTTGGCGTTATCGTTCAGAGGGGTATTGCTGTAGGCGTGTTTCCCTGCTTTTTTATAAAAGATGTTCTGAGACTCATAGCAGAGAGTACCTCCGCTGTAAAGTCCCCTAAGATATTTTCGGTTGCCCTTAGCTTTTGAACTCAAAAATCTGTCGGGGAATTTCTTCTCTTTATCATTCTCTTCTGCTGCAGAATAATCAGAAAGACTTGATCCGCTATTTGCTAATTGACAGGCTTTCTTCGCTGTTTCCGAGAGAGTATCTGATTCGTATAAGTTCTCTATCCGGGGGAGAGTGAAATCATTAAGGAAATTAACGACTACCGGTTTCTCCGTCTTCTGAATAAACACCAGCAGTTTTTCAATAACTTCCTGGGAGGGGATCTTACTTATCAGCACAATAACTTCAGTTTCAGGATCTTCAATAAGATACTCAAGACAGAAACAGAGCATCAAACCACCAATCTCTTTTTTCCCGTCTCTTCCTCCTGTTCCAAAACCCTGAGAGATACCACCACCGAGGTTGTGAATACCAGAACTGACCTCCTGAAGACCGGTACCGGCAGCAGAGACAATTCCTATCTTCCCCCTTCTTACCGAGTTGGCAAAAGCTAAAGCAACCCCGTTTACAATTGCCGTGCCGCAATCCGGTCCCATCATCAGCAAATTATTTGCTACTGCATATTCCTTTAACTGCTTCTCATCCTCGATAGAGACATTATCGGAAAAGAGCATAACGTGTCTGTTTGATTCCAGAGCCTTTCTTGCTTCCGCAGCAGCATATTTACCGGCTAAAGAAATGAGAACGAGATTTGCTTCAGGCAAGGCTTTCAGGGCACTCTCCAGAGACCTGGGCTGCGCGGTCATTTCTTTCTTTTTCCCGGTTCCGGGCAATCCTTTTTCCAGCCATTCTTTTGCTTCTTTTAGTATCTTTTCAGCCATATCTTCAGTATCTGCTTTCACAGCAAGACAGATATCTGAAGCAGAGGCATTCTTGAATTCTTCCAGAAGCATACCTGTTGCCTGAAGTATGGATTTGTTTTCTGTGGTAGCAACGATAGCAACGGCATCGATTACCCCCTCTTTTTCTCTGATCATTCGGGATATCTGCATCAGTTTGACTGAGTCCAGATAACGATTAGTAATGACAACGTTAGCAATAGCCATAAAATTCACCTTTCAATTTTGTTATCCCTTGGTTAATGTCCTTTCCTCCAAAAACCAGAGAACTGGTAATTTCGGAAAACCTGTTCCGGTTTTCGCTGAAGTACATCATTCAGTTGAACGGTTTCATTTCATAAGAACTCAGAAAACCGGTCATCATATCAGCTCCGGAAGTCTCTCCCACAGTCATAAGTCTTTTATATGAACTCGGCAGATTACCTCGGGCGCTAACCGGGTTTTCTCTATTTAGTTCCCGGGAGTTTTCACTTAAGAGTTCGACGGGAATATGAGAACTGATAAGTAAGTCCGTCAAAAATGATTTCCAGGCAGCGTTATAATTTCCTTCTGCTGCTTGTAAGAGGAGTGTGTTAACCAGTAGATTTTTTCCTTTGGCAAGCCTACAGAGATTTGTTTTCAAAGCAGGGTATTTATCAGTCCTGACTCCGGAATTGTAATGCTGTTGAAAGCTCAAACCGAGCAAAAATCCTATTAGGAAATCATCTCCTGAGGGTGTCAGACCATATCCGCAACCTCTGAAAGAGCAGACCCCTTTTTGATAATTACCAGAAAGAAGGTAAGAATATGCTCTGTTCATACGTTTTCTGAATTCCAGCTGGAACGAATTATCTTCCCCGGAGTCAGTTCTGTCTGAATCTGGTAACTTCATTTCTGCTGATGGCTGCTGATCTTTATCAAACAAGAAGGCAAGACTCTTTTCAGGGGCAGTTTTTCGGAATATCGTTTTCAAGTGCTCTATCTTTTGGCTGATGTCCTCCGGGCAGCATTCAATAGCCGGAAGGACAGAAAAGTATATCTGCTGCTCATTATAAGCCACGACCTCTTTTCCGTTAAGGATCAGCTTTCCCGGAAGGTGTTCGATAGTTTTCAATCTTTCCGGCTCAAGATTAGTTAAAACAACACAGCAAGCTCCGGAAAGGGAAGGATCGGTGGTAACCGAGATAACGCTGTCCCTATCCAAAAAATTTATGATCTTTATATGGCGGGAATGAATCTCAGCAAACCTGCCGAAAGGAAACCTGTCCCCAACAGACCATAGTGTTATGGAATGAGTATTGATAGAGCTATGTTCAATCATAAAAAAAAGTTAATCATCTTCAATTTTATGTCAACTATTTTTGCTGTTTAGTTCAGATGGCAAATTAGGAGCTATTCTATTGCCATCTGTCTTTGTTTTGAGGATAAGCTGCGGTTCTGGGCATTTTCAGAGAAACCCTTTTAAATCCTGACAGCTTGTTATTGAAAAAAATACTTGACGCACAATAAAGTCAGAATTCTAAGATTTTTTATCAAATTGATGGAATCTAAGGAGGTGATAGATGAGATCAATCATTCTGGTAATACTAATATTCTTTTCATTCAACTGTCTGCTTTGGAGTCAAACAGCTGTAAAACCTTTCATCGGTGACGGTTCTTCAAGCGACCCCTTTGAAATCTCCACCCTGGATAATCTCTATTGGATCGCTGTTTCAGGAACTGTTGACGGCTTAACTCAAGCCCAACGCTGGGCACTGAGTTATGTTCAAACAAGTGATATTGATGCTTCTGATACTTCGAACTGGTTTCCTGACGGCAATGGTGGTTGTTTGGGCTGGACACCGATCGGCAGTATTTCGCCAAAGTTTTCCGGCTCTTACAATGGGCAGGGGCACATAATAAGTAATCTCTACATCAATCGTGTCTCAACAAGTAATATCGGTTTATTTGGTTACACCGAAAACAGCTCGATTAAGAACTTAGGCCTAACCAATGTTGAGATCACAGGTTATAAACAAACCGGCGCTCTGGTCGGATATAATACTTCTACACCGGTTACTGACTGCTACAGCACCGGTAATGTCACCGGAGATCAAAACGTCGGTGGTTTGTTAGGATACGTTAATGATTCGACCATAGATAACTGTTCAAGTTCAGGAACGGTTACGGGAAGCAACTGGGGTGTGGGTGGTTTGATAGGACATGTCAGATACACTTCAATTGTTGACTGTCATAGTGAAAGCACAGTCTCAAATACGAATCATTATACCGGTGGACTATTCGGACAGGCTGTTGGAGTTACGGTAGATACCTGCTATGCCACCGGTAATGTCTCTACCACTCAATGGCGTTCCGGTGGTTTGGCCGGGATAATCTGTGCTACCTGTTTCGTGAGTAACAGTTTCAGTACGGGTGATGTGAGCGGTTACCAGAATGTTGGCGGCTTGATAGGTCAACAAGACGGGAGTGTAGAAAAAAGTTTCAGTACAGGAAATGTTTTTGGTGTCACTAATTCCGGTGGTTTTACCGGTTCGAATACAGGGATTATCTCGAACTCTTACTCTCTGGGAAACGTGACCCGGCAGTCCGGCACAAATGCCAGTTTCGGAGGTTTTACCGGATTCAACAACGGGGGTACTATTGAATACTGTTACAGCATAGGGAGTGTTTATTATACAGGAGCAACAGATCCGGGTAATAAAGGTTTCATCGGTGGACAATCCGGAGCGAACATTTACACAAGCAATTTCTTTGATTATGAAGCTTCCAATCAGTCAACAGACGCTGCCGGAGGAGCTGTACCGAAAACAACAGCCGAAATGAAAACTCAAGCTACCTTTACCGGGGCAGACTGGGATTTTACCGGTGTCTGGTCAATTGATGATGCCGAACAAGATCCCATCAACAACGGATATCCTTATTTACAATGGGAGCTGACAGGAGAAGATACTCCCCTGCCGATCGAATTATCATACTTTTCAGCACAGATTACCTCAGATATAGCAGTTAATCTGGAATGGCGAGCCGAAACAGAAACCGATATGCTCGGTTATAATATCCTCCGGAGTGAGACCAATAATGGCGGTGGAGCGATAAAGATCAATCCGTTCCTCATTACAGCCCATAATGTATCATCGGCAGTCAATTACAGTTTTCTCGATGTTGAAGTTATTAACGGGCAGTTCTATTTCTACTGGCTCGAAGCGTTAGAATATGATCTGACCAGCCATCTCTACGGACCGGTTTCGCTACTGGTAGATTATGAGGAGGAACCCGGAACAACCCCAACTCTCTTAACTACCGAGTTGATAGGAGCTTATCCTAACCCCTTTAACCCTGCAACAGCGATACGGTTTTCCATATCAGAACAAACAGAAGTGACGATTGCTGTTTACAATATATTGGGACAGCGGGTTCAGACCATTGTGAGTGAGCAGTTATATCTCGAAGGACATCATTCCGTTGTTTGGCAGGGAGAAGATTCAACAGGGAAAAAAGCCGCTTCAGGAGTCTATTTCTATAAGATGAGAACTTCAGACGGTTTCGGGAAAGTTAAGAAGCTACTAATGCTTCAATGATTTTTGAAGAGAGGTTTTACCAGCAGCCGGAAGTGAGGATATAGCGAGTAGAATCATTTTTGAAGCTAATTCCGGAGAGATTACTCTGAAGAGAATCCTAACAGGAAGAAAAACAAAGAGAAATTATCTGTTGACATTGCTTCGATAGTGATTATATTGACTATGTAGTGAATGGTATTTACTCCAACTCTGTTACAGAGGCTATGGTTTGTTTTCTTTTTGGAGGTATATTATGAAGAAAGTGATAGTTTTGTTTAGTTTTTTATTGTTGTTTAGTACTGCTATCTGGGGGCAGACAGCAGTAGAGCCAGATTTAGTTAGCGGCACTTACCAGATATCATCTCTTGAAAATCTTTATTGGATTGCTGCTGATTCAGACAGGTGGGGAGATGATTATATCCAAACCTCTGATATAGATGCTTCGGAAACGAGCACTTGGTTCAGTGGACAGGGATGGCTGCCTATCGGTAACAGTGCCAATAAATTTACCGGCAACTATGATGGAGATGGTTACAGTATCTCTGATCTGACCAGCAACAGACCTTCATCTAATGAGATCGGACTTTTTGGAGAAATAGACGGACAATCAACGAAATGGGTAGTAATTGAAAATCTTACCCTCATTGATGTTGTAGTAAAAGGTGGTGATCAGGTAGGTGGTTTGGTTGGAAGAACGGAGCAGTTCAATAAAATCACAAATTGCCATGTGAGTGGATCCGTCGAAGGCCGTAGGAATGTCGGCGGTTTAGTCGGTTTCGGACTAAGAACGGATTTTTTGCAGTGCAGTTCCTCTGCTGATATTTCAGTAAACAATTATACCGGTGCCCTTTATCACGGCAGCCTTATCGGTCATATGAACACCTCTGCTACGGTTAATGAGTGTTATGCGACAGGTAATGTTTCAGGTCGCAGCAGAGTCGGAGGATTAATCGGAGCGATTGGCTGGAACAGTTATGTTGAAAATAGTTATGCCACGGGTAACGTAGAGAGTGACACCGTAGTTAATCCCATGATAGGGGGCTTAATCGGTGAAGTTTGGAATGCTGCCGTTAGGTATAGTTATTCCACAGGTGCAGTGGATACAGTGGGTGTGACGAGTGCTTACGGCGGGTTAGTCGGCAGCAAAACAACAGATTCGAATTATGAGGATACAGAAAATTTCTGGGATACTGAAACAAGTGGTTTAGATACTTCTGAAATGGGTACAGGTAAAACTACTTCGGACATGAAGACTCAAACTACCTTTACCGATGCAGACTGGGATTTCACTGACATCTGGTCAATTGATGAAGGTGAAAATAATGGATATCCTTACCTGCAATGGCAGCAATTTGATGATCCCCCTCTTCCGGTCGAATTGGCATACTTCTCGGCTCAGGTTACGGCGGATATAGCGGTTAATCTGGAATGGCGAACCGAAACAGAAACCGATATGCTCGGTTATAATATCCTCCGGAGTGAGACCAATAATACCGGTGGAGCGATAAAAATCAATCCGTTCCTCATTACAGCCCATAATGTCTCCTCAGCAGTCAGTTACAGTTTTCTCGATGTTGAAGTTATTAACGGGCAGTTCTATTTCTACTGGCTCGAAGCGTTAGAGTATGATCTGACCAGCCATCTCTACGGGCCGACCTCGGTTCTTGTAGATTATGAGGAGGAACCCGGAACAACCCCAACTCTCTTAACTACCGAGTTGATAGGAGCTTATCCTAACCCCTTTAATCCCGCAACAGCGATACGCTTTTCCCTGTCGGAAAAAACAGAGGTGACGATTGCTATTTATAATATGTTGGGACAGCGGGTTCAGACCATTGTGAGTGAGCAGTTTTATCCGGAAGGACATCATTCCGTTGTCTGGCAGGGAGAGGATTTAAGCGGGAAAAAAGCCGCCTCAGGAGTCTATTTCTATAAGATGAGAACTTCTGACGGCTTCGAGAGATTAAAAAAGCTGGTATTACTAAGATAAATTTTCCTCCCCTGTTACTTCATTATGCTCAAACTAAACAGAGAGATGATAATGGGTTAGCCAATAATCTATTACCTCACTAACGTTTATATCTCTACTTTACGAAACCAGAGGTATTTATCTTCAACTGTTTGCCAGTCAGTGGCTTGGGCTTATCTTTTGTCTGTTAAATACGCTGAATATCTGTATAAATAATAGAGGAAAACAAGGAAAATACTAATAAATTCTTGACAAGCAAAAGACCTTTTGTTCTCTTTGAGCCATTAAAAGAGGAAAGTGAATCTTTGAAGGCTGAGCAAAAAAGAGATACCCTACACTTTCAATACTCATCAATAGTGGCGAAAGAAGAAAGAGCCTGGACGAAAGATTTCTTATCTTCAAAAAAGCAAAAGGTATTGGAGGAACTAATGGAACAGAATTTTTCATTGAAAGACTATCAGAATGAATTCAGAAAGATCATCGTTAAGGAAACCAAAAAGGACTTCGCTACTCATCTGATCTTTTACATCATCATCAATGCCGGTCTGATTATTTTCAACAGATTGGTTACTCCGGACGTAAATTGGTTCTGGTGGCCTCTTTTAGGGTGGGGTGCAGGCCTGATGATGGATTTCTTTGCCTCTCTTAATGTTAATAAAGATTTGGAAAGAAAGGAAGCTCTGGCAGAGAAGAGGTTAATGAGATAATTCCAGCTAACAGCTTGTAGTTATTAGCCGTTTCAAAGCCAGTTTATGGTTTTTTTAACCAAAATGATTGTCTATAGGAGACATTTGTAAAAGTTATTGGAAGAATAACAAATATGTCCTCTTGCTATGAGATGGAGTTCTCATAGGAATAACTTGCTTCTGGAGATCAAAAGCAAACAGGATGGTTGTCTTTGTTATCTCTGATGCTGATTGAACAGCAAACACTTCAGCAATCTTTTTTGGTTGTCAGAAACCGGTCTTAGTTTCATAACACCGTGACCCTTAAGGCATACCGGGAAGAGCAATATTTAACCCAGGCAATGCTTTAGTTGCTTCTTATAAATCTGTGCTTAGTTAAGGGGTCAAATACCCCTTGACCCATTATGCTGTTCTACAGCTCCGATTTCGGAATCATTTCACCAATTACCAGAGCTGTAAGAAGTACTCTCCATTTCAAATAAGGGGAGGCAAGACTCCTTGTTTTAGACAAATCAAGTAATAGGTAGTTTGTTAGTTTTGTTAGTTAAAAATGAAAGTTGGCAACTATATCCTTTTCCCGGAATTTTTTGTCTTAACGAACAAATGAATGCCTTTTCTTTTGCTTATCGTTCCTGACCTGCCTTGATCGAAGGGACAACACAGGTCAGGGACAAATCCCTTTGGGGCGGCAGACGGGCAGAAAAAAAGTCACGAGGCGGCAGCAAGGTCATCATCAGTATATATTTCTTGACAAGTTTTAAAGAAAAGTCATTTTTTTGAAAAATTTGAGATCTTTGGGGAGATAATTATGCTAAGAACTGTAATGTTATTGAGTTTACTGGTCGTTTGTCTTACTTCTTTCCTCTATGCACCGGACAGGGAAGTCAGGTCGGCAGAGAGACCATTTATAGATATCTATCAGGTTCCTGACGAGGCTATCGAAGAAGGAAGAATATGGATTCAATTCCGGGAAGAGATGTCCGGATATCTCGATAATCTTGAGATAAGAATAGATAGCGAGGGTGTCATTATTTTAGGAATATCAGGGATAGACGATTTAAACCGGACTTATGCAGTTTATGAGGTAACTCGATTATTCGACAGTCCTTCTTTGAAGAATGAATATGAATGGCGTCACCGCCGGTGGGGTTTACATCTCTGGTATGAATTTCGCTTTGCAGACAAAGGCGATATCAGGGATATTGTGATGGCCTACCGTGATTTGAAGGATATTTTGGATTGGGCAGAACCTGAGTATAAAAAGAGACTGATCAGTTCGCCGGTTCAGAATTTTGCTGATTACCGAGACTTTTCCCGCTGGACACCTAATGACCCGCAGCTCGGGAATCAGTGGCATTACAACAATACCGGACAGCAGAATGGGGCTCCCGGAGCAGATATTAGTATGTTCAGCGCCTGGGAGATTGAGAAGGGGCATTCCGATGTAGTGGTTGCCGTAATAGATGACGGAATTCAGTTTAATCATCCCGATTTAGCCGGTAATATGTGGGCAGGTATCGGTTTTAATTTTGTTGATAATACGAGCACCATAAATCCCGGAGACCACGGAACTCATGTGGCAGGAACTGTAGCAGCAGTTAACAATAACAGTGTCGGTGTAGCCGGTGTAGCCGGGGGGTCAGGTTTAGATGACGGCGTCAGGCTCATGTCCTGTCAGGTATTCCGGGGGAACAGCCAGGATGGTTTTCATGTAGCTCCCGTTTATGCTGCAGATAATGGTGCTGCCATCTCTCAGAATAGCTGGGGATATGGATCACCGCGCGTCTATAATCAGCCGGTTTTAGATGCGATTGACTATTTCAATCTGAATGGGGGTGGGACTGTTTTGAATGGCGGCTTAACGGTCTTTGCAGCGGGTAATGATAACACCAACGGTCAATTCTATCCTGCCTGCTATCCCGGAGCTTTTTCAGTAGCAGCTACCAATAATCAGGATCAGAGATCATGGTATTCAACTTATGACACCTGGGTAGATATTTCCGCACCGGGTGGTGAAACAAACAGTGTTACTGCCCGTGGGGTATTGAGTACTATCACTTCCAGTTCTTACCAGTATTATCAGGGAACATCTATGGCTTGTCCTCATGCTTCCGGGGTTGCAGCTCTGATAACTTCTCTGGCACATCGTAACGGAGAGATGCTGGATAATCTGGATATTGCAGATATTCTGAGAAATACGACGGATTACCATTATGATGCTAATCCCGGATTTATCGGACAGTTAGGGACCGGAAGGTTAAATGCCAATGCGGCGTTGCTGGAAGTTCAGGACATGCTTACAGGTGTCATGAATCCCCGGAATTTCACTGCTGTTGCTGTCGGTACGAGTCAGATCGACCTTTCCTGGCTGATGAATAATGACAACAATGACGTAATGCTTGTCTGGACACCGGACGGAGTTTTTGGGATTCCGGAAAACGGTGTTGTCTATCTTGCCGGTCAGGAGATTCCGGGAGGTGGAAATGTACTTTACCGGGGAAGTGAAACCAACTTTAGTCATTCAGACCTTGAAGAGACAACAACTTATTATTATAAAGCCTTTTCTTATGATCTGACCAATCATTATTCCAGCGGGAGAGCGACAACAGCTACTACGGATTACGAACCTTTTATCCTACCTTTTACAGAAGATTTTAATGTTTCAGCTGCTATTCCTGCTTTATGGCAGGTTTCGGAATATCAGGGAAGCGGGCTGTTATGGCAGGTTGGAACCTTGAGCGGCGGTTTGTCCGGTACTACGGGAGATTATGCCTATATCTCAGGAGCACTTCTGGCGAATACCGATACCGATCTGATAACCCCGACAATAAATATGTCCGCATATTCAGATATAGCAGTCTCTTTTTCCCATTATGCCAGTGCTTCCTGGCTTGGTTCCTTTACGGCTGCCTTTTCTTATAGTTTAGATAATGGTCTCAATTGGACAGAGATTGCTTCCTGGTCTGCCTCGACAGCTAATCCGGCTATTTTCAACCAGACCATACCCGCTCTGAGTGGGGAACCTCTGGTCAAATTCAAATGGAATTTTACCAGTACCTGGGCAAGTCATTTCTGGTGTTTCGATGATCTTACCATAAGCGGAGAGTTTGCGGGTCTTCCTGTGCCGCAAGATTTGACAGCAGAAGCCGGTAACGAGGAGGTCAATCTCTCCTGGTCAGCACCCGGTTCTGCAACCCCACAAGGTTACAATGTCTATCGCGATGATCTGTTGTTAAATAGTGACCCTGTTCTTCAGACAGAGTTTGCAGACCCTGATGTGCAAAACTTTGTAACCTACAACTATTTTGTTACCGCTCTTTATCAGGAAGGGGAGTCAGCTCCTTCCAATAATGCTGAAGCAACTCCTTACTGGCTGCAGCCTCCGGGGAGTTTAACGGCAACCCCGTTCCACAACCAGGTAATATTGGAGTGGGAAGAATCGTTTACAGACGATCTCGAAGTTCTCGGCTATAATGTTTACCGGGATGACCAGCAGATAAATCCGGAACTGCTGATAGAGACCGGATATGAAGACAGCAGTGTCGAGAATGATGTCGAGTATCAGTATTATGTTACGGCAATTTGTGATTTTGGAGAATCAGGAGCCTCGAATGTGGTCGAAGCTACTCCTTATTCGCTTAATCCACCCCAAAATCTGACAGCTGCTCCTCTCAACGGCTCTATTGAGCTGAGCTGGGAAGAACCGGAACCTCAGGGATTGGTGATTCTTGGTTATAATATTTACCGGGATCAGGAATTGCTAAATACAGAAGCGGTTACCGCCAATGAATTTGCAGACAGCGAAGTGATAAACGATGAGATTTACCACTACCATGTCACCGCATTATATGACGAAGGTGAATCAGAACCCTCGAATGAGGTAGAGATAGAAGCCTTTGTCAATGCTGAAGACCATTTGAATCTTCCGCTTAGTACCCGTCTCCATGCAAACTATCCTAACCCCTTTAATCCTGAGACTACAATTAACTTTGATCTGAAACAGGCTGGTTTTGTTTCCATCGAGGTTTTCAATATTAAAGGCCAGAAGGTGACTACTCTGATCGATGATTACAGGGAAGCGGGATCTTACAGACTTGTCTGGAACGGAAAGAACGATAGCAAGAGAGAGATAAACAGTGGTATTTTCTTTTACAGGATGAAGAGCGGTGAATATACTGCAACAAGGAAGATGATCCTGCTCAAATAGCAACAGAATTTTTTTTATATGAAGATTAGGCAACTGTAGCAGGAAGAGTCAACTCTTCCTACGGATATATTATACCAAAGCTCAAGATTTTTCTTGACGCAAAATAATACAGTTCTGTTAAATATCAAGAATTCAAGATCAATAAAGGAGACTCATAATGTTTAGAAAGGTTCTTGTTTTATTAACGATTATCATTTTCAGCCTGATAACCCTTTTGTCTGCTTCCCAAGAGAGTATCAGATTTGGTGAACGTCCGTTTATCGATATCTACAAAGTGTCCGAGGGGGCGATGGAAGAAGGCTGGATCCGGATAAAATTTCAGGAACAATATACTGAGCATCTGGATAATGTCCCGGTCAGCAGAGATGAAAACGGCAGAGTTCTCTTCAGCATACCCGAAATAGATGAGCTTAACCGCTATTATGAAGTCACCTCGATAACAAAGCTCTTCACCAGTCCCGCTCTGAAAAACGACTATGAATGGCGGCACCGCCAATGGGGCTTTCATCTCTGGTATGAGATCCATTATGAAACGAAAGAGGATATCAGAGATATCGTTATGGCTTACCGCAGCCTGGAAAGCATGATAAGCTGGGCAGAACCGGAGTATAAAAAGAGATTACTAAGCGAAAGTATCGAACCGCTCCGTTGGGAGCCGAATGATCCGAGGCTTGACGAACAGTGGCATTATAACAATACAGGGCAGCAAAACGGTACTCCAGGAAAAGATATCAGCCTCTTCACCGCCTGGGATATCGAGAAGGGACTCGATGATGTCATAGTTGCAGTCATTGACGGAGGTATTGATCATAATCATAATGATCTAACAGCCAATATGTGGCCCGGGATTGGTTACAATTTTGTTAACGGTTCATCCACGATAGCACCTCATAATCATGGTACTCACGTTGCCGGCACAATTGCTGCCGTGAATAACAACAATACCGGAGTTGCCGGAGTTGCCGGAGGTTCCGGGAGTGGTGACGGTGTGCGCCTGATGTCCTGTCAGGTCTTTACCTCCTCGTCGAGCGGTGGCTTTCATTTAGCACCTGTTTATGCTGCCGACGAAGGTGCTGCTATCTCTCAGAACAGTTGGGGTTATACTTCGGTGGGAGTTTATGATCAAACAACTTTGGATGCCATAGACTACTTCAACGCTAATGGCGGCGGGGAAGTAATGACCGGCGGAATAACGATCTTTGCTGCCGGTAATGAGAATGATAACGGAGCCTGGTATCCCGGCTATTATGCGGGAGCGTTTTCCGTGGCAGCCACCAATAATCAGGATCAAAAATCCTGGTACTCCACTTATGGTACCTGGGTGGATATTTCCGCACCGGGCGGAGAGACCAACAGTGTCACGGCAAGAGGGGTTCTTAGTACTTTAAACAATAATTCTTACGGATTCTATCAGGGAACCTCAATGGCTTGCCCGCACGCTTCCGGGGTGGCAGCTCTGATCCTGTCCTATGCCTACAGGAATGGAGCAATACTAACATCGGCAGAAGTGGCAGATTTGTTGAGAGATACCACAGATGATCATTATGCTGTCAATCCGGGCTATCTCGGTGAGCTCGGTACGGGAAGACTGAATGCCCATGCCGCTTTATTGGAGGTTACTCCCCCGGACGGACCTTTTGTCAGATTAGAGGACTATTCTCTGACCGGTAATCAATCAAACACTCCCCAGAATAATGAGATTATCGATATTGATTTAGTACTTGAGAATATCGGTAACGAGCCCGCCTACAATGTTCTTGCTCAGTTGAGTACAGATTCGGATGAGGTTACTATCTTAGAGAATCAGGAGAATTTCGGGACGATAGCTGCTTCGGCTTCTGTGACCAGGCCCAATGCCTTTCAGATTCAGACTGCTGCTGATATTGAAGATCAAACCACTCTGGCTTTCTCTATTCTGATAACCTCCGGAAGCGACAGCTGGACATCAGTTTTCAGTTTTGAGGTCAATGCCCCTCACCTGGACGTTGCAGGTCTTACTATTGAGGATCCAGCGCCGGGTGGTAATAGTAACGGAAGACTTGATCCCGGAGAAACAGTCTCCATGATCTTCAATATAGATAACGCCGGACAGACAGGCTCACAATCAGGAACAGCATTACTGGAGGCAGATCATCCGGAAGTAACACTTGTTAGTTCTGTTGAGAATATTCCTGCTTTACTGCCCGGTTATTCTGCTGAAGCAACTTATGCTGTTATTATAGGTGAAGGGATAGATTTGGGAACTGTTGTTGATTTTACGCTGACGATGAGCTATGGCGATCATACTTCTCAATATATCCGGTCATTACCCGTCGGAATTGTACTCGAAGACTTCGAGACAGGCGATTTCAGTTCATTTCCCTGGAGCTTTTCCGGTAACCAGGATTGGCAAATCGTCAGCGATACGGTTTATGAAGGGAGCTATTCAGCTAAGTCCGGAATCATTGCTCATAGTCAAACTACGTCAATGGAAGTCACTATGAATATAGCTGCTAATGGAGAGATCAGTTTCTACCGGAAAGTATCTTCGGAAAGCAGTTACGATTATCTCCGGTTTTATATTGACGGAGTTCAGCAAGAAGAATGGGCAGGAGAATTAGACTGGTCGGAAGTGTCTTATCCGGTTACTGCCGGGGAACGAACTTTCCGGTGGACGTACATAAAAGATGGGTCTGTCTCAACCGGTTCAGACTGCGCCTGGATAGATTATATTGTCTTTCCTGAACTTACCTCAGATGACGCACCACGTAACTTGACTGCCTCTGCCGGTAACGGATATGTTACCCTTAACTGGGAAACCCCTCAGGGACTCTCTCCACTTTCTTACAATGTTTACAGAAATAGCTCTTCTCTGATCAACACAGAATTACTGACTTATACCGACAATAGTGTCGTCAATGGACTAACGTATGAATACTATGTGACAGCCCTTTATACTGAGGGGGAATCTGAGCCTTCCAATATTGTTTCAGCGACCCCGGCAGCAACAATTAATATCGAAATCGGATCCGGTACGAATACTAACGGTACAACTCAGGCTGCCCCGGTAAATATCTGGTATCGTAGTTTACGGGGACAGATGGTCTATACGGCAGCCGAGATCAATGCCGCCGGTTTTTCAGGTGAGGGTTTGATTACTCATCTCGGCTTCTATGTGACCCAGGCGCCTCTACACGATCTTCCAGATTTCCTGATTCGAATGAAACATACCACAGCAACCGACGCCTCAGCACATGATTCGGGACCCTATGAAACTGTCTATACCTCAGCATCCTATTCCCCGGCAGCCGGAGGCTGGGATATGATCGTGCTCTCTGAACCGTTCGCCTGGAACGGGGTTGATAACATTCTTGTTGATACAGCCTTTGATCGTGTCTCGAGTTATAATTCCTCAGGTCAGCAGAGGATTTTTTCGGTTACGAACGGCTTCAGATATACCTGGTCGGATAATTCTGATCAAACAAATGCCAATACCGATACGGTTAGTAGTAATAAACCTCAGATAAAATTTGTTTTTCAGACTGAAGATCTGCCTCCTCTGAATCCTCCCCATAGTTTGACAGCAACACCCCGCTATAACAGGGTAGAGCTGGAATGGGAAGCTCCGGCAGCAGCAAGAACCCGTGCCGTATTACGGGATAATGCCAGACTTCAGATTCTCGGTTACAATATCTATCGCGACGGACTGAGGATTAATTCCGAAACAGTATCCGATACCCTGTACGATGATAATGATGTCAGTAACGGAGAGAGTTATCAGTACTATATAACCGCACTTTATGGGATTGGAGAATCTGAGGCGTCTAATACTGTTACTGCAGTTCCTTACGAGCTCAATACACCCTCAAATCTGACTGCAAATCTGCAAAACCATCTGGTCGAACTGGAATGGGAAGCACCTCTCCCTCTCCGGAGCGGTAATACGGTGCGGTTGAATTCCAGGCTCGTTCTAACCGGGTACAATGTTTACCGGAACGATCTCTTGCTCAACCCTGAACCGGTGGCTGAGGAATTTTTCAGTGATAATGAGGTGGAGCCCGGAATATCTTATCAATATTTCGTAACTGCTCTTTACGATGAGGGGGAATCGAATCCCTCAAATACAGTCGAGGCAGTACCTTTTGAACTACCTGTGCCTTACGGGCTGACGGCTGAATCGATTGAAGACTATGTTTACATAGACTGGAAAGAACCCCTGATCGGAACTTTGATCCATTGGGATAACGGAGAGAATTATACCGGCATCGGTAATAATGGTCCCTTGCAGTTCAAGGCAGCGATCCGTTTCTCACCGGAAGATCTGGCAGCTATGGTTGGTCCTGATAACTACCTGACCAAGATCAGCTTCTTCCCGCGAGTTGCCAATGCTCTTTATGAACTGAATGTCTGGACAGGAGGAACAGCTTCTGAACCGGGAACTCTGGTTTTGGAACAGCCGGTATCTTCACTCCGGATCAACAGCTGGAATACAATTGACTTGCTTACCCCGGTACCTATAGACACTGAACAGGAGTTATGGTTTGGTTATTCGATAGATACCCAGACCGGTCTTCCTGCCGGTTGTGACAGCGGCCCAGCCGTCAACGGCTCCGGTAATATGATGTTCTTTAACGGGGAATGGACAACCCTCTTAGCTTCAGGTTCCAGCTTAGATTATAACTGGAATATTCAAGGTCTGGCAGAGAATCCGGAAGAGGAGGAGCAGAGACTAAGCAGGAGTTTTGATCTTTTGGGCTTTAATCTCTATCGTGACGGTGAACTTTTAAATCCCGAACCATTGACTACATCCGGACATTACGATCATAATGTGGTTGCCAACCAGACTTATTCTTACTATGTAACGGCACTATATGCGGAGGGAGAATCAGATCCCACGGAAACAGTCGAACTGACCGTGCAGTATGTCCCGGAGATCAATGTGAATATAGAAGAGATATCGAAAGAGATATTTACCGGAGAGACAGATGATTCTCTGTTTCTGATCAACAATGAAGGGTACGAAACTTTGTTTTTTAACATCGAGATCACCGCTGCCGGAAGTGAAACCCTTTCTCATCCCTCCTCACCAAACCGGGCAAGAGAAGAGATAACCTGGCTCTCTGTTTCTCCTTCCCAGGGGGCAGTGCCGGTAGGAGATTCTCTCTGGATCGATATCCATTTTAATCTCTCTGATCTCCCCGATGGGGAATATGAAGCCCAGTTGACCATAAACTCCAACGACCCGGAGACTCCTCAGCTGATAATTCCCGTTTACCTTACTGCCCTCAGCCCCGAACTGGCTGTTCCGGAGAATTTAACGGTAACGATAGAGAATAATGTCTTAACCATTTCCTGGGATGCAGTTCTCAATGCCGATTATTATCTCGTAGAAGCATCTTCAGATTTGGATTCGGTCTTTTCCGGGATCAGTTCCGAACGGGGATATTTCAGTGAGGAAGAGAACCGGATAAGCTGGACCACTGATATCAGTGAAGAAGAAAGCTACATGTTCTTCAGAGTGAAAGCTGTAAGAGATTTGTCCGGGAACTGATAAAACAAGTTATACTTAACTTTTGGGGGACAGTGTAAAAGCTGTCCCTTTTTCGTTTTCGGAGCGGCAGCAACATTTGCATTATTGACATCAATCTGCACTTTCTCAAACTTGTTTCCAAATTACGTAAAATCTCTTGTAGTCTCTATAATATAAGGATAGAAGGAGCGTTAGATGAAGTGGAAAGGAATAGTTTTCGCAGTTTCCATAGTCTTGATAAACTTTATTTCTGCCGGGTTACCGGCTGCTTATTTCGAGTTTTTCCCCGCTGAAGTAACTCAACCTGACGGGGAAGTCATAAAGTGTTACTCTTCCGGTGATGAGTTTTTCAACTGGCTGCATGATGAAGCCGGTTATACCATCATAGCCGGGGAAGACGGATATTATTATTACGGAATAAGAGATGGTGAACAGGTTACCGCTTCGGAATACCGGGTAAACAGTGTTGCCCCTTCCCAGGCCGGAATTGAACCCCGGGTTGTTATCTCTGAAAGAGTTTATCAGGAAAGAAGAAGAGTATTTGAAGAACCGATGAAGCGTTCTTCGATCAGAGCACCACATACCGGTATAATGAATAACCTGGTCATCTATATCAGGTTTTCGGACGATCCGGAGTTTACTATCCCCCGTTCCGAGTATGACAATGATTTTAACGATACCAGCGGTTCCTCGGTCAGAAACTATTTTCAGGAAGTTTCCTACAATCAGCTCGATATGATCAGTCATCATTATCCAATCTGTGATCTGACTACTAATCTCTCCTATCAGGACAGTAATCCCCGCAGCTATTATCAACCATACCATGAAGTCAATAATCCGAACGGCTATTCCGGAGGAGACAGCGGTACCGAAAGGAGAACAAGAGAACATACCCTTTTGCAGAATGCCATTCTGGCTGTCAGAGACCAGGTTCCGGCAGCTATGAATATCGATGGAGATGATGATGGACACGTTGATAACGTCAGTTTTATTATCAGAGGTAACTCCGGCAGCTGGGCTCAGCTTCTCTGGGCACACCGCTGGGCTCTTTATACCTACGATGTGAGGATAAACAATAAGCGGGTCTGGGATTATACCTTCCAGCCGGAAAACCAGACTTCGGTAAGGGTTCTTTGTCACGAGCTTTTTCACGCTTTAGGAGCACCCGATCTCTATCACTATACCTCTTCCGGTTTTACTCCCGTTGGTCCCTGGGATCTTATGCAGTCCGGTTTCGTGCACATGGGAGCCTGGATGAAGTATAAGTATGCAGATCAGAACTGGATTACCAATATACCGGAGATTACAACCTCCGGAACCTATACCCTTAATCCTCTTACCTCAGCAACGAATAACGTCTTTAAAATAGCCTCTCCCTATACAGCCTCGGAGTTCTTTATCCTGGAATACCGCAAACAAACAGGCCTCTATGAATCTAATCTTCCCGGTTCCGGATTGCTTATCTACAGAATTGACCCCTCTATCAACGGAAATGCCCAGGGACCTCCCGATGAGGTATATCTCTATCGGCTGAACGGTACTCCTGATACCAATGGTACGGTCAATTCCGCTCATTACAGCAGTAATACAGGCAGGATAGAGATAAACGATTTTTCCACTAACCCGGTCAGTTTTCTTGCCAATGGTGACATGGGAGGTTTACACATTCACTCCATCGGAGCGGCAGAAAATACCATCAGTTTCACGGTCAATATTGATTTACTGCCGGTAACCGTGACAGATCCGCTTCCTTATGATGATTCTTTTTTCTCTTATCTGAATACCGAGTTTAGCTGGACCGGCGGTGCCGGAGCAAACGGATACAATCTTTCTCTCTGGCAGGAAAATCCCTTCCAATATGTGATAGAAGATCTTTTTATCGAGAATAACTCCTATCAGTTAACAGAGCCGCTGCAGTCGCTGACAACCTATTATTGGCAGGTAGATGCCGTTAATCTTCACGGTACCGCTGCCGGAGATATCTGGTCATTTACGACCGGTACGGAAGAAGGACCTGCCACGGTTGACGTCGGCGACGGCACCGGAACTTCCTATTATATTCCTCTGAACATGTACTGGAAAAACAGTTTGTCCCAAACGATCTATTATACCGGAGAGATAGAAAACACCGGTACGGTTTTCAAATTGAGTTATTATAATAACTTCACTTCCGACTTGCAGAATAAGCCGGTAAAGATCTGGCTGGGTGAAACTGCTCTAACAGATTTAAGCAGCGGCTGGATCCCTTCCACAGCACTTGAACTTGTCTTTGACGGCACCCTGAACTTCCCCTCCGGAGAGAACGAGATAGATATCCTGCTGCAGAATCCCTATCAGTATGAAGGGCAAAACCTGGTCGTTATGGTCAACAGACCGATGGACAGCCAGTATCACAGCTCAAACGACAAGTTTTATGTGACCACGACCACTGATAATAACCGAACCCGTTACCTGCAATCTGATACCACTGCTTTCGACCCTGCCAATCCCAGCGGCGGCACGCTTAGCAGCCTTATAGCCAATATTAAGATATCGATGCAAAGCGATGAGGCAGATCAGCCGGAGATTCTCCTAACTCTTCCCGAGGTTAATAAAGCCATGGCCGAAGAAGCTCTGAACAGTGTGCATTTTCCGGTTAATAATCCCGGTAGCGGTGAATTGGAATACAGGATATCTATCAGTCCCGGGTCAAGAAACAGGGGGGCTTCCGATCGGAGTATAGAGGGTTCTACCCTGACCTGTGACCAGGATAGTTTTTCTGCCGGCTCGACGATTGACTGGACGTTTACGGTTTTCAATGCCAGTACCGACAACGAATGGTTACGGGACATCCGGATCGATTTCCCTGACGGAGTTACTGTAAATTCGGCAACACCTTTTACCGGAGGAAGCGGTGGGACAATGAATCCCGATATTACGAGCGGAAACGGCATAGAGATCCATTGGCACGGTTCCGGTTCAAGTAACTGGGGTGTTGTCTATCCCAATGAGACTGCGGTCGCCACGGTCAATGTCTCGATCTCCCCTTCCTTCTCAGGCTCGATAAGTCTTCCCTATCAGATTGACGGCGATATCTGGGGTTTAGCGCCCCACACCGTTACCGGGACAATAACTTTAGAGATCGATTACGAAAACATCGATTGGCTCACCGTAACACCCCTGACAGGTACGGTAGAACCGGGAATGTCACTACCTCTTCTGCTGGAATTCGATTCTCAGCAACTGATTCTCGGAGAGTACTCCAAAACCATCGTTATTACCTCCAATGATCCTGATAATCCCCGGCTCTTTGTTCCGGTCAATCTCACGGTAACCGATCAGATTTTATCTCCCCCGCAGAGTTTAACGGCAACACCCCGCCATAGCAGGGTAGAACTGGAATGGGAAGAACCGGCGGCAGCAAGAACCCGTGCCGTATTACGGGATGATGCCAGACTTCAGGTTCTCGGTTACAATATCTATCGCAACGGTTTGAGGATTAATTCCGAAACAGTTGCCGAAACTCTCTATGAAGACAACGATGTCAGCAACGGAGAGAGTTATCAGTACTATATAACCACTCTTTATGAGATTGGAGAATCTGAGGCGTCTAATACAGCTGTTGCCGTTCCTTACGATCTCCATACACCTTTAAATCTAACTGCGAATCTGCAAAACCGTCTGGTCGAACTGGAATGGGAAGCACCCCTCCCTCTCCGGAGAGGGAATACGACCCGCCTGAATTCCAGACTCGTTCTGACCGGATACAATGTTTACCGGGACGATCTATTGCTCAATCCTGAGCCGGTTGCTGATGAATTTTATAGTGATAGCGATGTAGAGCCCGGAATATCTTATCAATATTTCGTAACCGCCCTTTACGATGAAGGGGAATCAGAACCTTCCAATAGTATCGACGTCGTTCCTTTCGAATTGCCGCTCCCTTACGGATTGACGGCTGCAGCGATAGACAGTTATATCCACGTTAACTGGCAGGAACCTTTGATCGGAACCTGGATCCATTGGGATAACGGAGAGAATTATACCGGCATCGGTAATAATGGTCCCTTGCAATTCAAGGCAGCGATCCGTTTCTCACCGGAAGATCTGGCAGCTATGGCTGGTCCTGATAACTACCTGACCAAGATCAGCTTTTTCCCAAGAGTTGCCGATGCCCTTTATGAACTGAATGTCTGGACAGGGGGAACGGCTTCTGAACCGGGGACTCTGGTTTTGGAACAGCCGGTATCTTCACCCCAGATAAACACCTGGAATACTATCGAACTGCTTACTCCGGTACCTATAGACACTGAACAGGAACTATGGATTGGTTATTCGGTGGCTACCCAGACCGGTCTTCCTGCCGGTTGTGACAGCGGTCCAGCCGTCAACGGCTCCGGTAATATGATGTTCTTTAACGGGGAATGGACAACCCTCTTAGCTTTGGGTTCCAGCTTAGATTATAACTGGAATATTCAGGGCTATGTTGAGAACCCGGAAGAGGAGGTCCCAAGGCTAAGCGAGAGCTTTGTTCTCTTGGGCTTTAATCTCTATCGTGACGGTGAACCTTTAAATACCGAACCTCTGACAGCTGCCTGGTATAACGATTATGATATTAGCAGCGGTCAGACTTATTCATACTATGTTACGGCACTATATCCGGAGGGAGAGTCAGATCCCACGGAAACAGTCGAACTGACCGTGCAGTTTGTCCCGGAGATCAACGTGAACATCGAAGATATCTCAAAAGAGATATTTGCCGGAGAGACAGATGATTCTCTGTTTCTTGTTTATAACGAAGGGAATGGAGCTTTGTTTTTCACTATCGACATCACCTATACCCGGGGCGAAATGCTTTCCCGTCTGCTCTCCTCAGACGAGGCAAGAGAAGAAACAGCCTGGCTCTCCGTCTATCCTTCGGCAGGGGCTGTACCGGTAAGTGATTCCCTGCGGATCGATCTCGATTTCGACCTCTCTGAACTCACCGAAGGGGACTATGAAGCCCAGTTGAACATAAACTGCAACGACCCGGAGACCCCTCAAATTATCATACCGGTTTATCTTGCAGCTCTCAATCCCGAGCTGTCACCTCCCGAAAATATAACGATCTCTCTCGAGGAGGGCTGGCTTATCATCTCCTGGGATGAGGTTACCTATGCCGATTACTATCTCATCGAACAGACAGATGATATTAGTTCGGAATACACAGTCCTGGACCCCGGTATTGGTCTGTTTACAACTGAAGGGAACAGAGTTATCTGGTCACGGGAAATGAACGCTGAAGAACCGAGACTCTTCTTCAGAGTGAAAGCAGTAAGAGAGACCAGCCGGCAGAGATGATCGGCGGAGAAAGGAAAACGCTTATTTCTCTCTCTCTTGCAGAAATAAATAGTCCGGTTTGGAAGTTATCTTGCTCTTTAAGCTGAACTATATGAAGAAATTTTATCTTAACGTAAAAAAATATACAAAGGAGTGAGATAAGAATCAGATCATGAAAAGAACGGTCAGTTTATTTCTGATGATTATGATGATCATTACCCTGAGCACCTTGCTGCGGGCTGATGATCAAGAAGTCAGGAAAGGGGATCGCCCCTTTATCGATATTTACCGGGTTCCCGATGAAGCAATGATCGGGGGGAAGATTTTGCTAAAATTCCACAGCCAGCTAACATCCCATCTCGATTCTCACGAATTGTCCCGAGACGGAGAAGGGATCGTTCTCTTCGGGATAGAGGAGCTGGATGAACTCAACCGGAAGTTCGGAATATTCGCCGCTAAGAAAAACTTTGATACCCCTGCCCTGAAAAATGGATTTGAATGGCGTCATCGTCAATGGGGCTTTCATCTCTGGTACGAACTCTATTTCACCTCTCAGGAAGACCTCAGGGATATCGTTATGGCTTACAGGGAGTTAAAAGAGATTATCAGCTGGGCAGAACCGGAATACAGGATCGAACAGGTCTCTGATTCCTTCGCTGCTCCTGAGGAAGATGAAGATAACCTCCGCTGGACTCCCAATGACCCCCGTCTGACCGATCAGTGGCACTATCATAATACCGGTCAGCAGAATGGTACACCCGGAGCCGATATAATGCTTCTCTCTGCCTGGGATCTGGAAAAAGGACATTCTGATGTTATTGTTGCCGTCATTGACGGAGGTATAGACCATAATCATAGCGATCTAACCGGTAATATGTGGTCGGATATCGGTTACAATTTTGTTTATGATTCACCGGCAATTGAACCTCATAATCACGGCACCCATGTTGCCGGAACAGTAGCTGCCGTATCAAACAACGGCATAGGTGTTGCCGGAGTAGCCGGAGGAAACGGGATCGGTAACGGTGTCAGACTGATGTCCTGCCAGGTTTTTGCTGCCAGTGATCAGGGTGGCTTTCATCTTGCCCCGGTCTATGCGGCAGATAATGGAGCTGCCGTTTCTCAGAACAGCTGGTCTTACACTACCGAGGGAGATTACAATCAAAATGTTCTTGATGCCATAGACTATTTCAATCTGCACGGCGGAGGGGATGTTATGAACGGCGGGATTACCATCTTTGCCGCCGGTAACAGAGGTACCTCCGGACAGTACTATCCCGGTGTATATCCCGGAACCTTTTCGGTTGCCGGTACGAACAATAACGACCAAAAAGCCTGGTACTCTTCCTATGATTACTGGGTTGATATCTCTGCTCCGGGGGGAGAGACCAATACGGTAACGGCAAGGGGAGTTCTCAGTACCAGAAACAATAATACTTACGGCTATGCTCAGGGCACTTCCATGGCTTGTCCGCACACTTCCGGAGTAGCAGGGCTCATGCTCTCTTATGCCTACCGCAACGGCACAATACTTGATAATGACAGTGTTGCCGACATCCTCAGGAATACAACAGACAACCACTATGCTGTCAATCCGGGATATTTCGGGATGCTGGGCACCGGAAGACTGAATGCCTATTCCGCTCTCTTAGAAGTCCAGGAATCTTATCTGATAGTTTTGGAACCGGCTCAGATAACAGCAACTGCTGCCGGATTGCACGAGATCAATGTCTCCTGGGAACTGAATGCCAACGGGAACGATGTAATGCTTCTCTGGTCTCCGGACGGAGTTTTCGGTGAACCGGTGGATGGCATCCAGTACTCCATCGGCGGTATCGTTTCCGGTGGTGGACAGGTTCTCTATACAGGGAGCGAGACCAGCTTTCTCCACAGCGGGCTGGACGAGGCAACGATCTATCATTACAAAGCCTTTTCCTGTGATGCTGACTTTGACTATTCCATCGGTATAGCAACTGAAACGGCAACCGATTATACCTATTTTGCCCTCCCCTTCAGCGAAAACTTTGATTATGCAGACCGGCTTCCCTATTTCTGGGAAATTGCCGACCATCTCAATAATGGTCTGATCTGGCAGTTCGGCACTATTCCCGACGGCTTGACAGGAACGGAGGGGAACTATGCCTATCTCAACAGTAATGATTACGGCATCGGTTTAAGTCAGAACACCGACCTGATAAGTCCAAGACTTGATCTGAGCGAATATACGCAGGTAACCGTCTCCTTTACCCATTATTTCATGCAAACCGAGTTTGTCTCGATAGCTGTTTTTCTCTACAGCCTTGATGATGGTGAGAACTGGACTATTAGCAATACCTGGATAGAAGAGACTGCAAATCCCGCCTATTACAGCCAAGTTATACCGGAAGCAGCGGGTGAAACCGATGTCAGGTTCAAATGGAATTTTGTCGGTTCCAACGGCTGGTACTGGTGTGTTGATGATATCGAGATTACCGGTCTGACCTACGAACTGGAGTCACCGGCAGAATTAACGGCAGTTGCCGGAAGTGATGTTATCAATCTCTACTGGGAAGCTCCCGCAGAAGTCGATCCCGCAGGGTATAAAGTTTATCGTGATGGTGTTGCGATCAATCCTCAGCAAATTACGGAAACCCACTACACTGACAATGATGTTATGCCTGAGGTAACCTATCTCTATTTTGTCACAGCGGTTTATCCCGGTGGAGAATCAGAACCTTCCAACACCGTCGAAACCGGTCTTGTCAACCTCTATCCGCCGCATGATCTTGTCGTCGTTCCTGATGGTGCCAATGTCTATCTCTCCTGGCAGGCACCCGATAATACTTCCGCCGGAACAGGGAGTGAACCGGGAGAGGTTTATCGTTCCGGAGTTCGTGATACTTCCACCCGCAGCCTGATCGGCTATAATATCTACCGGAACTCTGAAATTATCAATTCCGAACCGGTGGAGTTAACCGAATATATTGATCATGATCTTCCCTATGGAATTTACCTGTATTCCGTAACTGCTCTCTATGCAGCCGGAGAATCGGAACCTACCGATGAAGTAGAGATAGAAATAACTTTAAACACCGGAGAGGATGCACAATCTGCACCGGTAACACGCTTATCCGGGAACTATCCTAATCCCTTCAATCCCTCAACTACCCTCCGGTTCTCTCTCAAAGAAGCCGGCGAAGTGACCCTGGAGATCTTCAACGTCAAAGGGCAGAGAGTTACCACCCTGCTCGATGAATACCGGGAGGCAGGGTCCCACAGGGTAATCTGGAACGGTAAAGGGGAGCAGGAAGAAGAACTCCCCGGCGGTATCTATTTTTATCGTTTGGAGATGGGAGAATACCGGGCTGTCCGTAAGATGCTTTATTTGAAATAATCTAAGCTCGCCTTTCCTCAAATCAGGAGGAGCAATGAAAGCCTGTATATTTCTGATTTTGCTTGTTTTTGTCTTTACCTTTGATCTTTTCTCTTATGAGATGCAGCAGGTCAGTATTACCTTTATCGATGAAGACCGGGATAACAGACCGGTTTCTACCGAGATCTTCTTCCCTGTAAACGGTGAAGAAGACTTCTCTGATAACTCATCTTTTCCCTTCATCGTCTTCGGACATGGCTGGATATCACCCTATAGCCTCTATCAGGACCTCTGGGAGGCTTTGGTTCCCCAGGGCTGGATCATGGCATTTCCCACCACCGAAGGGGGACTTTTCCCCAATCACCAAAACTTTGCCCTCGATTTAGCCTTTCTTAGCTTTGAACTTTCTGCTGCAAATAATGACCCCGGTTCACCGCTCTTCGGAATGGTAGATTCCCTCTCTGTGGTTATGGGTCATTCAATGGGAGGCGGCTGCTCTATCCTCGCTGCTGCCGGTCAGCATAATTTCTCTTCGGTTGTTACCCTTGCTGCTGCTGCCTCCACCAATCCCCCGGCTATTGATGCTGCCGCCGGAGTATATCTCCCCTCCCTGACCTTTGCCGGAACTTCAGACTCTATTACCCCTCCCGCCTCGAATCAGTTACCGCTATATAACAACCTTGCCTCTGTTTATAAAGGCTATGTTTCGATGAACGGTGTCGGTCATCTCGGTATCTATTCCAACGTACAGGTTTTCACCCTGATCAGCAAATGGCTCGATTTCATTCTTCACGGAGAGTCTTATCACCTGAACGGATTTGAAGATCTGCTGATTGCCTATCAGAATGAGGAACTCCTCACCTACATGATCGAGAATAACTACACCTCCCTCAGTGATGAGCAGGGATTGGAACCTGAACCTCTTTTTATCCGCAACTATCCCAACCCCTTTAATCCGGAAACTACCTTTCTTTTCCTGTTGAATGAACCCTCGGAAGTTGTTCTGACGATCTTCAACAGCAAAGGACAGAAGATAGCTGTTCTGGCTGACGGCCTCTTTCTGCCGGGAAGACACCGTATCACCTGGCATCCTGAAGCCAAAAGTTCGGGTATCTATCTCTACCGCATGCAGGCAGGAAATTCTGTCAGCACCGGACGCGCTTTGCTTTTGAAGTAGCTCGCTTACTTCATAATAGCGGCTGCTATGTACCGCAAATTGTTAATTTGCGGGAGGAGAGTTAGTCCACGGGAAGGGCAGCAAGTATGTAGCAAGGGCGTCCCTGCCCTTGCCCAAAACAGAGCTGGAAGCTCCCCGGATACGAATAAAGCCTGCGGATGGAGAGCTTCGAAGAAAAGAGAAAACCCTGCAGAAGCCGTGCAAGCAGAAGGTTAGTTCGTAATCTGACGTTACTTTTTTGCCTATGAGCCCGATGCTTATGCCAGAATACGAAACCCCGGTTGATTACCCCAAACGAATCAGTCCGGATAACCTCATTGCTTCTTCGTAGAGACGGGGCATGGAGACTGTGTGATAAATGGAAGTTAATCTGATTCAATTCGCATTACATCATTCATCAATTTTTTTTAACTGATTTCACTCTTAATTCTTGGGCGTGGTTTGCCGAATCAGTATTC
>Ga0334885_1000823_pt1 | contig 46944 bp, 38 predicted proteins | sample GraSluR1_MG_8_FD_207233 | JGI IMG/M metagenome (GOLD analysis project Ga0334885, IMG submission 207233) | Sludge microbial communities from methane-producing bioreactor in Wageningen University, Netherlands - Granular Sludge_31_05-R1 | ecosystem: Engineered > Bioreactor > Anaerobic >...
CTGAGAAAGTCGCGTTCATTCACGCATAGTTCTCGCTTAGCCCGCAATCACACGACCGGCAAAGCTCGTCAGGGACGTGCCCTCGCATCCAACTCTCGAGGGCGAACCGGTTCCTTCATCGCGGTAGGACCGCCAGTTACCCGACGGCCCCCGCACAGATCCCGGCGTGCGGATTCCCCGCACCGGACTCCTCAGTGATTCTCGCTTCCGCAGCAAGGCTCATCTCGTTGCCTGCGTCGCGGTACGCCAGACGCGAGGTTGCAGAATTTCAAAGTGCTGAAGGACCGCCCGAGATCCCGCCCACGTTGCCTGTAGCATCTTGGCCTGCTCAAGAATCAACAACGGGCTGATGCCTACCTCCCGCTTGATCCGCGCGATCGCTTCCGCCCTGATCTTGTGCATGGCCGCTCCCCGTGGTTGAAGTCTCCACGGAAGATTGGCAGCCGGCAGTCACGACATGACTGCCCGGGGCGCGATAGCCGAGTAAAATGGCGGCCGATCGGTACGCCAACCCATCCCGTGTCAGTCACGACGAATAATCTTGAATCCCGCCGGGTCCGACGGTATGATCATCCCGCGCATGGTGGCGCGGGTGTGCGTCGGTCGAGGAAGACTGGTGGGCGCTCGAGCTGCGCGACTCTCATCCGGGCGACCATCTTCCTGCATCTGGTTGCTTCCTGCACTCGATCTTTCCGCAATCCGTCGCGGTACTCGCCCCGAGCAAGGAAGGTCGCCATGTCTATCGGTTCGTATCGGGTTGCGGCTCCGGTTGCCGCGATCGTCTCCTGTTGCCTGGCGGGCCTGCTCGTTCTCGCCGCAGCGCCGAGCCAGTCCAACGTCGTTCCGGAATCGGCTCTCCTTATGCACGTCCAGCCGGTGTCGGGCACGTGCGAGACTCCGCTCACGGCGTGCCATGACATCACGATCTCGACGCACGCGGACGGTCAGCTCGAGTTCCTGATGTTCTTCATGAGGGGGACCCTGTTTCCCGGGGAACCGGTCGTTCTCTGGTCGATCGAGACCACAGTGTACTGGCCGGACAGCTGGCAGCTGGTCGATTTCGATCCGTGCTGGGGATATGGCTCGCTCGATCCCGAAGGCGAAACCCACGCGCTTGAACTCGCGTGGTCGGGCGGCTATCAGGTGAGCGACGAAGACAGCGGGATCATTCCCGTGGCCCGCCTGGTGATGGACGTGAGCGGGGAGGGGTGGCTCCACCCGGGCTTCGGCACCGCGCAGGTGTGGCATGATGGAACGCCTTATATCAGCTATCCTGCCTGGACCGGCGCCGCTGCCGGCCTGCAATGCGGGCATTACCAGCCGCGTTGCGCCTACGGGGAGTTCTCCTGCATGCCCCACTTCCATGTGGACGAGCTTATCCTGAACGCGGTGGCGGGGAGCATCGCCGACACCACCATCAGTTTCAATTACCACCCGCCTGTCGGGTGCTACTGGAGTGTCGACACCCACGCTCCCTGGTGCGACGCGTGGGCCTGGTCGCCCCCGGACGATTCGGACGGTCATCTCCGGGTCGAGGCAGATGCGACCGGGTTGGCACCAGGGATCTACGAGACAGCGATCGAGGTGTACTTCGGCTGGGGGAGCCATTGCCTGCCCATCGTGTTCATGGTCGAGCTGGGACCGGTGGCGACGGAAACCAGGAGCTGGAGTCATATCAAGAGGATGTACCGCTAGAGTCGAAGAGAGTCGTGATGAAAAGCACGATGGCATGCATTCCGTCGGGACTTGTCATCGTCGCCCTGGCCATCTGGGGCCTCGGCGCCGGATTGCGCATGGCACCGGCCGCCGAGCCCCCGCGCTCGAACCCGATCGCCGACGCGTTCGTGCTGATCTTCGACTCGGAGTCGATCCGGCTCCACGTCGTCGCCGACAGCCTTGAGGTCAGGGGGACCTACACACTCCTCTGCCGCGAACCATACGCGGAGCCGATCGCCCTCTTCTACCCCTTCCCGCAGGATTCGCTGCTCGGTGGTGCCCGCATGGTCTCGCTGGTCATCCGCGCCGGGTCGGCGGCCGCAATGCCGGGTCGCTGGGAGGATCCGGGGTTCGGTACGGGGGTACGCTGGTGGATGCCGCCCTGTCCCGGCGATTCGCTCGTGGCCGAGGCCGTCTATCGCCAGCAGTTGAAGACCGACTACGCCCGCTACATCGTGACGACGACGCGGATCTGGGGCCGCCCGCTGCGGCACGCGGCCTTCGAGATCAACCTGCCGCCGGGAGCCGTCGCGGTCGAATTCAGCTTCCCCTTCGAACGGCGCGAGGTCGACGGCCGGGTGTTCTACGCGTTCGCCACCGACAACTTCTTCCCGGATCACGACGTCGTGGTACGGTGGCAGCGTTGAGTCGTCCTCGCCCGCGCCGCCGGGGACTTTTTCATCGATCCCGGGCAGGCGGTGGGTCGCGCCTAGATCACGCACGCCCACGCGGATCACGCGCCGCTGGGCCCGCGGCCTGCTAGAGCCGACGCGCTCAACGCGTGGATAGCACCTCGAAGCGCGGCCCACGCACGTAACAAGATAAATTTTGTATTGCTTTTAGAGTTGATCCCTGATACGATCCGCTCCCCCGCGATCTGAAGGAGTAATGAGCATGGCATTCCGTTCACATCAACTCAGCGACCGGAGGCGCCATCGTGACCGGCGCACCTGCCGCGGCACGGCCGCAACCCTTTCCTTGCTCGCGTTGACCAGCCTGGCGCTCGTCGCCACGCCCGTCCGCGCAGAGTGGGAGATCGTCGACAGTGGCACCACTGCCGACCTCCACGGATTCGGCACCTTCTTCGGACTCTGGCTCGCCGGCGAGGACGGGACCCTTCTCCGCTCCCTGGACAGCGGCGCCACCTGGAGTCCCGTCACGACCGGCGTAACGGCATCGCTGCGCGCGATACACCAGCCGTCAAGCAGCAACTACTGGATCGCCGGCGACGGCGGCACGGTGATCGTCAGCCTCGACGGCGGCACCAGTTGGCTGCCCAGAGGCGTGCCTCAGCCGGCCGACCTGACGGCGATCTTCTCCCGCTCCAGCGGCGTGGCGTATGCCATCGGCTCGGATGGATCGATCTTCCGCAGCGACAACGTCGGCGAAGACTGGGAGATCCAGTCGAGCGGAACCAGCGCGGACCTGCTCTCCGGTATCTGTCCCCTGGGCGGCGCGACGAACACCGCCATCGTGGGCGGCGTCGGCGGCGTTCTGCTCAAGACGACCGACGGCGGCGAGACCTGGGCGCCGCGCAGCAGCGGCACCAGCGCGGACATCCGCGGTTTCACCACCGGCTCGGCCGGAGTCATCGTGGCCGTGTGCGCCGATGGCGTGATCCTGCAGTCTGCCGACACCGGGGAGACCTGGGAGGAAGTGGACACGCCGTTGTCCGCTGACATCTACGCCATCGACACCAGCGGAACCGCGGCCAACGTCATGACCGCGTGCGGCGCCGGCGGACTCCTGCTCAAGAGCACGACGAGCGGCGCCAGCTGGTTCGCCCAGGCCAGTCCGACCAGCGCTCATCTATTCGCAGCCACCACTCCGACCAACTCGGTCCACGTGGCCGCGGGTGCCGGTGGGACGATCGTCCGTACCACCGACGGGGGCGGCGACCCGGTTTCCGTCGAAGACCAAGCCGTCTTGCCGTCAGCGCTCGTGCTCGCATCCAGCCGGCCGAACCCGTTCAATCCACGCACGGTGATCGCCTTCACGCTGACCGTGCCGCGGCCGACGCGCGTGGAGGTGTTCGATCTCGCAGGCCGGCGAGTCGCATTGCTGTCCGACGGCTGGCGACAGGCCGGCAGCCACGAGGTCGTCTTCGCCACCGCGGATCTGGCCAGCGGGGCGTACATCTACCGGGTCACCGCGGGCAGCGAGCACGTCGCGGGGAAATTGCTGCTGCAGAAATGATATGGAACGGCTAGCAAGCACTGATCTTTTACCTCCGTGGCCTCGGACTTTACCGGGGGCCACTTTTTGTCGGGGAAGCGGCTTTATCGACGGTCGATCAGACTGATATCCGCTGGTTGGTTACCGCACGCGATTGTTTCCGTCATGGGCCTGCCTTTATCTAACACCGCGGGTTAGGTCGAGCCGTACCGCACACTTCAAACGAGGATCGCCCCTACCGCTTGCCGCTTTCCCGGTTCTTTCAGAACTGGGCGTCTGTGGCCTGAACCCACAGCGCCGCCCGGAGGAACCTGCAAAACTCCATGGCCACCGCGGTGACGGCGGTGTTCTGGTGCTTGCGTGAGGCGACCCTCTAGAACGTCCGAGGCAACCGAGGCTGAGCCTCGATCGCGATGTCCACCACCTGACGATCCTAGCCCATGCGCCGGCGCTGCACGTTGCCGCTGCTGCGCTCCGAAGGGACCAGGCCCGCGTACGCCATCAGCCCGGTCGGCCGGGCAAACCGCCGGATGTCCCCCAACTCGGTCAGGATGGTCATGGTCGTCAAGACCTTAACCCCGCGGAAACAACACAGCGCCTCTACCTGCCGGCGCCACAGATCCAGCCAGGTGTAACGATCGATCTCGGCCTCCAGCGCGAGCCTCTGGCCCTCGAGGTACTCCTTGCTCCCGATCCGCCGCCAACCAATTTGACAGCGGATGACTGGCGGGTATAGAATCAGGCCGTTCGGTGCGCTGGGGGGCGAAACTGTGCCGTTGTTTTTCCTTCCATAGGGCAGGCTGTCAAGACACATCCCCAGGCCAAGCTGACCGCGCGGGTCTTGCAGCCAGCGTCCACCGTTTCTGTTCTCCCGGACCGACCGTCGAATTCTGGTGTGATCCGACCGTACACGCCGCGTTGTTTCGGACCAAGGAACAAGCAACGCGCCGATAGCGAAGAAGAACCGATCTTGAGGCGCGCACCATCATTGCAGGAGAATCGGCAATTCGTCGCGCCGCGCCCTGCTGGACGCGACCTAGCGGCGCTCGTACCGCATCTGATCGTGGCAGCGACCGCGGCGTACCTGCTGGCCTTCGTGATCAAGGCGCCCGTGGCGCAACTCGTGACCCGCTTGCCGGACGACGCATGCTACTACTTCAAGATCGGCGAGAATGTCGCGCGAGGCGCGGGCAGCACCTTCGACGGGTGTCATCCGACTAACGGCTTTCATCCGCTTTGGGTCCTGATGATCGCCTCTGTCCATCTCATCGTGCGGTCGACTCCTGAGATCATGATCAAGGTCTATCTCGTCCTGCAGATCGCACTCGTGGTGACTGCCTGGGGGTTGGCCGCGTCCGTCTTGCGACCCCGCTTCGCCCGGCCTGCCGTCGCGCTGGCGGCCGTATTCTTCGCCTACTTCGTCTTCCAACGCGCCGTCAACGGCATGGAGTCGGCGCTGCTGGTGTGCCTGCTGGCGGGGCTGCTGCATCACTGCTGCCGCTGCGAACTGTTCAGCCGGCCGACCGCGGGCTCGCTCATCGTCGCGGGCGTCCTGCTCGGGGCCGTGCTGCTCACCCGCCTGGACCTGGTGTTTTTCGCGGCCGGACTGAACCTGGTGATGTTAGTGTGGTTGCAGCGAGGCCACACGCTGACCTGGACGCTGCTTCGTGTCGGACTGGTTGCGCTCGTCGCGGGGATCGTCGTGGCGCCTGCGATCGTCTACAACGTGCTGCTCTTCGGACATCCGGTTCCGATCAGCGGCCAGCTCAAGTCGGCGTTCCGCAGGCGGCCATCTCCGCGGAGGCGCTGCGGGCGATCAGCGGTTTCAACCCGCTATTCCTGGCCGTGGCCCTGCTATACGTCGGCTTTGCGGCGACCGCCGGCCGCCGCGATCACGCGATACCGGTCGGGGACCACACCTACCGCCTTCTCGTCGCGGCGCTGGCGTTAGGCGTGTTCGCGCACACATTCTACACGCTGCTCTACGTCAGGTGGGCCGTGTTCGCCTGGCACTTCCTTCCGCTCTGGTTGCTCTTCGTGCTGGCGAGCGTCGACCTCGGCGACGCGGTGCTCTCGCGACTGCGTGGCTTGATCTGGCGACCGTCGATCTGGATCTGTTGTGGATTGCTCTGCGTGGTGGCTGGGTTCAGAATGCACCAGACCGCGTTTGGGCTCGACCACGCGAGAAGCTGGTGCGCGCAGGCCCACGCCGCGGCCCTCTGGGAACGCGAGCACACGCCGGCCGGCGCGGTGTTCGCCATGAAGGACTGCGGCATCTTCGGCTACTTCAGTCAGCGCACGGTGATCAATCTGGACGGGCTCGTGAACGAACTCGCCTACCAGGAAGTGCTGCGGGAGCGCCGGCTGGCCGACTACTTCGCTAGCGAAGGCGTCGATTTTCTGGTAGTGCACGCACTACTGGAATCCGGCGACGCCAACGTCCACCAACGGGCATACGGTCTGACAGGCAGCGTCCGGTCCGGCGAGTACGAAATGCTCGAGTTCGAATTCGTTAGCCATAAGTACGGCACCTACAGCGATCCCATCCGCGTCTACCGCGCCGACGAAGTGTATCGCGATCAGGCCGCTCGCAGCGGCAACATCTTCGTGATCTACTGCTGGCGATCAACGCGCTCGCCTGCTTGACATTCGTGAAATCGAGATGGGGTAACGGGCCAATGTCGTTCGACGTTCTGATGGCAAATTAACCCTGTCCATCGCGCTGGGCCTCCGCTATCCCGCTCAGCTTTTATCTTGCCAACGTGATCTTCGCGGTCCTCAGTTCACCGCCGGCTGTCGCCATCCGCACCAGATAGGCGCCGGATGCGACAGGACAGCCGTGATGGTCCTCGCCGTCCCACAAGAGGGCATGCCGCCCGGCTTGTATCTCTCCGCTCCACAGCGGGCGGACCAGTCGTCCGCTCACGTCGTGGACAGTGACCTTCGTCGGGCGTGTTCGCGACAAATTGAGCCAAACCGTCGTACGGGGGTTGAAGGGATTGAGGATGACCGCCGACCGCGATACCCAATGGTGACCCCAACCGATTCAGCACGTAGACACAACTGCACTGCACCCAACCCGCCGCAGCCTCACCTCACCTTCACCAGCCGCCCCGTCGCCGTCTCGCGGCCGGCCTCGAGGCGGTAGAAATAGACCCCGCTCGAGACGGCGGCGCCGCTGGTGTCGCGCCCGTCCCAGTGAACGTGGCGTTCGCCGGCCGCGGCGGCCGGCACCGCGACCGTGCGCACGCGACGGCCCGCCACGTCGAAGATCTCGAGCCGGGCCGGGCCGCTTGCCGGCTGGCGGAAGCGGATCTGCGTCTCGCCGCCGAACGGACTGACCGCACCGAGCACTTGTAATCCCGAAACGTTAGCGGCGTCGAGCACCGGCGTCGACGACAGGAGCACGTCGACCGCCGCGCCGAGGTCTGGCCGCGGGCCGATGTCCTTGATCGGATCGAGATGCGGGATGGCCGTCGTGCGCAAGAGCTGCCGCAGGTCGCTCGGCGTGAGCGTCTGTCCCCGCTGCGCCTTGGCGATGCCCTGCAGGCAGAGCGCGGCGCCGGTGACCATGGGCGAGGCGCCGGACGTGCCGCCGAACGAGTTCGTATACGAGGTCCGCGCCGCGCCGCCGTTGTAGAGGTCGCCGTAGCCGGTGGTCACGATGTCCGAGCCCCAGGCGTGCACGTCCATGCGGCTGCCGTAATTGGTGAACCACTCCGCCACGCGGCCGTATGGCGTGCCGGCGCCCACCATGATCGCTCCGGAATCCCGCACGGAGCGGTCGAACACTCCATTCCAATGGATGGCGTCCAAGTTCTGCGAGCCGTTGGCGCCGGCTTCGATGCACACGACGTCGAGCGCCCAGCAGCCGGTCCAGATGACATCGAAATTCGTCTGCAGCCATTCCATCGGCGTGGCGTCGCGGCCGGGCGGATACATTTGCAGCTCGATGAGCCAGACGTCGCCCGGGCGCAACGCGCGGATCGTCTGCAGGAAGTAATGCGACACTTCGGGCCATTCGGCGACCGTGATGCCGACGGTGCCCCACTCGGCGTCGCCCGCGAAACCGGTGACGCCGAAGCTGTTGTTCATGCCGATCACCTCGCCGAGGACCGCCGTCCCGTGATCCGCGTAGCCAACCTCGCCGCCGCCGCTCAGATAGAATTGCCGGAACGGGTCGAAATCTTCGTGATCCCAGGTCCAGTCCAGTTCGACGTCGATGAACCGCATGCCGGCGCCACGGCCGCCGGGCACCGCCCAGGCGCTGGGCGCGTCCAGGCCCGCCGGTGTGTCATAGAGATACTGCTGCTGCGAAGTGAAGTCGGGCGTGGGCATGGGGTTCGGTGGAGCCGGCTGGCGATCGGTCGACCCGCTCCGCATCACAGCCGGCTCGCACTCGGGGGCGGGATGAGCGATCTCCACCTCCGGCAGCGCCAGCAAGGCGTTCAAGACGCCGGCGAGATTGGCGCGGCCGCCCGGCAGTTCGACGTCATACCACAGCGAGAGGTCCGGTCCGGTGCGGCCGGAGGCCGCCTCGCCGCGGGCCTTCCACGCGCGGAACAGCGCCGGCTCGCCGGCAAACGTGCGGCGCACCGTGCGCGCGCCCGCGAGCACGGCGTTCAGGTCGGCGAGGTCGTGTCTGCCGGACGCGACGAAACGACCGTCGCTCAGGGCGACGTCCATGCCCTCGACGAATTTCACGTGCAGCCAGGCCGGATCGAAGCGGGCCAAGGCTGTTTCGTTCCAGTCGAGAACCGGACCCACGGCGCGCGTCGTGGTGTCGAGCGCCGCCGCCGAGGCCGCAATCAGAAGAACGATAGCAAGAGCGGTAACCAGACGCATTTCGACCTCCCAAGGGCGGCCACGCCGGCGGCGAATCGGCCGAACGTGGGGTGAGGACAACCACGGGTTATTGATTTTACCACAACCTCGGGTCGAAGGGCTACAAGCTGTTGATAGCCGGCGTGCTGCCGGCCGCCAGTTCGATCTGGTGCGGGGCATGAGCACTCTGTGCGGAGACCATCGAGTCCGGAGTTTCCCCGGCAACGCAGCGATAGAACCGCTGTTTGACTAGTTGCGGTTCTCTTGGCACACTACAACCCATGGCCAAGAACGAAACCCTCGATATCGGTTGCGGTGGCGCCAAGTACCCGGGGGCGGTCGGCATCGACGTCGTACCGGGGCCGCAAGTCGATATTGTGCACGACCTGAATCTAGTGCCGTGGCCGCTCGCGCCGGACCGCTTCGCAAGCATCGTCGCCTCACACGTTCTCGAGCACCTGGTCAACCTGGTGCCGGTGATGGAAGAGATTCACCGAGTGGCCAGACCCGGCGCCCGGGTGGCGATCACGACACCTCACTTTTCGAGCTTGAATTCGTGGGAGGATCCGACCCACACGCGGCACTTCGCTCGGCGCAGCTTCGCCTGCTTCGACGTGGCGAGCCCGTACCAGTACACGACCAAGCGATTCCGGACCCTTTCGACGACGCTGCACTTCGGAGCCGGACTGTGGGATCATTGGGGCGAGATCCACTACAAGCTCTGGCCGAACTTCTGGGAAAAACAACTGGCCTTCATCTGGCGCGCCCGAGACATGGTGGTCGAACTAGAGGTCGTGAAATAGATCCGGGCTAGGCGTCCGGACCACGCACGGCGACACGGCCGCCGTCGGCCGGTTACGGTAAGATGGCGATTCACGCCGCCGGCGCCGTAAGCCGCCCCAGGAACAGGATCGTGCCGCTGGGTTCGTGCACGATGCAAAACAGGAATGGGTGGTCCGCCCGGAAGACGATCGGCTCGTCCTGCGGCCCGAGGACCGACGTGACCATCATGGTGACCGCCGTCGCCGCGGCGGCTTCGGTGCCGGCCTCGTCCACCGCGACGAACGCCTTGTGCGCGACCGCGTCGATGAACAGGTCGCGGTTGTTGTTCATGCCCGAGAAATCAGCGCGGTTCGGCGTGAAGGCCGCCGGCATGCCCAGCGCCGCCAGGACCGGGCCGAGCGCGAGCGACGGTTCGAGACGGAAGCGCGGCAGGTGCACCTCGACACGCCGCAGCGGCAGATTCTGGGCCGCGATCAGTTCCCGCAGCCCTGCGGCGTCGAGCGAGGCTTCCAGCGCCGGCAGTCCGTCGGCCGTGCGCGGCAGGATCACCACCATCGCCAGGTCGCGGCCGGTGTACGGCAGGCGCAGCACCTGCGCGTCGCGGCTCTCCTGGTAGCCGAAGCGGTCGGTCTGGCGCATCAGCGGCACCTCGACCGACCCGCCGCCGCGTCGATGGAAGGGCGCCGGCGCGGTCGTCTCTTTGGCGAAGGGGGTTTGCCAGGCGGCCTTGAAGTAGATCGCATTGGTCAGCACGAGCCGCGTCGCCGGGGTCAGGCTGCCGGGCGCCAACAGGTCCTTGATCCGCTGGTTCGTCTGGTCGGCCACCCAATCGTTGATGCGGCCCGTGGCGGCCTGAGGATCCGCCGCGAAATCGGCCGTGAACGGCTGCGCGCCGTAGTGCTGTTGCGTCGCCGCCGTGAAGTCGGCGCGAAGCGGATAGCCCGCCTGCAGCCAGAGCGCATTGGCAACGGTAAGCTGGAACGGATCCGCGGCAACCGGTGCGCCGGGGCCGGGCCCGGGCGCCGGCCCGGGCGCCGATACCGCTTCGGCGCCGGCGAACTGCCGCTGCAAGACGCCGAGTTCGGCGTGCCGGTCGCCGCCGGCGAACAAGACCTGCTGCATCTGCCGCGCGGTCTCGCCCCGGGCGCCGAGCAGCGTCATGCCAAGCGCGCTCGCAACGCTGTACGGGGAGAAAAAGAGATTGTCGTCGCCGTTGTCGTCGGCGATTCGACTGTAGAGATCCCAGGCGAACGCCAGGTTGGCCTCGGCGAGACTCGCGGTCGCCGGGGACTCCTTGCACGCTGGCAGCAGGCCTACCATAGCCAAGCCTGCGGTCAGGGTTCGGATCATCCGCGAAATGCCGGACATGGTAGCTCGCTTTCGCCAGGAAGGTCTGCCGCCCAGAACGCCGCGCAACGGCCATGAAACACGTTGCCAGCCACTCGTGTCAACAGGCGCGGCGGACCGCGCCTCAACGCGACTGCAGGATCCGCGCCAGCAGGTAGAGATGGTAGGTGGCCAGAACGCCGTAAACGATCAGCAACAAGCCCAGGGTCGCGCGCACCCACCGAAAGTAGCGGTGGATCGAGAGCAGCAGAAAGGCCAGCGGCAGCGGTCCCAACTTGACCAAGAGGAACCAGCCGACACCGCGGCGCAGGGCGCTGTCCATCAGCGGATTTAGTTCGCGGCCGCCATGCTCGAGGATGTACAGCGTGGAACTCGTATCGAGAAAGATCAACACCAGCAGGATCAGGATCAGGGCCAGGTGCGAGCCGCTTGAGCGATCGACGTACCGGCCGCGCGCGAGGTCGGGTTCGCGTCGAATGAGCGCCCGGCGGCCGCGCAGCGTAAAGCGCGACAGCACCGGCGTCGGATCTTGCCGGCGATCGTCGGGGCCGGTGCGGTTCTCGGCCGCCGCGTCGGCTCCGGAAGTCGCGGGCTTGACGTGCGGATCCTGGGTCAACTCGTCGTTCCTCGCTCCGGGCCGCCGGCCGTGCGAAACGCCGCAGCGAAGCGGCACGTGGTCGGGTTATCGGCGGCCGGACCTCGACATTGACACCGTCCTGGTCGTGCCGGACATTGTCGGGGACGCGCCGCGCGAGCGCAAGTAGGGAGCGGCTCGCCATCACCGCGATGATTGGGATGATCGCATGGCCGGACCGGAGCAGTTTCAACTCACGAGGTTCGCCAAGAGCGCCGGCTGAGCAGCCAAACTGAGTCCGGGGGACCTGGACGGTTTGCTCGCACCGCTGGCCGGCGCCCGGTCGCCGAACCTCTTGGTCGGATTCGATACATCCGACGACGCCGGCGTTTACCGCCTGGACGCCGAGCGCGCGCTCGTGGTCACGGCCGATTTCATCACCCCCGTGGTCGACGACGCCGAGACCTTCGGCCGCGTGGCCGCCGCCAACTCCTTGAGCGACGTCTACGCCATGGGCGGGGTGCCTTTGACGGCGCTCAACCTCACGGGCTACCCGCAAAAAGAAGTGCCGGCCGAGGTGCTCAGAGCGATCTTCGCCGGCGCGGCCGCCGTTTGCGCCGAGGCCGGCTGCGTGGTCGCCGGCGGGCACACCGTGCGCGACAGCGAGGTGAAGTTCGGCCTGGCGGTCACCGGCCTCGTGCATCCGGACCGGATCCTGCGCAACAGCACCGCCCGGCCCGGCGATCGGCTCGTTTTGACCAAGCCGCTGGGAACCGGCGCGCTGGTCGCCGCCGGCCGCGCCGGCAAGCTCGCCCCCGCCGAGTACGACGCCCTCGTCCGGTGCATGACGACATTGAACCGCTGGGGCACCCTGCTGCACGAACTGGGCGCCACTGCCTGCACCGATGTGACCGGGTTCGGCTTGACCGGCCACGGCCTAGAAATGGCGCGCGGCGCGGGCGCGCAGCTCGTGTTCGAGAGCGCCGCGCTGCCGCAACTGCCGCGAGCGGCCGCGCTCTGCGCCGCCGGGTTCACCTGCGGCGGCACCAAGGCGAACGCGTCGTTCACGGCCGCGCACCTGCAGATCGCCCCGCAGCTCGCTGACGGCATGGTCGGTCTGGTGCACGACCCGCAGACCAGCGGCGGGTTATTGATCGCCGTCCCGGCGGACCGCTGCGCCGAATTGTGCGCCGCGGTGCTCGCCGCCGGCGCGCTCTGCGCCGTCGTGGTCGGCGAGGTCCGCCCCCACCGCGCGGGCGACCCCTACCTCATCGTCGCCTGACCATGGGCACGGCGCGGGGACTCGCGATCGGCCCCACCTCAAGTTCTTGCCCCAGCGGACGATAACCTCGTAGCGGCATACCGCCGCGGTCCGCCTTGGAGGCCTCGATGTCCGCGACCGCCCGTCACCAGTCCCTGATGGACATCCACCCGCGCGAGTTGAAGCGGTTCGTCACCGATCTGCCGACCTTGCCCGTGGTTTTCCAGGAACTGTTCTCGCGCATGCAGGACCCCGACGCCAAGATCAGCGAACTGGCCGAAGTGATCGCGCGCGACCAGGCGCTGACCATCAAGATCCTCAAGCTGGTCAACAGCGCGTTCTACGGGCGCTCCGCCCAGATCAGCACGATCAGCCGCGCCGTGATCATCATGGGGTTTCAGGCCGTGCGGTCGGCGGCCCTGGCGGTTTCGGTCCTCGAGCGGTTCAAGGACCTCGAGACCGACGGCGCGTTCTCGCTGACCGAATTCTGGCGGCACAGCATCGGCGTGTCCTGCCTGGCGAAGCAGGCGGCCATCGTGTTGCACGTGAGCGTGCCCGAGGACGCCTTCGTCGCCGGCCTGCTGCACGATGTCGGCAAGCTGGTCATGTTGCAGCATTTCCCCGACGACGTGAACGACCTCACCCGCGCCGCCGCCGAGCAGCGCTTGACCTGGCGCGCCTGCGAGGAAATGCTCTTTCCCATCCAGCACGACACGATCGGCCGCGCGTTGTTCCGTGCCTGGGATTTCCCGGAGGCCGTCATCGAAGCCGTCGCCTGCCATCACACCCCGACGGCGTCCAGCCGATATGCCGAACTGACCGCGCTGGTGCATCTCGCCGACTTTTTCAGCTACCACATGGATTGCGGCTGCCCCGGCAGCGCGCCCGCGCGCACCCACTGCCAGGACGCGGCCCGTCTCGTCGCGCTCACGCCCGACAGCGCCAACGAGGTGCTGCAACGCGCGCGGGACGAGTTCGCGGAATCGCTCGAACTGTTGAAGCTGCTGGACTGACCCCGCGCCGAAGCGGCATACTCCGGAGTGGTCCATGGCGACCCGCCGGAAGGAGACCTTGCGCGTGCCTACCCGTCTGCTTGCGATCGGCGACATCCACCTCGGCCGCCAGAGCGGTCGCCTGCCCGACCAGCTGGAGCCGGACCGGTTCAGACCCGCGGCAGCGCTCGCACAAGCCGTCAAGGCCGCGATCCATCACCAGGTCGCCGCCGTGCTACTGGCCGGGGACCTCGTCGACAACACCCGCGACCAGTACCACGCCCTCGGCGTCTTGACCGCGGCGTTGAGTCCGTTGCGCGAGGCGGGCATCCGGGTGATCGCCGTGGCGGGCAACCACGACCACGCGGTCCTGCCCAGGCTGCATGCCGCCTTGCCGGAAGTGCTCGTGCTCGGCCGGGACGGCCGCTGGGAGACCGAGACCGTCGACGGCCCGGGCGGACCGGTCCGCGTGCTGGGCTGGTCGTTCCCGCAGGAATGGTTCCCGGGCAACCCCGCCGAGAGCCTGGCGCGTCTACCTGACGGTCCCCCGGTGATCGGACTGCTGCACGCCGACCTCGACGTCGCCGAGAGCCGCTACGCGCCGGTGCGCCGCCGCGACCTGCTCGCCGCCGGACCGTGTCGTTGGCTCCTGGGTCACGTCCACGCGCCCAGTCTGGACCCCGCCCGCGACGATCCCGGCTACCTGGGTTCGCTCGTGGGCCTCGATCCCAGCGAGACCGGCCCGCGCGGGGCCTGGCTCGTCGAGGTCGAAGGCCGGGACATTGCGCTGCGCTTCCTGCCGCTGGCGCCGTTGCGCTGGGACGTGCTCGACGTGCCCGTGGACGATCTCACGTCGCCGCAAGACGAACTGCCGGCGCTGCTCACGGGCGCGATAAGCGCATTCGCCGCGGCGCGCGCCGCCGAACTCGGCGACACGCAGGCGCTCGGGCTGCGCGTGCGGCTCGTGGGGCGCGCGGTCGATCAGCGCGGTCTCACGGCTGCCGTCGCCGATCTCGCCCGGCAGCCGCTGGTGTTGGAGATCAGGCGGGGCTTGACCGCGTTCATCGATCGCGTGGAGAACGACTGGCAACCCTCGTACGACCTCGCCGCCCTGGCCGAACAGGACGACCCGCCCGGCCTGCTAGCCCGCGACCTGCTGGCGCTGCGGGAGGGCCGCGGCGACGATCTCTTGCGCGAGGCGCAACCTGCATTGCGGCACGTCGACAGCCAACCCGCCTACCGGGCACTGGCCCAGGCGGCGGCCGCCGGCGATACCCTCGCCGATGACGTCCTTGGCGCCCAACTCCTACAGGCGGGCTACCGGCTCCTCGACGACTTGTTGCGCGCGCGGGAGGTCGCCGATGGAGCTGCGTGAACTGCGCCTGGAGCGTTTGCCCGGCCTACCGCAGCCGTTTTCGCTCACGGGCGCGTCCGGATTGAACCTGGTTCTGGGCCCCAACGGCTCGGGCAAGTCGTCGCTCACGCGCGCGGCGTTGGGCCTGCTGTGGCCCGACGACGGCGGCGACCGCCGTTGCGTCGGGATCTGGCTGGACGGCGCCGTGACCTGGCGGGCCGCGCAAACGGGGGTGCGGCAGGTCTTTTGGCAGCGCGACGGCCAGCCGCACCCACCGCCGGTGCTTCCGCCCGCCCACCAAGCCGCCTGTTTTCGGTTGGGTCTGCTCGACGTGCTCAAGCTCCAGGCGGATTCCGGCGACACCGGCCTGGCGCGCGCCGTCCGCAACCAGTTGGCCGGCGGCTACGACCTGCGCGCCTTGCTCGACGCCGCGCGACCCGCGTCGTTCCAGAAACTCGCCGGCCTGGTCAAGGCTGCAGAGTTCGCCGAAAACAAAGTGCGCGAGCTACAAGCCGAGCGGCGACAATTGCGGGACGACGAAACCCTCCTTGGCGACGTGCGCGCAGCGTTGCAGGCCGCCAAGGAGGCGGCGGAACGCGCCGAGGCGTTGCGCCTCGCCGGCGCCGTCCGCGCCGCCGACGCGGAGCACGCGGCCGCGGTCGTCAAACTCGCGGCGACCTACCCGCCGGCCATGGAGCGAGTGCAAGCCGACGACGGCGAGACGCTGAAGCGACTGCGCGAGCGGCAGCAAGACGAAGCGGAGGCGGCCCGCGAGGCGGCGAAGGCGATCGCCGCGGCGGAGCAGGACCTTGCCGCGGCGCGCCTGCTCGACGGCGGTCCGCCGCCGGCGGCGCTCGAAGCCGCGAAAGAGCGCCTGGCCGAGGCGCGGCAGATCGCGGGCCGGCGGGATGAAGCAACACTGGCCGCCGCTCGCGCCGCTGCGGCAGTCGACCAGACCCGCGATCAACTCGCCCCGTGGGGCGAGCCCGCCCCGGATCAAGCCGTCGATCGCGCGCGCTTGCGCTCGCAGGCCGGCGAGGTCAAGGCCTTGCTCCAAGCAGTCGCCGCCCACGACGCGCTCGACCGGCTGCTGAGCCTGGCGGCGCTCCAGATGAACGATGCACCGGCGGAATCGGCGCCGGCGCTGGCCGCCGCCCGCCGAGCCTTGTTGGACTGGCTCGCGGCCGCGGGCGAGCGGCGCTGGCCGTGGTTGCCGCTGGCGGCGGCCGCGGTCTTGCTGGTCCTGGGTCTTGGCCTGCAGCCGTGGTCCGGCGCGGCCCGATCCTGGGTCGGTTGGGCGGCGCTCGCGGCGGGTCTCGCGGCGGCCGCAGGCTGCTGCTGGCCGCGCCTGCGCCGCCCGCGTAGCCGGCGCGCCCGCGAGGCCTTTGCCGAAACCGGCGTCGCCGAACCGGCACCTTGGACCGACGCCGAGGTTCGCCGGCACCTGGCCCGACTCGGCGAGCAGGAAACAGCGGCCGCGTTCGCCGCGCTGCAGAAGCAACTGCGCGAAGACCTGGCCGCAACGCGCGACCGCGAGGCGCAAAAGGTCGCGGACGCCGATCCCACCGATCGTCTCGACGCGGTCGAATGGCTGCACCGCAACGCCGCTTACCACGAAGCGCTCAAGGCGCGAGATGAGGCAAACGCCGAATTCGTCCATCTGAGTCGCGAGATTGACACCCGCCTGGCCGTGGTTCGTCGGGCGTTGTCCGCCTGGCTCGCCGAACCAACGGACAGCATCGAGGCGTTCGAACGCGCCGTCGACGATCTGACGCACCGGCGCCACGATCACGCGCGGGCGCTCGACGCGCGCAACAACGCCGAGAGCCGCCGCGCCGAGGCCGAACGGCGCGCCGCGGCCGTCGCGCGCGATGTCGAAGGCCTCCTGGCGCGGCTCGGTCTCGCCGCCGTCACCGGCGGCGATATCGGCGGCGACATCGACGCCGATGACCGCGTGCGCGCGTACGCCGCGCTCCAGGCGCGGTATCAAGGCGACAAAGAGGCCGCCGGCCGGCTAGCGGCCGCGGCACAACTCGCCGGCGCGGCGCTCGACGGTTCGCCGCCCGACCGGCGCGATCTCGCCCGCCAAGCCCTGGACTGGCCCGCCGAAACGCTGGACGCCGAACGCCAGCGCGCCGAGCGCGAGGCCAAACGGCAGAGCGAACTGAACGATGAGATCGTCAGGATCGAGGAGCGCCTGGACCGGGCCGGCCGTGACGCGACGCTCGACCAGGCCGTCCTTGCGCGCGACCGCGCCCTCGACGCGCTCGCCGATGCCCGCGACGAGGACCGCGCCACGGTGTTGCGCCGCCTCCTCCTCGAGCGCGTGCAGTCGCAACATCGCCAGCGCAGCGAACCGCCGGTGCTGCAGCGCGCGAACGCGCTGTTCAAACGCTTCACGGACGGCCGCTACGAGCTGGACGTCGACGACCGCGACCAAGAGAGCTTCCGCGCCCGCGACACCACAACCGGCGAGGGCCTGGCGCTCTCGCAGCTCAGCGACGGTACCCGCGCGCAGCTCCTGCTCGCGGCGCGGCTCGGCTACGTCCAGGACGTCGAGCGCGGCGTCACGGTGCCCCTTTTCTTCGACGAATCGCTGACGGCGGCCGATCCCGCGCGTTTCGCCGCCGTGGGCAACGCCGTGCTAGATCAGATCGCGGCCGACGGCCGGCAGGTCTTCTACCTGACGTGCGATCCGGCGGACGTGGCCGCGTGGCAGCAACTTCTCGCCGGGCGCTCCCAGGCGCCGGCGCCGGTCATCGACCTGGCCGCGGTGCGAAATCTTGCCGCCGCGGCGCCGCTGGAGCGGTTGCGCGCAGTAGCGCCCCCGCCGGTGCCCGCGCCGGCGCCGGGTGAGGATCCGGCTGCCTACGCCATTCGCCTGGGCGACGTGCCGCCGCTCGATCCTTGCGCTCCGGCCGCCGCGGCGCATCTGTTCCATCTCTTGCGCGACGACCTACCGCTGCTGCAGCGGCTACTGGCGCATCGCGTCGTGCAGTTGGGGCAGGTCGACGCGCTGGTCGCGCCGTTGCAGGCAGACGGCTTGCTCGCGCCGGCGCAGCTCGACGACCTACGGGTCCGCGCGCGGGCCCTCTCCGTGTTCAGCGAGGCCTGGCGCATCGGGCGCGGCCGGCCGGTGCCACAGGGTGCGCTGACCAACGGGAGCGGCGTCAGCAGCACGAAACTGCCCGAGATCGAGGACTTGCTGGCCTCGCCGGCCGTTGCGGGCGACGCGGCCCGGCTCGTGGCCGCACTCGAGCGTCGCGAGGTGCCGCACCTCCGCCAGGACACGAAAGCCGAGATTGCCGACTGGCTGGTCAGCGAGGGCTATCTCGACCGGCGGCCGGTGCTCGCGGCGGACGCTGTCCGCGAGCGGGTGCTGCAGGCCGCCACTGCCGACCTCCGCGCCGGCCGGCTCACGATCGCCGCGCTGGACGCTTTGCTCGCCGCCTGGTGGCTGGCTGCGGGTGAGTAGCGAGCGGCGGCGGCAACCGGCGCTCACGATGCGTCTTCGTCGCCGACCAGCGACCGACCCCGCTCGAAATCGTACAGGGTCTGGCGTTTGAGGTCGGCGCCGGCGAGCTGAAACTGGATGAACGCGTCCAGGTAGGCCAGACGCGCGCTCGTCAATCGGTCGCGATCGAGGGCGAGTTCCTGGCTGGTGATGTCGCCGTTGTCGAACCGCTGGCGGCTGATCTCCAGGGAGCGCATGGCCACCTCGACGCTGCGCGCCAGCGCTTCGAGCCGCGCGCGCGACTCGGCGAGCGCGATCAGCGCCGCGTTGACCTGCATGATGATGACGCGTTGCTGCTGCTCGCCGTCGAGATCGCTGCGCGCGAGCGCGGCGCGGGCGGCGGCCACCTCGGCCTGGTTCACGCCGCTGTCCCAGAGCGGGACCGACAGCATGAACACGAAACCCTTGCTGCCCGGCCGGCGGCGGATGTCCTCCCAGCTCAGGTCCCACAATTCGCGCGGGTCGCGATAGTCGGTGCTCGTGCCGATGCCGGTCAGGTCGTAATACGCGCGCAGTTCCCCCTTGACGGCCGACCGCGCGTCGGTCTCGGCCACGGTGATCTCCGCGCGCCGCCGCCGCGTCTCCATGGCGCGGATCTCCGTGCGGTGGACGAGCGCGTGCCGGACGGCCAGCAACGGATCGACCTCGTAGAACGCCGGCTCGGTGTCGGCCGTCACCGAGACGACGGCGTCCATGGGCACGCCGACAACGTTCTTGAAGCGATCGGCGGCGCGGGCGCGGGCGCCGTCGGCCGCCAACAGGCCATTGCGGCTCTGGGCGAGATCGACCTCCATCTGCAGCGACTCGACCTCGGGGATCAAGCCCGCCTCGAACTTGCGCCGCGCGAGTTGGCTCGCCGCCTCCTGTTGCGCGACCTCCGCCTCGGCGATCTCTAGGCTGCGCTCGGCCCGCAGGAACGCGAAGAACTCGGCGGTCACGTTGTAGACCATGTCCAGTTGCGCCGCCGTATAGTTGCGCCGCGACTCGGCCAGATTCAAACGCGCCCGCTCGAGCGAGAGCTGCAGACTGTTGGGCACGAAGAGCGGTTGCGTCAGACTGACGCGATAGCGGTTGAACAGCGTGCGGCTGCGCCGCGTGTCCGTCGTGGTGTCGTCGAAGACCGAGTCGGTGCGGTGCGATACATCGCCGGACAGCAGGATCCGGCCGTCGGTCGGCAACGGTTGGACCAGCGACAGGCCGGCGCTCCACTCGCTGCTGCCGTACGTGGTGTACTGCGGCAGTTGGCCGGGGATATTGGCGCCCTGCACCGATTCGTTGAGGTTCGGCGCGTCGATGACCAGGGCAAGCTGGGTCTTGAAGCGGCCGCGCGCGGCAATGACGTCCTGTTCTGACTCGAGCAGCCGCAGGCGTTGGCTGCGCGCCTCGTGGCTCGACTCGAGCGCGAGGGCGATGGCCTGCTCGAGCGTGAGGATCTGCGCGGGGGCGGCCGCTGAGACCAGCAACGCGGACCAGAGGATCAGCAGGTTTCGCATCATTCGTACCTGAGGGAATCGATGGGGTTCATGCGCGCCGCGCGGCGCGCCGGGTAGTAGCCGAAGAGGATCCCCACGGCGGTCGAGACACCGAACGCCATCAGGACCGACCACGGCGCGATCGCCACGGGCCAACCGGCGTAACCGGCCACGGCCTCGGTCAAACCGAAGCCCAAGGCGATGCCCAGCACACCGCCCAGGAAGCTCACGCCGACAGCCTCGAGCAGGAACTGCAGCAAGATGTCGCGCTCGGTCGCGCCGATGGCGCGGCGAACGCCGATCTCGCGCGTGCGCTCCAGCACGCTGGCCAGCATGATGTTCATGATGCCGATGCCGCCCACCAGCAGCGAGATGCCCGCGATGGTGCCCATGACGACGTTGAAGATCCGCTGCGTCGCCTGCTGCTGGCGGATCAACTGCGCGGGCACGACGAGGCGGTGGTCGTCGACCCCGCGGTGCCGTCTCGTGATCAGGGCCGTCAAGACGCCGCCGACCTCGAACAGCCGCTCCGTGTCGGCCACCTGGACGACGAGACGGTGCAGCTCGCTCGCGTAAGGGTCGCGCGGCAGGCGCTGTAGGGCGCTGCTCACCGGGATATAGACGTCGCGGTCGGTGTCGCGCACATCCGCCAGGTCCTTTCCAGCGGCCGTCGCGGCGCCGGCCATCACGCCCACGACCGTGTACCAGTCGCGCCCCACCTTCACCCGCTCGCCGAGCGGATCGGCGAACAGGAACAGGTCGCGCGCCAGGCCCGACCCTAGCACGCACACGCGGTCCAACGAATCGACCTCGGTCCAGTCGAAGAAGCGGCCCCGGGAGAGCAGCGCGCGCATGGCTTCGGCGTAGTCGGGCGTCGTGCCGACGATCGACGCCCCGACGCGCCGGCGCCCGGCCTGCACGTCCAGGTCCGTGATCCGTAGCGGCACGACGCGCCGCACCAACGGCACGACCTCGCGCACCGCGGCCGCGTCGGCCAGAGTCAAGCCGCGGCTGAACGGCCGGCTCTCGGCGTCGTCCTCGGGCACCGGCGCCGGCTTGTCGATCACCAGGAGATTGTCGATCCCCAGCTGCGCGTATTGCGCGAGGACCTTGCGGCGCGCGCCTTCGCCGATCGAGAGCATCGAGATCACGGCGGCCACGCCGAAGACGATGCCGAGCGTGGTCAACAGCGTGCGCAAACGATGCGCCGCCAGCCCTCCCGCGCCGAGGCGCACCGATTCCGCCAGCGGCATGCTCAGGGCTGTTCCTCCTCGGTGTCGCTCTCCTGCGCGGCCGGCACCACGGCGAACGGTTGGTCCGGGTCGCGGAGCGAAACGACCTCGCCCGCGGCGAGGCCGTCTTCGATCACAACGTAGTTGTCGTTGCGCGGACCGAGCACCACCGGCCGCGGCCGCAGCTCGCCGTCGGCGACGAACACGACGCTCTGTCCGTCGCGCGCGAACACCGCCTCGAGCGGCGCGAACACCGCGTCGGCGATCCGCCCGGTCACGATGCGGCACTGCGCGGTCATGCCGGGCCGCAGGTCGCCGTCTTCGCCCTCGATCAGGACGTCGACGTCGAAGACCTTGACCTTCGCCTCGCCTTCGGCGCGGGCGAGCGTCGCCAGCCGGGTGACCCGGCCGCGGAACTCCTGGTCGGCGAGCGCGTCGACGGCGATGATCACGTCCTGGTCGATCGCGACCTGGCGCACGTCGATCTCGTTGACGCGGGTGCGCACCTGCATCGCCGACAGATCGGGCAGTTCTATGATGTCCATGCCCGGCCAGGCCTGGTCGCCGACCTTGACCTTGCCCTGCCGGTACGTCTTGTAGACCACCAGACCCGGCTCCGGCGCCGTGATCGTCATCGCCGCGAGCGCCTCCTCGGACTGTTCGACGAGCAGCTCGGCCCGGCGCACCTCGAACTCGGCTTTGTCCCGTTCGGCCTGGGCGATCACCCGCTGCGCCGCGAGGCGTTCGCGGGCGTCGCTCAGCGCCAGCTCGGCCTTCTTGAGTTCCAGCTCCTGTTCGCGCCGGCGCACCTCCGCCTCGAAGGTCATGGCCGCGGTGCGCAGTTGGGTCTGCTCGTAAGAATATTGCTGGTTCAAGACCGCGCTCTGCAGCTCCGCCAGGCGCTGCTCGCTCGTGGCGATCTGGCGCGCCAGCTCCGCCTGTGCGTTGAGCAGGGAGTTCTGGGCCTCTTCCATCTGCTTGCGGGCTTCGGTCATGTCGAGCTGGACGAGGAAATCCCCTTCCTTGACGATGTTGCCCTCGGGCGCCATGTCCACGATCTGCGCCGCGCTCCAGGACCGGCCGACCCGCTTGCGCGAGACGTTGCGGCTCCGGACAGCCTCCACCTGGCCCATTGTGGTGATGTCGATGATGAACTCGCCGCGCTGGACGACGGCCGTCAACACCGGCGGCACCGCGCTTCGCGAACCCCACAACGCCAGCGCAACGACCGCCGCTGTGGCGAGCGTCAGACCGATCAGCACGCGGATTCTGCGACGCGGTTTCATCGAGCCTCTTTCGCGATGCGCCCGGCCGCGCCGAGCGGCCGGACGCCTTCCGGCACGGCCGCCTGCGGCACGACCAGTTCGGTTCCCGCCGCGACGCCCGCGGCGACGGCCGCCGCCAGCGGCGTCAACGCCGCCAGGCGCACCGGTTGCGGCTGGGGCCAGTTCGCCCGCGGAAAGACCACGATCTGGTCGGCGAATTCGGCCAGGGCCGCGCGCGGGATGATCACCGTGTCGACCAGCCGGCCGACGGTCACCTCGACGACCGCGCTCATGCCGGGCCGCAGCCGCGGATCGTACTCCGCCAGCGGCGCTTGCGCGACGAATCCGCGCACGCTGCTGTTGCGTTCGGTCTCGACCGCCATCTCGGCGATCGCCGCGATCTCACCCGTAAAGACGCTTTCCGGATAAGCCTCCAGCTTGACCACCACCGGCTGGCCCACCGCGAACCTGTGGCGATCGACCTCGTGCACCATGAACTCGACCTGCATGGCCGAGAGATCCGGTATCGACGCGACCGGCTGCCAGGGATCGATCACGTCGCCGACCCGGGCTTTGATCATCCGGCCGTCGCGGTCCCGCCGCTCGTTGTAGACGACCATGCCGGCCAGCGGCGCGCGGATCGCCATGGCGGCGATGCGCTGACGAAGACCCCGCTCCTCGGACTGCGCGGCGGCGATCTCGAGATCGGTCTTCGCCAGCTCGAGGCTGTCCAGCACCGCCTGGGCCGCGAGCTGCGTGCGGGCTTCGGCCAGCGCGATCGTCGCGCGTTCAAGCGCAAGCTCGGCGTCCTGCCGGCGGCTCGGAGATTCGAAACGCAGCTTCTGTTGCTGGAGTTCCGCCTGCAACCGGCTCAACGTCGCCGTCTCGACGCGATTGGCTTGCGCCTGCCGTTGGGCGTGTTGGTTCGCGAGGACTCCCAGGCGCGCGGTCGCGAGCGTGCTTAGGCGGTCGGACAGCCCGACGAGACGGCGCTCGAGCGCGCTCGGGTCGAGCCAGATCACGGTGTCGCCCTGCGCGACCACGGTGCCTTCGGGGACCATGCGGACGATGATGAGGTCGCCTTCCCACTCCTGGGGCGGCCGCACGAGCTGCGAGCGCCGCGCCGCGATCTCGCCGCTCTCGACGGCCACCAGCGGCAGATCGCCGCGCACCGCCTGCACGACCTGCCCTTCGTCCCGCGCGGCGCAGCCGGCAAGGCACCATGGCGACAGCCAGAGCACGGCCGCCAGGCGGCGCAGGGCGAACGATCTCGGCACGCGGCATCTCCCCCGGGTTCAGGCTCGGCGATTCCGATGCCACCACAAGGTACGCCGATCGCCGGGGCGATTCAAGGCGCCGGGCCGCCGGGGGTGCCGCGTCGCGCGACCCGGAGCATTCGCGGCTGATCCGGGTCAGTTGTCCGCGATCGTGATCTCTCCCTCCACCATCGCCGCGCCGCCGATCATCGCCAGCAATTCCTCCGCCTTGGCGTTGGTCAGGCCCGACGGCGGCGTGCCGGCCTGAGCGTTGCCCACGATATAGAAGCTGCGGCAGACGTAACCGGTCGCGGGGTTCGGCTGCAGTCCCCACAACCCCTGCACGCTCTCCAGGCGGACGCAGTTCTGGATGCGCAGATGGCCCCAGGCGTGCACCAGATTGGACAGCGCGTCGACGTCGGTCAACGAGTGCAGCGTGTTGAGCCGCAAGTCGCCGCCGACATGCGTCAACGCTTCGAGACCCGTCAAGGTGGCAAGCTGCGGGCAGTACTCGATCTGCAGATTGGCGTGCACATGGGTCAGGAACTGCAGGGCGCTGATGTCGGCGAGTTGTCCGTTGTGGTTCAGGATAAGGCTGCTCCCGGTGATCTGCTGCAGGGGTCCCAAGCCGTCGAGGCTGGCGAGGTTGTTGTTGAACTGGACGGCCAGGAGTCCGCAGACGCCGATCTGTCCGAGTCCGGTGAGGTCCTCGAGTAATGGACAGCCTTCGATCTGCAGATAGGTGCCGACCGAGGTCAACAGGTCCAGGCCCCGCAGATCGACGAGCGCGTTGCAACTGCGGACGACGCAGCTCTCGCCGACCGTGCGCAGTCCCAGCCCGTCGAGCGTGGTCAGGCTGTGGCATTCGGCGATCTCGACGCTGCCGTCCACGTAGGCGATCCCGCCCAGTCCGTCCAAATTGGACAGCGACGAATTTTCCTTGATCGTGACCGCGCGCGCCGTGCCGGTCAACGACGCCAAGCCGTCGAGGTTGGTCAGCTGGTCGTTCAGCCAGAACTGCATGCCGCCGTGGAAGGCCAGGTTCTCGGGATTGAGCGCCGTGAGCGCGCTGAGCCCGGCGAGGTTTCGTAGAGCGTAATTGCGCTGCACGTCGAGGGCGCCGATCGCGCTGCAAAGCGGCAGCGAGAGCGTGCGCAGCGAGTCGCAGTTTTCGATCTGGAGCAAACTGCCGACCGAGCGCAACGCAGGCAGCGTCGCCGTGCGCAAGGTATGCGCGGCCTGAGCGGGGCCGAAGAGCCGCAGGCGGCCGCCGATGGTCTCGAGAGCAGGCACGACCAGCGGATCGGGCGCGTAGCTGGCGATCTCCAGGTTGCCGGTGATGCCAACGTAACCGGCGAAGGCCGCCAACGACGCCGCGTCGGTGATCGTGTAGTTGCCGTCGTAGATCGGTCCCGCGCTCGTAACCGTGCCGACCAGGCCGAAGCTGCCGAACGTAGCGATCGGCGCGGACACGGTGTTGCCGGCCGCATCGACCGAGCTGGCGCCGACTTCCTGCCAGGCGCCGCCGGCGACCCGGCACACGCGCAGCGAGGATTCGGCGACGTCGTCCGGCACCTCGGCGTCGTCATAGGCGAGCACGACGGTCACCGGCTGTAGAAACGAAAGGGTCTCGGGTTCGCAGGTGTAACACGTGCCGGGCACGCGACCCGGATCGCTCGGCACGCCGGCGGTCGCCGTCACTCTGACCGTGACCGTGCCCGCAAGCGCGTCGGCCGGCACCAGCAGCGTCACGTCGCCGCCAGCAAAAGCGAAGACGCCGCCGCCGGGACCGATCTCGGTGCCGGCGGAGCCGCCGCCCGGGCTGGCGGGATTGCTGTCGTCACCGCAGCCGGCAAACGTCAGAACAGCCGTCAGGCTCAGTGCCGAGATCGCGAACAGGTTGACCGACTGGGAACGATGCATCGCCTTCGCCTCCTCTGGTGCGGGCGGGTTGTCGAAACGGGTTGCCGGAACCCGCTCGTTACGCACCAAAGGATGCCGCGAGGGCGTTACGCCGGCGTTACGCCGCCAGCCCGACCGCCACCTCCACGGCCATCGCCAACAGCAGCATGCCAGCGACCAGCAGCCGGCTCGGCGCGGGCGCGGGCGCGGCGGCCGGCCTCTGTCCGCGGTACACCAGCGCCATCACGGCCAGCACCGCGGCGCCGCTCAGCAGCGCGTCGCGCAGCAGGAACCCGGCAGCCGTGTGCAGGCCGTCGCGCAGCATGCCGGCCGACCAGCCCCAGGCCAGCGCGAGCGAATACGCCAGGAAGACCAGGCGCCAACCGGCGCTGAAGGCCAGAACCCCCAGGACGGCAGCCCGCAGCGACGGCACCCGGCGCGGCAGCCCGAGCCGGCCCGCCACCGCGCCGAAGGCCAGGCCCTGCAGCAACATGGAAACGGCGGGATTGACGGTCGCCAATACTGTATGGGCGGGCAGGCAGAAGTCCACGAGCTTGATCGATGCCGCGGTGACGGCGGCGATCAGGACCGCGCGCGCGCCGCCGTCGCTGCGCAGCGCGCGGTCCAGGCAAAACACAGCAAACGGGATCATCACCACACCGGCCGTGCCCGGCACGCGCGGCAGGAAATGCACGAGCCAGCCGACCGTGGCCTCATAGAGACCCCAGATCGCGCCCCAGTAGAGGCCAATCGTCCATGCCGTCTGCGTCCGTGCTCGCGCGTCCATGCCCGCTCCTTCCAGCATCCGTCGATCCGGGCGCGATCCTACCACGATCATTGCACCAGCGTCATCGCCCGAGTTGCCGTGCGCTCCGGCGTGATGAGATTGTAGAAGTACACGCCGCTGGGCTGGCGCGACCCCACGCGATCGGTGCCGTCCCATGCGATGCGGTGCGACCCCGCCGCCAGGTCGGCGTTCACCAGCTCGCGCACCAGCCGTCCGGCCACGTCATGGATGCGCACATGCACATGCGCGTCGCGCGGCAGATCGAACGCAATGGTCGTCAGCGGGTTGAAGGGGTTCGGGTACGCCGGATGCGCCGCGAACTGCGTCGCCGGCGCGGGCGGCGGCGCGGCGGGATCGTCCTCGATCACGACGATCGGCTCCCCGAGCGTACCGTCGGCGTTGACGTTCTGCGCGTAGACGTCGGGGTTGCCGCTCCGCTCGTCCTTCCAGACGGCGACGGTGGTCACCGTGCTCGCTACCATCCGCAGCGATCCCTTGCTGCTCGGCGTCGAGGCCGCCTCGATGGTGCCGCCGGCCCAGACCAGACCGCCGGCATCGTCCAACCGGTACGCCAGCACCCGTTCGGAGCCGTATTGCCCGTTCGGCTGGTGCAGAACCGTGCCGATCGGCGCGCCGTCGAGCAGGGTCAGACGCGGCACGACCTCGAGGTCGGCGTCCTGCGGCAGCAAGACGCTGCCCGCCGGGCCCCACAGACGCTGGCCGGCGGCGTCGAAACGCTGCGCGGAAAGCCCGCGCTGGCTCTGCGCTTCGTTCATCGCGACGAACACCATGGTGATCTCGCCGGTCGCGGGGTTGTAGACCGCGCTGGGTTCGATCTGGCCCGTGGCGCCGCCCGCGTTGGCCGACGCACCGTTGTGGGGCAGCGATTCCTGGCCGGTCGCGGCCACCCGCTGCACGCGGCAGCCGAACGCCCAGCCCACCGTCACGTTCCAGCAGAACAGCACACCATCCTCGCCGTCGGCGGTCATCTGGAAGTAGTGGCCCATGGGCAGCGTGCTGTCGTCCATCACCATCAGGTACGACGGCCACACCGGCTGCCCCAGAGCATCGAAGCGCTGCGTCTTGATCTGCCGGTTGCCCATGAACGAGTAGACCGGCACGTAGCCCAGGATGACATCGCTGGGACCTGTCGGCACCAAGACGTTGCCCGCGGGCGAGGTGTCGCCGGGCTCGCTCACGATCACGCCACCGGCCGCCAGACGCAACATGCCGTCGGGCGCCAGACGCTGCATGCGGACCCCGGTCGGCGCGCCTTCCTGCATCCAGGCCACCACGACATCGCCATCGGCGGCGACCGCCGCGGCGGGCGGGCCCTTGAAGTCCGGACCGGTGCTCAGGCTGATGCCCTGGGGCCCCCACAGGAACTCCGCCGCGGGCGAGATCTTGTAGACCTGGATGTTCGAGTCGCCGTCGCGGATGTCGGCGAACGACACGATCGCGTTGCCGTCCTGGTCGGTCGTCAGGCTCCAGTCCATGACCCAGGAAGCCTGCGGCTGGTCGCTGACGATCAACCCGCCGGCGGGAAAGAGGGCCACGCCGTGCGGACTCAGCAGTTGCAGGGCGACGTCGTAGTTGCCGCTCGCGTTGTCGTACCAGCCGACATAGATAAAGCCGGCGTAGGCGCCTCCCGCCGACACGACAGCCACGTGCGGCACGGTCTGCTCGCCGGGGCCGCCGCCGACGATCAGGTTCACAGCCGGGTCACTGGACCACTGGGCCGTAGCGCCGCCGGCCAGCACGATGACCGCGGCGGCAACAAGGGAGACTGGACGAGTGATACGCATGACGGACTCCTTGTTGAATTGGGTCCGCGAAGGCGCGGCGGGCGCCGCGCGCGAGAACGCCGGCAATCATAGCAGATTCGACCGGCGGGGTGGGACGAAACTTGCGGAAGGAGGGCGAGCCGTCACAAGCAGCGGCGGCGCCAGGCGCCGCCGCCGCGAGTTATCGCCGATCCAGCAGGGGCTTATCGGGCCAGTTTCTTCGCGATCGCCGCCACGTGTTCGCCCTGGAACCTGGCGATTGCCAACTCGTTCTCGGACGGCTGCCGGCTGCCGTCCCCGTCGGCCAGGGTGCCTGCGCCGTAGGGGCTGCCGCCGGTGATCTCCTGCATGTTCAACAAGCCCTGGCACGAGTAGGGTACGCCGACGATGACCATGCCATGGTGCAGCAACGTGGTGTGGAACGAGGTGATCGTCGTTTCCTGTCCGCCGTGCTGCGTCGCCGTCGAGGTGAAGACGCTGCCGACTTTGCCGATCAGCGTGCCTTTGACCCAGTGTTTGCCGGTCTGATCCAGGAAGTTCCGCATCTGCGCGCACATGTTCCCGAACCGGGTCGGCGTGCCGAAGATGATCGCGTCATAGCTCGCCAACTCGTCCACCGTCGCGATCGGCGCCGGCTGGTCGAGCTTCGCCCCGGCTTTGCGGGCCACGTCTTCGGGCATGAGTTCGGGCACGCGCTTGACCACGACCTCGACGCCCTCGACGCGACCGACGCCCTCGGCCACCGCGTGCGCCATCGTCTCCACATGGCCATACATGCTGTAGTATAAAATGATAACTTTTGTCATCTTTTGCCTCCTGTTCCTTGGTGGCGTTACGGTTCCAATAAAGATAACTAAATTGGTGAACTTATCAACGGACCAGGCTCACGCGCTGGGTCACTGTCGATTCCCGGGCCCGCGACGAACGGCGCCTCAGCCCCCCGCCGGCCAGCGCAGGCAGAGGTAAACGCCGAAGCCGGCCAGCAGCAAGGCTCCCTCCCAGCGCTCGAGGCGCCGGCCCGTCGCCAAGAGCGGCAGCAACGCGGCAGCGAGGCCGATCATCACGGCGAGATCCAGAATCATGATCCCGGCGGCGCGCACCGGCCGCACAACCGCGGTCAGCCCGAGCACGCCGAGAATGTTGAAGATGTTCGAGCCGAGGATATTGCCCACAGCGATGTCGGCCTCGCGCCGGCGCGCGGCCACGACCGAGGTCGCCAGTTCGGGCAGGCTGGTGCCGGCCGCCACGATCGTCAGACCAAGCACCGCCTCGCTCACCCCCAGCGACCGCGCGATCGTCATGGCGCCGTCGACGAAGAACCGCGAGCCAATCACGAGCAGCCCCAGCGCGCCGGCGATCAATCCCAGGTCGACCGCCAAGCCGCGCGCGAGGACCGGACCCGCCGTACCGTCAAAGCCGACCTCTGAGTCCGCGGCTGCCTCGCGGCGCGCCAGCATGATCCCGCCCCACGTGTAGGCCGCCAGCAGGACGAGCAGCGCGATCCCGGCGAGCCGGGTCACGGCGCCGGACCACAGCAGGCCCGCCGCCAGCACCATGACCCCGAGCATGAGCGGCGCCTCGCGGCGGATCACCGCGCGCTGGATCTGCAGCGGCGCGAGAACGGCCGCCAGGCCCAGGATCACTGCGATGTTGAAGATGTTCGAGCCGACGACATTGCCGACGGCGAGGTCCCCGTACCCGCGGCAGGCGCTGCTGACGCTGACGATGAGTTCCGGCGCGCTCGTGCCGAACGCGACGACGGTCAACCCGATCACCAGTGGCGTCAAGCCCAGGCGGCGCGCCAACGCAGCCCCGCCCCGCACCAGCGCTTCGGCGCCGCCCGCGAGAAGGACGAGGCCAAGCGCGAGCAACGCAACGGCGAGCACCATGGCCGGCCCTCCTTGCGCGAACCAACCTCAGCCCAGACTCCGCACCGCCGACACTTTGAAATACAGCCACACGTCGCGGCCGGGGACTAGCCCCAGTTCGTCCACCGAACCGCGCGTGACCACCGCGGCGATCGGCGTGCCGGCGCAAGCGACCGTGACCAGGAACCCGTAGTCGAACGGGCGCATCGCCGTGATGGTGCCCTGGAAGCGATTGCGGGCCGATGTCACGGGCTCGGTCAATCCGATCAGCACATGGCCGGGCGGAATGGACAAAAACGATCCCGGCGCGAGCGGCGCCGGCGCCTGGATCGCGAGCCCGCCCACCCGGCACACCGCGCCATCACTGTGGTCGACCCGCAGCAGGTTCGCACCGCCGGCGAACTCGGCGACGAACGCGCAACGCGGCTGGTGCAAGACCTCATCGACCGGGCCGGCCTGCACTGCGACGCCCTGATCCATGACCGTCAGGGCGCCGGCCAGCGCCAGCGCATCCTGAATGTCGTGAGTGGCCACCAGGATGGTCACGCCCAGGTCGCGGTTGATCGCCGTGATGTGTTCGCGCAGGCGCTGGCGCAGCGCGGGATGGGTCGACGAGAGCGGTTCGTCGAGCAACAGGATTTCCGGCTGCACGGCGAGCGCGGCGGCCAGCGCGGTCCGCTTGCGCTCGCCGCCCGAGAGTTGGTCGTGGTTGCGGTGGGCGAGGTCTGCGAGCTGCAGGCGCGCGAGCGCGGCGTCGGTGCGCGCGGCCAGTTCGGCGCCGCGAACGCCACGCGCGCGCAGGCCCCAGGCCACGTTATGGCGCACGGTGCCGCGCAACAGCGCCGGCTCCTGGTGGACCATGGCGGTGCGGCGGCGCGCGCCCAGGCGCGCCCGCCCCTTCGCCGGCACCGGGCGGCCGTCGAAGCGGACCTCGCCCGCCGCCGGCCGCGCGAGCAATCCCGCCAGCCGCAGCGCTGTCGTCTTGCCGCAGCCGGTCGGCCCCATCACTGCGTGGACCTCGCCGCCGGCCACGCGCAGGTCCAGTCCGCGCAGGCTCTGGTTGTCGCCGTAGCGATGGTGTACGCCGGCCAGTTCAAGCTCCACGAGACAGCCTCCCGGCCGCGGTCGCCAGCACGGTGACCGCCAGCGCCACCACGAGCAGCATGATACCCAGCGCCACGGCTTCGGCGTTGTCGCCGCGCCCCACGCCGAGAGAGATCGCCGTGGTCAAGGTGCGCGTGTAGCCGCGGATGTTGCCGCCGACCATCATCGCCACCCCGACCTCGGACACCGCCCGCCCAAACGCCATCAACACCACGGTCGCCCAGGCATGCCGCGCCTGCAGGATCACCGCCAGGTCGGCCCGCAGGTGACTGGCGCCCAGGCCCAGCGCGGTGTCGCGCACGCCCGGCCCGACGCCTTGCAGGGTGGCGATCGACAAGCCCATGATCACCGGCGCAATCAGGAGCGCCTGGCCGATCACGATGGCCTCCGGCGTAAAGAGCAGGCCGAGCCCGCCCAGCGGTCCGCTGCGCGACAGCAGGAGATAAACCAGCAGACCGATGAGCACGGTGGGCAGACTGTACATGGTCTGCACGACGCCGATGAGCAGGTTCTTGCCCCAGAAACGCCGGAAGTGAACCGCCGCGGCGGCGGGCACGAACACGGCGCAGGACACGAGCGTCGCGCAAGCGGAGATCGCCAGCGTGCGCACCGTGATCTCGACGACCTCACGATCGAGGACGGCGATCCGGCGCAGGGCTTCGGCAAAGAGGTCGGCCATCGTTCAGTCGGATCCGCAACCGGCCGCGGCGCAGGGCGTGAACAACGGTTGGCCGTACTTCTCGCGGCCGAACTCGCCGATCAGTTCTTGCCCGCCGGCCGAACAGAGGAAAGCGGCCAGCCGGTCGGCGCCGGCAGAGTTGGCCGTTCGCGTACAGACGATCACCGCGTAGACGTTCCGCAACGCCTCGCCGCGGTCGACGATCGGCACGAGGTCGAGATCGTGGCGATAGGCCAGGAAGGTGCCGACGTCCGTCAACGTATAGGCGCCGAGTTGGGCCGCCATCGCCAGCGTGGGACCCATGCCCAGTCCGGCTTCGACGTACCAGCGTCCACTCGCGCGGACGGCGGCGGGGTCGAGCCCGGCGGCTCGCCAGAGGGCTTGCTCGCGGGTGTGCGTCCCGGAGTCGTCGCCGCGGGAAACGAATGGGAATCGCGCTGCCGCGTGCAGGGCCTGCAGCGCGGCTTCGGGCTCGAGACTCGCCAGGCGGGCCGGGTCGGCCGCGGGGCCGGCGATCAGGAAGTGGTTGTAAGCGAACGGAATGCGCTCGACGCCGTGCCCGGCGGCCACAAACGCGGCCTCCTGCGACCGACTGTGGGTCACCACGACATCGACATCGCCGTGCATCCCCCATTCCAGCGCGCGGCCGGTACCGGCGTAGATGATGTCGAGGGAAATCGCGGTCTCCGCCTCGAACACGGCTTCGAGCGCTTCCCAGAGACCGGTGTCGTAGAGGCTGGTGGTGGTGGCGACGCGCAGGCGCGGCGAGGTCGTTTGGGCGCGCGCGTCCGTGACCAGGGCTGGCGCCGCGACCAGGCAGAAAACGAGGAGCGCGAGCGTGGAACGAGCCGCCGAACGCGCCGAAAGACGCCGGACGGTGCCTGAGACTTGCATGATCGTCTCCTTTCCAGTTCCGGGAGGCCGCGGACTTTCGCCCGCAACCCTGACGCCCTGGCTCCATGGCGGTCCGCGGTAGGAGCTTCGGGTCGGAGAACGCGGTTGATGCAGTGACGTACGATAAAGCGGCACCACGTCCGCCAAGTCAAGATCCGCGCGGACCCGCGGCGACCGGCTGACAAGGAAGGTGACGAGTTTGCGGTAACGCGCTATCCTCGAGCCGCCGACGGCGCGCCGGCCGTCGCGTGAATCACCTGGCGAGAGCGAGGAGATCGTGCCGCACACGTACACGAAGATCGTGGCGACCATCGGGCCGGCGAGCCGCAACGAGGCGACCATCGACGCCTTGCTGGCCGCCGGCATGAACGTGGCGCGCCTGAACTGCGCGCATGCGGACCACGACACGCTCCGCCGCTCGATCGTCATGTTGCGCGCCGCCGCGGGTGCGCGGAATATGCCGCTGGCGATCCTCGCCGACCTCGGCGGGCCGAAGCTGCGCGTCGGCCGCATCGAGGGCGGCGCGGCCTTGCTCGTGGAAGGCAGCACGCTCGTCTTGACGACCGACGATGTCCTCGGCACGGATCAACGCGTGTCGGTCAACCATCCCGAGCTGCCCCGCGACGTCCGCGCCGGCGACGCCGTCTATCTCAACGACGGCCTGATCCGCCTGGTCGTCACCGCCGTGGAAACCACCGAGGTGATCACGCGCGTCGAGCTCGGCGGTTGGCTGAACGACCGAAAAGGGCTCAGCATACCTGATAGCGAGACGAGCCTGCCATCGCTCACGGACAAGGATTGGCAGGACGTCGACTTCCTGGCCGGTGCCGCCATCGACTACATCGGGCTCTCGTTCGTCCGCAGCGCGGAGGATATCGAGATCCTGCGCCGCGGCCTCGCCGACCGCGGGGCTTCCGTGGCGATCGTGGCCAAGATCGAGAAGGCCCAGGCCGTCGAGCGGTTGCCCGCGATCGTCGCCGCCGCCGACGCCGTGATGGTGGCGCGCGGTGATCTCGGCGTGGAGTGCCCGATCGAGGAAGTGCCGATCCTGCAGAAACGCATCATCCGCACCTGCCGCAACGCCGGGGTGCCGGTGATCACCGCCACCCAGATGCTCGAGTCGATGGTCCTGGCGCCGCGGCCGACCCGCGCCGAGGCCACCGACGTCGCCGCCGCGGTCATCGACGGCACCGACGCGGTGATGCTCTCGGCCGAGACCGCGACGGGGCAGCATCCCGTCGCCGCCGTCTCGGTCATGGCCAGGATCACCGCGCGCGCCGAGCGCCATGTGTTCGGCTGCGCGCCCTGCGACCCTGAGCTGGCCGTGCGGGAAAGGCTCGATCCGGCCGACGCCATCGCGCGCAGCGCCCGCCTGGCCGCCGACTCGGTTCAGGCCGCCGCCATCGTCTGCCTAACGCAGAGCGGCACCACGGCGCGCTACCTGGCGAAGTGGCGCCCGCGCCAGCCGATCCTGGCCGTGACGCCTCACCGCGAGACGAGGAATCGGCTGGCCCTCGTGTGGGGCGTCGAGGCAAGCCTCAGCGAGAAGTTCGCGGCCGATTTCGATCGTGCCTGCGCGCGGGTGGTGGCGCAGTTGCGAGCGGAGGGCAAGCTGGAAACCGGCAGCCGGATCTTGGCGACCGCGGGCCTGCCGTTCGCCGATCGCGTGGCCACCAACACGCTGCGCATCATGACCGTGTAGTCGGCCCCGCTCAATAGCCTAGCGACCGCAAGCGGCGCTTGGTCGCCTCGTCCAGCTTGCGCGGCCGGCCGCGGCTGTCTTCGCTCACGATCCGCGCGGGATCCCAGAGTTTCCACATGCCGTCGCGCAGTTTGGCGACGATCTGCGGCTGCGCGGCCGCCAGATCGTTCAGCTCGCGTGGATCGGCGGCGAGGTCGTACAACTCGTAACGCGCCGCATCGGGTTCGCGAAAGAAGAGAAGCTTCCAGTCGCCCTGCTGCCAGGACTTGCTGTAGCGGTCGTCGCTGCTGCCTTGCTCGGCCGCCAAAAGCGATCCGCCCGCTTCCTTCCCCGCCATCACCGGCAGCAGGTTGCGGCCATCCAGCGGCAGGTCGGTTTTCAGCCGGGCCCCCGCGAGCACGGTCGGCAGCAGGTCCAGCAAGGATACCGGTTCGTCGACGACGCGACCGGCGTGCAGGCTGCGCGGCAACTTGATGATCAGAGGCACGCGCAGCGTTTCCTCGTACGGTAACAGATGCGTGAACCAGATGTCGTGCTCGCCGAGATGCTCGCCGTGATCCGCCAGCACGACGATGAGCATGTCGTCGTACAGGTCGAGACGCTTCAGCCGCGCCAGCACCAGGCCGACATGCATGTCGACGTAACTCACGCCTGCCGCGTACTGTTGCATGGGATACGCCAGGTCGGTGACCCCAGCGAGGAAATCGTACATCTCGCCGTCGCGGTTCGGCGCGCGATTGGCCGGCGATTGCAGCATCGACAGCACGGGCTCGCCGTCGCGGTACGGGTCGCCCAGGTAATACATGCCGTCGAACGGCGCCGGCGGCGTGTACGGCGTATGCACGTCGAAGTAGTGCAGGAAGAGGAAGAACGGCCGCATGCGGTGCCAGTCGCAGAACGCGCGGGCCAACCAGGTCTGCGCCTCCGCGCGGCTCAGGTCTTCCGGCGGCAGCGGCCCTTGCCACCGCTGGAAACCCTGGTCCATGTTGCAGGCGTCGGTCAGCCAGTCGACCGCGGCGATCCCGCCGGTCTTGTATCCGGCGGCCAGGAAGTGCTCGGCCATCGTCGTATGCGAGCCGTCGAGCCATGTGCGGTCTCCGCCGACGGCCCCGTGCCGGTAGGGCAGTAACCCGGTGAAGATCGACGCGAACGAAGGCAGGGTCCACGGCGCCGCGGCCAGGGCGCGGGTGAACAGAACGCCGTCACGCGCCAATGCGTCCAGATGCGGCGTCTCGATCGAGTCGTTGCCCGCGATGCCGAGGCGGTCCGCTCGCATGGTGTCGATAGCGATCAAGAGGACCTGGGGTTTACGGTGCACTTCCGGTCCCGCGCGCTGGATTCGGCCGCAGCCGCCCAGACCCAGCGTTAAGCTCAGAACGATGCAGCACAGCAGGATGATTCGAGCGCGGCGAGCGCCGCGCAATCGCCGGCCATGAGACCGGCACGACCGCGGGGTTGCGACATTATGTAAGGGCAACGAAGCGCCTCCGAGCAATGCGGGGTTCCCTTAAAATGCAAAAACACAAACCTGTACGCAAGCTATTATGTAAAGTTTCAACCAGTACATTTAGTCAGATTCGCGCGGCGGGAAAGGCCCTTGCCACCGGGAAAACCGCCGGATGTTTGGAGCTGATTCGGGGTTGGTTCTGGCAGGAGGGTTCTGGCAAGACGGTCAGCGTACTCTGACCCGTTCTTTCATGAATGGTCCGGATTGACCATCGCCATCTGGTCCTGAAGCCGCTCCACCAGGATCTGGCGGGTCAGAGCACAAGCCTCGCTGATGCGCGCAGAGTGCAGGCTGTAAAAGACGTTGACGCCGTCCCGCCGCGAATTGACCACGCCCGACTGGCGTAGCACTGCCAAGTGCTGGCTGGTATTGGCTTTGGGGATTTCCAAGGATTCTGCCAGGGCGTTGACGGTGATTTCGCCGGCCGATTTGAGGATGTCGAGGATTTCCAACCGCTTGGGGTTGGAGAGTGTCTTGCAGAGTTCCGCCTGCATTTCGTATAGCTTGCGATCCACGGCCTTGTCCTTCCGTTTTCGGATCCCCGCGTGCTCGGCAGCAGGCGCAACCCGGGTGAGGCACCCTACCAGAACATGATATGTTGTGCCGTCGAGATTGTTGCTGGCCGGCGCAACCTGCTGTTACCGATGCGTTTGCGAGCTGAGTACCAACCTGCCCGCCAAGTTCGCTCCGGGTGCTGCGTTAGGCGCCGGCCAGCAACAATCTCGACGGCACAACCAACATGATAGGATAAAACTGCTTGATGTCAAATATTCAAAGTTAAGTAACTTCAAAACTATCAGCCAAACATATTCGTTGCGGTAACCCGGATTATTCATGAAGGCCCGACCGAGGATAGGCAGTCAGCTCCGCCGGCATCTTGAACACCATGTTCTCGATCACACCGTCGACCTGTCGAATCGGCCACCCTGCTGTTTCGAGCTTGCGGGCGATCGCCTGCACGAGGTCTTCCGGTGCCGAGGCGCCGGCCGTCAGCGCCAGGACGATATGAGCGGCCAGAGCGTCGGGGTCCACCTGTTGCGGCCCGTCCACGAGGATCGCCTCCGCGCCGTGGCGCCGGGCGACCTCGCACAGGCGAACGCTGTTGCTGCTGTTGGCCGAGCCCACCACCAACACCATGGTCGCTCCTTGCTCGACGAGGACCTTGACCGCCTGCTGGCGATTGGTCGTGGCGTAGCAGATGTCGTCTTTGCCGGGACGCACCAGGTTCGCGAACCGCTCCTGCAACGCCGCGATGATCGCCGCTGTCTCGTCGACGCTCAGCGTGGTCTGGGTGACATAGGCAATCTCGGCGTCGACAGGCAGCGGCAGAGCAGCCACGTCGGCAGCGGTCTCGACCAGGTGGACCAGGTCGGGAGCCTCGCCGGTCGTACCGGCAACCTCGTCGTGGCCGGCGTGCCCGATCAGCACGATCGGGCGCCTTTTCTCGGCGTGTCGCCGCACGCTGTTATGGACCCTGGTGACCAGCGGGCAGGTGGCGTCCACGGTCCGCAAGCCGCGCCGCTCCGCCTCGCGGCGCACGTGCGGCGAGACCCCGTGGGCGCTGAACACCACCAGCGCGCCGTCGGGAACCTCGTCCAACTCGTCCACGAACACCACCCCGCGCTGGCGGAACGACGCCACCACGGCTTGGTTATGTACGATCTCCTTGCGCACGTAGAGGGGGGTACCATGGGTCGCCAAGAGGTGCTCCACCACGCCCACGGCTCGTTCGACGCCGGCGCAGAAACCCCGCGGCCGCGCGATGAGAAGCTGTTTGTGTCGCTGGGCCTGCACGAACCAACCGCCTTCTGCCCGCATACCGTGATCGTGGCGCCGGGACTCCACCAAGAAAAGCAAGAAACGCCAGAACGACACCGTCGACAAGCCGCAGACTCCGGCCGCCGCCCCGGGGTCGGCCAAATTCGCCCTTGCGCCACTGAAATTATATATTATATTCTTTGCTATTAAACTTCGAAACTGCAGTATATCAGAAAGGAGCCTGCCATGACCGTCGACCGCTGGCTGCGAGCCATCGCCGGAGCCTTCATCACCCTCAGCGTGATCCTCGCCGTCACCGTGCATATCAACTGGCTGTACTTCACGGCCTTTGTGGGATTGAATCTGTTCCAGAGCGCGTTCACCCGCTGGTGTCCGATGATCACCATCTTGCGCAAGCTCGGCGTGCCGGAGCAGGCCGCCCCGAGCCACAGCCGCTGAGGAGGCATGTCATGCTGCGGTGCCTGATGATGTGCGCGCTCGCGTTCGCGGTCGCGGCCGAACGGCCGGCCGCGGCCAGCGCGAGCGAGGCGATCCGCCTCGGCGAGGTCCGGGGGGACACCCTGGTTGTCGCGCTGCCGCGCCTGATCGATGCCGCGCTCGAACGCAATGAAATGTTGCTGGCGAGCGGCGCCATGGTCGCCGCGGCGCAAGCCCGCGCGGCCGGCGCCTGGTCCGGCATGCTGCCGCGCGTCTCGCTCAGCGAATTTTTCCTGCGCTCGGACGACCCGCTCATGGCCTTCGGTTTCAAGCTGAACAACCGCGATGCGCAACCCGCCGATTTCGCGCCGAATGCGTTGAACGATCCCGGCGAAGCCAACAACTGGGTCACCCGGTTGCAGGTGATGCAGCCGATCTTCAACGGCGGCATGGCATGGTACGGCAAGGCGGCCGCGCGCGCCGCGGCCGCAGCCGCGCGCTTCGACCATGCCCGCGCGAGAGAGACGGTCGTGCTGCAGGCGGTGCAGATCTATGAGGGGTTGATCCTCGGCTTGTCGTACCAGGATGTGATGACGGCCGCCATCGCGAGCGCCGAGGCGCACGCGCGGCAGGCGCGGTCGCTCCTGGATGCCGAGATGGCCACCGAAGCCGATCTGCTGCAGGCCGAGGTCTTCCTCAGCAGCCTGCGCCAGCAGTTGATCAACGTGCAGAATCAGGTGGCGACAGCCGGCGAGATGATCCGGCTGCTGACGGCGATCGAGACGCCGCTGGTGCTGATCGCCGAGCGGCGGCCGGTTCTTCCGGCGCCCGCCACGGAAGCCGTGCGCGCCGCGGTCGCGCAACGCAGCGATCTGCAAGCCCGCCGTCTCGAGGCCGAAGCCGCCGCCAAGATGGTCGGCGTGGCCCGGGGCGCCATGCTGCCGCACGTGAATCTCAGCCTGGAGCGCAACTACTACAGCCAGGACTCCATCTTCGGCAACGACGCCACGAGTTGGAACCTCGGCGTCTACGCCACCTGGGACGTGTTCAAGGGCCTGGCCAACATCGCTGAGCTGCGGCAAGCCCGCGCCCAGCGCCGCGCCGCCGAGCACCGTTATCAGTTCGCAGAGCGGCAGGCCCGCCACGAAACGATCCAGGCCCGGCGCGACGTCGAAGCCGCCGGCGCCCGCATCGAAGTCGCCGAGTCGGCCGTCGGCGCCGCGCGCGCGTCGCTGCGCATCGTCACCAATCAATACCGCGAGGGACTCGCCAGCATGGTCGACCTCCTGGACGTCCAGGCCGCGGCCATCAAGAGCGAGGGCGACCTCGTGCAAGCCCGCCACGACTATCGCATCGCCCAGGCCCGGCTCGCTTACACCGCCGGCCGCGACGCGACCCAGGGAGGTATCCAGTGATGATCCGGAGGCTTGATCCCCAGCATCGCCGCGCCGGCGAGAACGGATCGGCGCGAACGCGCCGCCGACTCGCTGTGATCGCGGCGGCTGCCGCCCTGGCGGTTATCGCTCTTGCGCTCGGCGGCTGCGGCGGCGGCGACCAGCCCGCGAGCTACCAGCCCAAGGAGGTGCGGGCCGACCTGGTGGCCGCGCTGCGTACCAGCGTGCCTCGCATTGTGATGGCAACCGGCGAGTTGCGCGCCCAGAACACCGTCGAAGTCTCGACGCGGATGATGGGCCACGTACGCGAGGTCCTCGTGCGCGAGGGCATGCAGGTAGCGGCCGGCCAGTGCCTGGTGCGCATCGACGACAAAGACGTGCTCGCGCAACAGCGCCAGGCCGAGGCCGCCGTCGCCGAAGCGCGCGCCGTGCTCGACAACGCCGAAACCAACCTCGCCCGCTTCGAGCGGCTTTTCGCGGAGAACTCGGTCTCGCGCGCCCAGCTCGACGATGTGCGCACTGGGCGCGACCGCGCGCGCGCCGGCCTGCAGCGCGCCGAGGCCGCCCTGGCCGAGGTCGGCGTCCACTTGAGCTACCTGCGCGTCCAGGCGCCCGCCGCCGGCACGGTGATCCGGCGGCTCGTGGACCCCGGCGACATGGCCAGCCCCGGCATGCCGCTGGTGATCCTCGAACAGGGCAACGTCATGAAGGTGCGCGCCGGCCTCAGCGAGCGCGATGTCGACCTGGTGAACGTGGGCGCCGAGGTGCGGGTGAAGGTTACCTCGCTGGACCAGGCGGTCTACACGGTGCCGGTCGCGCGCATCATCCCCGCGGCGAATCCGCAGAGCCGCACGTTCGATCTCGAAGCGTACCTGCCCAACGACGATCGCCGCCTGCGCAGCGGCATGTTCGCCCGCGTCGAGGTTCCGATCGGCGCGCGCGACGCCATCCTGGTGCCGCGCGAAGCGCTGCATTTGCGCGGCCAGCTCACCGGCGTCTGGATCGTCGACGAGACCGAGACCGCGCACCTGCGCTGGATCCGCACCGGGCGCGAGGTCGGCGACGAGGTCGAAGTCGTGTCGGGCCTGCAGGGCGGCGAATCCCTCGTCCTGCGGTCCGATCTGCCCCTGGTCGAAGGCGACAAGGTGGTGAGGTGACATGATGGACCGCGACACGCTTGCCGTGCGGACGGATACCGACATGCCGCCGAATCCGGGCGCGATGACCCGGCTCGCGAATTTATTCATCAATTCGCGCCTGACCCCGCTGCTCGTGGCGGCAATGCTGCTGATCGGCCTCTTCGCGATCTCGCTCACGCCGCGGGAAGAAGAACCCCAGATCGTGGTGCCGATGATCGATGTGATGGTGATGCTGCCGGGCGCCACGCCGCTGCAGGTCGAGAACCTGGTAACCAAGCCGCTCGAGCAGAAGATCTGGGAAATCGAGGACGTCGAGTACGTCTACAGCTCCTCCTTCGACGGCTTCTCCCTGGTGACCGCGCGTTATTTGGTCGGCACCGATATGGACGGCGCGGTCACACGGCTCTGGAACAAGATCCTCGGCAACATGGATCTGGCGCCGCTGGGCATCTTGCAGCCGCTCATCAAGGTGCGGTCGATCGACGACGTGCCGGTCTTGACCCTGACCCTCTGGAGCGAGCACTACGACCTCTACGAGCTGCGACAGCTCGCCGGCGAGCTCCGGGGGGAGATTGCCGCCGTCGAGAACGTTTCGGTGGTGGACCTGCACGGCGGGCGCCGGCGGGCCGTCCGCGTGGAACCGGACCCGCAACGACTGGCCGCCCACAGCGTGACCATGCTGTCGGTGTTGCCGGCTCTGCAAATGCAGAACCAGAGCCTGCCCGCCGGCTCGCTCAGCATGGCGGGCCAGGAATTCTCGGTCGAAACGAGCGCCTTTCTGCGCGACGCCGACGACGTCGCCAATCTGGTGGTCGGCGTGTTCAACGGCCGGCCGGTGCGCCTCCAGGACGTGGCTGCTGTGACCGACGGCCCCGCCGAGATCGACAGCTACGCCTTCTTCGGCGTCGGCCCGCGCGCGGCGGACATCGGCCTGGACACGCAGCGCGTCCCGGTGGGCAGCGAGCAGCCGGCCGTGACCATCTCGGTCGCCAAGCGCAAGGGCAGCGACGCCACGCGCGTGACCGAGGCCGTGCGCGCCAAGGTTGAGCAGTTGCGCGGCCGCCTGATCCCCGCCGACGTCGAGGTGACCGTGACCCGCGACTACGGCGAGACCGCGAACGAGAAAGCCCGGAACCTGATCCAGAACCTCGGCCTGGCGATCTTGCTGGCCATGGCCGTGGTGTTCTTGGCCATGGGCTGGCGCGGGTCGTTGATCATCTTCGTGTCGATTCCGACCACGTTCGCCTTGACCCTGTTCTCCTACTACATGCTGGGCTACACGCTGAACCGCGTGACCCTGTTCGCGTTGATCCTGGTCAACGGTCTCGTCGTCGACGGCACGATCATCGTGGTCGAGAACATCCACCGGCATTTCCAGGAGCGCGGCCGCCGCAGCGTAAAGATCGCCCTGCGCGCGATCCAGGAAGTGGGCAATCCCACCATCCTGGCCACCTTGACGGTGATCGCGTCGCTCTTTCCCATGGCCTTCGTGAGCGGCCTGATGGGCCCCTACATGCGACCCATGCCGATCGGCGCCTCGCTCGCCATGCTGTTCTCGCTGCTGGTCGCCTTCGTCATCGCACCCTGGTTCGCCATGCGGGTGCTCAAGCCGCAGCACGGCGCCGGCGGCGACACCGCCGAAGCGACCGGCCGCCGGCTGCAGGACACGATGATCTTCAAGCTCTACGAGCGCACCATGCGCCCGCTGATCAGCCGGCCGGCCCGCGGCGTGCTGGCGTTGATCGCGGTCGCGGTGCTGACCGGTGCCAGCACGCTGCTCTTCTTCACCCGCATGGTCGAGGTGAAGATGCTGCCCTTCGACAACAAGAGCGAGTTCCAGGTCATCGTCGACATGCCGGAGGGCACGACCCTGGAGCAGACCACCAGCGTCGCGCGCGAGATCGGCACCTACCTGGCCACAGTGCCCGAGGTGACCGACTATCAGCTCTACGCCGGCCAGGCGGCGCCGGTCAACTTCAGCGGCCTCGTGCGCCACTACATGCTGCGGCGCGGACCCAACGTCGCCGATTTGCAGGTCAACCTGGTGGACAAGAGCAAGCGCCGGGACCAGAGCCACGCCATCGCCGTGCGCGTGCGCGAACCGATCGCCTCGATCGCCGCCCGCCACGGCGCCGCGGTCAAGGTGGTCGAGGTGCCGCCCGGACCGCCGGTGCTGGCCACGCTGGTCGCCGAGGTCTACGGCCCGGACTTCGCCGGCCGCCTCGAGGTGGCCCGGCAGATCAAAGAGATCTTCGACACCACGCCCGGCGTCGTCGACGTGGATTGGTTCGTCGAAGCGGACCAGACGCGCTATCGCTTCGTCGTGGACAAGGAGCGCGCGGCCGTGCGCGGCGTCAGTTCACAACAGGTGGCACAGACCTTGGCCGTAGCCCTGGCGGGCCTGGACGTGGGTCTGGTGCACGTCGACGACGCGGCCGAGCCGGTGCCGGTCAACGTGCGCCTGCCGCTGGTCGACCGCGGCAGCGCCGACGCCCTCGGCGAGCTGTTCGTGGGCAGCCGGGACGGCGGCCTCGTGCCGCTGGCGGACGTCGTGCGGATCGAAGAGACCGTCATCGACAAGAGCCGCCACCGGCGCAACCTGAAACCCCTGATCTACGTGACCGGCGACGTCGCCGGTCGGCTCGAGTCGCCCATCTACGCGATCCTGGACATGCGTCCGCGCATCGCCGCGATTCCGCTGCCCGACGGCGTTGAGATGTCGCAGCACTTCCGCGCGCAGCCGGAGTTGACCGAACGCTTCAGTCTGAAATGGGACGGTGAATGGCATATCACCTACGAAGTGTTCCGCGACCTCGGCGCCGCCTTCGCCGTGGTCATGGTGATCATCTACCTCTTGATCGTCGCCATGTTCCAGAGTTTCACGATCCCGCTCTTGATGATGATTCCGATTCCGTTGACCCTGATCGGTATTGTGCCCGGACACCTGATGTTCGGAGCGTTCTTCACGGCGACGAGCATGATCGGTTTGATCGCACTGGCCGGGATCATGGTGCGCAACAGCGTGCTCCTGATCGATTTCATCATCGCGCGGCAGAAACAGGGGCTGGCGCTGGACGACGCGGTCGTCGAGGCTGGCGCGGTGCGCTTTCTGCCGATCGTGCTGACGGCCGGCACCGTCGTCGCCGGCAGTTTCGTGATGGTCTTCGATCCGATCTTCCAGGGCATGGCGATCTCGCTGATGATGGGCGCCCTGCTCAGCACCGTGCTGACCATCGTGGTGATTCCGCTGGCGTACTACCTCTTCGCGCGCGGACGGGAGGACGAGAGGACCCGGGCGAGATAGTGATAATACGTGTTCGAATCTGAACCCCTTCGGGCACTTGGAGATGTAGGGTTTCGCCGGATCGGCGGACGGAGGTGGTCAACGTCGTTTTCTCCGCTTGCGAAAATTTACAGCGATCATTATCATATGGACCTGCACGGTGTGTCGGTTTCTCCCTCCAATCCCCCACCGGCATGCCGTCCCGGCCGGGACTTGCTCCCGGCCGGTCTTTTTTTTTACAGTAGGCAAACCTGATAACGGTCTCAATCCCCGTTGATCGCCGCCTCGAGGATCGCTTGCCGCTGCCGCTGCCAGCGCGGCTCCAACGGCGCGGCCGCCACGGCGCGTTTGATCCAGAGCATGGCCTCGGGATACGCGCGGCAGCGGCGCAGAACCTCCGCGAGGATGGCGAGAGCTTCGGGGTCCTCGCGGCCGGTCATCGCGACGGCTTGCCGCGCAGCGGCCTCCGCCTCGCTGAGATCGCTGCCGAGTTCGGCGGCGGCCCGCGCATATTCCATGAGCGCTTCCGCGCGCAGCGGCGGAATCGCCGCGGCGGCGCGCAGGGCGGCGAGGGCGGCAACCGCGTCGCCGTACTCACGACGGCAGGCAGCCAGCAACTGCCAGGTCACCCGCGGGTACGGGTGGTCCGGCCAGCGCGCCAAGAGATCCTCGAGCGTCGCGGCGGCGACGGCCGGCTCGCCTTGCCGGCGCCGGACGTCGGCCAGACCGCGCGCCGCAGCCGCCGCCAGGGTGTCGGGCAGTTGGGCCGACTCAGCCAAACCCGCGGCAAGCATGGCCGCGGCTTCGGACAGCTCCTGCCGCGCGTGGTGGCGTAGTCCAAGTTCCGCCAGCAGGGCCGGATCGTCCGGCGTCGCGAGCAGCCGCCGTTGCAGATCGTCGCGAGTGCCCTCACCGCGGCGAAAGCGCGCGAGGTCCCGCAGCAGCAAACGGCGGCTGCGATAGCCGCACACCCGCTCGATCTCGCCGCCGCCCGCCGCGAGCATCACGAACGACGGCACGGTCGCGATGCGGAAGCTGTCGGCCAGGGCGCGCCCCTGCGGCGAGTCGAGATCGAGGCGGACCAACTCGTAGTGCCGCAGTTCCGCCTGGCCGGCGGGGTCGTTGAACACCTCGCGCTCCAGCAGGCGGCAAGGGCCGCACCAATCGGCGGTGAAATAGAGCAACAGCGGCTGCTGCCCGTGGCGCGGCACCAGATGCTCCGGCTCGGGGTCGTCGCGCCAGGCAAGCGGGGGCACGGCCTCCGCGCGCGCTCCGACCGGGCCGCACGCCGGCAAGATCGCGACGACCGCGATCCAACCGAGCATCGCGGTGCAGGCCGCGCGATTGCTCATCGCCGCTCCGGCTCCGGCAGGCGCTGCACCAGGCCGGACAGCGCTTGCTCCAGCAAGTCGATCAAATCGGGCATCTGCAGAAACTCTCCCTGCCGCGGCAGGTAGCGGGGCGAATCGGCGGCGGCCAGGCGCTCCTGCAGATAGGCGCTCGGCTCGCGCTGCAGCCGATCTTGATAGCGGTATCGTTCGCGTTCGCGCGCCCGCGCTTCGCCCTGCCAGACCGAGCGGCCGCTGGCGAGATCGAAGATCTCCAGGGTGACCGTCACCGCGCGCTCGGTCGTGACGGACTGTGTCAGTGGCCTCGGATGCTCGGCGGTCGGACGGTTGGGGTCGAAACCGTCCTGGTCGAGAACCTGGGAACGGATGGCGTCGTCGGTCAAGCGCGCCAGCGCCAGGAAGCGGCAGCCGTGCAGCGGTTCGGCGAGCGGTAGCAGTTGATCGACGCGCAGGCGCCCCAGACGGCCGTACTCGGCCAGCAACACGGACAGGACATCATCGCCGAGTTTTTCGCCGACCGTGGGCGCCGGCCACGCGGCCAGATCCGGTCGGCCGGACAAGAACGCGCGGAACAGCGCCTCCGCCGCAGCGAACGCGTCGGCGGGCGCCAACTCGGCGCCGATCATCGGCGCGACGGTGACGCCGCCCAGGGCTACGATGTCAGCTGCGGCGAGCCGCCCCGCGAACTCGGGGTCGGTGTCGATCACCTTGACACGGGTAGAACACCCCGCCAGCAGCGCGAGCGATACCAGCAGGACCAGCCGAAGCCGCGGCCGGGCCGCGGTCGGCTCACCGGGATATTGCGTGCACATGGCCACCTCCGGTGTCGCGGCTATTCGTTGCTCGGCCCGATCGGCGGTTCGGCGCCCGGCCACACCTCGGCGCGGAATGCCGCCGCCATCGCCAAGAACAAGCGCCCCCACGTCTGGACCGACGCGGCCGCAGCGCCCGGCGCGAGCAGCAGATCACTGGCCAGGATCGGGGCGTCCTCGTGATCGAGGTAGGCGCGGCCGAAACGCCGCGTCGCATTCCAACGCGCGATCAGGCGCGGATCGCCGCGACCCAGGCTCGTGAACGGAAACACGGCCTGCAGGGTGGTTCCGTCGTCCTCGAGAAAGACCAGCACCTGCTCGCCGTCACCGCGCAGCACGACCGAGCCGGCATCCAACCGCACCGCGACCAGGTCGCCGGCGGACAGCAACAAGGCCACGGTCTCGGCGGTCACGGGCAGGTCGACGACGGCGGCATCTGCCGGGCGCGTTTCGCTCGCGGGCGCGGGCGCTGGCGCGGGCGCCGTTTGCGGGGCGCGGTCGCCGCGTGAACCGCCGCAGCCGCACGCTATGAGCATCCCGGCCAAGGCGAGCACAAGGGCGAGCGCACGGGCCAGCGCCGCGGAAGCGGGCAAACGTCTTTTCATCCGCCATACTCCAATTCGTAGTCCGCCATAGCGGCCCGCACCACCGCGAACGCTTCCTCACAGCCGTAGACGCCCAGCACCGTCAGCGCCGACGGCTGGCCGGGAATCAACTTGTAGGTGGCGAAGTAGTGGCGCAGGCGCTCGATCAGCGCCGCCGGCAGCTCGGCGATGTCC
>Ga0334885_1000831_pt1 | contig 46566 bp, 38 predicted proteins | sample GraSluR1_MG_8_FD_207233 | JGI IMG/M metagenome (GOLD analysis project Ga0334885, IMG submission 207233) | Sludge microbial communities from methane-producing bioreactor in Wageningen University, Netherlands - Granular Sludge_31_05-R1 | ecosystem: Engineered > Bioreactor > Anaerobic >...
CAAATTTTTTCTCTTTAATTTCCAGTATAAATCGGAATTAATGACTTTTCCTTAATTTTATACAAATAGTTATAAATCAACGGACTATCGTCCTAAAAAATTTTCAAGTGCGAAACTTCTGTAATTTGTATTTTAACTATTGTAAGTTAAATAAGTATTTACAAAGAAATTATTTTAGTGTATTATGTAAGTATAACAGTAATCAACTGGAGGTGGTAAAATGAAATTTGATGAAAATATTCCAATATATATACAGATAATGAACTATATAAAAGAGAGGATTATTACTGAAGAATTAAAAAAAGGTGAAAAACTTCCATCTGTTAGAGAGTTAGCTGAACAAATGAAAGTAAATCCTAATACAGTTCAAAGGGCTTATCAGGAGCTTGAAAGAGAAAATGTAGCACATAGTCAAAGAGGACTTGGAAGATATATTACAGAAGATGAGGAAAAAATAAAAATGCTAAAAAGTGAAATGGCTAGTGAATTTATAAATACTTTTATAAAGGGTATGTCAAAACTTGGCTATACTACTGAAGAAATAATTGATATTTTAAGTAAAAAATTAGAAGGGAAGTGCTAAGATGGAATCCATACTTAAGGCATCAAATCTTACAAAATCTTATTTTAGAAAAAAAGGTTTAAATAATTTGGATTTAGAAATACCACTGGGGAGGATAGTAGGACTTTTGGGTCCCAACGGTAGTGGAAAGACTACTTTTATAAAAATTGCAGCAGGAATTTTAAGACATACTTCCGGGGAAATAAAAATTGATGGTCAAGATTCAGGAGTATATACAAAATCAGTAGTTGCATATTTACCTGATGTTAATTTCCTATATAAGTGGATGAAAATTAAACATGCAGTAAAATTTTATAAAGATATGTTTAAGGACTTTGATGAAAATAAATGTAAAGAGCTTTTGGTATTCATGGACTTAGATGAAAATGATAAAGTAACTACACTATCTAAAGGGATGATGGAAAAATTAAATCTTTCTCTTACTCTTGCTAGAAAAGCAAAATTATATATTTTAGATGAGCCCTTAGGGGGGGTTGATCCTACGGCAAGGGAGAAGATACTTAATGCAATAATTGATAATTGCAGGGAAGATTCCTCTATGATTGTAACCACTCATTTGGTAAATGATATTGAAAGATTATTTGATGATGTTGCTTTCATTTCAGAAGGTAAAATTGTATTACAGGGGAACGCAGAAGAACTTAGAATTGAAAAGGGTAAATCTATAGATGAATTATACAGGGAGGTATTTAAATAATGTTAAAGCTTATAAAATATGAACTTATAGGAAAATATAAATCCTTTGGAATATTAATTTTACTTATAATACTTCTTAATCTAGGACTTATCAGCAGAATGAACCATTGGGAAACGGAACTTCTTGTAATGCTGTCAATTTTTATAGGAATGGCCATTGGAGTTACTTTGTTAGTATGGTGTATAAATTTATTTGCACAGGACTTATACGATGATAAAGGATATTTAACCTATACTTTACCTCAAAGGGGATATTCTATACTAGGCTCCAAACTTATAGTTTCTGCCATTTTTTATATTATAGCTATGTGTATAGCAGCAGCATTTTCTATATATTTTATGAACAATGTAAATGATTTTCAAATGTCATTGGATATGGCGGGAATTAAAATTAAGTGGTTAAATATTGCAATTTTATTTTTAACAAGCTTTGTTGGGGTATTAATGACAATTTATTTCTCTATATCTGTCACTAGACTTGCAATAGCTAAAAAGAGAATGGGAAAGTTTGCTGCATTTATAATTTTTGCTATAATAAATACAATAGAAGGACTTATAAGTTATAAAATTATAGATAAAGTATTTAATCATACATTCTATATAAAGATATTTGGCTTTTTACAGGGCACAAATACTATTAATAACAGTAATATGGATAGTGACCTTACTTCATTAATAGTAAATGGTATACCTCTTAATACAGCAAATGTTATATTTCAAGTTATTATATTTATAGTATTTTTTATATTAACTTCCTATATTATTGAGAAAAAAATAGATTTATAAATAAAATAATAAGAAGAGATGTTCCATAAAAAATAAATGTTAAATTTCAAAAACACTTCTATTATTTGTTAATATAATAATTATTAGTATAAGAATAAGTTAAAAGCTGTATCGCAATGTATGGAGACATTGTGACACAGCTTTTTTTATTTAGTTTTTTATCAGATTATTAGATTATGAAAATACTATTTAAATTTTATTTTTATTATCTCCAGCACCTCTTGTGGGCACAACAGAAATAATAAATCCTATAAGCACAGAAACTATCGCTGGAGCAATAATATTAATGTATGCTATATATCGGGTTCTATAGACAATTAGGGCAGTTATGCCAGTAATTAAAATTGAAGCTATAAATATATAGATAACAAACTTTGCAAAAGAACTCATAAATTTTTCATAAAATTTATGGCGAGTAGGTCCACTGATAATACTTCTAAATAAAAAATAAGATATAAGTATTAATACTAAATCCATGCCAGCTGAAATAATAAAATTCCTCATGTTAATCAACTCCTATCATAAAAATAGATTTATGTATTCTATTTCTATTATATTTTCCCAAATCTATAGGATTTTACACATGAAAATTAAAATTATAATTTTTTCACCTGACTAACTTGGCATAAGTCATGTATTTGCAGTTCTAAAATTCAGATGGGGTAAAAGAATCCCCACCTGAATTAAGAACTTGCTTCAATCGAGAAATTTATATTGAGACATAAACAAATCATAATACAATCCTTTAAGCTTCATTAGTTCTTTATGAGTTCCAGATTCAGCTACGTTGCCTCTATTTATAACCATTATTTTATCAGCATTTCTAATGGTAGAAAGTCTATGTGCTATAACAAAAGAAGTTCTGCCTGTAAGTAATTTTTGTATTCCATTTTGTACAAGCTTTTCTGTATGAGTATCTATGTTAGAGGTAGCTTCGTCAAGAATTAATATTCTAGGGTTTGCAAGCAGGGCTCTTGCAAAGGATATAAGTTGTCTTTGTCCAACTGAAAGTCTAGAACCCCTTTCATTTACTTCAGTATTATAACCATTTTCAAGATTGATAATAAAAGCATGAGCATTAGCTGATTTTGATGCTGCTATAACCTCTTCATCAGTAGCATCTAGTTTACCATATCTTATGTTTTCCATTATTGTAGAAGAAAATAAAAAAGTATCTTGAAGCATTATTCCCATTTGAGACCTCAGGGATTCTAAATTTACATATTTAATGTTTATGTTATCAATTAAAACGCTTCCCTTAGTTGGATCATAAAATCTACTTATAAGATTTACTATAGTAGTTTTCCCAGAACCGGTAGGACCAACTAAGGCCACTGTTTCACCTGGATATATTTTGAAGTTAAGTTTGTTTAAAATAGTAGCATCATTGTTGTAGGAGAAAGTTAAATCTTTGAATTCTACAGTTCCAGTTATCTTAGGCATAATGTCATTTTTTATAGTGGTTATATCAGGTTTAATATCAAGAATTTCAAATATTCTTTCACCAGCGGCAAAATTTGTGATAAGGGTATTATAGAAGTTACTTATATTTATAATTGGTCTCCAAAACATGCTTATATAAGCTATAAAGGCAACCATAGTTCCAATAGTTATTCTATTAGACTTTAAAAGTGAAATTCCATAGAAAAAAACTAATATAGTTCCTACACCGGAAGATAAAGTTACTATTGGCCAAAAGGAATCATTTAATCTAACTGCTTTTACAAAGGAATCCATCATATCTTTTGTAAGTACTAAAAAGCTCCTTGAAGTCTTTTCTTCTTCTGAAAAGCCTTGTATTATTTTTATACCAGAAAAATCTTCATGGGTATAGGCATTTAGATTTGATCTTTTTCTTCTGTAATTTTGCCATCTTTTTCTGGAGATTGTTTCTATGGAAAAAAGAGTTATTGATAAAAAGGGAATAACTATTATGGCCATTAAAGCTAATACAAAGTTCATATAAAACATTATGAAAGTTACACATATAAGGGTTAGTATTTCTGGTATAAAACTGGTTAAGCTAGTTGAAAACAATTCCTGAAGGGAATTTACATCACCAATTACTCTAGCCAAAATTTTTCCTACAGGTCTGTTATCGAAAAATGAAAAGGAAAGTTTTTGAATATGTTCATAAAGTTGCTGCCTTATTTTTAATAAAATTTTGTTTGTAACCTTAGAAAGCATTTGAATGCTTGTTTTTGAAGCTATCATAGATAAAAAGTTTAATATAAACATAGCGATAGCTAACAGTATAAGTCCCTGTAGATTTTTGGATGAAATATATTTATCAATAGCAATTTTCATTAAATAAGGATTTAACAGTCCGCATAGCATTACGTAAATTAAAAGTATAAGTATAAGAAATACTCTTAGTTTATAAGGCTTTAAGTAGCTAAATAATCTAATTAGCAAATCTTTGTTGGATATATTGTTTATATTTTCATCCTGTTTTATAGAATTTTTAGGCATTATATCACCTCATCTTCTTTTAGAGATTCAAATTGTTCTAAATAAATTTCATAATAATAGCCTTTTTTATTGATTAGTTCTTCATGAGTACCAATTTCAACTATTTCACCTTTATCTAGAAATATGATGATGTCTGCATTTTTTACTGCGGATATTCTATGGGCAATTATGAAAGTGGTTATTTTTTTATCTCTATTATAGAGATTTTTTAACAAATTATATTCTGTATCCATATCTAAAGCTGAGGTGGAATCATCTAGAATTAATATTTTTGAATTTTTAACAAGGGCTCTAGCTATGGAAAGTCTTTGTTTCTGGCCTCCGGAAAGACCTATTCCCCTTTCACCAATAATTGTATTAAAACCATCTTCAAGTTCATCTATAAAGTTTAAAGCACAGGAATCACTACAAGCTTTCTCAATTTCACCTTGAGATGCACTTACATTACTGAATTTTATATTATTTTCTATAGTATCAGAGAAGAGAAAAATATCCTGTGGAACTACAGCCATTTGACTTCTTAGAAAATCTAAATTTATGGATTTTACATTTACTCCATCTATGAGAACACTTCCAGAAGTAACATCATAGTATCTTCCTATTAAATTTATCAATGAGGATTTACCAGAACCGGTACTACCCATTATAGCTACAGTGCTTTTTGCGGGTATTTTTAAATTAATGTTTTTTAACACAGTCTCCTTGTTATATTTGAAGGTTACATTTTTGAATTCTATATTTCCAACAATTTCATTAAGCTGTATTGGATTTTTAGGACTTGTTATCTGTGAGGTTATTTTAAATATTCTATCTATTTTCTTTGCGGAAGCTGAACCTTGAGATACAACATTTGTAAAAGTTCCTATCATTCTTATAGGCCATATCAGCATCCAAATATAACTGTTAAAAGCCACTAAGGTACCTATACTCATGCTATCTTTTATAACTAATATACCACCAACGCATACAACTAGTAATGTAGATATATTTCCTAAGAAATCTTGAAGAGGATTATACTTGCCCCGTATGTAATTTAATCCTACATTTAGATTATAATTATTATTATTTAATTTCAAAAATTTTAATATTTCATATTTTTCTCTGGCAAAGGCCTTTATTAATCTTACTCCAGCAATATTTTCCTGAGCTGTAGTGTTTAGTATAGCTATTTCATCGCTTATTTTATCAAATTGAGAATCTGTCTCCTTTTTTAATTTAGTGGTTATATATATAAGTAAAGGCATGGTGGATAAACAGATAATGGCTAAAATCCAATTTAGCCTAAAGAGTATTATAGATGCAATAATAAAATATAAAATATTTTCTATTATTAAATTTATTCCAAAGCCTAAAGATTTCCATACATTTTCTACGTCTTCACCTATTCTTGACATAAGTTCACCGGTATTCATATTGTCAAAATAACTGAAAGAGAGACTTTGAATGTGGTCAAATAAATCTTTTTTTATGTCTGTAGTAACTTTAGTAGACATATAGTCAAAGCAATACTCTTTTATGTATCCAAGGACAGATCTAAGTAAAGATATAATACCAATATAGATCAGCAGTTTAGTTAAAATTTCATATTCTTTTAATATTACCACCTTATCTATTAATATTTGTACAAGATATGGATTTATCATATCTAAACCAATACCTATAAGCATTGCTATTGAAGGTATAAGTATGAGCAAATAATATTTAGGCAGATATTTCAGCACTCTTTTCAATTGATGGTCCTCCTTTTTTAATATAATTATTATTTTATAATGATAATTTAAAAGTAAGAAAAATAGACAGAGTCCTTTGTTTTAGATAAATTAGCCAGGAGCCTGTGGCCGTTATTTTTGTATAGACTTTTACAAAAATAAAAAAGTCCAGGATTTTCCACGGACTTTTAAGTAACTTTATAGAACAATTAATAGAAATAAAAAGTCATGGACGATAGATCCATGACTACAAAATCAAACTTTAAATTAATTAAAGAATTTTTCTAAGGCAGGACTATCTTCTAAATTTTTATAAGAATATACTGAGTTTCTAAATAAATTCTTAAATCTCATTTTTCCTACCTCCTCAATTAATATTATGACCTTATGATAAATTATCAAAATTTATTTGTCAATATAAATTTTAATTCTTAACATTAAACTGATATGAATCAGTTTAATGTTAATTTGAAATAATAAAATTTAATTTTTTAAGTACATTTCGCCAACTTCAAATACATTTCCCGCTCCTACAGTTAAAAGTAAATCCCCTGGCTTTAATGTTTTATTTAAAAAGCTTACTATTTCTTCAAAGCTATGGATATTCTCGCATTTTACATTGTTTTTTCTTATAGCATCACCTAGTTTATCAGAACTTACTACACCAGTGTCTTTCTCTCTTGCTGCATATATATCTGCTAGTACAAGTTCATCTGTATCTGAAAAGGCTTTGCTAAACTCGTCAAAAAGAGTTAAAGTTCTGGAGTAAGTATGCGGTTGGAATACGCAGAATACCCTCTTATGTGGATAATTCTTAGCGGCAGATAAAGTTGCCTTTATTTCTGTTGGATGATGAGCATAATCATCTATTACTGTAACACCATCCTTTTCTCCTTTATATTCAAACCTTCTATGGGTTCCACCAAAGCTTAAGAGCCCATCTGTTATAGAGTTGTTACTTATATTAAGAGTTAGAGCACAAGCTATTGAAGCTAATGCATTTAATACATTATGCTTACCAGGAACATTAAGTTGTACAGTAAATAGAGGACTATTGCATTTATAGACTTCAAAAGCTGCACATCCTTTTGGATCAAAGGATATATTTTTGGCAGTAATGTCACCTTTAGTTATACCAAAAGTGACAACATTACATAGTGCTTTCTGAGATATTTCAAAGGCCCTTGCATCATCTGCATTTGCAATAAGGTAACCATCCTTTGGAATAAGATCCACAAATTTTTTAAAAGTACTTTGAATTTCATTAATATCTTTATAGTAGTCTAAATGATCCGCATCTACATTTAGAATTATACCTATATAGGGGTAAAATTTTAGAAAAGAAGCTTTATATTCACAGGCTTCGGTAATAAAATATTCACTTTTACCAGTTCGAACGTTACCATTTATAATATCTAACTCACCACCTACAAGGATGGTTGGATCTAGATTTTCTTTTAATGTTATATGGGAAATCATAGATGTAGTTGTAGTTTTTCCATGAGTTCCAGAAATAGCCACATTATATTTATGACCTTTCATTATTAAGCCCAAAAATTCTGCTCTTGTAAATAATGGAATATTTAATGCTTTAGCCTGTGCCAGTTCAGGGTTTGTATCAGGAATAGCAGCAGTATATATTACTAAATCTACATTTTTTAGGTTGTCCTTATGGTGGCCTATATATATTTCTGCACCAAGTTGTGACAATTTTTTAGTGAGAGAAGATTCCTTCATATCAGAACCTGATACAGTATATCCCCTCTTAAGTAAAATTTGAGCAAGCCCACTCATACTTATACCACCTATACCAATAAAGTGAACTTTCTTATTTAAATCCGTATTTAAATTAAAATTCATGAAATCAACTCCTCATAAAAATAAATTAATATTATAAAAACTCTTAGATTCAAAGGAGTTTTTGCTCCAAATGAATTTTAAAAGTAGTTGTTATAAAAAAAATCTCCTTCTTAATTATATACAAATATAAAAAAAAGCAATACATAAAATAATTAATAACCCTTAAACCTAATAATATTTCTATTGATTAAGCCTATAATATAGCATAAAATATGAATAATAAGAAAATTATTTTATAAATAATTCGTAATTTTAATGTGAACAGGTGATAGAATGGAAAAGTTCAGTAGAAATCAAAGGATAGCAGCTATAACTAAAATATTAGTTGAAAATCCTAATAAAGTCATCAATTTAAATAGTTTTACAGAAATTTTTAATGCAGCAAAATCAACAATAAGTGAAGATATAGTTATTATAAGAGATATACTAAGTAAACTTAAGGTTGGTAATATTGAGACAATTTCAGGTGCTTCTGGAGGAATTAAATACGCCTGTAACATTTCCGAAATAGAAAAAGAAAAGTTTATAAGAGAATTGTGTTTTATTTTGAAAGAAAAGGATAGAATAATACCAGGGAACTTTATATATATGACTGATATAATGTATAATCCAGAAATGGTACATAAGGCTGCAGTTATTTTGGCATCAAGTTTTAATAAATTATCAGCAGATTGCGTGGTTACAGTAGAAACTAAGGGAATACCACTTGCCTATGAAGTTGCTAAAATGCTGGGAGTAAAACTTGTTATAGTTAGAAGAGATACCAGAGTTACCGAAGGACCTACTGTAAGTATAAATTATTTAAGTGGATCCAGTAAGAGAATTCAAAGTATGTCTTTATCAAAGAGATCTATAAAAAGAGGAAGTAAGTGTATCTTTATTGATGATTTTATGAAGGCCGGTGGAACTGCACTGGGAATTATTGATCTATTAAAAGAATTTGACAGTAAAGTTTTGGGAATAGGTGTATTAGTTGATAGTGCAGAAAATAAAAGAAAACTTGTAGATAATTATATATCAATTTTAAAATTTAAGGGTATTTCTGAGGATGGATCTGCAATTTTAATTCCATGGTAAAATATACAACTATAAAATTTTTATAAAAATTATAAATTTTTTGAAAAATAAGAAGGAAAAATATAAAATATAGAGAATATTAAATGTATAAAGCATCTTGGAGGTGGAGTTGAATAATGCAGATTACAGATGTAAGGATTAGAAAAATAACTACAGAAGGAAAAATGAAAGCCATAGTTTCAGTTACATTCGATAATGAATTTGTAGTTCATGATATAAAGGTTATCGAAGGTCAAAATGGTCTTTTTATTGCTATGCCTAGTAGAAAGACTCCAGATGGAGAATTCAAGGATATAGCACATCCTATAAACACTACAACAAGGGAAAAGATACAGACTGCAATTTTAGATGAATACGAAAAAGTGAAAAATGAAGAAGAAACAAAACCAGAAAGTGAAGAGTAAAATAAAAAGGAGGAATACTCCTTTTTATTTTATATAAAATTATTATGTGAAAATTTTTTTGAAATACGTGATTAATTTTTTGTTTTAATATTTTACACTTGTTATTGAGAATTTTTAAAAAATAGTCTATTATCTTGAAATTAATTTAATAATAAAATATAATTATAAAGGTTAATTATCGTAATATGTACAAGAAGAGGTGTAAGCATGAATAAGTGCGTTTTAATTTTGGCTGGTGGCAAAGGTAAAAGGATGAAGTCAGATTTACCTAAGGTACTGCACAAAGTTTGTGGTAAGGAAATGATAAATCATGTAATTGATGTAATGAGAAAGGCTGACTTTCGAGATGTTAATGTCATAATAGGTAAGGGAGCTGATCAGGTAAAGGCTGCTACAAAGGATAGAAATATAACCTATTCTTTTCAAGGAGAACAATTAGGCACAGGACATGCAGTTATGTGTGCTAAGGATTTCTTAAAAGATAAGGATGGGATAGTAGCAATCTTTGCTGGAGATGCTCCTTTAATATCAGATGAAACTGTTAAAAAGTTCATTAAATTCCATGAACAAGGTAAATATAAGGCTACTTTGCTTACTTCAATATTAGAACACCCTGATGGATATGGAAGGATTATAAGAAATTCCGAAGATTGTGTAGAAAAAATAGTTGAACATAAAGATTGTAGTTCTGAAGAGCTTACAATCAAGGAAGTAAATGCAGCTATGTATTGTTTTGATATAAAAACTCTTTTAAGGGGACTAGATAAAATTAAAAATGATAATGCTCAAAAGGAGTATTATTTAACTGATATGATTGAAATAATTAGAGCATCTGGAGAAAAAGTTGGTGCTATACCTATTAATTTTGAAGAAACTTTAGGAGTTAATTCAAGGGTTCAATTGTCAGAAGTCGAAAGTATAATGAGAAAAAGGATCAATAATAGACATATGGAAAATGGAGTTACAATTATTGATCCAAATTGTACATATATAGGTGAAGATGTACAAATAGAAAGAGATACAATAATATATCCAGGAAATGTAATCGAAGGACTTTCTGTTATAAAGAAAGGTTGTATTCTCTATCCTAATTCTAGAATTGTAGATAGTATTATTGATGATAATGTAATTATCCAAAGTTCTGTAATTTTAGAGAGTAAAATAGGGAAAAATACCACAGTAGGACCTTTTGCATATATAAGACCAGAAAGTAATATTGGTACTGAAGTTAGAATTGGAGATTTTGTTGAAATCAAGAAATCTAAAATAGGTGATCATACTAAGGTGTCACATTTAACATATATAGGAGATGCAGAAGTTGGATCTGATTGTAATTTTGGTTGTGGAACAGTAGTGGTAAACTATGATGGTAAAGAAAAACACAAAACTATAATTGGCAATAATTCATTTATAGGCTGTAATACTAATTTGGTATCACCAGTAGAAGTGGAAGACAATACATATATTGCAGCAGGATCAACTATAACTGAAAAGGTTCCAGAGGGATCTCTGGCCATAGCTAGAGCAAAACAGGTTAATAAGAAAGATTGGGTATCAAAAAAGAATTTAAAGAAATAAACTTTAGGAGGATTATTTTATTATGATAGCTCATGGGAAAAATATAAAAATATTTACAGGCAATTCAAATCCTGATTTGGCAAAGAGCATTGCAGATATACTAGGTGTCAAAGTAGGAGATTCTAAGGTAAGTAAATTTAGCAATGGAGAAACCTATGTTGATATTAATGAAACTGTGAGAGGCGCAGATGTATTTATAGTGCAAACTCTTTGCGAACCTGTTAATGATAGTCTTATGGAACTTTTAATTATGCTTGATGCTCTTAAAAGAGCATCGGCTGGAAGAATAACTGCAGTTATACCTCATTATGCTTATGCAAGGCAAGATAGAAAAGCAAAGGCAAGACAACCTATAACGGCAAAGCTTGTTGCTGATTTAATTCATACGGCAGGAGCCGACAGGGTTCTTACAATGGACCTTCATGCAGCACAGATTCAAGGTTTTTTTGATATCCCAGTTGATCATTTAGAAGGAGCCCCAATACTTGCTAAATATTTTAATGAAATGAACTTTAACAAGGAAGAACTTATAGCGGTTTCACCTGATATAGGTGGGGTTAAAAGAACTAGAAAATTTGCTGAAAGACTTGAAACGCCAATAGCTATAGTAGATAAAAGAAGACCAAAACCAAATGTATCTGAAGTAATGAGTGTCATTGGTAATATAGAAGGCAAAAAAGTAATACTAGTAGATGATATGATAGATACCGCAGGCTCCATTACAAATGCTGCAGATGCACTTATGAATTTAGGTGCAAAAGAAGTATATGCTTGCTGTACTCATGGAGTATTATCAGGGCCCGCTATGGAAAGAATTGAAAAATCAACATTAAAAGAGGTTGTTATATTAGATACTATACCTGTTAATGAAGAAAATTGCAGTAGTAAAATAAAGGTTTTGTCCGTAGCAAATATTTTTGCAGAAGCTATAAGAAGAATATATGAAGATGTTTCTGTAAGTAAAATATTTGATGAATCTATAGACAAGAAGTAATATTTATATAAAAATTCATTAACATCGCAATTCAATTTTAGTTTTGCGATGTTTTACTATATTGTAAATTATAATTAATAATTTGTAACATTAATGATGAAATAAAAAAAGTATGATAAATTATAATTACTATGGTAATAGTAAGACCTATAGGAGGTATAGGAATGGAAGGAACATTAGGAACAATTCTAATTATTGATGATGATGAAAATATAGCAGATATAATAAAAATATATCTAGAAAGTTCAGGATATAATACAAGGCTTTGCTATGATGGTAAAGAAGCAATGAATACTTTTATTGAATGTAAACCAGATCTAGTTCTCTTAGATGTGATGCTTCCACATGTGGATGGTATAGATGTATTAAAGAGCATAAGAAAAGAATATGAAACTCCTGTAATTATGCTCACTGCGAAGGGAGAAACTTTTGATAAAGTATTGGCACTAGAACTTGGAGCAGATGATTATATTGTTAAACCTTTTGAGGCAAAAGAGCTTATAGCAAGAGTTAAAGCTGTATTAAGAAGATACAATACAGATAATAGAGGTAAGGAAAAATTAAATTTTGATGGATTGCTAATTGATATAAATTCTTATGCTGTTGTGTATAATGGTGAAGAAATAAAGATGCCTCCAAAGGAATTTGAATTATTGTACTATCTTGCAAACAATAGAAATAGAGTATTTACAAGGGAACAACTTTTGTGTGAAGTATGGGGATATGATTATCCAGGAGATTCTAGAACTGTAGATGTACATGTTAAAAGGTTGAGAGAAAAACTTCAAGGTGGGGCAAATTGGCAAATTCAGACTGTATGGGGTGTTGGATATAAATTTGAGGTGAAGTAGTTTATGAAAAAAGGACTATTTTCTCAGATGATAGCAACTTATACAATTATCATAGCTGTAAGTTTTATTATTGTTTCAGGACTTTTATCCGTTTGGTTTGAATCCTATTATTTTCAGCAAAGAGAAGATGAGCTCCATAGAGGTGCCACACTTATAAAGCCCGTAGCAGTAAATTATATGCAAGGCGGAATGTCCTATGATTTTTTAAATGATACATTAGAGCATTTTGAACATTATTTTAATTCTAATATACTTTTAGTAAATAAATATGGATATGTATACGCAGTATCTGATATGAAAAGTAGTAGTAAGTTATTAGATAAGCAAATTTTAAATGAAGATATTGATAAGCTAAGAAAGGGAAATATTATTGTAAGAAAAGATGTTTATGGAGGTAACTTTAATCTTCCTGTTCACACATATATTGTTCCAATTTCAGATAATAGTAATGGATTTGAAGGGGCTATAATGATGAACACATCTTTATCTGAAATAAAAAAGCCTCTTATAAAAGTATATTATATAATATGGGCTTTGGCTATATTTGCCATAATTATAGCTTGCATTGTAATATATCATTTATCACAAAAGATCATAGTAAATCCTCTTGGCAAAATAAATTATGCAGCTAGGAAGATAGCCAATGGAGATATAGAAAAAAGGGTAGAAATTAAATCTGAAGATGAAATTGGAGAACTTGCCAATTCTTTTAATTATATGGCAGATTCCATAGCTAAGGTTGAAAAAAATAGGAGAGAGTTTATTTCCAATGTATCCCATGAAATAAGATCTCCAATAACTTCAATAAAAGGATTTATCGGAGGAATTTTAGATGGAGTTATACCTAAAGAAAAGGAAAGATATTATCTATCCTTAGCTTATGATGAGACACAGAGACTTACGAGACTAGTGAATGATTTGCTAGATTTATCCGCTATAGAATCTGGTCAATTGACTTTAAATATAACTAAGATTAATATTAATGAGATAATAAGACGCACTGTTATAAAATTTGAACCTAAAATAAATGAAAAAAAGTTGATAGTTGATGTGTGTTTTAATGAAGATGAATTATATGCTATGGGAGATATGGATAGAATAATGCAAGTGGTAACAAATTTAATTGATAATGCTATCAAGTATGTGATTGAAGAAGGTAAAATTAGCATTGAAACAAAGATAAAAGGAGATAAGATTTTTGTTTCAATCTATAATGAAAGTAAGCCTTTATCAGAAGATGCTTTGAAGCATATTTGGGATAGGTTTTATAAAAAAGACAAATCTAGAACTTCAAAGGTTAGTACAGGTCTTGGTCTTCCTATAGTTCAAAGCATACTTACGGAGCATGGAGAAGATATATGGGTAAAAAATGTGAAGGATACAGGAGTTGAATTTACATTTACATTAACAAAGGCAACTAATTAGTTTAATTTATATAATAGGAGGTGTTACTTTGAAAGATGATAATAGGATTATTAAAGAAGTGGAATGGCACCAAATAAATACAAAAGAAGAAGAGGATTTGAGAGGGAAAATAAAATTTAGAAAAAAAAATCGTAGATATATCTTTATAAAAATTTGCAAGGGAATGATTTTTGTTTTAATTGCTGCTTTTTCAGGAGGAATAACTGGCGGTTACATTGCAAGTAAGATATACAGCAATGAGATGAACACTAATAATTCGTCTTCTTTTCAAAGTGACAATACTTCTAAAAATACTAATAATAGTATAAATCCTATTACTAAAGTAGCTGGAGCAGTAAGTCAGTGCGTAGTAGGTATAAATAATAGTAATGATAGTATTTTAGGGGATGAAAGTAGTAGCTATAGTGGATCAGGAATAATTTTTAAATCTGATGGATATATCGTGACAAATTATCACGTTATTAAAGATACAAGTAGACATTTGGTAAAATTGTCTAATGGTAAAGATTCTAAGCCCCTGAATGCCAGTGTAGTAGGATACGATGCTATGTCTGATTTGGCCGTTCTTAAGGTGGATTCTGCCAATTTGCCAGCAGCAGTTTTTGGAGATTCTTCTAAAGTGCAGGTAGGAGATACTGCTATTGCTATAGGAAATCCTTTAGGAGAGGAATTCTCAGGTTCTGTTACAGCTGGAATCATAAGTGCTATAAACAGAAAAATAAGAATACAGGATCCTTCTACAGGAATAACTACAACTTATAATGTTTTCCAGACGGATGCAGCTATAAATCCAGGGAATAGTGGAGGAGCACTATGTAATGAAAGTGGAGAAGTTATAGGTATAAACAGCTTAAAAATAGGAGCCAATGAAAATGTAGAAGGTATGGGATTTGCTATATCTATAAATGAGGCAAAGAAAATAATAAACTCTATTATGAAAAATGGTAGAGTTATAAGACCTTATTTAGGTATTCAACTTGAAAATTATATATCTGAAGATAAAAAGATAAAAGGTGTTTTAATAAAACAAGTTAAAGATAATACTGGAGCAGCAAGAGCTGGGATAAAGGTAGATGATATAATGGTGGAATTTGACAGTGTAAAGCTAGAATCCAAAAGTGAACTTCAGGATATAATGGATAGACATAAAGTTGGAGATATAATACCTTGTAAAGTGATTAGAAATGGTAAAACTGTAAAATTTAGCGTTAAATTATCGGAAAGACCACCTTCCGATAGCTGATGGATATAAATATTTAGCAGTAATATAGTTACTGCTGATTTTTATTTGAGCGAATATTTAGTATAATGTATTTAGGAATTTATAAATAATATTTTTGCAGCCATATATTTTATAAATTAAAAAAGGAGTGGCATAAGGGGTGTATTTAATAGTAGGCTTAGGTAATCCTGGTAAGGAATATGAGAATACTCGCCATAATGTAGGATTTGATGTTTTGGATTTACTTTGTGACAAGTATAATATTGATATGAGAAGGATAAAATTTAAAGGAATGTATGGAGAAGGGAAGATAGAAAATGAAAAAGTGATTTTTTTAAAACCTATGACTTTTATGAATTTAAGTGGAGAGAGTGTTAAAGAAGTCTGTGATTTTTATAAGATCCCCAATAAAAACATAATAGTTATATATGATGATATCAGCCTTGATATAGGTCGGATGAGAATAAGAAAGAGTGGCAGTGCTGGAGGTCATAACGGTATAAAAAATATAATATTCAATCTTTCTACAGACATTTTTTCAAGAATTAAAATTGGTGTAGGTGAACCTAAAGGAGATTTAGTATCTCATGTTCTTGGTAAATTTTCAGAAGATGATAGATTAGAAGTAGAGAAAGTGTTTAATGCAGCTGTTAAAGCAATAAATTGTATAATAACTGATGGTGTATATGAAGCAATGAATAGTTTTAATGGACTTAAGCTTTAAGTAATTAAGAGGTGTTAATATGAGGTTTAGGGGGCTTATCCAGCCTTTAAGAGAAAGCAAAGAGTTTATAAATGTCATGTATAATATAAATAAAAGTAAGTTTCCAATTGAAGTATCGGGGTTATCTGAGTCTGGGAGAAGTTATTTTATCTATACTATATATGAAGAAATAAATAAGCCTCTTGTGGTTGTAGCAGATAATGATGTAGAGGCAAAAAAAATATATGAAGATCTATCTTTATATTTATCAAATGTATATTATTTTCCTACTAAAGAAATAGTTTTTTATAATTTAGATGCAGTTTCAGGTGATTTGAGATGGGAAAGAATAAAGGTCATAAGAGAAATACTTACTAAAGGTAGAAAAATAGTAGTTACTTCAATTGAAGCTTTTTCACCTTATTATGTTCCTGTAGAATTATATAGAAAATATTCATATAATCTTGGATTGGGAGATGCTATTGATTTAGAAAAATTTAGTAAAGAACTCATTTTATCAGGTTATGAGAGAGTGGAAACTGTAGATAGCAAAGGACAATTTTCTATAAGAGGAGGAATATTTGATATATTTCCACCAATATCTAATATGCCCTATAGAATTGAATTCTTTGGAGATGAGATTGACTCTATAAGAACTTTTAATACAGGATCCCAAAGAAGTATTGAGAAAGTGAATAAAATTGATATATTCCCAGCAAAAGAAATTGTTTTAGAAGAAGGTAATATTAAAACAGGATATAATTTTATAAAGCAAGAACTTGACAATGTATTAGAAAAGATTAAAGAAAAAGGTAATGAAGAATCTCAAAAGAAAATAGGTAGTATAATAAAAAGAAATTTAGAAACTTTAAAAGAATCTTCTACCTTTGAGACTATAGATAGTTTTTTACCTTTCTTTTATGAAAAACCATCTACATTTTTTGACTATATTGAGGATGCAATAGTAATAGTTGAAGATGACTTAAGGTGTAAAGGAAAGTTAAATAGTGTATATTTTGAATTCCAAGAAAATTATAAATCATTTCTTGAAAAAGGAGATATATTACCTAGTCAAGGAAAACTTCTTTTTCCACAAGAAGAAGTTTATGAGATGTTAAATAACAATAAAGTAATTAATATGACTGCAATTGAAAAATCTAAAGGATTTCTTAGAAGTACATATTGTGAGAATTTTAGAGAAATAACTTTAAGTAATTTTGGTGGAGTTCTTGAATTACTTATAAATGAAATTAAGGATAAAAAAGATAAAGGATATAAGACTGTTATATTATGCGGAAGTAAGCCGAGAGGAGAAAGATTAGTAAATACACTTAGAGATAGAGGCATAGAGAGCAGTTATAGAAATGAAATACAGAATATACAATTTGGAGAAATCATAATTACCTTTGGAAGTCTTAACAAAAGTTTTGAATATCCTGATTTAAAACTTTGTGTTATTTCTGATAAGGAAATTTTTGGTGAGTCAAAAAGAAGGTCAAAAAAGAAACCTCAAAAAGGTGTAAGTAAAATAAAGAGTTTTGCTGAGCTTAAACCAGGGGATTATATAGTTCATGTAAATCATGGAATAGGAGTATATAAAGGTATAGAGCAGCTGGAAGTTGAAGGGCATAAGAAAGATTATTTAGAATTAACTTATTCTGGTGATGATAAATTATTTGTTCCAGTAGAACAATTGGATTTAGTGCAAAAATATATAGGCAGTGATGGAAATTCTCCAAAAATAAATAAACTTGGAGGTAATGAGTGGAGTAAGGCAAAAAATAAAGTTAGAAAATCCATTAATGAGATAGCAGAAGAACTGGTTAAATTATATGCCATAAGATCTACATTAAAAGGATATACCTATTCAAATGATACTGTTTGGCAAAAACAATTTGAAGATGAATTCCCTTATGATGAAACTCCAGATCAGTTAAGTGCTATAGAGGACATAAAGCAGGATATGGAAGTCGGAAAAGTTATGGATAGGTTATTGTGTGGTGATGTAGGATATGGTAAGACAGAAGTTGCAGTGAGAATAGCCTTTAAAGCAGTTATGGATGGAAAACAAGTGGCCTTTTTAGTTCCTACTACTATACTTGCGGAACAACATTATACAAATTTCAAAAAGAGATTTTCTGATTTCCCTGTAAAGATAGATATGATAAGCAGATTTAGAACTTCTGCTCAGCAAAAATCTACAATAAAAGCCCTGAAGGAAGGGAATGTAGATATACTTATAGGGACTCATAGAATATTACAAAAGGATGTACAATTTAAAGATCTAGGACTTTTAATTGTAGATGAAGAACAGAGATTTGGAGTAACACACAAGGAAAAAATTAAAAATTTGAAGAAAAATATAGATGTATTGACACTTACAGCAACACCTATACCTAGAACTCTTCATATGTCTCTTACAGGGGTTAGGGATATAAGTGTTATGGAAACCCCTCCAGAAGAGAGATATCCAGTACAGACTTATGTAGTTGAATATAATGATCAACTTATAAGAGATGCTATTATGAGAGAATTAAATAGAGGTGGACAGGTATTTTTTGTATATAATAGAGTTGAAACTATAAATGATATGGCAGGAACTTTAGCTAAATTGCTGCCAGAAGCCAAGATAGCGGTGGCACATGGACAAATGACGGAAAGAGAATTGGAAACTGAAATGCTAGGTTTTATGAATAAAGAATATGATATACTTTTATGCACTACTATAATTGAAACTGGTATTGATATTCAAAATGTTAATACAATGATTATATATGATGCAGATAGAATGGGATTATCTCAACTTTATCAGCTTAGAGGACGAGTAGGAAGAACAAATAGAATGGCTTATGCTTATTTTACTTATAGAAAAGATAAAGTATTAACTGAGGTGGCAGAAAAGAGATTAAAAGCAATAAAGGAATTTACAGAGCTTGGTTCTGGATTTAAAATAGCTATGAGAGATTTAGAAATAAGAGGTGCCGGTAATATGATGGGATCGGCCCAACATGGTCATATGGCTTCAATAGGTTATGATTTGTATTGTAGAATGCTTGAAGATGCTATAAAACAATATAAAGGCGATATAGAAAAAGAACCTATTGAGACTTTTATAGATATCAAAGTGGATGCATACATACCAAATTCTTATATAAAAAATGAGATTCAAAAAATAGAAATTTATAAGAAGATTGCTTCTATTGAATCAAAAGATGAATTCTTAGATATACAGGAAGAATTAGAAGATAGATACTCCGATATACCTCCTTCTGTTTCTAATTTAATGCATATTGCTTATATTAAATCCTTGGCAAGACAGTTAGGTGTAATTGATATTAAAGATAAAAAAGATTTTATAAATGTTAAATTTAATGATAAAGACAGAATTACTGATTGCCTGGTGAAAAATTTAATTAAAGATTATAACAAGAGTATAATTTTTAAAGTTGATGATAAACCTATGATTATATATAATTTAAAAAACTTAAAGAGAGAAGAACTTTTAAATAATTTGACTAAACTATTTCAATATATGATAGATGTAATTAACAATTAAATTTCAATTGAATTGTTATATTAATAATATGTTAGCATTAGTTTTTATATTGTAGATTTTAGATAGTTCATACTATGATCAAAATACAATGAATTTATTGTCAAAATTAAGTTTTGATTAATAAATTTGTGTTTTAAATAATTAAAAAATAGGGGGAATAAATTTGAAAAACATTAAGAAAATCATATCATTTTCAATTATTGCTATATTGGCTATAGTGATGAGTGGATGTAATATGATTGCAAAAACAGAGCAAGGTATTATGAATAGTACAGTAGCAAAAGTAAATGATGAAAAGATAACAAGAGGACAGCTGGAAGATAATTGGCAGATGAAAAGTGTAATTAATCAAATTAAACAACAGTATGGAACTAACTATACTAGTAATGATCAAGCAGTAGAATTGTTAAAGCAGCAAAAAGAAACAATACTTGACCAGATGATTACAGAAAAATTACTTCTTCAAAAGGCAAAAGAATTAAAACTTGTACCTTCTGATTCTGAGATAAATAAAGAAATACAAAAACAATATGATTCTACAAAATCTCAGTATAAAACTGATGAGGAATGGAAAAATGCCTTGAGCCAAAATGGGCTTACGGAGAATGTTTTAAAAGAGCAAATAAAAAATTCTATTATAATGAATAAAGTCAGTGATAATATAACTAAAGATGTAAAAGTCACAGATAAACAAATTGAAGATTACTATAATGCAAATAAAAATAAATACACTACTGAACCAAATAAAATACATCTTGCTCATATATTGGTGAAAACAGAAAATGAAGCTAAAAGTGTAAAAGCTAGAATTGATAAAGGAGAGGATTTTGGAAAAGTAGCGAAGGAGGTTTCTACTGATACAGGAAGTAAAGATAATGGTGGAGACTTAGGAGATTTAGAAGAAGAAAATTCAGGGCTTGATGCTACTTTTTTAAAGGCTGCATTGGCACTAAAGCCAGGAGAAGTATCTAATCCAGTTCAAACTCAGTATGGATGGCATGTAATAAAGTGTATATCAAGAAATCAATACCCTGTTAAAAAGCTTGATGAAGTAAAAGATGAAATAAAGAATACTTTATTAACTAATGCTAAACAGGACAAAATAACAACTACATTAGATAAGTGGAAGAAAGAGGCAAAAATTAAACAATACGAAAATAACCTAAATTAATTATTGTTAAGATTAAGTGTAAAAATTTATTATCTTTTGATTTTAAAATAATAATTATAATTAAAAACATTTATTTAATACATATTAATTTATATTAGTGATTATTTAAAAAATAATTTACAAGTATAGTGTTAATAATAATATCTATAGGAGGCTATTCTGCAATGAAATAGCCTCCTAATTATTTAATAAAATTCAGGTAAATTTTTAAGAAAGCAGGAAGTATAAAGCATGATTTTTGTAAATATAAGTCTAATTTAGTACTATAATAAAAAGTATGCATAAAATTTTATACTTGGTAAGATACTATAAATGTAAAAATATTTACATTAAATAGGAGGGAAGATTTATGAAAGCAACTGGTATTGTCAGACGTATAGATGATCTTGGAAGAGTTGTAATACCAAAAGAAATAAGGAGAACTTTGAGAATTAGAGAAGGTGATCCTCTCGAAATATTTACAGATAGAGAAGGAGGTGTAATATTAAAAAAATATTCACCAATTGGTGAATTAAGTGATTTTTCAAAAGAGTATGCAGAATCTTTAAATGCATCAATTGGGCATATAGTTCTTATAGCTGATAAAGATAGTATTATTTCTGTAAGTGGTGGAACTAAAAAAGAATACTTAGAAAAACGTGTTAGCGATGAATTAGAAAAAATTATGAATGATAGAAAAGTTGTTAATATTAATAGAGAAGATAATAAGGCAATACCATTAATAGAAGATGAAGAAGCTGAAGGAAAATATTCTGCACAAATAGTTTATCCTATAATAGCTGAAGGAGATTCTATTGGGGCAGTAATAATAATGTCTAAGGAAGAAGGAGTAACTTTCGGAGAAATAGAAGAGAAGTTAGGAGAAACAGCTTCTTTATTTTTAGGAAAACAGATGGAACAATAATGATATTTTGTACTAGTTATGATAAATTTTTAATTAAAGGTTACATATGAGGTATTAAAAAAATAAATATTTTTTATATTTATTTTTTAATACACATAAAATCCTGTAAAAAGTAATAATACCTCCAAACTATAAATATTAATATCTTATAGGAATTTTGGAGGTATTTTAATATTATGAAAAAACAATCTCTTATTAAAGGAACTGTAATTTTAGGGGCAGCAGGTATTTTTGCTAGATTTTTAGGAATATTTTTTAGATGGCCTCTTATAATGTTAATAGGTGATGAGGGAATAGGATATTATCAAATGTCATATCCTATGTACATGTTTTTTATAGCTGTTGCATCAGGGATACCTGTAGCTATTTCAAAGATGGTTTCAGAAAGAAATGCAATAGGTGACAAAGATGGAGCAGTTTTAGTTCTTAGAAAAGCTCTTATCCTTATGCTGGTAATTGGAGGTGGATTTACAGCTTTTATTTTAATATTCAGTAGTAAATTAATAGTCTTTTTAAATTGGGATAGAAAATCCTATTATTCCTTAATTGCTATTGCATTTGCTCCTTTATTAATATCTATAGTAAGTGCTTTTAGAGGATTTTTTCAAGGAATGCAAAATATGAATCCTACAGCAATGTCACAAATATTTGAGCAATTGGGGAGAGTGATCGTAGGTGTTGGACTTGCATACATACTTTTACCTAGAGGGATAGAATATTCGGCAGGTGGAGCTGCTTTTGGTGCAGTAGCAGGAGCATTTGTGGCGGGCATATATTTAATAAATAGATATATTTCTGTTCGAAAAGAATTTAAAGCAGTTAAGTATAAAAAAAATTATGATATAATGAGCAAATTATTATATATCGCAATACCTATTTCTATTGGATCTGCTGTAAGTAGTATAATGAGTTTACTGGATTCTATAATTGTTCCACAAAAACTTATTACCGCCGGTTTCAGCTATAGAGAAGCCACAATACTTTATGGACAACTTACTGGCAAGGCTTTTGTATTAGTTAATGTACCATTAACATTGTCTATTGCACTTTGTGCATCTTTAGTTCCAATAATATCAGAAGCATATATATTGAATAGAAAAAAGGAGGTTTTACATAAACTTCAGTTAGCTATAAAAGTTTCTATGGTTATTTCAATACCATCCTTCTGTGGATTGTTTTTTATGGCCGGTCCCATATTAAGTTTAATATTTCCTGGACATGGAGATGGATATTTGATTTTAAAATATTTGAGTATTTGTATACCCTTTATAGTTCTTGCCCAAACGAGTACTGCTATATTACAGGGGATTGGGAAATATTTTTGCCCTGTAGTAAATTTACTTTTGGGTTGTATTGTAAAAGTTGCAATAACTTCATTATTGGTTAAAATACCCGGAATAAACATATATGGAGCCATAACAGGAACAATATTTGGATATGTTATGGCATCTATGCTCAATATGATATTTATTAAAAAGTACTTGAATGTAAAAGTTAATCTATATGAAAGTATAATAAAACCAGCCTATGCATCTATAATTATGATGATTATAGTTGTATTTATTTATTCAAATGTCTATAATAATACAATGAGTAATGGTATTGCTTGCTTTATATCCATATTTTTCGGGGTTATTGTATATCTTATATTAATAATGATATTTGGAATATTCAGTTACAGACAAATAAAAAGAAGAATAGCTAGAAAACGATAATGGTTTATTTAATTCATATAAAGGAGATAGCTTTATGATTAATGTAGTAGGTCTAGGACCGGGTTCTTTAGAGGCATTGACTATAGGTACAGTACAACTAATAAAAAAAAATACCAATATATTTTTAAGAACAGAAAAGCATCCTACTGTTAAATTTTTAAGAGATGAAGGAATAAATTTTTTTACCTATGATAATGAATATGAGAATTCTGAAAGTTTTGACGAAGTATACAATTCTATCGCTGAAGATTTATTAAGTCAGCATGAAAAATTAGGGGATATTGTCTATGCTGTGCCAGGACATCCTTTGGTGGCTGAAAAATCAGTTGATTTATTATTGAGTTTGTGTAAAGAGAAAAGTATAAAAGTTAATATATTACCTGCTGTAAGCTTCATTGATGCTGTAATGGAGGCTTTAGAGATAGATCCAATAGATGGTATTAAAGTAATAGATGCTTTTGATATAAAAAATCAAATTATGGATAAGAGAATTGGTACAATAATAACTCAAGTCTATAATAATTTTATAGCGTCTGAGGTTAAATTATCCTTACTTGATTACTATAGCGATGATACTGAAATATACTTTGTACGATCAGCAGGTATAAAAGATAGTGAAAATATAAGAAAAATACCATTATATAAACTTGATCGTCAGCAGGATATAGATTATCTCACTTCAATATACATACCAAAAGATCTAGACAATAACAAAGATTTTTATGATTTAGTAAAGATTATTGATATTTTAAGAGGAGAAAATGGTTGCCCTTGGGATAAGGAGCAAGATCATGATTCTATCAAAAGAGATATTATAGAAGAAAGTTACGAAGTTCTAGAAGCTATAGATAAAAAAGATGAAGATATGATAATTGAAGAGTTGGGAGATGTATTGTTCCAGGTTATGTTTCATTCACAAATAGGAAAAGAAGAGGGATATTTTAACATAAATGATGTAATTGGAAATATATGTAATAAAATGATTAATAGGCATCCACATGTATTTGGAGATGAAATTGCAGATTCATCTGAAACTGTCGTTGAGAGATGGGATAAAATTAAAATAAAAGAACAAAAATTAACTAGTTATACAGATGTGTTAAAGCACATAGCAATAAGTTTACCGGCACTTATAAGAGCGGAAAAAGTACAGAAAAAGGCATCTAAAATTGGTTTTGATTGGCAAAAAGTAGAAGGAGCTATGGATAAAATTTTAGAGGAATTAAATGAAGTAAAAAAGGTATATAAAGGCAGTAATAGGGATAAAATAACAGAAGAAGTGGGTGATTTGCTATTTAGTGTAGTAAATGTTTCTAGATTCCTTGACATTGACCCCGAAAATGCTTTAAATTATACTATAGACAAATTCATTAGGCGTTTTGAATTTATGGAACTAAAGGCGAAAGAAATGAATAATGATCTGAAGAATATGACGTTTAATGAAATGAATGAGTTATGGAATAAATCAAAAATTTAAAAATTCAATAATCAGATCTTAATTATTTATTGAAAAGAAGGAATTTTGTGATTTATGAAGAATATGCTATTAAGTTAACGTATATTCTTAATTTTAAGGAGGTAACAAAAGTGAACAAAGCAGAATTAATTACAAGTATAGCTGAAAAAAGTAATTTAACAAAAAAAGATGCAGAAATAGCTCTAAAAGGATTTATAGAAAGTATCGAAGAAGCTCTTGAAAAAGGTGAAAAAGTTCAATTAGTAGGATTTGGTACATTTGAAACAAGAGAAAGGGCTGAAAGAAAAGGGAGAAATCCGAGATCTAAAGAAGAAATAATTATACCTGCTTCAACAGTACCAGTATTTAAAGCAGGGAAAGAATTTAAGGACAGAGTAAATAAATAATTTATTTTAGTTTTTTTTAAGCCTGGATTTCTGTCCAGGTTTTTTACTATATATAATTATTTAAAAAAATTATTTTCTGAAGAATTACATTTTTAAGGAGGAATCTTATGAGGCTGGATAAGTATCTAAAAGTATCAAGAATAATAAAAAGAAGAACTGTTGCAAAAGACGCTTGTGAAAATGGAAGAGTTTCTATAAATGGAAAAGTAGCAAAGCCGAGTTCAGAAGTAAATGAGGGAGATATTATAGAGATAAGATATTCCGAAAGAGTGTTAAAAGCAAAAATAATCAATATTTCAAGCCATGTACTTAAAGAAAATGCAAATCAGATGTATGAGCTCATCTTAGATGAAAAAGAAAATTAAATTATGTATTTATAAAGTAATATAAACTTTCTATTTCACATATATATTTATAAGTGGAATAGGAGGGAAAAGTATGGAAGTAAAAGTTGAGGATAAGAAAAGTAATTTAGTACTTGAAAATAGAAAAAAATTATCCATTACAGGTGTAAGTGAAGTAGTCAGTTTTAATGATGAAATTATAATATTAAATACTAATTTAGGTATACTTACTATAAAGGGCAGTGGACTTAAGATGAATAAGTTAGATGTACAAAATGGGGATATGAAAATTACCGGATTAATAAATTCCTTTGTTTATACAGGAAATGAAAGTAAAAAAAATAATGAAAGCATAATAGCTAGGCTATTTAGGTAGAATTTATGATACTTTCAAATTTAAGTCAATTTAATTTGCTCTTTTATAGTTTCATTTCAGGAATAATTACCGGTATATTGTTTGATATATATAGAGTTATTAGGGGATTAGAACTTCCTAATAAAATTTTAGGATTTATTGAAGATTTATTATTTTGGATTTTAAGTGCTATAATAATATTCATATTTTTACTTTATAGCAATAATGCAATTATGGGAATCTATGTATACTTATTTATAAGTCTTGGAGTATATGTTTATATTAGGCTTTTAAGTAAAAAATTAATATATATTGAATTTCGGATATTAACTTTTTTTACAAAAATCATAAGAATAACATTTAATTTAATAATATATCCTATTAGGATATTATTTAATTATTTTTTGATTAATAATGAAAATAAGAATAAAAAAACTTGAATATATTATAAAAAAAAACTAAAATAGAGTTAGTAGTTTAAATCCTTAAAACTTGAAAGGAAAACGGTATGAGGAAGAAGTATATCAAATACCTTTTAATAGGAATTGTTATTATAAATATATGTTATATATTTATAAATCAACAGCTCACTATGAGGAGAATACAATTAACAATACAAGATAGAAATATGGAAAGCCAAAAAGTTAAATCTCAGAATGCAAAATTACAGAATGAAATAAAAATATCTCAATCGGATAAATACAGTGAAAAGCTTGCTAGAGAAAAATTAGGTCTTATTAAAGAAGGCGAGATTCCTGTAGTAAATGCTAGTAACAATAAATAAATATTATAATTAAAATAAAATATAAACATATATCAAGGAGGAGTCTTTTTAATATGACTTTAAAGGCAGGAGTAATTTTAGAAGGTACAATAATAAATATTACAAATTTTGGTGCATTTGTAGAGGTGGAGGGTAAAACAGGTCTTGTGCATATTTCTGAAGTTGCTGACACTTTTGTTAAAGACATAAGAGATTACTTAAAAGAACAAGATAAAGTTAAAGTTAAAGTTTTATCAGTAGACGATAATGGGAAAATAAGTTTGTCTATAAAGCAAGCGTCTATTCCTAAAAAGTCAAGTAAACCTGTTGATATTGATTGGAGTAAAAATTCAAAGAGCAAGCAGGGAGGTACTGACTTCGAAGATAGATTATCAAAGTTTTTAAAAGATAGTGAAGAAAGATTTCAAGATCTAAAGAGACATCAAGAGGCAAAAGGCCGTGGTGGTTATAAAAAAAGTTAATTATATAAATAAAGAGGCTAAAGCGGCCTCTATTATTTTTAAATTTATTTAGTAAATTATTATTGACATATTACTAAATATGATATATAATAGTTTCTGTTGCAGTAAGTAACATGCCGAAGTGGCGGAACTGGCAGACGCACAGGACTTAAAATCCTGCGGTGCTTAAACCACCGTACCGGTTCGATTCCGGTCTTCGGCACCATTATAATATCGCGGGGTGGAGCAGCTGGCAGCTCGTCGGGCTCATAACCCGAAGGTCGTAGGTTCAAGTCCTACCCCCGCAACCAAGTTTGGCGGAATAGCTCAGCTGGCTAGAGCATTCGGTTCATACCCGAAGTGTCGTAGGTTCAAGTCCTATTTCCGCTACCAGAGTTCATACTTATATATGAACTCTTTCTATTTCTTAAGCTTTTTTATAGTGAATTTTATTGCTATAATAATTTTTAAAATATATATTGACATATTACTAAATGTGATATATAATAGTTTTTGTTGCGGCAAGTAACATGCCGAAGTGGCGGAACTGGCAGACGCACAGGACTTAAAATCCTGCGGTGCTTAAACCACCGTACCGGTTCGATTCCGGTCTTCGGCACCATTATAATATCGCGGGGTGGAGCAGCTGGCAGCTCGTCGGGCTCATAACCCGAAGGTCGTAGGTTCAAGTCCTACCCCCGCAACCAAGTTTGGCGGAATAGCTCAGCTGGCTAGAGCATTCGGTTCATACCCGAAGTGTCGTAGGTTCAAGTCCTATTTCCGCTACCAGAGTTCATACTAGGTATGAACTCTTTTTCGATTGTACAATATTTTTTTGTTTTATTGTTGAAGTTTATTATAATAAAATTAATATGTAATCTAATATGAAGAAATTCTATTTATACATGAGGGAGTTACAAAATTTAAATGACATAATATTTTTATAACGACAATTTTATTAAATAATTTTAAATGGGATTAGATACCGGTAATTATTACTAACTCAGCAATTATCTATAATTTAATAGGTAATTTATATAAAAAAGTATTTGTATTATAAACTTGTATTTTTAAAATGTATAAAAAATTCTAGGGATAAATGTCCTAAAAAAATTTATAATCTATTCATGTTATGACAAATAATTCCAGTTAGTCTTGTTATAATAAAAATAGTTTATAGGTTGGGAGATGTTTGTATGCAATATAATTCACAAGTTTATAACTATCGCAGAGTTAGCAAAGGGGACAAGTATAGCCAAAAGAATAAATTTATATTAAATATATTTGGTATAAAATTTGTTCTATATTTTATGTTTGCCTTCCTAATAAGCAGAGTGTTAATGATTAATTCAGCAGCACCTTTTGGAATTGCTTTTATGATTTGTATTTTGATACATGGAAATGTAAAAGAAAAAATTATAGGTGCCGCTGGAGCTGTATTGGGATATATGACTTTATATAATACTCTACAAAGTTTTTATATCTATATAATTGCTGTAATGACAATAACTTTTTTTAGCTTTTTATTGGATAAATTTTCTATAAATAGAAAAATATTTATGTATAATTTGCTTATATTATGTGAATTCATATTTTCAAATCTTATATTAAATAAGATGAATGGAAGCATTGCAATTTTTACTTCTATTTTACAGCTCATTTATATTGTTTCAATATATTATATTATTAATTACTCTATAATATGCTTTAAAAATATAAAAACAAAACATTTATTTAGTGGAGAAGAAGTTGTTAGTATGGCATTAATAATATCTTTAGCAATAGCTGGAACTTGGGGAGTAAATTTTTATAATGTAAATTTTAGAAATGTTGCCGCTCTATTAAGTATTTTAATAATTACATATGTAAATGGTATGACTGTAGGTGCAGCTAGTGGTATAGCAATTGGAGGTATAATTGGAATGTCATCAAATGCTATGCCTATTTATATTAGTGTCTTTTCTATTTGCGGCCTTATATCAGGAATATTTAAAAATACTAATAGATGGATGATGGGTATTTCTTATACAATAACTTTTTTTATAATAATAATATATGAAAAAGCTATACCTAATTTTAATATTATTGATGGTATAATTTCTTGTGGTATATTTTTTTCAATTCCAAGTTCCATATTAAAGACAATACAAGCTGAAATAAATTTTGAAAAGAAACAAGAAGGTATATCTCAAGGATATATCGATAAAATTAAGAATATATTTATTAAAAGGTTGGACAGATTTTCCGATGTACTCTTTACAATGTCGGGTATATTAAATAATTTAGTGGATAATGATAAATTAGCATTAAAAACAAAGAGCAGTGGATTAGTAGAGAACTTGGCAGACAGAGTATGCAATACTTGTAATATGAAAAATATATGTTGGAAAAGAGAGTTGTATTATACCTATGCGGCTTTTGAGGAACTTATATCTAACTTTCAAGATAATAGAATAGTTGTGCCAAATGAAATAGATAGAAAATGTGTTCATTTAAATGCATTAATGAAAAATACAGAGGAAATAGTTAATAATTATATCATAAATGAAATGTGGAGAATAAGATTAAGTCAAGGAAGAGAAATTTTGGCTAATCAAATCAACAATATGGCAGGTACCATTAAAGAAATACAAAAAGAGTTTAATGATAGTCTTAATTTTAATGGTATAATTGAGAAAAAAGTTATAGAAATTTTAAATAGAAATGACATTAAATATAAAGACATAATGTGCATAAATGATAATAATGATAGGCTTCTAATAAAACTCTCTATGGAAGCCTGCGGTGGAAGGCAGATTTGTGTTAAAGAAATATTACCTTTTATTAATGAAATTACAGAAAGATGTATGTGTGTTTGCGATGATGGATGCAAGATAAATCCAGATACTAATTTGTGTACAGTTGAATTTCAGGAAACTCCTAAATATCACGTGGCTTCTTATGTAAGTAGAAAAAATAAGCATGGAGAAACAGATAATGGGGACAGCTATAGTTTTGGAAAGTTAAATGATGGCAGTTATATGGTTATAATAAGTGATGGTATGGGATCTGGTGCAAAGGCTGGCCACGAAAGTAGAGCGGCTATTGACCTTATCGAAAAATTTACCATGTCAGGACTTAGTAAAACTACTGCTATTAATAGTGTGAATTCTATAATGACATTAAAATTCAGTGAAGATGAGAAATTTTCTACTATAGATTTATGTAGTATAGACTTATATTCTGGGAATGTAGAATTTATGAAAGTAGGTGCAGTTACTAGTTTTATTAAAAGAAAAGATAGGGTTGAGATAATAAATTCTAGGACATTACCTATTGGGGTATTAGATAAAGTTGATATTGACACAAAAGATAAAAAAGTTGAAAATGGTGATATTATAGTAATGATAAGTGATGGCATAACAGATTATGATAATGAAAATGCAGGAAAGACAGAGTGGATTATAGAATACTTGAAAAATTGTAGTTCTAATAATCCAAAGGATATAGCAGAAGAAGTTGTGAAAAAATCAGTAGAGATGGGTGGAGGTAAGGCAAAGGATGATATGACTGCTATAGTGTCAAAAATATATAGTTTGTATTAAAATGTTGTTTATTAATTGAATGAGAATTTATAAGTATGATATAATAAGTTGAAAATTAAGGATTTATTTTAGAATAATGTTTTAAATTCATTATTCTAAAATACTTTAATTATTAGATATTTTTAGGAAGTGGTGCCATTGTTAGATAAAGTATTAAAAACTATACATGAAAATTCAATGTTTTCTGTAAATGATAAGGTAATAGTTGCAGTTTCGGGTGGCCCTGATTCCATGTGTCTTCTCCATGTGTTAAATAGAATTAAAGATAAATTAAATATAAAAATTATAGCTGCGCATGTAAATCATTGTTTAAGAGGAAATGAGTCTGATGAAGATGAAGTTTATGTAAAAGAATTTTGCAGCAAATTAAATATTGATTTTTATAGTACTAGAGTAGATATAAATAGATTTTCCAAAGAAAAGGGACTTTCTTCGGAAATGGCAGGCAGGGCTGCAAGATATGAATTCTTTGAAAATATAAAAAGTAAAGTAGGAGCACAAAAAATAGCTATAGCTCATAATGCAAATGACCAGGCAGAAACAATACTTATGAGGATAATGAGAGGAACTGGTATTGCCGGGATTGTGGGGATAAAGCCAGTGAGAGATAAAATTTTTGTAAGACCATTAATAAAAATAGGAAGAGAAGAAATAGAAAGCTATTGTAAGAAGGAACACATTAATCCAAGAATAGATAACACAAATCTTACTAATATATATTCAAGAAATAAAGTAAGACTTGAGCTTATTCCCTATATAAAAAGAAACTTTAATGAAGATATAATAACCACATTAAATAGATTATCTGATACAGTAAATGTAGATAACGATTACTTAGAATATATTTCATCACAAAAATATAAATTATTTTGTGATGAGAAAAAAGATGAAATCATAATACATAAAGAAGCATTTTTAGAGCATAAGGCCATCATTACCAGAATTATTAGAAAATCTATATGTTATCTTTTAAATAATACATATAATTTTGAAAAAAAACATATTTTAGATATAATCAATCTACAGCTTCATAAAACAGGAACTAATTTAGATTTGCCTAAAAATATAAAAGTATACAATAATTATGGAGATATTAGCATATATTTTAAAAATGAGAAAATTATTAATAAGGATAATAATGAGTATGAACTTTTTACTGGTAAAAATATTATACAATCTAAAAAAATAATAATTACAATAAAAACTTTGAGTAAAAATAATAGAGTGAATTTTAAAGAAAATAATTTTATAAAATACTTTGATTATTATAAAATAAAAGATAAAATAATATTAAGGTATAGAAAAAAAGGTGATAAATTTATTCCTATAGGAATGAGCGGTAATAAAAAACTTAAAGATATGTTTATAGACATGAAGATTGAAAAGAGTTTGCGTGATAAGATACCTCTCATATGTTTTGGTAGTGAAATTGCATGGATAGTAGGATATAGAGTAAGTGATAAATTTAAAGTAGATGAAAATACTATTAAAATATTAGAAATTAAATTTGAAAGTGAGGCAAACAATGACAGAAGATATTAAAGAGGTAATACTTACAGAAGATAAGATAGGAAATATGACTTCAAAAATTGGTGAAAAAATAAGTAATGACTATAAAGGTAAAGATCTTGTTTTAATAGGAATTTTAAAGGGATCTGTTATGTTTATGTGTGATCTTATGAAAAAGATAACAATACCTTGCAGTATAGATTTTATGGTAGTATCAAGCTATGGAAATGCTACTGAATCTACTGGTAAAGTTAAAATACTAAAAGATATTGATTTTTCTATAGAAGGGAAGGATATACTTATAGTAGAGGATATTATAGATTCAGGAATAACTTTATCATATGTTAAGGAATATTTGTATTTAAAAAAACCAAGGAGTTTAGAGATAGTTACACTTTTAAATAAGCCAGAGAGGAGGAAAGTAAATCTGCAGCCTAAATACATGGGATTTAATATACCTGATGCATTTTTGGTAGGATATGGATTGGATTTTGCGGAAAAGTACAGGAATCTTCCTTACATAGGAGTTTTAAAAGAAGAAGTTTATAAATAATTAAATTTTCTATTATTGTAAACAAATTTTGGTTATGGTACAATTTTATCGTATTTACAAAGAGAGGGGGGCCCATAGTGAAGAAGATATCAAGCGCTACGGTCTGGATAATAGTATCTATAGTAGTTATTTTTACAGCATTAACATTACTGGAGAATGGAAAAACAGGAAATCAAATAAATTTTAACACTTTTCAAAAAAAATATATAGCAAATGACGTAAAGAGTTTTCAGGTAAAAGAGGATAGAATGACCATTAATGGTGTATATACAAATGGTGAGACTTTTCAAACGGTAGTTCCTATGGAAAGACTTGTACAATTTTTAGCTGATAATCCTAATGGCAATGTTTCTGAGTCTTACACACCACCGGCTAATGTACCTATATGGGTAAATTGGCTGCCTAGTATACTTTCTATATTGGTTTTAGTAGTATTTTGGATTATGTTTATGCAGCAGGCTCAAGGTGGTGGAGGAAAAGGTGTTATGAGCTTTGGAAAAAGCAGAGCTAAAATGTCTTCGCCTGACAATAAAAATAAAGTAACATTTAATGATGTAGCTGGTGCTGATGAGGAAAAAGAAGAATTGGCTGAAATTGTAGATTTTTTAAAAACTCCTAAAAGGTATCTGGAACTTGGAGCAAGAATTCCTAAAGGAGTGTTACTTGTAGGGCCTCCAGGAACAGGTAAAACACTTTTGGCTAAAGCAGTAGCAGGAGAAGCAGGTGTACCTTTCTTTAGTATATCAGGCTCAGATTTTGTTGAAATGTTTGTTGGTGTAGGTGCTTCAAGAGTAAGAGATCTATTTGAGCAGGCTAAGAAAAATGCACCTTGTATAATATTCATTGATGAAATTGATGCTGTTGGAAGACAAAGAGGAGCAGGACTTGGTGGAGGACATGATGAGAGAGAACAGACACTTAATCAATTGCTTGTTGAAATGGATGGATTTGGAGCCAATGAAGGTATAATAATGTTAGCTGCTACTAATAGACCTGATATATTAGACAGAGCTTTATTAAGACCAGGTCGTTTTGATAGACAAATTTTAGTTGGTGCTCCAGATGTAAAAGGAAGAGAAGAAATACTTAAAGTTCATTCTAAAAATAAATCTTTAGAGCAAGGTGTAAAACTTGATGTGCTGGCAAAGAGAACCGCAGGTTTTACTGGAGCTGACCTTGAAAATCTAATGAATGAAGCAGCATTACTTGCTGTAAGAAACAGAAAGACTTTAATTGGTATGGATGAACTTGAAGAGGCGATAACAAGAGTTATAGCTGGTCCTGAAAAGAAAAGCAGAGTTATTAACGAGGCTGATAGGAGACTTACAGCTTTTCATGAAGCAGGTCATGCTGTAGTTATGAAATTGCTTCCCAATAGTGATCCAGTTCATCAAATAAGTATTGTTCCAAGAGGTATGGCTGGAGGATATACTATGCATCTGCCAGTAGAAGATAGAGCATATATGTCTAAAAGCAGATTGGAAGATGAAATGGTAGGCCTTCTTGGTGGAAGAGTAGCAGAAAAGCTAGTAATTGGTGATATAAGTACAGGGGCTAAAAATGACATAGATAGAGCTTCAAGTATTGCAAGAAAAATGGTTATGGAATATGGAATGAGTGAAAATCTTGGTCCAATATCCTTTGGAACAGATCAAGATGAAGTTTTTCTTGGTAGAGATTTAGGAAGAAATAGAAATTTTAGTGAAGAAATTGGAGCTAAGATTGATAAAGAAGTTAAAGAATTAATACAAGAAGCATACAGAAAAGCAGAAAAATTGCTTACTGACAATATGAGTAAATTAAAGGCTGTAGCTGAGAATCTCCTTGAAAAAGAAAAATTAGAAGCTGATGAATTTGAGGATATATTTGCTAATAGTTAGAGTTATTTTGCAGTAGAAAATAGAATGTTTTCTACTGCTTTATTTTATTTTTAATTGTATGGAGTAATAGAAAGTATGTATAGGGTTATGATATAATATAGTGTAATTATTACTTATAACCATCAAAAACTATAGATGAAAAGGGGCGTATTTAAGGATGAAATCTGATATTGAAATTGCACAGAGCTGTAAAATGCAGCCTATTTATAAGGTGGCAGAAAAATTAGAATTAAAGGAAGAAGATATAGATCTATATGGAAAATACAAGTGTAAGATTTCGCTAGATATTCTTAACAAGAATATAGATAAAAGTAATGGGAAACTTATTTTGGTTACTGCTATCAATCCTACTCCAGCAGGTGAAGGAAAATCAACAGTAACAGTTGGACTTGGTGATGCTTTAAAAAGAAAGAATAAAAAAGTAGTTATTGCATTAAGAGAGCCTTCTTTGGGACCCGTTTTTGGTATAAAAGGAGGAGCTGCTGGCGGTGGCTATGCTCAAGTTGTACCTATGGAAGATATAAATTTACATTTTACTGGAGATATGCATGCTATAACATCTGCAAATAATTTACTTTGTGCTGCTATAGATAATCATCTGCAGCAGGGGAATACACTTAAAATTGATCAAAGAAGAATAGTATTTAAAAGAGTAATGGATATGAATGATAGAGTGCTGAGAAAAATAGTTGTTGGATTAGGTGGAAAACCAAACGGAGTACCTAGAGAAGATGGATTCATGATTACAGTTGCTTCTGAAATAATGGCAATACTATGTCTGGCCAATGATCTTATGGATTTAAAAGAAAGAATGGGTAAAATATTAGTAGCTTATAATTTAGACGGAGAACCTGTATATTGTAAAGATTTAAAGGTTGAGGGAGCTATGGCACTTCTTATGAAAGATGCAATAAGACCTAATTTAGTTCAAACATTGGAAAATACACCAGCAATAATTCATGGAGGCCCTTTTGCAAATATAGCTCATGGATGCAATAGTGTTTTAGCAACTAAAACAGCATTAAAGCTTTCTGAATACACTGTTACTGAGGCAGGATTTGGTGCGGATCTTGGGGCTGAAAAGTTCTTTGATATAAAATGTAGATATGGTAATTTAAAACCAGATTGTACAGTAATAGTTGCAACAGTAAGAGCACTTAAGCATCATGGAGGTGTGAAAAAAGCTGATTTAAATATTCCTAATGTAGATGCTTTGAAAAATGGTATAGAAAATCTTGCAAAGCAAATTGAAAATGTAAGAAAATATGGTGTACCTGTAGTGGTGGCAATAAATAAATTTATAACTGATAGTGATGAAGAATTAGAATTTATTAAAAAATACTGCAAAGATTTAGGGGTTAGAGTTTCTCTTACTGAAGTTTGGGAAAAAGGTGGAGAAGGTGGCCTTGACTTGGCTGATAATGTATTAGATGTAATTGAAAATGAGAAAAGTGATTTTAAATATATTTATGATGAAAAGAAAACTATTAAGGAAAAATTAGATGTTATTGCAAAAGAGATATACGGAGCAGAAGGTGTTACATATACTGTAGCTGCAGATAAACAAATTGCAGAACTTGAAAAATTCAATTTAGACAGATTACCTATTTGTGTAGCTAAAACTCAGTATTCACTTTCAGATAATCCATCATTGCTTGCAAGGCCAAAAGGATTTTACATAACCGTAGGAGAAGTAAGAGTATCTAATGGTGCTGGATTTATTGTAGTTCTAACTGGAAATATTATGACTATGCCAGGACTTCCAAAAGTACCGGCGGCAGAGAAAATGGATATTAATGAAGATGGTTCTATAGTAGGGTTATTTTAATTACACTTAAAGATGAATATACTTAGTTAGGACTTTCAATTATTTTAAAGTATGTACTCCTTTTATTGCATTAAAGATTTTATAATAAATGTCTTTTATTAGATGTTTTTATTACGTATTTAAAATACTTGACCAAATAAAATTAAGTTGATAAAATAAATCTATTGTGTTTTTATCTACTATACTTCCATATACAAGGGTGGCTTTAAAGAGCCGCTCTTATAATTTATAAGGGGTGTATTAATTTGATTTTAGTTCTGGATGTAGGGAATACTAATATAGTTATTGGTGTTTATGATAAAAAGAATCTTATAAATGAATGGAGACTTTCAACAGATATGTTTAGAACTGCAGATGAGTATGGAATTCAGTTCTTAAATTTATTTGATATGAGCAAACTTGAAATTACCATGGTAGAAGGTGTTATAATATCTTCTGTTGTACCTAATATTATGTACTCCCTTGAACATATGATTAGGAAATATTTTAAAGTAGACCCAATAGTTGTAGGGCCAGGAGTTAAAACTGGTATTAATATTAAATATGATAATCCAAGAGAAGTTGGAGCGGATAGAATTGTAAATGCTGTAGCCGCACATGAAATATATAATAAGTCATTAATTATTATTGATTTTGGAACTGCTACTACATTTTGTGCTGTAAGGAAAAATGGTGATTATTTGGGTGGAGCTATTTGTCCCGGAATAAAAATATCATCAGATGCTCTGTTTCAAAAGGCAGCAAAACTTCCAAGAGTTGAATTACTTAGACCTTCGGAAGTTATTTGTAGAAATACAGTAACCAGCATGCAAGCAGGAATAGTATACGGATATATAGGGCAAGTAGATTATATTGTACATAAAATGAGAATAGAAATGCTGGAGCTGGGAGAAAAGGATACATTGGTAGTGGCAACAGGAGGGCTTGCTAAACTTATAAGTGAAGAATCCAAGAATATAGATATTGTAAATCCATTTCTTACATTAGAAGGATTAAGAATTATATATGAAAAAAATAGAAAACAGGTGAATTATGAAAATATCAGAGCTTAAATTTTATAATAATGTTTTCTTGGCACCATTAGCTGGCGTAACAGACATTATATTTAGAGGAATATGTAAGGATATGGGATGTGGTCTTGTATATACTGAAATGGTAAGTGCAAAAGCTTTATATTATGGAAGTGAGAATACTAAGGAGCTAATTAAGGTATCTCATAAAGAAAGCCCTATAGCTGTACAAATATTTGGAAGTGAACCAATGGTTATGGCTAAAGCTTGTGATTACTTTAATGATAATAAAGATATATGTTTGATTGATATAAATATGGGTTGCCCTGCTCCCAAAATAGTAAAAAATGGTGAGGGCTCTGCTTTAATGAAAACTCCTGAGTTAGCTGCAAATATAGTAAAAGAAGTTAAAAAAACCTCTGTTAAACCTGTCACGGTAAAGTTTAGAAAAGGTTTTGATAGTAGCAATATAAATGCGGTAGAATTTGCTAAAAGGCTAGAGGATGCTGGTGCAGATGCTGTAACCGTACATGGTAGAACTAGAGAACAGATGTATGAGGGAAAAGCCGATTGGAATATAATAAAGCAAGTTAAAGAACAGGTTTCTATTCCAGTTATAGGTAATGGCGATATTTTTTCAGCAGAAGATGCTTTAGAAATGACAAGGGAAACAAATTGTGATGGAATAATGGTTGCAAGGGGAGCTTTAGGTAATCCATGGATTTTTAGAGAAATCAATCAGGCTATAAAGGGTAAGCAAATTATAAAACCTTCCATAGAAGAGAAAGTTGATTTATGTATTAATCATTTAAAGCTTGCGATAGATTATTATGGAGAAAATAAAGCTGTTAGAGAAATGCGAAAAAATATATCTTGGTATCTAAAGGGATTGAGGAATTCTACAAATATAAAAAATAGAATAAATTGTGAGAATAATAGTGATACAGTCATAGCTATATTAAAAGATTATAAAATGGAATTAACTGAATTATAGATAAGCAGTTTTATAAATAGATTCATACTTTAAAATAATGTTTAGTTATGAAATTATTGTATGTATATATTAGTTTAAATATTTTTATAAATACAGGTGTTATAAAACATAAATAATATGAATACAATTTATAAAATAAAATTAATATTTGAAATGGTCTGGAGTAGTTATATTGACAATGCAAATAGGCTGTTTTATAATTACTTAAATGGCTACGTCTACAGATTGGTAGTCTTTTATTTTATTCTTGAGCTAACTGATATAGTATTTGAATATTTATAAAAGTAAATATAATAATATTAAATTAATGAATAATCTATCTAAACTTAGTAAAAGTACAATTTTAACTGAGTAGGATTTATTTGTTATTTATAATTGTGTTGCCTATAATAATATTAGGGCAGTTTATGAAATCAAAAGGGGAGAAATAAAATGAGTGAAGCAAAAAAATATGTTATGACCTATGAGGGATTGAAAAAATTAGAAGAGGAATTAGAATATCTTAAAACCACAAAAAGAAAAGAAGTTACTGAAAAAATAAAAGTAGCACTTTCTTTTGGTGATTTAAGTGAGAACTCTGAGTATGATGAAGCAAAAAACGATCAGGCATTCCTTGAAGGAAGAATTATACAATTAGAAAATATGCTTAAAAATGCTACTATAGTAGATGAAGCAGATATACCAAAAGATAAAGTTAATGTGGGAAGTTTGGTTAAAGTTAAAGATTATGAATTTGATGAAGAAGTCGATTTCCTAATTGTAGGATCTGCAGAAGCTGATCCACTTAAAAATAAGATTTCTAATGAATCGCCAATAGGAAGTGCATTAATTGGCAAAAAGGTTGGAGAAATAGTAGAGGTTCAAGTTCCGGATGGCATTAATAAATTTGAAATATTGGAAATAAGTAGACCATAATTGGAGGTATAGTAATGTCAAATGAAAAAAAGTCATTGACAAAAGAAGAAATTAAAATGCAGAGGCTTCAAGCTAAAGCAGAAGCTGAGATGAATGATTTATTGAAAGAAAGAAGGCAAAAGTTATCTGATCTTCAAGCAGCAGGTAAAGATCCTTTTGATGTTTATACTGTAGACAGGAGTCATACATCAGAACAAATAAAGGAAAATTATGATGAACTTGAAGGAGAAACTGTAACTGTTGCAGGAAGGCTTATGTCCAAAAGAGTACATGGAAAAGCAGGTTTTTCAGATATTTATGATAGATATGGCAAGATACAGCTGTATATAAAGATAGATGATGTAGGGGAAGAAAAACTTAAAAGTTATAAAACTTTTGATATAGGAGATTTTGTATCTATAACAGGTACAGTGTTTAAAACAAAAACAGGAGAAGTCAGCATACATATTACAGACTTTGAACTGCTGTCTAAGTCTTTAAAACCTCTTCCAGAAAAGTTCCATGGATTGAAAGATCCAGATTTGAGGTACAGACAGAGATATGTTGATCTTATAATAAATCAAGAAGTAAGGGATACTTTCTTTAAAAGAACAGCTATTATAAAAGCTATAAGAGAATTTTTGGACAATAGAGATTATCTTGAGGTTGAAACGCCGATATTATCACCTATAGCAGGTGGTGCGGCAGCTAGACCTTTTAATACTCATCACAATGCATTAGATATAGATATGTATCTTAGAATAGCTACAGAATTATATCTAAAGAGACTTATTGTTGGTGGCTTTGAAAGAGTATATGAAATAGGTAAGAATTTTAGAAATGAAGGAATTGATGTAAGACATAATCCTGAATTTACTATGATAGAGTTATATGAGGCCTATGCTGATTATAATGATATGATGGAAATAACAGAAAATATGGTTGCTTATGTTTGTGAAAAAGTACTTGGAACTACTAAAGTAACCTACCAAGGTACTGAAATAGATTTTAAACCGCCATGGAAGAGAATAACTATGGTAGAGGCTGTTAAGGAATATGCTGGAGTTGATTTTAATGAAATAAAATCAGATGATGAAGCAAGAGCTATAGCTAAAGAAAGAGGACTTGAACTTAAGAAAAAACTTGAAGATTGTACAAAAGGTGATATATTGAATGAGCTTTTTGAAGCTTTTGGTGAAGAAAAGATGATACAGCCTACTTTTGTATATGATTATCCGGTAGAGATATCACCACTCACTAAGAAAAAGAGGGGTAATGAAGAGTTTACAGAAAGATTTGAAGGCTTTATATATGGAAGAGAATTATGCAATGCCTATTCAGAACTTAATGATCCAATAGTTCAAAAGGATAGATTCATACAGCAGCTTAGAGAAAGAGAACTAGGTGATGATGAAGCCTATATGATGGATGATGATTTTATTAATGCTTTGGAAATTGGAATGCCACCTACAGGTGGACTTGGAATAGGTATTGATAGACTTATAATGTTCCTAACGAATGCTTATTCTATAAGGGATGTAATATTATTTCCAACAATGAAGCCATTAGCTTAGTGATATTTTTATACAATTATTGTATCAGTATAATGTCTTGACTTCCATGGAAGTCAAGACATTATTTTAGGTAATTATTTTGAAGATTAAATATTGCTATTTTAAATTTTTATTGAGTACATATATCTTGTAGGTAACAATTATTTTTAGACTAAATAAAGAGTTATAAAAATTTTAAAATAATCCTTGCTTTTTTAGAATATATTGTTATAATAATATATGTGAGTGGCGAGAGTGTTACTCAAAAAATAATCCGCGATAGCTCAACGGTGGAGCACTCGGCTGTTAACCGATAGGTTGAAGGTTCGAATCCTTTTCGCGGAGCCATTTTTATTTTTTGTATGTTTTAAATCTAAAAACCATCTAGATTAATTTTATAAGGTTTAATCTAGTATAATAAATGCACAATGATTAAGAAAAGTATTTTTAAAATTCTTTTAGAGAGGTCATGTATGCTGGAAATGACTAGAATTTTAAATTGAATGGAACTTTTGAGTGTAAGAAAAGGATAAAGTAGGGCTAATGCCAACAAGGGTGGAACCGCGGAATTTAATTTCGTCCCTTGATGGTAGTAGTCCTTTTGTAATTATTCTAAAATATTTTAGGAGGTTTTATGTATGTCTTTTGAAAAAACAATGGATAAGATAGTTTCACTTGCAAAAAATAGAGGATTTATATTTCCTGGGTCTGATATATATGGAGGATTGGCAAATTCTTGGGATTATGGTCCTTTAGGAGTTGAACTTAAAAATAATGTGAAAAAAACTTGGTGGAAAAAATTTATACAAGAAAGTTCCTATAATGTTGGAATTGATTGTGCTATACTCATGAATAGTGAGGTGTGGGTAGCCTCAGGTCATGTTGGTGGATTTTCGGACCCACTTATGGATTGTAAAGATTGTAAATCAAGATTTAGAGCTGATAAACTTGTAGAAGAGCATATGGCAGAACAAGGCATAGATGATGTAAGTGCTGATGGTTTTACAAATGAAGAGTTAAAGGATTATATAGAGAAAAACAACATAGTTTGTCCTAAATGTGGTAAAAGTAATTTTACTGATATAAGAAAATTTAACTTAATGTTTAAAACATTTCAGGGAGTTACAGAAGATGCTAAATCTGAAATATTTTTGAGACCGGAAACAGCTCAGGGGATATTTGTAAATTTTAAAAATGTTCAAAGAAGCTCAAGAAAAAAAGTTCCTTTTGGTATAGGTCAAATTGGTAAGGCTTTTAGAAATGAAATTACACCTGGGAATTTTACTTTTAGAACAAGAGAGTTTGAACAGATGGAATTGGAGTTTTTCTGCAAGCCAGGAACTGATTTAGAGTGGTTTAATTATTGGAAAGATTATAGTTTTAATTTTTTGTTGAATTTAGGTGCTAATAAGGAAAACTTAAGAATTAGGGATCATTCACCAGAAGAATTGGTTTTTTATAGTAAAGCAACCTCTGATATAGAATATAAATTCCCATTTGGATGGGGAGAACTATGGGGTATAGCAGATAGAACTGACTATGATTTAGCTAAACATATGGAGCATTCAGGAGAAGATTTGAACTATTTAGATCCTTCCACTAATGAAAAATATATACCTTACGTTATTGAGCCGTCACTTGGTGCTGACAGAGTTACATTGGCATTTTTAGTAGATGCTTATGATGAAGAAGAGCTTGAAGGTGGAGAGACAAGAACTGTTCTACATTTACATCCAGCTTTAGCACCATTTAAAGCAGCAATACTTCCGCTTAGTAAGAAACTTTCAGATAAATCTATGGAAGTATATGATAAATTAAGTAAAACATTTAATGTGGATTATGATGAAGCTGGAAGTATAGGTAAAAGATATAGAAGAGAAGATGAGATAGGAACTCCTTATTGTATAACTATAGATTTTGATACTCTAGAGGATGAGTCTGTTACTGTCAGAGATAGAGACACTATGAAGCAAGTAAGAATAAAAATAGAAGATTTAGAAAAATTTATAGAAGATAAATTGAGTTTTTAGAATGTAAGTATAAGCACTATGAAATAATGTATCAGGATAAATTTCATGGTGCTTTTTATTTGGATTTTAAAATGTATTATAATTTGATAAATAATCTATATAAATTTAAAAATGTGTAAAAATTTATATTAATTTCAATAAAGATTATAAATAAAAAAAGAGCCGGATACAAAATCCGACTAAATAGGGTTTAATCATGGGGATATGTTATATGTTCAATTAAAACTTGGGGAATTATATTAATGTTTTCCTTACGGCACATGCATAGTATACCATAATAAAGTCGAATTTTGCAATACAATGCAATGAAGTTGAAAAATTAAATAAATTCACACAATTTTAATATTAATGATTTTACCAGTTATATAATAGACTTATACAATTACTTATTACTAAACTAATAATTCCAACTAGTAAGGCAGTATATTTTGAATTTCTATTATACTTGGAATTAGAAATTAATATTATATTTATTATTACACCCATGGGAAATGGAATTTTATAATTTATGGTTATATATACTTGGCTTATTAGCCATATAAAAATAAGTTTTGTTACATAAAAATTTTCTGCCTTATGATTTTTGGAATAAGATATATATATTAATGGGCTCGAAAGTATTAATGATAAAAAAGACATTAAGCATCACTTATTATAATTAATTTCAATAAATTATATGATATATTTATAATAAAATATTAGTTTTGTTTAAAAAAATTTTTTTAGTGTTATAATTTAAATAAGATAGCTTATAAATAATATTTTCGGGGGTAATTATGAGCAGAAATTTTGATGATTTTAAAAAGTTTATAAATAATAAAAAAACTGCAGTTGTAGGAATCGGTATAAGCAATAGACCTCTAATTAATTTTTTGTTAGAATTGGGAGCTGAAGTAACAGCTTTTGATAAAAAAACAAAAGATGAGATAGGTGATGCTGTTAATGAATTTACTCAAAGAGGAGTGAAATTGGTTCTCGGGAAAAATTATTTGGATTTTCTTGAAGGGTATAAAGTAATATTTAAAACTCCTTCTATGAGAATAGATAGTCCTGCATTGGTTAAAGCAAAAAAAAGTGGAGCATATATAACTTCCGAAATGGAAGAGTTCGTTAAATATTGCCCTGCTAAAATTATTGGAGTTACAGGAAGTGATGGTAAAACTACCACTACAACTTTGATATATAATATCCTTAAAGAAGAAGGTTACAAAACATGGGTGGGAGGAAATATAGGAACTCCATTATTTGCGAATATTACAGATATAAGTGAAAAGGATAGGGTAGTTTTGGAATTGTCAAGTTTTCAACTTATGACTATGGATGTATCTCCTCAAATATCTGTTATAACAAATTTAAGTCCAAATCACTTGGATATCCATAAGGATATGGATGAATATGTAAATGCAAAAAAAAATATATATAGATTTCAAAATAAAGATGATTTACTTGTAGTAAATAGAGATAATGCAATTACAGCTTACATGATAAATGAAGCAAAAGGAAAAGTTATGGAGTTTAGTAGAAAATGTAGAATAAATAATGGAGCATATTTTAGTGATGGGAAACTATATATATTACAAAAGTTCGTTTGCAATAAAGAAGATATAATAATAAAAGGAATGCATAATGTGGAGAACTTTTTAGCAGCTTTTTGTGCTACTGTAGATGATGCTAGTATTGAATCTATGAAAAAAATAGCAACTACATTTTCTGGTGTGGAGCATAGAGCTGAATTTGTAAGGGAACTTAATGGAGTTAAATATTATAATGATTCTATCGCTTCTAGTCCTACTAGAACATTAGCAAGTTTAAGAGCCTTTGAAAGGAAAGTTATATTAATTGCTGGTGGATATGATAAAAATATTCCTTTTGAACCGTTAGCTGAACAAGGACTAAGTATGATTAAAAAACTTATACTTTTAGGTAATACAAAAGATAAGATAGAAAACACATTTAGTCAAGTGATGAATAAAAGACAAATGTATATTCCTATAATTAAAGTTAATACATTAGAGGAAGCTATAAATACTGCCAAAAATGAAGCTAGCGAAGGTGATATAGTTACGCTTTCACCGTCTTGTGCAAGTTTTGATATGTTTCCTAATTTTGAAGTGAGAGGGAATAAATTTAAAGAAATTGTGAAAAAAATGAAATAGATAAATTATTAAATAAAATAATTTAAAAAAACAGTTGACAAAATACATCAATCCATATATAATTGATTACTGTAATGAGCTTGTAGCACATGAAAATGTGATTTGCATTTTAAGTCTAATAGTTATTTTAAAGGTATATATTATTGTTGCTTTGTTTGGTAATTGGAAAATATACTTTGTTTTATGATAAATATTGTGGCTTTACATTTAGCTTATTAATAAGTGATTAAGGATCTTTAGCTCAGTTGGTTAGAGCAACCGGCTCATAACCGGTTGGTCCGGGGTTCGAGTCCCTGAAGGTCCACCATATGGGGGTATAGCTCAGCTGGGAGAGCATCTGCCTTGCACGCAGAGGGTCAAGAGTTCGAATCTCTTTATCTCCACCAAAAATCAGCCTATTAATAGGCTGATTTTTTTTATAGAGTCATATTTTTATTTTATATAATATTGATTTTACAATAATTTGTTCTATCTCATCCTCTGTTAAAGAGTGATTTTTTTACAAAATTAAAAATTTCAGCTTTATTTTATATGAGATGTATATGCATTGTGAAGCGGCTTTTTGATTATTCTAAAACTAAAAATAGTTATTGAAATCTAATTTTTAATAATTAAATGGATATTAAAGTTCATAAATATTTATTACTTTGGAGAAAGTAATTATAATTTTAACATTAAAATTATAAAGAGGATCAATATGTATAAATTTATTAATAAGAAATAAAAAAACGCTACCAAGTGTATCTGTATAAGAAAAATCAAGTATTGATGAGAAATTATAAGATTACATGAGATAAACACAAAAAATAAGAGATATGTGTTATTCATATATATTTATTTATGATAGAATACTACTTGTCGTTTGGAGAGAGAACAACTTTCTGATTAATAATAAAAAGTTATTAAAAAGTAGTTGACATCAAATGATTATTTTGATAGACTATAACAGTCGCAAGTAGATATAATGATCTTTGAAAATTAAACAGAGTATAAGAATAGTAAGTAAACCAGCAATTCTTTAGATTTTAAGAAATTAAAATTGAGAGTAACAAACTCTTCATTGAGAAGAGAAGCGATGAGCTA
>Ga0334885_1000841_pt1 | contig 46123 bp, 39 predicted proteins | sample GraSluR1_MG_8_FD_207233 | JGI IMG/M metagenome (GOLD analysis project Ga0334885, IMG submission 207233) | Sludge microbial communities from methane-producing bioreactor in Wageningen University, Netherlands - Granular Sludge_31_05-R1 | ecosystem: Engineered > Bioreactor > Anaerobic >...
ATTAAGGCAGAAATAGCACAAATTAATCGATATTGAGGGGAAAAACCAGGTTAATAGAACGTTCAAATTGAAAGCATTGAGGTAGAGCCCTTCAATGAACGCTTATCGCGAGATAATCGAAATCCTCCCTAGAGGATAACCAGATAACTGACGTATCTCCTCTGGCGGGGCTCACAAACCTGCAAACTCTGGCCCTATGGGGAAACCAGATAACCGACTTATCTCCTCTGGCAGGGCTCACATGCGAAGTCATAATATAAGCATATTATGACATCGATACGCTCCAACGGGAAGGTGCGCCGCATCCCCCAATTGCTTTTTTTACGTATATAAACAGCACATCTATCATAACACTTCTGAATATGTTTTTATGCAATATCTACTACGATAATTACGTAAGTCAACGAAAGGAGATCCCCGCCCTTCAAAGTCGCCTCAAGATACTGAAATCACCTCGTTAACCATTATTTGACGCGCCGGCCGGCCGCAGTTACATAGTCTCTGGAATTTTCCATCAGCCAAAATCGTATTTTCTGAAGTGAATAAATAGCGGTCGCCGCCTCCAAATTTTCAGTAAAAGTTGTCCCGGGAGGTGGACTTAACCGGATCCAAATCAAGGCAGTTTTGTGGCTCGTTGTGGCCGCTTTGTGATAAATAGCTTGGGCTGTCTCCAGGAATAGCAAAAGAGAGTGGTAGGGAGGGGGGAGAGATACGACCCTTTACCGTTATTTGCTTATTTCGTCTGGTAACTGTGGTGGGGTCATCAAAGCATTCGATGGGGGGTGGTGTTATTCCTTAACGCTTTAGTAGTCGTCTTTTGGACCAACCTTCAATCCTTCCCCCATCTTTGGCAGCTGGCTAGACAAAGCTTACTTACCCTGGATCTTATCTAATGCTTCTCTGCCTTTATAATAAAAATCAGTATTACATTCATTATCCCTACAAGCTTTGATGAGGGGATCGATTGCTCTCGGATCACCGATGTTGCCAAGAGCCTTAGCTACATTTGCTCGGATGAACTCTTTGTACTTTAAAGCCTCAATGAGTGGATCAACCGCCCTCGAATCGCCGATATTGCCGAGGGCCGTGGCAGCATAATCTTGGACAAATATGTTCTCGTCCTTTAGGGCTTCTATCAGAGGAACTACCGCCTTTGGATCGCCTATCGTTCCAAGGGCTTTGGCAGCCTCTGATCTAACCCCTGTGTCTTCGTCCTTTAAAGCCCCAATTAGAGAATCAACTGCTCTGGGATCACCTATCTCGCCGAGATGTATTGCAGCTACACGTCTGACATAGGAGGAGACTTTATCCTTTAGCGCCTCGATCATAGGATTGACCGCCCTATTATCACCGATAGCAACCAAGGCAGAAGCAGCAGCATACCAAGTCGTATCCTTATACTCGAGAGCATTAATGAGCGGATCAACCGCCTTTGGATCACCGATACTACCGAGGCTATTGGCGGCGCGTTCCCGGACAGTCCCGTCCTCATCTTTGAGAGCTTCGATGAGCGGATCAACCGCCTTTGGATCACCGATACTACCGAGGCTATTGGCGGCGCGTTCCCGGACAGTCCCGTCCTCATCTTTGAGAGCTTCGATGAGCGGATCAACCGCCTTTGGATCGCCGATACTACCGAGGCTATCGGCGGCGCGTTCCCGGACAGTCCCGTCCTCATCTTTGAGAGCTTCGATGAGCGGATCAACCGCCTTTGGATCACCGATAATACGGAGGCCAGAGGCGGCGCGTTCCCGGACAGTCCCGTCCTCATCTTTGAGAGCTTCAATGAGCGGATCAACCGCCTTTGGATCACCGATAAAACCGAGAGCCCAGGCAGCCGCAAATCTAACCTTGGTGTCTTCGTCCTTTAACGCCTCGATCAGAGGATAGATTGCCCTCTTTGATTGTTTCTCGCCGAGGATCCAAGCCGCCTCCGATCGGACTGCCGAGTCCCTGTCTTTAAGATCCTGGATCAAGGGGCCAACTTTCTTAACAATTTTTTTGTCGCTGGTCTGGAGATGTTTCTCTGCTAGTTGTTTTTGAAGCTCTTCAGCTTTCTTAAAGGCAGCCTCTGCTTCTGAGTGACGAGATGACTTTTCGAGGGCCTGCCCTTTGATTTCCCAGAAGTAGGGTAATTCAGGATATTTCTCGAGAAATGCATCGTAAAGCATGATGGCATCATCATACCTGCCCTGGTCACAGAGCCACCGACCCATCTTCACTACCATCTTATTTTGGGCGCGCACAAGTGCTTGATCCTCAGTGTACTTATTTGTACTTCCAACATACACGGGGCGCATCCGATATCTGCCTTGATGCCATCTTGTGTGCCAATTACCGTTGATTTCGAAGACGTTCAGGCCATCTAGTAGTTTCTTTGCCCAGTGGGGGTCATCCCCGTCCTCATTAGTCTTTGTAGTCGGCATTTTATGGAGCCTCTTTTTGCTATTAGTATTTATAACGTAAGTTTCTATGGATCGGACATTGATCCAGCGATGGTTTTGGGTAATCCCGGCCTTCACCCTTTGTAATGTTTGGCCGTAGCGCAGATATTAATGGGTGAGATGGAAAGCCAGCCCCGGCCAAAAGGGCATAGCCTAGGCCGCCGCTCTTGTCAGTCGGTGGACATGAGTCGGGATTTTCTGTCGTAATCCACCAATCCTCGCTCTCATCTTGGGCAGCTGACTAGACAAGGCTTACTTACCCTGAATCTTTTCTAATGCTTTATCGGCATTTATATAAAATAAAGTAGAATCGATATTATCACTACGAGCTTTGATTAGAGGATCGATTGCTCTAGGATCGCCGATATCGCCGAGAGCCGTAGCTACATTTGCTCGAATAATTCCGTTCTCGTCCTTTAGGGCTCCAATCAGAGGATCAACCGCCCTCGGATCGCCGATATCGCCGAGAGCCGTGGCAGCATAATCTCGGACAAATTCGTTCTCGTCCTTTAGGGCTTCGACCAGAGCATCAACCGCCCTAGAATCGCCTATCTTTCCAAGTGCCTTGGCAGCATCTGATCGGACTGTTTGGATGCCAGGGAAACTCTTATCATTATCTTTGAGGGATCTGATCAATGGATAGACCGCCTTCGGATCACCGATCTCCGCAAGTGCATCGATGGCACGTAATCGGACCAGTTGGTCAGAGTCCTTTAGAACCTCAATTAGAGGATCAACCGCCCTTTGGTCACCCATCTTGCGGAGACCCTCTACAGCTGCACGCCTAACACCATCGATCGCATCCGTTAACGCCTCGATAAGAGGATCGACCACCCTCATATCGTCGATTTTACCCAAGGCATTGACTGCCCAATATCGAACACCTCTGTAATCGTCTTTGGTTGCCTCAATAAGATGATCAACCGCTTTCGCATCATCAATATTATCTAGAGCTGTGACTGCATTACTTCGGACCAGGTAATAGTCGTCTTTGAGTGACTCAATGAGCGGATCAACCGCCTTTGGATCACCGATACTACCGAGGCTATTGGCTGCGTGTGCCCGGACTGTCCCGTCCTCGTCTTTGAGAACTTCGACGAGCGGATCAACTGCCCTGATGTCGCCAATCTTGCCGAGAGCCTCTGCAGCCTCCGATCTGACTTCAGAGTCTTCATCCTTTAACGCCTCGATCAGAGGATCGATTGCCCTCTTTGATTTTTTCGCGCCGAGGGTCCGAGCCGCCTCCGATCGGACTGTCGAGTCCTTGTCTTTAAGATCCTGGATCAAGGGGCCAACTTTCTTTACAATTTTTTTGTCGCTGGTCGGGGGACGTTTCTCTGCAAGTTGTTTTTGAAGCTCTTCAGCTTTCTTAAAGGCAGCTTCTGCTTCTGAGTGACGAGACGACTTTTCAAAGGCCTGCCCTTTAATTACCCAGAAGTAGGGTAATTCAGGATATTTCTCGAGAAACGCATCGTAAAGCATGATGGCATCATCATACCTGCCTTGGTCACAGAGCCACCGACCCATCTTCACTACCATCTTATTTTGGGCGCGCGCAAGTGCTTCCTCCTCAGTGTACACATTTGTACTTCCAACATACACGGGGCGCATCCGATATCTGCCTTGATGCCATCTTGTGTGCCATATACCGTTGATTTCGAAGACGTTCAGGTCATCTAGTAGTTTCTTTGCCCACTGGGGGTCATCCCCTTCCTCATTAGTCTTTGTAGTCGGCATTTTATGAGACCTGTTTTGTGATATTAGTATTTATAACAAGACTAGACCGACACTCCGAAACACACGACTAACCGAAAAATTATTACGTTTCACTATGAATTTCGCTTCACACACGATACGAAGAGGGATCAATCTACTCGCCCCAAGGTACCCGGCATATTCGCGGGCGTGGCATTCTGCCACCTCTTCTATCATGCCTTCCGTCGGACACGTCCAGTGTTCTCTTCTGCGAGGGCGAGCCGGGGATAATCAACCCGGTGACCCCTCCAACCTTATCCGCAGTGGGTCGCAAGATGCCCAGTGCCGCTCTAAGCGCACGCCAGACGTTCTTTCCATCCAGTCACCTCCCCTCCCTCCCCCGCCGTCTCCAGTACGGCGCAAGCTTCAGTGGCCCTCATAGCGGGCCATGATCTCCAGCTGAGGAAAAATGATCGATCTAAAGTACTGGTCTAATTACTAGTAAACACGTGCTAAATTCCCATCCCCCGCACCAATTTGCCTTTCCGAGGTCGGTTTTATGAAGAGGTAGCGCCGCTTTAGTCTCACTTAGTTTAGATGAGATGGACTAATAAATGTCCCCTTCCCGAGGGGGGAGCTGGCCGAGAAGGAGGTGGAGAAGCTCCTCAGAGGCGGCGAGTCGATGAGATGGACGAGGAGAGCGACATCGACATCCTGATCGAGTTCGAGGGGAGAAGGAGCCTCCTCGATCTTGCCCACCTCAAAAACGAGCTGGAGGACGCCACGAACAGGCGGGTGGACGTTCTCACCTACAAGTCGCTTCATCCTCGGCTGAAAGATCGAATCCTGGCCGAGCAGGTCCCGATATTATAGGGCTAATCGAGGACCATTCTGAGGGGATCGAGGCCGTTCTGGAAGACTTGCCTTTCATCGCATGACCAAGGTATTTAAGATCTCAACGCAAAATAGTCGAGAGATGAAGACCAAGTTCAACGTCCTCGTCGAACGGGACGAGGACGGATACTACGTCGCCACTGTCCCCTCCCTCCCCGGATGCCATACCCAGGCAAAGAGCCTGGATGACCTCATCGAGCGGGCGAAAGAGGCGATAGAGCTGTACCTCGAAGTGGAGAAAGACATCGCGCCTGGGGAATTTGTGGGGGTACAGGTTGTCGAAGCTGAGACCGGTTGAGGCGGATAAGGTCGTCAAGGCCCTGAGCAAACTGGGCTTTGAAATCGCAAGACAAAAGGGCAGCCATCTGGTGATGAAGCACCCAGACGGCAGGGTCACCGTGGTACCTATCCACGGGGGAGAAGAGCTGGGCAGAGGCATACTTAGGCAGATTGCCCACGATATCAAGATCGGAAAGGACGAGTTTGTAAAGATTTTAGATGAAATTTAAAATCGAACTCCTATGGTTCGAGTTCTTCACCTTAAGCTTGAGGTCCCGCTTTTATTCCTCAGACTTGTTCTTCGTGATTAATTAAGATGTTTTTATACCAACATCAATAAATATAACCTTCGCCAGTAATATTATTTCGGGCAGAAAGCCTTGTGCATCCGATTTCGGCCGAGGCCTTCATTCAGATTACAGGAGGCCGCGGGCGTTGGCGCTCTATCCGGACGATAATTGCTCAGATTTGAAGGCGATGAAGAAGAGGTGGAAGAAGAACTTCTGGCCGGAGAACGCCATCTTCGAGAAGATCCACCCCGGCGACCGGATCTTCGTGGGGACCGGACCGTCGAGCCCCAGTACCTGGAGGGAGCCCTGAAGCGCTGCGTCGAAAAGAGGCCCAACTCCCTTTTCGGCGCCGAGATGATCCACGTATGGACCCCGGGGATCGCGCCCTGCACCGAGGAGAAGTTTCAGGAGAACTTCAGGCTCAACTCCTGTTTCGTCGGGTCCCGGAGCAGAGGGGCCATCAACCGGGGGACGCCGACTACGCCCCGATCTTCTTATCGGGGGCCCCAGCCCTCTGGCTTCCGTCAAAAAACAAATATCTAGAGCGCTATTCATACTCTCCCATCCACCCTCAGCCCGAGCACCTCCCGCGCTCCGTTGTACACGTCCTCCGCGATCAGGGCGCACCCGAGGGCCGCATCGCAGCTTTTCAGCGGTTGAACCTCTCGCCCCAAAAGCTCCGAGACCCTGCCCGAGATCCGAGAGGCGGGGTCGCCCGCTAGATAAAGCGCTGGATGAGGGGAGCCTTTGTCCCGAAGGAGGACAGCCATGGCGGCGAGCTCCATGGCGGCGTAGAGGGCGAGGGCCTCGAAGGCCGCCTCCTTCTCACTATCGGTGCAGCTCTTGAGGGTGCGGCCGCGCTTTCGCAAGATTCCGCCCCTGGTGAATGCCTCGTTCGCGGTCATCATTCCGGCATCGACCTTTCGGATCGCGGCGACGTCGAGAGGGCCGTGGAGGAGGCCGGGGGCGAAGATGGGAGCGTCGATGGCCCCAGCTATGCGCCCAGCGGCGACGCCGATGGTGACGACGTTGGAGCTGGCGTCCGAGATGATGAAGTCCCTTTTGCCGTCTTTTCTGACCTTGTAGGCGAGGCCCACCTTCTCAGGGCTTGCGCCATGGGAGAAGACCCGCATCCTCGGGTCGATGTCGGAGCGGTCGTGAATTCCGGGAAGGAGGATAGCGGGCCATCCCGATTCTCGGACGGCGTCGAAGACGTTGGTCCCGCCGCCGACGTGAAGCCCGGCGCCCTCCTGGCTTATGACCCCCCGGTTCTCGGCGTCCTCGATTCTGATGATCTCGGTCAGGCCGTCGCCCATGGAGTAGCAGAGGGCGAGGAGATCGACCTTCTCGGCGCTGGAGGCGAGGGAGCGGTCGAGGTCTAGGTCGAGGTCGAAGGCCCGCCCGATCCGGCCGATGATCTCCGAGGGGGAGAGACGGCCCGCCTCCTCCCTTGGGATGACATAGCATCTGCCATCAGAGTCTGCAAACCTTATCGCCCTTGTTCCGTGATCCACGCCCAAGAACACTTCAGACCGCCTCCGCCTATGCCTCCGCTTCTGTTTCCATCTTTCCATCCAAGATCTTCACGATCTTCCTCGCCAAACTCAGACTGTCCTCCTCGTCCTTCATGACGGTGTCGAGCCGGACCGAGGGCCCCCGGTAGTCGCTCTCGGGGCTCACCACCATCAGGTCCACGCATCCCAAAAGGTCTGCGACCCCCTGATCTGTAACGGGATATCCCCAGGCCCGCATGAACTTGGCGGCGGGGCCGCTGAGGGGCCGTCCGCCGCCCACCAGGGGGCTTATGGCGACAACCCGGCATTTTTCCCCCTTTTCCCCCTTTTCTTCTCTCCTGTCCATATTCTTCAGCAGGTCCCGAACGCCCCTCAGCGCCAGGATCGGCCCGATGCTGGAGACGGGGTTGCTCGGCCCGATCAAGACCGGCTCGCCCACCACCTCCGCCCTCTCCAGGGCCGCGAGAAACCCGAGGCTTGGGAGGGCGTCCTCGATCCCCCTAAATCGGATGCCGGTCACATCAAGGCGACCGCCTCTGGAGACCCAAAACTCCTGAAGGTTCATCTCCCCCTCGGGGGTCGATATCATGGTGGATACGGGATCGTCGGTCATCGGAAGGACTTTTTCCTCAATTTTGAGCGCACGACAGAGCCCTTCGGTAGCCTGGCTTAAAGTCCGTCCCTTTCTGAGGCGGTCGGACCGGAATATGTGGATGGCGCGGTCGAGGTCGCCCAGGGCGAGGAGTTCTCGATGGCCAATGCTTTTTAGAAAGTCGTGGGATTCAAAAGAGTCGTCCTCGATCCCCCACCACGTTCTCCGATCGATCATCCCCGCCAGGGTGTAGAGGACGGTGTCCAGGTCCGGGGATACCAGGTTTCCCGAGATCCAGAGGTCGTCGGCGGTGTTGGCGACCACTGTAAGCTCTGAGGGGGGTAGGAGCTTCTTGAGCCCCAAGAGGAGCTTCGGCGTCCCGGTCCCGCCGCTGAGGACTATCAGTTATTCCGCCTCCGTGGATCGCTGCAGGGTCAGGCGGCGGAATCGAGGATGATCATCCCGGTCTTGAGGTCCTCGCACTCTTCGGGGGTGAGGGTGGTGGAGACCGCCTTCTCGGAGACTATGGCGCTGTTACCCAGGGGGTCTTCAAGGATGATGGTGAGGGGGCCGACGCCATTCATGGCCTGCTCGATCCGCTCCAGGATGCACTCTCCCCGGCGGGCGTTCTCCTCGACCCCGGCGTCCCGCGCGGACTTTGTGGCAAAGGCGACGATCCCCTTCACCTTCTGAAGGACGCCCTCGACGTTGGATATGTAGGCCTCGGAGGCGGGGCCTGGCTCTACGCCAATTCCCAGCTCCGGGAGCCTGATCGTCCCGCTGGTGGACCTGATCACCCTCGCGTTGAGGTCCTCAAGCTCTTCGATGGTGATGGTGTACCTGACGGGCTCGCCCTGGTTGAGGAGGATTGTGTCCGAGAGCTTGAAACCGCAATTCTCGCAGACCCCGGCGATGATCAGAGCCTCGCCGAAGTGGGGAATATCCTTCGTCTCCCAGTCGAAGGTGATCTCAGCTTTGCAGATGGGGCAGCTGGAGGTAGTTTTTGCCTTCAATCCTCGTCCCCCAAAATGTTCTCCCGATCTATCCTCATCTTCTTGGGAACCACTATCACCAGGTTATCGCCGAGGCCAGCGATGTCGCCCCTCAGATCCTCTACGGCGGCCTTCAGCTCGCCGATCGCCTCGTCCAGAATGTCCTTCTCCCTTCTCAGGGGGGAGATATCCACCAGGACCAGGTTTCCCCTCCCGATCTCCATCTTTATCTCGGAGATGACGTCGAGATCGTTCAGCTCCGCCATCCTCACCAGAATCTCCGAGGAACCCCCAGCTGAGACCTCCTCGAACTGCCCCAGGTCTATGTTCACGTAATCGTCTTCACCAGACCTGCCTATCAACTTGTCCAAGATGCCCATATCTCACCCTCTGCAAAGAGGCATGTCACTTTCGATCTTGATATCTCTATCTGGTTTCATCCGACTTTACGATTCGACGTTCATAAGTCCAAACCCTGCACCGCCCATCAGCAGCATGAAGGCCAGAACCGCCAGGACGAACCCCGCCGGACGGAGGGGCTCGGGTGCAGCCGTCTGAACCAGGATCATGAGCGCGATCATCAGGAAGACGAGTCCGCAGCTTATGCCGATCTCCAGAGACTTCTTGCTCATACCGCATCAGCTCTGCGCTGATCTGAGATATTATTTGCGATCCGCCACGGAGATCTCAGCATCAATCTCTTCTTCTTAAACCATCGGGTCCCGCCAGCCTTTTCACGAGCGTCTGGGTCATCTTCCCGCACCAGCCGAGGTCGATGTACCTGGGGTAGACAGCAAGCCTCTCCCTCAGCTCAAATCCCGAAAGCCGGGATTCGAGTTCCTCGGGGGTTGGCCAGAGCTTGTTGGGGTTGATCCAGTCGGGGGTCACGGGGCTTATCCCTCCCAGATCCTCAGCTCCGGCCTCCACCAGGGGTAGGGGATCTGTCAGGTTTGGAGGAACCTGGACGGCGACCGTTGGCGGTAAGATTGATCTCGCCATTCTCACAGTCTCAGCCAGGGTCTCCGAGTCGGGAGGGTCAAGATGGGACATGGCGGTTCCCTGCTTTGGATCGAAGGGTTGGACGATCACCTCCTGGATGTGGCCGTAAATCTCATGGATTTTTTTTAACGCCTGGATCGATCGGACCCGGTCCTCTTCCGTCTCGCCTATTCCCACCAGAATGCCGGTGGTGAAGGGTATCTTCAGCTTTCCTGCGGCCTCGATGGCGGCCAGCCTCAATTCGGGCCTCTTTCCAGGGGAGGACCGGTGGGCCTCCACCTCGGCCGTAGTCTCGAGCATCAGGCCCATGCTGGCGTTGTAAGGCGCAAGCCTTCGCATATCTTCCTTTGAGATGAGGCCGGCGTTGGTGTGGGGGAGGAGATCCTTATCCAGAGCCATCTCTGATAGCTCGATGATGTAGTCGATGAGGTCGTCACACCCGGTCTTTTTGAGAAGGGCGCCAAAACCGGAAACCTTATTGGGCGCCTCGCCGAGGGAGAAGAGGGCCTCAGTGCAGCCCGACGACGCCCCTCTTTCCAAGAGCTCTATCGCCTCTTTGCGATCGATGATCTTGCCCTCGTCCCGCCTATATCCGCAGTAGAGGCACCGGTTCCTGCAGACGTTGGTGACGGGGATGAAGACGTTCCGGGAGTAGGTCAAAAGCGGTCTCATAATCGAGATTCAACGCTCAGAAAATAATTCAAATGTTTGGGGGTGCGAGGCGCTTCAGCGCCTCAGCTCCACCAGCTTCAGCTTGTTTCCGAGCTCGCACTCCTCGGGGGCCTCGCCCACCACCTCAACGATGGTGCAACGGTCCCCCGACTTCAGGCCGACAGGGTGGCAGAGCTCGTACATGGTGCAGTCGTACTCGTCACATTTGGGCGGTTCCAGGACGGTCTTGGATCCGGCGAAGGCCTTCCTCGCGTCGATGGCTGCGATGATAGGGCTTTCGGTCACCTCCACCGCCCGGACCCCCGCCTCATGGATGGGGCACTCGTGTACCAGCTCCCCACGAATCCCCAGAATCCTGTACCTCCTCCCCGACTCGAGGTTGGTGCAGGTGTTTCTGAGCTTGCAGGTCTCGCATTCTGGCGATGGCGAGTTGAATATGAACTCCATCCCAATCGTCGCGAGCTTTGTTCCTATCAGGGTGATCTGTGTAGCTGCTTCGGACATGGTATTCGCCTCAACAAATAATTATATTATTTTTGTTTTTTTAGCGGCCTCGGTGGCCGCCTTTCTGGTGAGACCCGAGCCCAGGATGGTATAGCGCTCCGGGCGGATCGTGTGGGCGATGGTGAGGGCCTCGATCACCGTCTCTTCTTCGAGGCCGATCTCGTAGGCCGAGGTGGGCGCCCCCACCTCTTTCAGGGCGGTTCGGATCATCTTCCAGTCGCCGCCGTGAAGGTACATCATGACTACGGTGCCAAGGCCACAGAGCTCGCCGTGGAGGGCTCTTCCCGGATCGATCTTGTTTATGGCGTGGGCGAACTTGTGCTCTGAGCCGCTGGCGGGGCGCGATGAGCCAGCGATGCTCATGGCGACGCCGCTGGATATGAGGGCCTTGACGACGACCCTTGCCGACTCTTCGAGGCCAGGCTTCAGATCAGGGGCGGTCTCGACGATCATCCTGGCCGTCATCTCCGAGAGGGCGGAGGCGTACTCGCTGTACTCCTCGCCCCGGAGCCTGTGGGCGAGCTTCCAGTCCCGTATGGCGGTGTAGTTGGAGATTATGTCGCCGCACCCGGCAGCTAGGAGCCTTTCGGGGGCCTTGGAGATGACGGCGGTGTCCGCTATGATCCCCAGGGGGGCCTGGGCCGAGACGGAGGTCGTTTCGCCGTCGATGGTGAGGGAGGCCTGGGCCGAGCATATCCCGTCGTGGGAGGCGGCGGTGGGGATGGAGACGAAGTGGAACCCCGCCCTGACAGAGGCGAGCTTGGCGACGTCTATCGACCTTCCGCCGCCGACGCCTATGAGAAAGCCCGCCTTCATCTCCCAAGCCAGCCGTTCTGCCCTCTCCACCTCTTCAAGTTTTGAAAATCTTGTGATCATGAGGCTCGTTTCAAAGCCGCGATCTTCCATCCACTGAGAGATCTCTCCCCCCACCAGCGCACCGGTGGTGGGGCCCGTCACGATGAGAGCTCCGCCCTTCAGTTTGAGGTCTTTGCAGACGTCGGCCACCTCTGATGCCACGCCGCTGCCGACCACCACCAGCCTCGGAAGCTCCATCCATTTGGATCTGCTCAATGGTCTCACCAGCTAGGACAAATTTCGTACCTCTACGAATATAAACGCTCCCTACCCTCCCTCGGACGCCCCCACCATCGGAGCCGAGGAGAAGGTCCACAACAAATAAAACAAACAAAATATACAAAAACTTAGACTAATCTTTTCGGAGGCTCTTCAAGACGGAGAGGACTCTCTCCCGGTACCGGTTAACCTCGGTGCTGGTCCTGACCCGGGGCCTTGGGATCTCGATCTCTATGATCTCGTTGATCTGACCGGGGCGGGCGGACATGATCACCACCCGGTCGGCGAGGTAGATCGCCTCGTCGACGCTGTGGGTGACGAAGACGACGGTCTTCTGTTGCTCCTGCCAGATCCGAAGAAGCTCCGCCTGCATGACGTTTCGGGTCTGCGCGTCGAGAGCCCCGAAGGGCTCGTCCATGAAGAGGGCCCGGGGATTGTTCACCAGAGCCCGAACGATCGCGACCCTCTGCTTCATCCCCCCCGAGAGCTCGTGGGGGTAGCTGTTCTCAAACCCCTCCAGCCCCACAGCCTTCAGGTACCTGCGGGCCTTCTCGTATCGCTCGTCCTTTGGGACTCCCTTAAGCTCCAGGCCGAAGGCGACGTTGTCGAGGATCGTCCTCCAGGGAAAGAGGGAATACTCCTGAAATACCATCCCCCGCTGGGGTCCCGGCCCCTCGATGGGAACGCCGTCGAGGAGGACTGCACCGCTGGTGGGCCTCTCCAGCCCCGCCATGATCCGAAGGAGGGTCGTCTTGCCGCAGCCCGAGGGGCCGAGGAGGCACATGAACTCCTTGTCCCCCACCGAGAGGTTGACGTCGTGGAGGGCCTCGAAGCTCTTCCCCTTCACCGAGAAGCTCTTCGAGAGGCCCTTTATCTCCAGCAGAGCGGTCATAGGGTGAGAAAATTGGACGGCGGAGTTATAGGCTTTTCTGTTGGGGGATGGAGGGCCACCATCTGCCTACGTTCTGGATGGTGCAGGTCGTCTCTTTAAGTATTTTGGGCAGCATCTTTCATGCGATGAAGGAAGATATAGAGAAAAACCAGGTCGGACCCTGCGGGATCGTCTGCATATCGTGCCCCCTCGGCAGCAGCACTGTGGCCAAGACTGCAGGCCAGACGAGGGGATTCATCGAAGGCTACAAGATCTCAGAGTGGGCGCCGTACGTCTCTATGGACGGGGAGAGGATCGACTGGGATCAGGTGGTCAGGGGGATGGAGTGGATGATGAAGTACGCCGTCTGTGCTGGGTGCGAGAGAGGAGGAGGACCACCGGACTGCACCATCAGGATCTGCGCTAGGGAGAACGGCGTTGAGCTCTGCAGCTCCTGTGACGAGCTCAGTTCCTGCGACAAGTTTGATTGGCTGGGAGAACATGGTGAACAGCTCAAAGAGACCCTGAAGAATTGCAGAGGGGCCTCCAAGGAGGAGTACATAAAGTCCCTCAAGGGCTCGATGCCGTGGGAGGAATGAACGGCGGACTCGTTGATGCGGACGGAAGTTCGGCACATATTCATTCGAGTCAACTACCACGGCCTGAAGGCCGTGGCTTGTGACTACGATGATATTGTGTCACTATTGGCTGGTTGACTGCAGCCTGCTACGATCAGATCTACTGAAGGTAGCGATGTTTCTGGATGCGTTCAAATCTGCATCGATCTGGAACCCGCAACTTTTGCATTTGAATATCCGCCCAATACGATTATTCTTATGCTGGTACCCACATCTGGAACATGTTTGTGATGTATATCTAGGATCGATAGTTATTACATTCTTCCCAATGGCCATAGCTTTGTACTCAACGAAACTTCTAAGTTCGGCGAAGCTCCATTTACCAAGCTTCTTATTCTTGTTACCGTTCCTGATGTTGGTCAAGTCTTCCAGTGCGATTATATCATATGGTTTTGAAACAATCCAGTTAGCAATTTGATGATTCACGTCCTTTTGAAACCGTCTCTCTCGACCCGAAAGTTTTTGGAGCTTCCGTTTTGCTGATCGAGTGCCTTTGGACTGAAGTTTTGATCTCAAATACTGGCATTTACCTTTGACCGCTTTAACATGGCCAGATTCCCAAAATGTGTTATCGCTACATACCGCGATGTTATTGATACCAAGATCGACTCCGAGCCTTCTATCCCCGGTTATTGGTTCTGGGTCCGGTTGTTCTACTTGGACATTTAGGTAGCAAGCGTTTTTGGTTATTTTGAGCTGAGCGTTAGTTACCTTCCATCCTACGTATCTCTTATAGTATTCTGGTAACTGAAAGTCGTATCTCAACCTTCCGAAAGCGGTGGTCAGCTTGCAGTATCCAGATTCCAAGAACACCTTCATGGTGCGGATATCGAACCGAACCGCTCCGAGCGGTTTTTTAAATGGCTTCGTCTTGAATCTGAGTCTCTTTAGCATATCACTTGCTTGATCCCTTGCGGTTTGAAGAAGCGCAGATGGAAGCGTTGGATATTTCTCCCGGAGGTCTTTGTATGTAGCTCTATTGAGTCTGGTCTTGTTATAGTCATGCGCCGCGAAGCCGTAGTCTATGACATCCTGACAGGCGGCATTCCAGATCCTCGCTGTCTGAATGAGTGCGTTAGACCTGTCCAGCTTTATTTGCAGAGTGCGGTACATGTTATTAGATATGTGATATCTTTATTAGAGATATAGGGTTTCGTCGCCAGGGGGGAGGGGCTCTACATCCCCGGCCTAAAGACCGGGGTCTTTCGCCCCTCTCCGCTCCCCGTCAAGATAAATGGACCAAAAAAGCGCCTAATCGATCTCCTTCACAGGTATCCCAAAAACCTTGATGCGATGACGAAGTTCGCGTGGGACCAGAGGAGGGGCGAGACCGATACCTGGAGGTCGTTATCGAAGATCTGCTCAGGGATGTACCTCACCGTCCTCTCCAGGACCCAGTCGTAGTATCCTCGTGCCCGCTCTACATCGCCCCCCACCGACCAATATATGGAGAGCCAGAAGTTGAGGAGCGGCCAGACTCCTGCGCCTTTCCTTCGGTGCATCCCCTCAAACATCCAGCCGTCATACTCGTCGTGCTCGTAGCGGCAGACCCCACCTTTTAGGGGGCCATCGGAGACCACGAGCCTTCTTTCGATCTCCTCGACCGTCGAGACGATCTGGGGGTCGTCGGCCTCGCGAATCGCGAAGGGGTAGACGAGACCCAGGACTGAGGCGTCGATCCGTCGGTCGATAATCTTTCCATAAGATCTGACGAAATGGCCGCCGACGAAGTGCTCATCGAGCCGCGACCTCATCTCTTCGGCAGCATCCTTCCAATTTTCGCACCCTTCCCCGTCCGGGATCATCTCGGAGGCGGCCTCGAGCCCTCGGATGCAGGCGGCAAGAGTGTAGGTGAAGTTCTCAGCGAGGTCGGGGAAGGCGAGCCTCTCCTCCCAGAGGTCGTTTGCCACGAGGCTGAAGCTTTTGCCGTTCCATGTACTGGCGAGGCCGTCGGCCGCCTTTTTGACCAGGTCCTCAAATTCCCGGGCGCCTTCGAGGTCGTCCCGGTAATGGTGCTCGATGGCGAAGAGGACCGACCCAGTCTGGTCGGGCTGGAGCCGGCCTGAGGCCTTGAGGCCGTTAACATAGTATTTCTCAAAGAAAAGGCCAGATTCACAAAACCCCTCCACCCTCCGAAGGCACCAGCGGAAGAAGCCCTCCTGGACCCCCGCGAGGTCCAGGAGGTCCGCGGCGATGCAGGCGTATGAGGCGTCCCTCGGCCAGACATAGAAATAGTGCTTCGCCTCTTTCGGGTAATATTCCTTGGTGGGGTTTGCGGCGACGATCGCCCCGTTCTCGAGACAGCAGTCGGCCAGAACCTCCTTCGATGCCTCTATCGTTCGTTCGATCCTGGACACTATTCCTTCGTCTCCGATCTTTTCAGACCGTTCCCCTTATGATCTTCAAGTGTAAAAGAATATCGCAAGTATGATGGAGACGATCGTCTTGAAGTGCGCCATCTGCGGCCGGGGGGAGGCCGCAAAGATCCTGGGGGTCTGCCCGTCCTGCATCCGGAAGAGGCCCGAGGAGGCAGAGCCCTTGATCAGAGAGGCTCACATCCTCGCAAGAGAGCCCTATCCCCTACCGCCCGAGGTCCCACGGTCCACCGACCGCGGTGCCAGGCGATGCGACCTATGCTCAAACGAGTGCGTCATCGCCCCCGGGGATCTCGGCTACTGCGGTGTCCGAAAGAACTGGGGCGATCGGATAGTAGGCCTCTTTCCTGGCTATGGCATCCTCACGACATATGAGGATTCCCTCCCGACGAACTGCTGCGCATCATGGTTCTGTCCCGGCACCCTCGCCCCGCCCGAAGACAGGAAGGTGAACGTGGCGGTCTTCCTCTACGGCTGCAACTTCGACTGCCTCTTCTGCCAGAACGAGTCCCATCGCCGCCTGCATCTCCCGCCCCTGGTGAGCCTCGAAGCCTTAGTCTCCAGGATCGGTGCGAACCCCGGGGCAGAGTGCGTCTGCTACTTCGGAGGAAGCCCCGAGCCCCAGCTTCCCTTCGCCCTCAGGGCCTCAAAGAGGTTGCTGGATTTGGAAGAGCTGGTTGGGGAAAAGGATGGAGACGGCGATGATGACATTGCAGGATGTTGGAGTGGCGGTCTTGAAGACAAGGTGGAGTGGGGCGGAGACGGCGGCAGGCGACCCCGGATCTGCTGGGAGATGAACGGCTGCGGAAATCCCACCTTGGTGAAGAGGGCGGCGGAGCTATCTTTGCGGTCCGGCGGGATCGTCAAGTTCGACCTCAAGGCCTTCGACGAGAACCTGAGCCTCGCCCTCTCTGGCGTCTACAACTGGAGGGCTTATGAGAACTTCGAGATGATCGCGAAATGCCTCTTCGAGGCGCGGGAAGCGCCGGTCCTCACAGCGACGACCCTTCTCGTCCCCGGCTACGTCGATGAGGTGGAGGTGGGGGCGATAGCAGAGTTCATTGCAGGTCTGAACCCGGATATCCCCTACACCCTCCTGGTATTCCACCCCGACTTCATGATGAGAGACCTTCCGATAACCCCTCGCTCTCAGGCGGTCCGATGTATCGAGGCGGCAAATAAGCATCTATCCCGGGTTTACCTGGGAAACAAGCATATGCTGGCGTTTGCCCCCCCGTGATAGGTTTTGCGTCGTCGAGGAGGTGGGCCCGGAGGTCACTATCAAACGACAGTGTGAAATAGGGCGTCGTAGAGAGGACCCTTCCCATGAAGAAACTGTTAATGTTATTGGCCTTGATGATCGTCGCCTTCTCAGGCTGTGTTGAGGAGAAGCCCGGCCCCGAGGAGCTGAAGGCGATGATGATCGAGTCGGTGGAGAAGGTGGAGACTGTCACCTTCAACACTGATACGGATCAGACCATAAACGTGATCAATAACTCAGAGACGAACAGGACCCTCCGGACTATGACCTTTGAGACTAGGTCGGTGGGCGATGGCGTCCTGAACGTCACGGACCGCGCCATGAGGATGACCATGACCACCACCGCCATCTCTGAAGACTCCGGAGAGATCGTCTCGGAGATGGAAGCGTACATGAAGGGAGACACCATGTACACCAAAGTCGACGGAAACTGGACGAAGATGCCCGGGATGCCCGAAGAGATGTGGGACCAGCAGAACCAAGTGAAATCCCAGGCAGAGCTTCTCAACGCTTCCGAGATCGAGCTGGTGGGATCTGAGAAGGTCAACGGCGAGGACGCCTACAAAGTGAACGTGGTCCCCGACATGGAGACGTTCACTGCGATTCTCAACCAGCAGATCGGATCGATGCCCTTTTACATCATGAACATGACAGAGATCTTCGAAGAGACCGATATGGGGTGGACGACCTGGATCTCCAAAGGGTCTCACCTCCCCCTGAAAACCCAGGTTGCCTTGGAGATGGCCATTACCGCAGATATGATGGGCCTTCCCGCCGGCGAGATGGGCGAGATCGAGATGGAGATCGAGTCCGACTCGACGGTCGTATACTCCAACTATAACGAGCCTGTCGTGATAGAAGTGCCACAAGAGGCCTTGGCTGCCCCCTCCTGGCTTGACATGCTGATGGCTATGATGGCGCAGACGCAGCCGTCGAACGAGACCATCGTAGAGTAGACGAGAAAAATAGACCGTTGAAAGGCTCAATCGAGGTGAATTGAATCAGAGATGGAAGTCTGGGGAAGAGGGCCAGGACATCTCCCCTCTAAACCTCGTCCCTCTTCTGCCTCTTCGCCCCACCCATCACGTCCTCTGACCAGGCCCTCATCACCTCTCCGACGGACCAGGCCTGAGAGATGCAGCCTTCGGGTCGGTAGGGCTCGTCGCCGTCGAAGACCTCGCAGATCGTCCCCACGCCGATCTGGCCTTCGAGGTCCATGAGAGGCCTCAAGAGCTCCCTGGCCTCATCCCTCTCTTTTTTCGAGCCGTGGCTCGACTTCATGCGGGCGGTCGTGTAGGGACCGATCAGCCAGGGCCAGATCGTCCCCTGGTGGTAGGCCCGGTCCCTCTCTGCGGGTCCTCCCTCGTACCGTCCTACGTAGGCAGGATCCTTCGGCGAGAGGGTTCTCAGGCCGTAGGGGGTGAGAAGCTCTTCGGTGGCCAGATCGACGATGCCTCGGATCTGGTCGCCGTCGAGGGGGGTGAAGGGGAGAGATGCCGCTATCACCTGGTTCGGCCTGACAGAGGCGTCCTTCTCGTCGATAAGATCGAAGAGGCATCCTGAATCGGGATTCCAGAATTTATGGTAGCTTTCTCCGACCTTCTCTGCGAGCTCGCCGTCCCAATCCTCGCCGAGATCCTGGGAGAAGACCTCCATGACCTTCAGAGCGTTGTACCATAGGGCGTTGATCTCGCAGGCTTTCCCGGCCCGAGGGGTAACGAACTCGCCACCCACCTTGGCGTCCATCCAGGTGAGGCCGGGCTTTGATGCGATCAGACCGTCCTCGTCTGAAAAAGAACCAGGCGTCTCCCGGGAGTATCGTTCGACGATCGCTCGCATGGCTGGATAGAGCTCCCTCACGAGCCCAGCGTCTCTGGAGTAAGAACAGTACTTGTGGACTGACCAGAAGAACCAGAGGGCAGCGTCGATGGTGTTGTACCCCTTGGCCCCGAAGTCGTTGGGGAGGAGGCCGTCTTTCATCGCCCCGGCGAAGGTGGCCAGGACGGCTCGAGCGTCGTCGAAACGGCGGGTGGTGAGGAGAAGGCCCGGAAGTGAGATCATGGCGTCCCTCCCCCAGTCGTTGAACCAGTGGTAGCCTGCGATGATGCTCTTTCCATCGCCCCTCCGCACCAGGAACTGGTCGGCTCTGGTCGCAAGTCTTCTGAACCTTGGGTCACGTTTCTTGTTTCCCTCAAGGCGTTTGATCCTCTCCTCCTCCCGGATAATGAGCTCCTCCGCGCCCTCTGGCGAGTCCCTCTCGATTGATGCGACTATGTTGAAGGAGAGGCGACCGTCTACCTGGACCTCGAACCGGCCGGGTGAAAAGGCGTCCTCCCTCCAAGCGAGGCCCCGCCGCCTTTCGGCCTCGTACTCCAGATTGTTGAACCAGAGCCCCTCTCTTACGTAGCGGGCCCTATCGGAGACGAGGACGAAGTCGCACCACGAACGGAGTCGAACGCCGCTTACTCCCCCCTCCAAATCCATTCTCTCCTGGTCCATAGGAGGAGAGCGAGATGCTACATGAAAGCTCCTGCAGTTGACGAGGGGGACCACCTTGAAGAGGCATGACCCCTCGATATCGTATCTGACGACCGTGGTGTTCTCGCCGTGGGCCATGAAGACCTTCTTCTCGACGGAGGTGCCGTCCTCGGTCCGATAGAGGAAGGTCGGAATTGGGTCCTGCCGGAACTCTTCAAGGTGGCGGAATCCCTGGGGATATAAGGTGCCTGGGTACTGATGGCAGGCCAGATTGTAGCGGCCCGATTCGGAGGTCAGCTCCTCGTCCAGGGACGAGAGGAGGAGCGTCCTCTCCGTGGGTGGGTCCAGAGCTGCCACCAAGAGGCCGTGATAGGACCTGATGTTAGTCCCCAGGATCGTCGATGAGGCGTAGCCTCCGATGCCATTAGTGATCAGCCATTCGCGCTCTGTCCCCTCTTGATAGCTCTTCGGGTGAAAACTCAGATCAGGGGTCATATCTTCTTCCTCCCGCTTTTTGGTTCGATCTTCTTCTGGCCTCGACCCGTATCCGTCCCCGATTCGGCCGTGCTCGCAGCCATCCCCACCGCCTCCAGAAGGGCCGCTCTCAAGCCCTCTCCCCGGAGCCCTTTCACCCCTTCGAGCCTCTTGGCCAGGTCGACATCGCCGAGGCTCCCCCTCGCCCAGTCCGAGAGATCCCCCCTCCTCGCGTGGTATTCGAGGGAGTCGATATTTGCCTTCTCTAGAGCCTCCATGAGGCTTCTCCGCCCCCAGGCGGCATCGCCCGTGAACTGGCCTATCCCGGTAGAGAATAGAAAGGGGTCGTCGGCGGCGTCGACCCAGGACTTCACCCGGAATTGGAGGTCGGAGAGGACGGAGAAGAGAGTTACGGCGGCGTCATATGGGCTGCCGTAAGGGCTGAAGTAGTTGTGAACCTCGCCGGGGGCACCGCCGTGGGTGAAGGCGTAGTAGAGGTGATCGGATAGTCCCAGGGTCCTCCAGATCTCCAGAAGCCGCCGGTCGACACCCTCCTTGATGGGGCCCTCAAGCCTCTTGTGGTAGGTGTAGCAGGCCCACTGGAGGGTGTTTCCCAGCCAGCAGCTGGTATCTCTTTCGATGTCGGCCCAGGAGGTGGTGACCGGAACGTTTACGGTCCCTATGGGCGGGTTATTCTCCACCACCTCGCTGGGGGTGGCGAACCTCAGGTGCTCCCACTTCAAGATCTCGCTGGGGAGGAATTTCAGAAATTCGAAGATTCCAGTGTCGGTCCACTGGTGCTCGCCGAAGGTCTCGTAGTCGCAGAAGATGTTGACGCAATCTCCGGGCTTTGCGGCGATCCATGAGGCGTACTTCTCGGCGGTGAGGGGATACTCGTTCCACCATCGAGCCGAGAACCGAAATCCCATGTCGTCGGTGATCTGGTAGTCCCTGAGGAGAAGAGAAATCCTCTCGCACCCCTGGGGCCGATAGACGTGGTTTGGAGGGGCTACCACCCCCTCGGCGAAGATCCCATCGTAGCCCATCCCCTCGACGATCCTCGCGATCCTGTCGTCGTAGAGGAGCTCTGTATTCTCGAAGATCCGGGGCCTGACGCCGAAGCTGTCCCATATCCTCTCCCGGTGCATCTTAACCTGCTCGGAAAACTCCCTTCCGTCCTCGTAGAGGCTGGCGAGGGAATGGTGGTAGGTCTGCTCCAAAACCTCCACCATCCCGGTGTCCACGAGCCGGGCGAAGGATTCCAGGACCTCGGGGTTGTATCTCTCGCACTGGTCGAGAAAGACCCCCGAGAAGCTATAGGCCGTCTTGAAGGGCCGCTCGGAGTCCTGGTAACGGCTTATCTTCTCGAGGATGATCTGGTTTGCTGGAAGGTAGCACTTCTCGGATACCCGTTCGAATATTCTCCGGTTCTCCGGGTCGTCGAAGTAGAAGTCGAAGATTTGGTCGGGTTCGACCCTCCTCATCGGCGAGCCGTCCCAGAAGAAGTCCTTTCGGAGCCTCAGAGGCTGGTGGACCTCAAAACACAGGGAGACGTCGGTCATGAGGCCTCACCGGGATCGATCGCATCTTCGGCGGCTTCGATGGAACCTCTGCCAGATCGGAGGGTGGGGGAGAATGGCATAATGGTATATTCTCTATCAAGTCCAATAAATATTTAATCAACGCGGTGCAGACGCTTCTCGGCTCTCGAGTCACCCAGCGATCGCAAGGGTTTTCAAGAAGGATAGTTAGGGCGTATGACACCACCTATAATTCTCCCTGGGAACGTCGATCTCAAACCTCGCCCCCTTACCCTCCTCGCCAGTCTCGAAGATGGTCATGCCGGTGATCCCCAAAATCTCCCGGCTGAGGAAGAGGCCGTAGCCGGTATGCCTCCCGAAGGCCTGGTCGAAGATCCGACCCTTCATCTCCGCCGCTATTCCCAATCCATCGTCCTCGACAACTATAACGCCTCCACCTCCGTCTTTGCCCCGTCCCTCTTCTCCCACCACCCCTCTCTCAACGAAGGAAACCCGGATCTTGGTGACGCCCCCACCGTGCCTCGTGGCATTCTCCAGAAGGTTGCTGAAGACCTTCTCCAGCAACGGGTCGGCGAAGACCTCCACAGGTCCCGTGGATATCTCGACCTCGATCCCAGCACCTTTTCCCCTCGCGACTCTGATCCCCTCGGCCCCATCCTCAACCGCGAACGCTACGCCGCCCGGGCCTTTGGCGACGACCAGGGGGACGGCCTCCGCCGCCCGGCCGACCACCTCTTCGAGGGGCTGCCATTCGGGAGACTTCACCCCCATGTCCTGATAGTCCCGGGTGAATGCGACCTGTCTATTGATAGTCTCCGTCAGCTCCAGGACCCCATCGATGTACCTTCTCATGGGAGGGTCCTCAGGAAGGATCTCGCTCAAGAGGAGGGCGTACCCCGCAAGCCCCGTGATCTGGTTCTGGATGTCGTGCCTGGTGACGCTGCTGAGGAGGTTCAGCTTCCTGTTCGCCTCCTTCAGAGCCTCCTGGTACTGACGGATCTCTGTGATGTCCTGGGTGATCCCCGCCATCCTGAGGGGGCGGCCCGCCTCGTCCCTCTCCATAACCTCGCCCCGGTCTTGGACCCATATCCACCGGCCATCACTTTGCTTCAGCCGATATTCGGTCATGTAGTTTTTGGTCTTTCCATCGAAGTGATCCCGACGGGCCGCCATCACCTTCTCGAGGTCGTCGGGATGTATTATCCTCACCTGATCCCAAACGTGGCCGGCGAGCGAAGCCTCCGGGCATCCGAGTATCTCGAGGAGCCGCCTATTTCGTACCACCCCTCCCGTCGCCAAGTTCCAGTCCCAGATCCCCAGGTTCGCCCCCTCGATGACGAGCTTCATCCTCTCCTCGTTCTCCTGGAGCGCCATCTCCGTCTCTTTGATCTCGGTGACGTCGCGGATCGACTCGATCGCCCCCACGGTCTCGCCATCTCCGTCGAAGAGGGGTGAGGCCGTCCCCCAGACGTAGAACCCCTTTCCGGTCCGGGGTGGGATCACATAGGCCTCGGCGAAGAGGGTCTCCCCCTCCCTCTTGACGTGATGGTAGTGGGACTCCAGCTCCTCGTCCCGGGAGAAGATCATATCGATGAGGATCGGCCTCTTCATCCCGTAGAAGACCTCGCCGTAGGCGTAATCCCCCTCGCCAACGATCTCCTCCTTGGAGACCCCCGTCATCTCCTCGATCGCCCGATTCCAGGCTATCACCTTCCTCTCCTGGTCTATGACAAAGGTCGGATCCGGGAGAAAATCGATGATGTCAAGAAGCTGCTTGGTGGCCTGGATCAGCTTTTCCTCCACCCGCTTTCTATCGGTGATGTCCTGGCCCTGAATTATGGTGGCCATCAGCGTTCTATCCTTCTCGCAATAGATGTTGGCCGAGTTCCAGAGGACGATCCTCTCGCCCCCGTTTTTGCACCGGATGGGTATCTCCACCGAGTCCCAGCACTCGCCTCTCAGGGTATAAGCGATCTCGCTGATGGCTTCCTCCCGCCCTTCGTCCGGAAGGAGGACCGAAGCCTCCTGGCCGATCATCTCCTCGGCGGAATAGCCCGTAAGCCGCTCAAAGGCCCTGTTGAAGCGTATTATCTTCATATTCGGTCCCCAGACGGTTATGGGAGCGTTGGCGTAGTGGAGGAGGTTGTCCATGTAGTCCCGGGTCTCCCGCAAAGCCATCTCGGCAATCTTCCTTTCGGTGACGTCTCTGATCGATTCTATGGCTCCGACGATCTGTCCCTGGTCGTCGAACAGCGGCGATGCTGTCGCCCAGACGTAGCCCCCCTTTCCCCCGTAGAGCGACGGCACATAGACCTCGGCGAAGATAGCATCCCCTTTCCTGCCGAGGCGACTGTAACTCCCCTCCATCTCGCCATCAGCGGAGAAGATCGAGTCGATCAGAATGGGCCTGTTAAACCCGTAGAAGGCCTCTATATAGGATGAAACGCTCCTCCCCATGACTTCATCTTTTTGAACGCCCGTCATCTCCTCGATCGCCCGATTCCAGGCGATGACCTTCCTCTCTTGGTCGATGACAAATGTGGCGTCGGGGAGAAAGTCGATTATCTCCTGAAGCTGCTTGTGAGCGCGGCGGAGGCCTTCATCCATCCTCTTCTGCTCTGTTATATCGGAGAATATCGTCGCAAACTCTCCCTTACCTATGGAGAAGGCGGATATGCTGAAATATCTGTCATTTGACGGGAAATATCCCTCAAACTTCGCGGGAGATCCCGTCTCGTCCACTTTCAAGTATATATCCAGAAAAGGGACAATTTTGGAGCGAAAAATTTCGCTTGCACTCTTTCCGATCGCTTCTTCTGGCTTCAGGTCCGCGATCAGCTTTATTTTGGGGTTTGCGTCTCTTATGATGTAATCATGGGGCTTCTCCTCCCCATCGCGGACGAATTCGTAGAGTATGAACCCCTCATTCATGTTCTCAAAGAGGGCCTTGTACTTCTCCTCGCTTTCCAGAACGGCTCTCTTGGTCTTCTGCCGTTCGGCCGCCTGCCGGATCTGGTGGGTAAGTTCTGCGTAGAGGACTTGGGGGTTTGAGTCTTTTTGGAGGTAGTAGTCGGCTCCGTGGTTGAGGGCCTCGATCACCACCTCCTCTCTCCCTTTTCCCGTGAAGAGGATGAAGGGGACGTCATGATCCTGGCGTCGGACCCATTTCAGAAAAGATATGCCGTCCATCTCGGGCATCACATAATCGGAGACTATCACGTCATAATGCCCATCTTTCAGCTTCACCATAGCCTCTTTCGCCGACTCGATGGCATCTACCCTTATATCTTGGGACCTCTCGAGGAAGATCTTCGCGATCTCAAGCATCGCGGGGTCGTCATCTACCATCAAAACTCGAATCATGGGTCATCTCCAGCCAGTCTCAATCGCTCCAAGAACGACGGGTTTAGATTAGAAGAATAGACATCTATGACTATAATGCCTTTCGGGCGATGTGAACGAATCATCGATTACTTCGAATACGCGTCGCCAACAGCTGCTGAAATCGTGGCCTATTGGCCGATGCCATTTCGAATTGGACCAAAAATATGGAAGCCTCAATACCCTGCAAGCAGAGGAGAGAATGGCAGATATTTCTTCCGACTACGACAACATATATTATTAACAATAGAAGCTTATCTCGTTCTTGTCTTTCGAGGTGAGAATTATGTGGATGAGGCTAATGCTGGTGCTACCGTTGTTTGTTCTGTCTGCATCTTCGATTTGGGCTCAGCCTGAGGAGGAGTGGAATCAGACCTTCGGCGGGCCGGGTCACGAGGTGGGCGGGCCGATCTTGGCGACTCAAGACGGCGGCTATGTCCTGACGGGGATGACTGAATCTTACGGCGCCGGAAACGGCGATCTCTGGCTGCTCAAATTGGATCGCGACGGCGGTAAAGTCTGGGACCAGACCTTCGGCGGCAGGGGCGTTGACGTGGGGGAGTCGGTCTTGGAGACGGAGGACGGTGGCCTCGTCGTCGGCGGATACACCACCTCCTTCGGTGCCGGAGGCAAAGACGCCTGGCTTTTGAAGACGGGATCTGACGGGAACGAAGAATGGGATGAAACCTTTGGTGGGTCCGAAGACGACGCCGCCTGGTCTGTGGTGGAGGCGGAGGATGGAGGCTACATCCTCCTGGGATACACCGAGTCTTACGGTATAGGAAAATTCGACGTCTGGCTTTTGAAGACCGACGCCGAGGGCGTTGAGGAGTGGAATCGGACCTTCGGCGGGCCGAGCGATGACGAAGGTATGGCCGTCAGAGTGACAAACGATGGCGGTTTCATCATCGCAGGCAGGACCGACTCTTACGGCGTCGGGGGGTTTGACGCATGGCTGATAAAGGCCGATGCCGAGGGGAATGAAATTTGGACGAGGACCTTTGGAGGGGCGAAGCAGGACTGCATCTGCTCGATACAAGAAACGGATGACGGATACATAGCGGCAGGTTTTACGGACTCCTTTGGGTCCGGAAAGTACGATGTCTGGCTCTTGAGGACCGACTCGGAAGGGGTTGAGCTCTGGAATCGGACCTTCGGGATATCAGCGGGGGATTTTGGAAGCTCGGTGGTGCCGACGGAAGATGGTGGCTTCATAGTCACGGGCTGGACCAGTCGGGACGGGACCAGGACCAGCCCCGAAGACGCGCTGCTGATAAATACCGATTCTGAGGGCTGCGCGGAGTGGATGACTCTCCTCGGAGGTGACGGGACCCAGAGCGGCGTTTCAGTCCTCCTGGCCGAAGATGGCGGCATCGTCGTATCGGGGTTTTCCAACCGGGGCGGTGCAGGCGGTTTCGATCTCTGGATAACGAAATTGAGGAACGGCTGACGGAACCCGATCTTAACGAAGATCTTCAAAATCTCCTATTTGTTGATCTTCACCACCAACAGGTCTGTGTTTCCGGAGGAGATCGTCCAGCCACAGGTGACGTAGCCGCCGTCTTCAGCCACCAGGACCGAGGACCCTTCCTCTCGGCCCGATCCGCCGAAGGTGATGTCCCACTCCTTCGTTCCCGACCCGTCGGTCTTCAAGAGCCATGAGTAGAGCCCCCCGGCCGAGCTCCAACCCCCGATTATGTAGCCGCCGTCGGCCGTCGCCTGGACCGCTGTGGCGATGTCTTTTCCCAAATCTCCCACGCTGAAGATCTTGCCCCTGATCGCCTTTCCATCGGGATCAGTTATTATCAGCCAGGCATCTCCCGCCGAGGCCTTGCCGTCCAGGGGGGCGCTCGCCCCCCCCGCCACGACGTACCCGCCTCCCGGCGTCTGCCCGACCGCCTCGCCGACGTCGTCTCTCGACCCACCGTAGGTGACATTCCATACCTCCGCCCCTTCCGAGTCGGTCTTCAAGAGCCACAGGTCACTTCCGCCGGCGCCGAAAGACTCGGTGAAGCCTGTGATGATGAAACCGCCATCTTCCGTCCCTTTTGCGGATCGTCCGCCGTCGTCATTTGCGCCCCCATAGGTCCGATTCCACAGCTCATCCCCCTCCCCATCAGTCCTGATAAGCCAGGCGTCTTTGCCTCCGGAGCCGAAAGATTCTGTCTCGCCTAGGATGATGTAACCCCCATCTTTGGTCTTTTGGAGGGAGTATGCCCAGTCGTAGCCCGACCCGCCGAAGGTGCGGTTCCAGATCTCTTCACCCAACGAGTCCGTCTTCATCAGCCAGGCATCAAAATTCCCCATACCCTGAGAATCGGTACCACCGGCGAAGATGAGTCCGCCGTCTGAAGTCTCCAGGACCGCCATGGCTTCATCGTTGCCGGGACCTCCGTAGGTTTGGTTCCAGCGTTCTCTTCCCTTAGAATCCATCGATATCAGCCAGCAGTCATATCCGCCAGCTCCCCAGGAGTTCGTCCTGCCAGCGACGACGAGGCCGCCGTTTTTCGTCTCGATGATTGAGTTTCCCACGTCAAAGCCCGGGCCGCCAAAGGTCGACCTCCAGACCTCCCCTTCAGTCTTGAAAGTGCCAAAGGCGTATAAAATGAGCACCAGAGTTATCATCAGCGCCGCCCCTAGCACCAGGGGCTCCTCGCTGAACTTCGTCGAGGCGATCATCGCCTTTATTTTGCGGATTACCCGCTTATCTGAGGTTTCAGCGTCCCGACGTTTTGACATTCTTCTCTCTCTCCTCCGCCCGAGATTGAATTTGATCAGGTTCGGTTCATTATCCCGTTAAACTTTTTGGTCAGTTCTTAATCCATTTTCACATTTCAGATGATTTCCATTCGATGGGGGGCTTCAGCGGTCTGATGGGGGGGTCTTCTGGCCGCTCTTCATAAACGAATATGTCCTCGATTTTGACGCCGAAGATCCTCGCCATCTTGAAGGCCAGGTCTAGGGAGGGGTTGTACTTGTCCTTCTCTATCGCGATTATCGTCTGCCTCGTCACGCCCAGCTCTTTGGCGAGCTGCTCCTGGGTCAGATCGTGAACCGCCCTGTAGACTTTGACCTTATTCTTCATTGTATGGCTCGTACCCGTATCTTCTGTTGTAGTATCCGTAGAGGACAGAGTACAGGATCATCAAGGCGCAGGCCGAGAAGGCGAGCGCAAATCCGGCGTACATGTACTCGGGATGTTCGTTCCTCAGGGCGATTAAGATGAGGCCAGAGATGGCGCTGGCTGAGGCGAATATCGCCACTGCGACCTTGGATGCTTGCTCGCGAACCCTCTCGTCCCTCTCGTCTTCTTCGACCTCTGTGACGCTTCTTTTACATATATAGAATAAAATCGCCCCCAGGAAGATGGAGGATACCACGAGCACAGCATCGGCAATCGCTGCAAACCAGCCCGCTAGAGCCACCGTCGCGACTATTATGACCATTCTGCAGATCTTGGAATTTCTCGCGTCCATCGGCATCACGATGTAAATCTTGTATTACACTTGGTTATATAAGCTTAACTATTCATGTCCGTATATCTTGATAAGAGGAGGTTCTCAGAGGTCGGATTTCCTCTTTGTCGTGAAATATTCTGCAGATGATGGCCAGCTGATCGCCGAAATCTGATGCCGTTCTCTGGAAACAATCTTTACAGATCGTAAAGTTAATATAACATTATGTACCTGAGTGGTGACATGGGGTGGGGGAGTTGGGGATCTCGGCTTCGTGGACAATGGTCTTTGAAGCCGAGATAGAGGTGGCCTCTCTGAGGCCAGGAGCTGGGGCATGCCCACACTCCCCAGCTCAAATTTTCCCTCCGTCCCTTGAAAGGGTGTGATATCGTTGAGCGGATTGAATAATGTCCTACCGGATTTTGGCATCTGGGCCAGGTTCGCCATCGTGTTGGCGGCCATGGCATCGCTTTGCATATGTGCCTTGGCGGAGGATGGGATCGAAGAGGAAAACTCGGCAGAGAGCTGGCGAGAGAGGGGCCACGAGCTATTCTTGGAAGGCCGTATGGATGAAGCCCTCCAGGCCTACGAGGAGTCCCTCCGGATCGATCCGGGGAATTCAACCGCCTGGCTGGACAAGGCGATCATTCACGAGATCTTGGCCAGGCAGGCTCACTTGAGGGCGGTTGCCTTATTCGACGAGATTCTGGCGGGGAATCCGGAAGACGCCCGGGCATGGTGGGGGAGGGGAGTTGCCCAATACGGCCTTGAACGGCCCGAAGAGGCGAGAGGGTCCTGGGAGAGGGCTCTGGAGATCTACAACGATACCCTGGAATCGGATCCCGAGGACGGCAAGGCCTGGTTTGAGAAAGCCGAGGTTCTGATCAGCCTGGGAAGGAACGAGGAGGCGATCGAGGCCTACGAGAGGGCCATCGAGAAAAACTCCACCAGCGCCGACGCGGCCGCAAGGACGGTAGCAAACCTGCTCATGGAGAATGGACTTCGTGATGAGTCCTGGGGAATAGGTGAACCGAATCCATGAGACCCGGACGGCCTTTGCTAAGGCCGGAGAGGGGTATGTGATGAACGCAAGATTTGTCGCCTTATGCCTGATCCTTTCAGCGGTCTATTCGGCTCCTTCCGGTGCGGAGGATGCGAACGTTGCCCTCACTTCCGAGATCCCGAGCCTCGAGGGCGTCTGGGTTCTCGATATGGATGGTGAGAGGGCCTCCATGGTGGTTTACCAGACCGGCTCTGATCTTGCCGGAGCCTGTACTGGAGATAATCCAGAGCCGTGGAACGCTGTGATGGCGGGGTCCGTCTCGGGGGGCGGCGTCGACCTCTTCGCCCTCTCCATCCAAGATGGAGTGGGCGTGATGATCGAGATCTTGGGTGAGGAGAATGGTGGCGCGATCCGAGGGAGCTTCGTCCAGGCCGACAGCCTTGGAGGCTGGAGGATGGGGAACCTGACCGGATTTAAGACGAGCCCCGACACCTCGGCCTACGTGCCCACACCTTCGACCGTCCAATCCATCCCTTCCGATCTGTTGATGGCGTCCACAACGCCTGAAGGGAGCACAGAGGATAATGGGGGCAGGCCGGTCGACATGTCGGCTCAGAGGAGTCCGGGGCCAGGGGAGAGGCAGGTTATGGACGTGACATCCCAGGCCGAGAGGGTCTTTTACCTCGGTTGGGCCTGGAACCCCGACTGAGACATGACCCAGACAAAATATGCCAACTGTTGTGGTGCCTTTGAGGTGAGGGAATGATAACTAGATACGTTGATGACGTGATTCTCGCAAGGACAGGGCTCGGAAGAAGGGCGATGATGATCGCCGTCTTTTGCCTGCTGACATTGGGCTTTCAGGCGGTGGCAGAGGGAGATACAGCTGAAGACTTGATCGGGATGGGACTGGAGCTTTACCAGAACTGCTCCTACCAAGAGGCCCTGGAGGCCTACGATCGGGCCCTCCTCCTCTCCCCCGACGATGCCCGGGCATGGATGGGCAAGGGCAAGGTTTTTGGCGCGCTGGGAGATTACAACCAGTCGCTTTTAGCCTACCAGAACGCCACCAGGATCTCTCCCGACGATCAGGAAGCCTGGCTCGGGGTGGGGCTGAACCGATTCCTCTTGCGGGACCTCAACGAATCCCTGAAGGCCTTGGATAGGGCCCTGGAGATGGACGGAAACTACACCAGGGCGTGGGAGCTGAAAAGCGCAGTCCTAGCCCAGATGGGCAAAAACGACGAAGCCCTAGAGGCCTCGAAACGATCCAGAATGAGCTCTGCTCCCTCCGATACGGAGATGATCTCGCATTCCTGGGTATCTGAGTCTTTCATCCTTCGTCAGATGGGGCGCGATGATGAGTTCCTGGCGGCCTTGGAGAACGCCACGACTCTCGACCCCAAAAACTACGATGCTTGGATCCTCCTCGGCGAGGCCCTCCAGGGGAGGGGCGAGTACGATCGGTCGCTGGCTGCCTACGACAGCCTTCTATCCAACATAGCTCCGACGAACCCCCCGTTCTTGGCCCTGGTCCTCATCGACAAGGGCAGCGTCCTTATTGACATGGGCCGGTACGAAGAGGCGAGGGATCTCTACCAGCAGACGATCGACCTTGACTTCTCCGACGAATCCCTGGACCAGTACTATCTGGGCAGGGCATGGATCGGTGAGGGCGTCTCTCTCCTCCGGCTGGGCGACTACGAGGATGCCCAGGAGGCCTTCAACCGATCGATGGAGGCAGAACCTCTGCTGGCAGACGATGCCTGGGGGGGGATCGGAGACGCCCGCATGGGGCTCGGATCCTATGAGGAGGCCCTTCAGGCTTATGATACGGCCCTGGAAATTTATCCAGAGTCTGTAAACGCAGAACGAGGCCATGCCTGGAAGGGGAAGGGCGACGCCCTGATGGCTCTCGGGCGGGAGGAAGAAGCTCTCGTGGCATACCAGAACGCTACTATAGCCTACGATCTCGCCATCGAGAGGCCTGATCAGGCAAGACAATCGTATCCCCTCAACGGGGAGTTCTGGCAGAGCCGGGGGGCTGTCCTAGAGGCTTTGGGGCTTGAGGCCCAGGCTGAGGAGGCCTATGGGAAGGCCAGGGATCTGGGTTATGAGAGTTGACTCAGACATAATCTTTTTACAGGAGTGAGTGGTAGATATGTACGAAAAAGTCGAATTGTTTGTGGCAGCTTGCAGGCCACAGAAATTAAACGCAGGTGTGAAGTTCGGCATCGTCCTGATGGCGTTGGCCGCGCTCTGCACATGTGCTGTATCGCAGGAAGACACGACGTTGGCTCTCACCAACGTCATCTCCGTCGGAGAGGACGAGTTCATCGAGATGGCCAACGACGGGAATGAGACTGAGGCCTTCGAGGGGTTGACTCTGACCATCGACGGCGCGGAGTCTGTCGTCCTTCCCAACTTCACCCTCAGTCCCGGTGAACGGATCAGGTTCCACCTCGGCGAGGGCGAGAGCAACGAGACGGACGTATTTCTGAAAAGCGACCTCTCACTGGATGACGTCGGCGGAGATCTGACCCTTAAAGACTCATCAGGAACGCTGGACAAGTTCGCAGCCTACTGGACTCCGGAGGAGACCTCGGAATACTGGATCGAGAAGGGACGGCAGCTAAAGAGCGCCGAATCTTATGAAGATGCACTTGATGCATTGAATAATGCCACAGACATCGATCCTCAGAATGCGATGGCCTGGCTCTACAAGGCTCAAATTCTCGGGCCCTCCTCGGGCAGATACAACGAGTCTCTTGAAGCCTGTGAGAACGCCATCGAGATCGATCCCGAAAATCCCGAATCCTGGCTTTTGAAAGGCCTCATACTCATGAACCTGGGAAGGGACGAGGAGGCCCTGGCGGCCTTCGATGAGGCGATCGAGGTTGATCCAGAGAGTGGGTATGCTTGGTACCTGAAGGGCGGTCTGCTTCAGCGTCTCGGCCGAGGAAGTGAGGCCGAGGAGGCCTTCACCAGGGCTGAAGAGCTGGGGTTCACATCGCCTCTGGCGGGGATGCTCGCCATCACCAACATCAGCGTTGAGGACGAGGATGAGTTCGTCGAGATATCCAACTACCTCGAGGAGGCCAAAAACCTTGGAGGGTGGACCCTGGTGATCGACGGGGATGAGACGAGATCTGTGATCCTTCCCGAGTACAACCTGGAGCCCGCAGGGATCGTAAGAGTTCATCTCGGCGAGGGCGAAGATTCCAAAGGCGATCTCTTCATGAATAGCTCGATCGCCCTCAACGACACTGCCACCAACGTCTCCTTGAGGGATGAATCTGGAGAATTCGTCTCATTTTTGGGGTTTGAAACCCTTCCCGATGGCGGAGTGATGCTGAGGAGGAGCGGCGGCGAGGTTGAGTGGCGAGGTTGAGTAGCCATCGATCATTCAACATAACCGGAAAACTTCGTGGAGCTGGAGGGGTGCGCGGTCTTATCACCGCCTCCCCAGCTCTTCTCAAGGAGGCGAGTCTTGGGACGAGAACTGATGGTTTTGGTGATAATCTGTGTAGTTCTGGTGAGCACGGCGGCCGCTGCCAACTACATCTACGAGCGGTCGACGATCAAGGGCGTAGGCTACAGAAGCCACGAGCTGGCGGGTCAGACCGCCAGTGGAGACAGCGGCCAGAAGGTGGTCCGAACGGTGTCGGGGAGCGGCAGCTTCTATGAGCGCTCAGAGTTTGAGCTCAACGCATGCAAGGGGACGATAAACTACTCTCAGGAGGTGGAGTTCGAGTACTTCCCGGTCAGCTATCAGACCGGCACCTACGACCAGAAGTGGCAGGATCGGCTCTGCGTCTCCAACTACGATGCGGGGGCGGTCGTCACCGAGCAGTACACTCACGCCGAGCATCTGCAGAAAAATACCAATGTGAAAACCAGGACGGATGACCCTGACGTTGCAGGCGACCTTGCTTGCGGCATTTGCACCGGCGTCCTAGAGGCGAACTTCAAATCCAACGTGATCGGCGTCGCCCACATCGGCTGGCTCTCCAGGGACCCGAAGGCGAACAAGAAGGGTCGTCACGACGAGTATGGCAGGAGCGTCGAAGATATGACCGGAGTCTTCTCCATCGAGAAGTTCATCCAGCTCTGGGGTAACGATACCTGCGGGGCTGTGAGCGTCGATTGGCTCCCATGCATATGATACGTCACGAATGACAGCGGCTCGAAGTCGCTTTTATGGTCATCTTTGAATGACAAAAAAATGTGGAGTGGGTGATGTGAAAGGAAACAACGTATCGTCGGCGGCCAAAGGACGGCTGCCGGGTATGAGAACGGGCGTCAGGTCCGCGATCGCTCTGATCGCTTTGGCGGCGCTCTGCAGCTGCACCTTGGCGCAGGAGAAGACAGCAGACGACTGGCTAAATATCGCCTACGGTCTGAGCGCCAACGGATCATATGAGGAGGCGATCGAGGCTTACGATAAGGTTCTGGAGATAGACCCGAGCGATTACACCGCTCTGATCAACAAAGGTCATGCCCTAGAGTTCTGGGTCTTGGATCTGTACAACGAAGCCCTGGAGATCACAAACGAGATCCTGGAGGAGAATCCCGACGACGCTCTGGCCTGGCAGGGGAAGGGGGCGGCTTTGAGTGGCCTTAATCGGCAGGGGGAGGCTGATCAGGCCTACTCCAAGGCGATTGAGGTGCTCAACAAGACCCTCGAGAAGGACCCCTCCGACGGGGAAGCGTGGTTTTTGAAAGGCGAGAACTATGCCAACATGCATGATGCCGAGGCGGCCCTGAAAGCGTACGACAAGGCCATCGAGCTAAATTACACGCCGAGGATAGAAGCCGCCTGGGTCACGAAGGTGGTCCTCCTGGCAGAGCTTCAAAGGTATGACGAGGCCCTTCAGGCATCTGAGGTGGTCATTGAAATGAGCCCGAATAGCGGGTCGGCCTGGTGGACCAAGGGCTACGTTCTCGACGAGCTAGGCCGACAGGCCGAGGCGGACGAGGCCTTTGCTAAGGCAAAGGAGCTGGGGTACGAGGAGTGAACTCACGCTAAATTTTTTGTAATTTTGTAATTATATCTAGATTAAAGCATGGAGTGGGTTGATGTGAAAGGAAAACTCGGATCGTTGGCGGCCCTCGGCGGGCTGCTGAAGTCAAAAAGCGGGAGGATGGTCTGTTCTTGTTCAGATCGCTTTGGCGGCGCGTTGCAGCTGCGCCTGGGCGGCAGGGGAATACGGCAGAGGACTGGCGCAGAAAAGGCCTGGAGCTGATGATGAACGGCTCCCTGGAAGAATCGGTTCAGGCCTTCAATAAATCAATTGAGGCCGATCCCCAGAACGCCGAGGTGTGGAGGTACAAGGCCCTCATACTTCGAGATCAGGGCGAGTACGATAAGGCGATTGCAGCCTTCGATGAGGCCATCAAGCTTGACTCCCAGGACATGGAGGCCAGAGTGGAGAAGGCCGGAACCCTCATGGTTATGGGAAGGAGTTCTGAGGCAGTCATCGCGCTCGATGCATTTGCTGATAATATCCCAGAGAGCCCAGAAGAGAGACGGTGGCAGTCAGATGCCTGGCGGATCAAGGGAAATATCCTTGTAGAGAAGGGCCTCTATGAAGAGGCCCTCAAGGCCTATGACAGAGCCATAGAGCTGGGCACCGGCCAACCTCTGGGTTCAGCCTCAGCCATGGCGTGGTTAAACGAAGGCCATCTTCTCATGAGGATGGAACGATACGAGGATGCCCTTTTGGCCTATAATAATGCCGCTGGACCTGATCTACCTCCTGTTACCAGCGAGGCTTGGCTTGGTAAGGGAAGGGCTTTGGATGCATTAAGCAGACACTATGAGGCGGTCGAGGCTTACAACAGATCTGTTGAGGCCTTCGAGATCGACCTCACTATAAGCCCAAAGGCTGCCAAGTTCTGGAAAGAGAAGGCAGATGCTCTGGATGGCGCGGACAGGCACGAGGAGGCGACATCGGCCTACAAGGAGGCAGTCCAGCTCTTCCGAACGGATATAGAGACCAGTCCTGAGCAATCCAGTGGCTGGAGATACTGGTGGATGGGCGATGCCCTCCTGGCGTTAGGCCGGACAGCGGAGGCTGAAGCCGCCTTCGCCAGGGCCAGGGAGATGGGGTACGAAGGTTGAACTCCAGCCAAGTTTTATCTCTATATTTGAATAATAAAAATGGAGTGGGTTGATGTGAAAGGAAAAACCGGATCATTGGCGGCCCTCGGCGGGCTGATGAAGTCGGGAGCGGGCACCAGGTCCGCCCTTGTTCTGATCGCGTTGGCTGCGCTTTGCAGCTACGCCTTGGCACAGGAGATGACTGCAGAGGACTTGTACAAAAAGGGCCATGAGATGTACGAGAATGGCTCATACCAAGAGGCCGTAGAAGCCTACGACGAGGGTCTGAAGATGAACCCACAGAACGCCTCTGCCTGGCATTACAGAGGAATGGCCTTGGCGAGCATGGGCCGTGGAGTGGAGGCTAACCGATCACTTCAGAAGGCCATAGGATACCTCGACCAGATGCTCCTAGTGGACCCAAAAGACCCCGAAGCCCTGTGGCTGAGGGCTGAGGGCGTGGATCTTTTGGGAAGGAGTGAAGAGGCCCTGGAGGCCTACAGCCTGGTGGCAGAGCCGAACTCGTCCCATGCGCTGGCCTCCGGGGTGAGGGGGTCCGACATCCTGGCGGCTTTTGGCAGGTACAACCAATCGGCAGAGGCATTCAGCAGTGCCATGGCTTTGGTTCCTGCCAACCAATCCCAGTCCCAGTTAGAGTTCCATTGGCAGAGTGAGAACGCCACCATCTTCACAAAGGCATGGATTATCGATGGCCAAATCCACAGGGTCTCCATCGGACTGTACAATGTCTCCTCAGGATCGTTCGATGAGATCCAGCAGATTAACTCCGATTTCGTATCAGCATTGCAGCTCAAAGGAAGCGCATCTAGCGCAGCCGATCCGGGCAGGCACGGCGGCACCCCCATGTCGAGCATAAATTGGGATATGTACATATTCGAACTGCCCGAGATGACGGCCACGGCCGGGCCTCCAACTCTGACCATAACCGGAATCAACCCCAAAGGCGACGAGTTCATCGAAGTCACCAACGGGATGAAGGAGACCGTCAGCCTCCAGAACTGGAGCTTTGAGATTCAGGGCTCTACAGTGATGCTGCCGCAGCATTATCTTCTCTCTGGAAAAGCTGTAAGAATTCACCTGGGAAGCGGCCAGGAGAATGAGACAGATCTCTTCCTGGACTGCGATCTAGAGCTGGACGATACGGCGGGAAGCGTCTCCCAGAGAGATGACGCAGGAGCGAAAGTCGCATTACTGACCTACTGGACAAAGCTGGACGGCTCGATTGCCCAATCGGTCGCCCACTTCGTTACTGCCAAAAGCGATTTGGAGAATCCTGGTGCTGGCGACCAAGAGGAGATGGCGCAGAGAGCTGCGGACGGTGGTCCTTTTGTCGCCGAGAGGGCGGAGATCAGTCCGAAGTCCGTTCATAATAGCCATAGCAAAAGAGATGGTCTACAGGAAGAGACCGTCGACTACTGGATGAACAAGGCCCAGGAGCTTTTCCTAAACGGCTCCGTCGAGGAGGCGATCACTGCTTCCGATGAAGCCCTGCAGATCGAGCCGGAGAACGCCACCATTTGGCAGACTAAAGGCTCATTGTTGGCGCTCATTGGAAAGAAGGATGAAGCTCTTATAGCCCATCAAAATGCCCTGGATATCTTCAACCAGAGCATCGTGGAGAATCCCGAAGATGCAGAAGTCTGGTTGCTCAAAGCCGAAACCCTGCGATTGATGAATCGGCTGGAAGAGGCAGTCATTACTTACGATGTGGCCATCGAGCTGCAAGATCAGAGGGATGCGGACTCCTATATCGCCTGGTCGGCATTGGAAAGCAAGGCCGGGGTATTGATGCAGCTTGGAAGATACAACGAATCCATTGAGGCTTATGACAGGGCAATAGAGCAGATACCCGCCAACAATACTGAGCTGCGAGCCTTCGTTTACTGCACCAAGGGCATGTATCTTAACAATGTCGGCAGGTATGAGGAGGCGGTCGAAGCCTACGATAGAGCCCTAGAGATATCTGACGAGCAGTCTCATATTTACTTGCCCGCCATGCAAAACGAGGGAATGGCCCTATTAGATATGGGCAGCTACGAAGAAGCGATCAAGACCTTTGATGAAGTCATTGAGATCGATTCGGGGTTCGGTGGTTGGTACGGCAAAGGCCAGGCTCTGAAGGCTCTGGGCAGGTACAACGAGTCCATAGCAGCCTTCGACGAATCCCTCGAGCAGTATCCCGACAATCCTCTGATCTGGGTGGATAAAGGTGAAGTGCTGCAGGCTTTGGACCACCATGAAGAGGCCATAAAAGCATATGACGAAGCCATCAAAACCGCCGGATCTTCACCATTTTTCATAGATGAGGGAACATCGGCCAAAGCCTGGCATAATAAAGGCCTCTCTCTGGAGGCTCTGGGTCGAACCTCCGAGTCAGAGGCCGCCTTTGCCATGGCAATGGAGATGGGGTACAAGGCATCCTCCGCGGCCCAGGAGATGGATGCAGACAGCTGGATGGAAACGGGCCAAACGCTTCTGGAAAATGGAGCTTTTGAGGAGGCAGATATCGCCTTCGATAAAGCTCTTGAGATCTACAACGGGTCAATTGAGGCAGATCCACAGGATTCAAAAGCCTGGGTGGGCGTTGGCGATGTGCTCTCCCAAATGACGGACTTCAGCTGGGACCGGGAAAAATTCAACTCTTCGCTTGAAGCCTACGAGAGAGCGCTGGAGATTGACCCAGAAAATGTGGACGCCTGGATTGGCAAAGGCCGTATCCTCTGCAACACAGAATTCGCCGTAGTTGAAGGCGTCCTCTACGATGATGGCCGACACAACGAGTCGCTGGCGGCCTTCGAAAGGGCGCTGGAGATCGATCCCGGCAATCCGGGGGCTTGGAAAGGAAAGGCCTTTGCTCTGAGCGTTCTTGGCAGGACCGACGAATCGCTGGCGGCCTTTGATAAGGCCATAGAGCTTTTGCCATCTGATAAGGCTGACGAGATCGCATATGTCTTCGCTGCCAAAGGCAATGTCCTTCAGTACACTCCTGGAAGGCAGGAGGAGGCGATTGCCGCCTTCGACATGGCGCTTGCGACCGGCTCTGAGAACTGCAGCGATATCGTCCTCGTTCTTAAAGGCACGGCTCTAAAGGACCTGGGCAAGTATAACGAGTCGGCCGAGGCCTTCGATGAGATCCTAGAGCTGAACTCTTCTAATATAAATGCCTGGATTTCCAAAGCCGATGCCCTCATGGCTGCAGGCAGGCTCGAAGAGGCCGTCACAGCCTACGACCGGGCCATCGAGCAGTATCCTGAGTACGACGAATTCTGGCATGGCAAGGAGCTTGCACTGCATGCCCTGGGCCGGGACTCGGAGGCTGAAGCCGCCCTCGCCAGGGCCAGGGAGCTGGGGTACGAGAGTTGACCCCAGCCGAAATTCTTTGTGATTATATCTGGATGGAAAAAAGAGGAGTGGGTTAAAGTGAAAGGAAAAACCAGATCGTTGGCGGCCCTCACCGAGCCATCGAGGCTGGACGCAGGAGCAAGACTCGCCTTAGCCTTTGCGGCTCTGGCGGTGCTTTGCATCCCGGCCTTTGCGCAGGAGAGGGCCACAGATGAGAACTCCGCAAGTTATTGGTTTGAACGGGGAAGGGAGCTTGTGGATGACGGATATTACGAGGAGGGAGTTTTGGCCTATGAGAACGCCCTCGATATCGATCCTGAAAATGCCAGCATATGGATAAGCAAAGGAAACGCCTTGGGATTATTTTTGGGCAGGTCCAAAGATGCCGTCGAGGCTTATGAAAGGGCCCTTCTAATCAGCGATAACGCCACCAAAACAAATCCAAATGACGCATTGGCTTGGCAGGCTAAGGGCGTTGCCCTATCTTACTTGGGAAGGCAAAATGAAGCAGATCAGGCTTATGAGACTGCGATTGAGATATATAACCAGACTCTAGATAAATATCCTCAAGACGCAGAGGCCTGGTATCTTAAGGCAGAGAACCTCATGAACATGCAAAGGCGTGAAGATGCCATCGCGGCCTACGACAAAGTCATAGAGCTGAATTCCACAAAAGCTGCAGATGCATGGACAACCAAAGGCATCGCGTTTCTGGATCTGAAACGGTACAACGAATCTATCGAGGCCCTGGACAAAGCCATTGGGACTTTACCTGCCGACTCAATTCAGGGGCTGGAGCTCGCCTGGAGCCTAAAAGCCCAAGTACTTCTGGATATGGGAAGGGCTGAGGAGGCGGTGGAAGCCTACGACAAAGTCAACGAGCTCGCCCCGCAGAATTTGGAAGCCTGGCTGGTCAAAGGCACCATTCTGAGGTCCTTTTTGGGCAGGTACAACGAATCTGTTGAGGCTTACGAGGGTGCTGTACAGGCGAATCCTGAAAATGCCGAGGCCTGGGCTTACAAGGCGATCGGCCTTCAAGAGGCGGGAAGGTATGACGAGTCTCTCGAGGCTTTTGACAAAGCCCTGCAACTAGATCCTGAAAATGCCCTCATTTTGGTCTCCAAGGGAAGTTCCCTGGAGAAGATGGACAGGCATGACGAAGCCATGGAGGCGTATGAAAAGGCGTTGGAGGCCTACGAAAACGCGACAGTGCTGAGCCCGGAAAATAGTCGAGCCTGGCGTGGTAAAGGGGACGTTCTCCTCAAGCTTGGCAGGTACAACGATTCCATAGCGGCTTATGACAAGGCCATCGAGACCGCGCCTCCCTACGCAACTGCGGATTTGGCATTTGCTTGGAACAGGAAGGGCGAGGCCCTTTACAAGATGGGCCAGCTCGAGAAGGCCGCCCCGGCCTACGACAAGGCCATCGAGCAGTACCCAGAGTACGGCGAAGCCTGGCACGGCAAGGGCCTCGCACTACAGGCCCTTGATCAGAGATCGGAGGCTGAAGCCGCCTTCGCCAGGGCCAGAGAGCTGGGGTACGAGGATTGAACTCCAGCTCAGATTTTATGGTAATTTTTGAGGGACAAAAACGAGGAGTGGGTTGATGTGAAAGGAAAAGTTGGATCGCTCGCAGCCCCCGGAGGGCCGCTGAATTATGGAGCGAAGACCAGTCTTGCTCTAGTCCTTGCTGTTCTGGCGATGCTCTGCGCCCCAACCATGGCCCAGGATAGCGCCACGGGGAGCGAGATCAGCCAATCCCATGGAGAGACGATGAGCGTTCCCGGCGACTTTGCTGGAATTCAGGAGGCCATCGACGCCGCAAGTCCCGGAGATCTCATCGTGGTAGACGGCGGTATTTACCGCGAGAACGTAAACGTGACCAAACGGTTGACCTTGCGCGGCCTGAATATGCCTGTTGTGGACGCCGGAGAAAACGGCAGCGCCATCATCCTCTCGGCAGATGGGATAGTCCTGGAGGGTTTCAGTCTGAAGAACAGCGGCGTCGGAACGGCGCAGCCGGCGGGCATCACTGTTAGGTCCGATGACAACGCCATCTTGAATAACACGGTTACCGACAGCTGGAATGGCATCTCCCTCTGGGATTCGAAGGGAAACGTCGTCAGGGATAACCACGTTTCGTACAACACGTGGGCCGGAATCTACCTGGAGAACTCGACCAATAACGTCATCGCCAATAACAACTTCAGCTCCAACGCCGGAAGGGGGCTGATCCGGAGCGGGTTTGCAGGCATTCATCTGTGGAACTCCAGCCACAACACCATCATCGAAAACGTCGTCAAGGACAACCCCCATTTTGGGATCGAACTCGATTCCTCCGGGGAGAACATCATCGCAGAAAACGATTTTCGCCAAAACCAAGGAGTCGGGATCCGCCTCTGGGACTCCAATAACAATTCCATCTCGGGCAATCGAGCTCTAGACAATCAGCTATCTGGAATAGAGCTGCAGGACTCCGAAAATAACACCATCGCCGGCAACTACGCGAGCGGCAACCTTGGCCGTGGGATCTTTCTGACGAGTTCCCAAAACAACTTCATCTACAACAACTATTTCGCCGGTAACAACGAGTACGACGCCTACGACGACGGGACGAACGCCTGGGACGACGGCAAAGTTGGAAATCACTACGGCGATTTCGTCGAAGGATGTGAGGATGAGGACGGGGACGGCATCTGCGACGACGCATATGAGATTTTCGGCGGCACCAATCTGGACGGACATCCCCTGGTTCGCTGTGACATTTCGCTCTCTGCGCCAAAACCGGCCCCCCAGACTGGTGGCGGAGCAACGTACAGTGTTTGCGCCGAAGGGTGTGGTTTCGCCAGCATCAATGAGGCGATTGAAACTGCAAGCCCAGGTGACTTGATCGAGGTTTGCAGCGGCACTTATCAGGAGACGATCAACGTCACCAAGCCCGTGATCCTCAGGGGCGTGGACACGGGCGGCGGGATGCCGATCATCGACGCGAGACAAAAAGGCAGCCCCATAAAGCTCTCCGCCGACGGCGTGGTCGTAGAAGGGTTTCACGTCACAAACTCCTCCGGCAAGGGAGTATTCAGCGGAAGCTATGTTGGCGCCGGCATAATGGTGAACTCGGAGGGCAACACCATCAGGGGCAACGTCGCCACTAACAACAGCTATGGCATAATAGTGGCGTCCAGCAACAATTCCCTTGAATCGAACAACGCCAGCGGCAACCGTGGCGGCATCCTTCTTTCCAGCATCGGCCCTTCTGATATCACAGGCGGGAACGTCTTAGACGGGAACGTCGCCGACGACAACATAGTCGGCATGATCATCAGTTTTTCAGGATGTAACGTCCTCCGAAACAACTCCATGTCCGGCAACTATCATAACTTCGGTTACGACGGCTGGAGAGACGATGCTGCTGCCACCAACGATATCGACGCCAGCAACCTTGTAAATGGTAGAAGGATCTACCACCTGGTGAACGTCTCTGATGCGGTTATAGATTCGTCATCCAACGCGGGAACTGTCTACTGCATCGGCTGCCATAACATAACCGTCAAAGATTCGTTGCTGGAGAAGAACATGGAGGGGGTATTCTTAACCAACACCAGCAACTCCAGGATAGAGGGCAACGTGATCGCCAACAACAACGTGGGGATCCGCCTAAACTACCACTGTCACAACAATTCGATCAGGAGCAACATCGCCATTAATAACATGTGGTCGGGAATTAATGTTCACGGATCCGATAATAACATCATCGAAAAAAACGAGCTCAGAGAAAGCTGGAATAATGGTATCCTTTTGAGCAACTCTGCGGTGAACACCATAAGAGCAAACGAGATCAGAGATAACAGGAACGCGGGCATGAGCATCATCGGATCCAACGATAACGCCGTCTACTTCAACAACTTCATAAACAACTCCAACAACATACAATCGAGCAGCTCTTCAAACAAGTGGAACTCGACAGAGGTTCTGACGTACAGGTATAAGGGCTCGAGCTTCGACGGTTACATCGGAAACTTCTGGACCTACTACAAAGGGAAGGATGCCGATGGAGATGGCATAGGGGAGATGCCTTACTTGGTCGGGGCTGACAAGGACAACTATCCACTGATGAAGCCGATCGAAAATTATGCCATAGTTTCAAAGGAGTTCGGTGGAGTGGGGGTTGAGAGATGAAATCGTTTAGAGTTTTGTTGTCATCTTCGAATGACAAAACGAGGAGTGGGTTGAGATGAGAGTACTTTTTAGTATACTGATGGTGCTGTCTGCCCTCACGGGGCTTGCGGCAGGCTCGCAAGCGACAGAGTTTACGGTCTCCTCCATGACCTTCCCTCTGGCGAGCGACTACATCAGCATCAAAAGCAACGCGGACCTTGTGGATTACAGAGGTAGCGGCACCGCCGACGACCCTTACGTCATTGAGGGCATAAGCCTCGATGATCACGTCGGAAATGGGATCGTTATCGAGAACACAGACGCCTACGTTCTGATAAAAAACTGCACACTGGAGAACTTGAACGGAGGATATGATGCCCTCCTCCCGTTAGCCATGAATCTTGAAGGAGTTAGGAACATCCGGATCGAAGACTGCAGGGTGTCTGACAGCGATATCCGGGTATCCAGAGCCGAAAACGTCCGATTCAAAGATATTGACGGCAGCGCCCTCATGTTTGACGGAGTCCTGAACGGGGTGATCGAAGAGTGTTCCATCGACCACATCATTGTCGAAGCCACGGGGATATTTGCCCTATCTCCCGGAAGCCTCCCCCTGAACGTGACCAAGGTGCCATCCCAAAATTGCCTGATCAAAGACTGCAAAGCCGGAACGGAGATCGTATTATTCGATTGCAAAGGTTGCATCGCGGAAAACTGCATCATAGAGGGTCATACCAAAGGCACAGGCCTGTGGATTTTTGACTCGGGCAACGTCACCGTTCACAACGTTACGGTGGTAGACGGTATCTTGGGGCTTCACCGGACATCGCCGCTGGACCCAATGAGCATCGTATTCGACGGCCTAAAGCTGGTCAAATCAGACATATTCCTCGCAGGGTTGAACTCGGAGGATTCAATCGACCTTTTTAATAGCACCGTTGACGGGAAGGAGATCTCCTATTTCAAGGACAAAGTGGGACTAAAGCTCGAAGATGTGGAGTTGGGGTACTTGTGGCTGACAAGCTGTTCCGGATCCTGTGTGAAAGGCGTCAAGACCGTCGGGATCTCCGCGATAAACTCCAGCGATCTTGCCGTTGAAGACTCTGTGATACAAGGCGGCGGCATCTTCCTGGCGTTCTCAAGTGACTGCCTCATCTCCAACAACACGCTGATCAACTCGAGCGCGAGGGCAGGAGGCATAACGCTGAGTTTTGGTTGCCATAACGATACCCTGCGAGATAACGTTGTAACGAGAGTCAAGAAGAATGGGTCCGATTATCTGACGTCTTTGGGAATTGACACCACGCTATCTGAAGGAGATCACGCCATTTTCGGCAACGTGGTCATGAATGCTGGGATCGGCCTCGACGTTGGAAGAAACAACACCATCATTGGAAATACGATAGCCAACAACGCCATCGGCCTCAGGGCATCCGACGACCACAACGAGATAGCCCAGAACAACTTCGTCTACAACGGGATCGACGCCCAGCAGAGGAGCACCATCGCCTGGAAGGATGTGAGCTTCGTCAACAACAGCTGGGACGGAAACTTCTGGACGTCGTACCGGGGCGAGGACGAAGACGGCAACGGCGTGAGTGATACGCTACATGTGGTGCCAGCGGGATGGCCCTCATCAGGAGAGGCGGAAGCGGTGGTGGAAGAGCGGGTGGTGGACAACGCTCCGAAGATGGAGCCAATTCAGCAGAGGTGGGATATCGAATGAGTGTGAGCTTTTATAAAGCTCTCATTCATTTTATAATTTGGTTTGATGGGAGTGGGATTGAATTGAACGAGAATAGCGGAGGCAGGATAAGTTTGATGTTGGGATTAGCCCTGCTGATCTCATCCTTTTTTGGCGCTTCTGCCCAGCCTGAAGAGGCCTGGAATACGACGTTTGGTGGCTCAGGTTTCGACTGGGGATCGTACGTGCTGGAAAAAGAAGGCGGAGGGTACATCATCGTGGGTCATACAGAGTCCTACGGTGCAGGTCGCAATGATGCCTGGCTGATAGCGACCGATGCCTCAGGAAACGAGGAATGGAACAAGACCTTCGGGGGTGCCGGCAACGAATTCGGTAGTTGGGTCGTGCAAACGAGAGATGGTGATTACATACTCGTTGGCAGCAGGGGCCCCTGGGAGATCGGAGGCTCTGATGTCTGGTTAATAAAGACTGATTCGGAAGGAAATGAACATTGGAACAAAACCTTCGGCGGCTCAGCAAACGATTTCGGCACCTCGATTCTGGAAATCGAAAAAAACGGTTACATCGTTGTTGGTAACACGGAGTCTTACGGATCTGGTGGTAGCGATATCTGGATGATAAAGACGGATTCTGATGGTGTGATAGAGTGGGACAAAGCCTTTGGTGGCTTCGGTGATGATGCCTGTAAGTCGGTAGTGGCAACGGAAGATGGAGGTTACGTCATTGGGGGTGTCACTCGATCTTATGGAAACGGCAGCAACGACCTCTGGTTGATAAAAACGGATTCAGAGGGAAATATGGTATGGGATAGGACCTTCGGCGGCTCTGGAGACGATTATGGTGGCTCGGTCCTGCAAACGGAGGATGGAGGTTACGTCCTATTGGGCCAAACGAGGGTACATTCTCCTGGAATTGGTGGAGGTGTCGCCTGGTTGATAAAGATCGATTCGGAAGGAAATCTGGAATGGGAGAAGACCTTAGGTTATGAAGACGGTGACTATTTAGGATCTTCGATACAGAAGGTTGGGGACGGCGGATACTTGATCGCTGGAGCTGTGATTTCTTACCTGGAAGGGCCCACCGAAGTGGACGGCACAGTTAGCTTTGGCTCAGACGGTCATGATATCCTGATCATAAAAACCGATCCGGAAGGACGCGAACTCTGGAACATGACTTTCGGTAAGCCAGGGCTCGATGACCAAGGTGCATTGGCAATAGAGACGAAGGACGAGGGTTACGTCATACCCCTCTCCTGATTTCACCAAGATGGAATAGCCCTTAAATCGGTATAAATTGGATTAAACATTGAAATAAGGTATTCAGTCAAAAACATTGAACGGGAGGCTTTCTTTTCGATACTGGCTTTCG
>Ga0334885_1000843_pt1 | contig 46033 bp, 37 predicted proteins | sample GraSluR1_MG_8_FD_207233 | JGI IMG/M metagenome (GOLD analysis project Ga0334885, IMG submission 207233) | Sludge microbial communities from methane-producing bioreactor in Wageningen University, Netherlands - Granular Sludge_31_05-R1 | ecosystem: Engineered > Bioreactor > Anaerobic >...
ATACCTATTTAGATATGATGTATATGCCTGATGCCATAAAGGCGGCGATTCAGCTTATGGAAACAGAAAGCAGTCGACTGGTACATCGCAACGGATATAATGTTACTGCGATGAGTTTTTCTCCCAGAGAACTGGCTGAGGAAATCAAGAGATGGATTCCAAAATTCCAGATAAGCTATCAGATAGATCCGGTAAGACAGGCCATCGCCGATTCCTGGCCTAATAGCATGGATGACCAGGTGGCACGGAAGGAATGGGATTGGCAGCCGGATTATGATCTGCCCAAGATGACTAAAGATATGATTGCAAAACTAAAGGTGAAATTAAATAAAAAATAGATTTTATAAAGGAGGATGCCTCTTATGTGTTTAGAAAGATTAGAAAAAGCACTTCAGGAATCCCTGCAAAACTTAGAACAAGAAGGTCGCTTAAAAGGCAGAGAGATGATTATTACTGATATTAGAAAAGCAAAAGGGGAAGAAGGACCCCGTTACTTTTTAAAGGGTAGAGAAGGTAAGCCCTATATCCGTATGAATTCTAATTCCTACCTCGGCTTATCATTGCGCAAAGAGATGATTTCACCTGGGAAAGAGGCTACTCTTCAGTTTGGTACAGGGCCTGGAGCAGTGCGTTTCATCAGCGGCACCTTTCAGACTCATCGAAAATTAGAGCAGAAGTTAGCCAATTTCCACAAAAGAGATGATGCCATTATTTTTAGTTCTGCATATACCACAGTACTAGGTGTCCTGACCCCCTTGATTACGGGAGAGACCATAGTAATTAGCGATGAGCTAAACCATAACTGTATTATTAATGCCATTCGCCTATCCAGACCGGCCGATAAGGCCATCTACCGTCATCTTGATATGGGGGAATTAGAAGAACAACTAAAAAAGAGTATCGGCAAGGGAAAGCGTATTGTTATTTTAACCGATGGTATTTTCAGCATGAGAGGAGACTATGCCCCCTTGGATAGGATTTCAGAGCTTTCCCAAAGATTTCAAAAGCACTTTGCTGAAGGGGTAGTAGTGGTAGTAGACGATTCTCACGGGGTAGGCTGTTTTGGAGCAACAGGTAGGGGCACAGAAGAATATACTAAAGCTGATGGTGTTGATATCCTGATTGGTACCTTAGGCAAGGCCTTTGGAGTAAATGGAGGCTATGCCACCTCCAGTCAGACTGTCATTACCTATCTGCGAGAAAATGCACCGCTTTACATCTACTCAAATCCCATTTCCCCGGCTGAGGCAGCAGAGGCTTATCATTCGCTGGAAATAATAGAAAGTGAGGAAGGTCAAGCTATTTTAGAACATCTCCAAAGGATGACCAGGCGATTTGAAGAAGGACTGAAGGAACTGGGTTATGAAATAATTGAAAGTGACCATCCCATTGTTCCCTTAATGGTCAGAGATACCAAAAAAACCAAAGAACTGGTCAACTTCCTGATTGAAAATGGCATACTTGCTACCGGACTGAATTTCCCTGTGGTTCCCCGTGGAGATGAGGAGATTCGTTTTCAGGTGAATGCCGATCATACCCCTTACGATATTGATACGGTACTGGAAGTGTTAAGAAGATGGAAAAACTATTCTAAAAAATAACAGATACGCTAGCTAAAATAACTAAAAATTAGAAAAATTTGCCTTTCATCATCTGATTTGTTAATATTATATATATAACTACAAAATCTAGGATGCAAAAAATTAGTACCTCTTTTTTAGTGATAATAAATGAATATATTACCCCTTGTTCATTTTTTTACTTTTTTAGCTTATTTTTGTTTGCTCCTATTTCTGCTATGGAAAGAGGCGAAATCGTTACTAAACAGGGTTTGCGCTGCCTTTATTGGTTGTTTTACTCTCTGGAGTTTTGCCTTGATTTTTTTCTTTCAACCAAATACCACTCAAGGAACAGCTATACTATTAGATAACATTGGTTCCATTGGTTGGATTAGTTTTGCCAGTTTCTATTTATGGTTTACCCTTATTTTCACAGAACAGAAAAGGGTGTTAAAAAACCAATTTATTTATCTTCTTCTTTTTCTTACCCCATTATTTTTTATCTATATGAAGTGGGCTGGATATATAGTTTCTGATTACATTTTAGAAAGTTGGGGCTGGGCAGGTATTTGGTCAAGTTCCATTTGGTCTTATTTATTCTTTTCTTATTATCTAATTTATGTAATTATAGCAATCATTTTGAACTATAATTATGGGAAAAAGACCAAGATACAACTGAAACAAAAACAAGCTCAAATTATCTTTTACACCTCTTTAATATCCTTGATTGTCAGCACTGTTGTTGAAGTATTACTTCCCTCGTTAGATATCGTTAAGTTACCATCTTCAGCTAATATTATTAATTTAATTCTGGTTGGCGGTATAATTTATGTCATAGCTGAATACAGTTTTATGATCGTAACTCCATACACAGCTGCCACACAAATAATCTCTACAATGGCTGATTCTTTACTACTTTTGGATAGAGATGGCAATATAAATATAGTAAATCAGGCACTAGTGGATTTATCAGGTTACCAGAAGAAAGAACTATCTGGAAAATCTATTAAGCTATTATTTGATAAAAGTGATTTACCAAAAATCTTGCCTGACAGTCCTGCTCAGAAGAAAACCAATAAAAATATAGAGCTAAATTTCAAGATTAAAAATGGTGAGCAAATCCCTGTTCTTTTATCCAGTTCACCTGTCATTGATGATGGAGGAGAAATAGCTGGAATTGTTTGCGTACTTAAGGAAATTACTGAACTAAAAAAGGCGAAAGAAGTATTACAAAAAAGTCAGGAAGAAGCCATCAGTTTATTTCAAGATAGTCCCTTACCAGGAATATACCATGATGAGAATGGTGTTATCTTGAATATTAATAAGAAGTTTACCGAACTATTCGGATATACTTTAGAGGAATTGAAAGGGAGAAACATTAATGACGGAATGATTTTCCCTGAAGGAAACATGATTCTAGAAAGTGAAAAGCTAACCCGGAATTCTTTAGCTGGTAAGGATATTAAAATTGAAACTGTTCGCAAGAAGAAAGACGGAACTCTGATACCTGTTATTATTACAGTTTCGGCAGTTATAACAAGAGGTGAAAAAAAAGCAATTGTTGCTTTTTATCAGGATATAAGCAAACAGAAAGAATATTTAGATAGAATAGAGGAAAGTGAGAGAAAATTTCGCACCCTTTTTCAGAATATGCCTGCTGCCTATTATCAAACCGACCAGGATGGTAATATTCTGATGATGAATCCCACTGGAATTAAACTTTTAGGATCTCAATCTTTAGATGAGGTTTTGGGGAAACAAATAGCCCGAGATTTCTACTACAAGCCTGCAGATAGATTAAAATTTTTAGAAGTACTAAAGAATAATAATGGCCGCATTAAAGATTATGAAGTTATTTTGAAAAATAAGGAAGGACAACCCATAATCGTTTCCACCAATAGTCAGTATTATTACCATGAGTCTGGAGAGATTGCAGGTGTGGAAGGTGTCTTTATAGATATAACAGAACGAAAAAAATCAGAAGAAGCTTTACGGAAAAGCCAGCGAGAATTTGCCAGTCTCTTTCAAAATAGCTCTGAAGCCTTGGCTTATATGGATGAAAATGGCTTTATTATTAATATAAATCCCCGTTTTACTGAGCTTTTTGGTTATACTCTGGAAGAAATTAAAGGAAAACATATTGATAGCGGAATTATTCACCTTCCTGACATGATTAAGGAGGGAGAAAAATTAATGAGAAAAGCCTTAGCTAAGGGATATAGAGGTTATGAGGCAGTAAGGAAGAAAAAAGATGGGACTTTATTCCCGGTATCCATATCTGGTTCAGCTATTGCTGTTGATGGAGGAATAAAAGGTTCATTAGGGAGCTATACAGACATATCTGAGCGCAAACGTAATGAATTGATTCAACAGGTTTTGTATAATATTTCTAATGCGGCGAATTCTACTATTTCTCTTAGTTCTCTTTATGATATTATTCATAAACAATTAAGTAAACTTATCGATACCACTAATTTTTATATAGCTCTCTTGGACAGGGAGAAGGAAGAAATCTATTTCCCTTACAGTGTTGATGAACTTCAACATATTCATCACCCCCGATCCGTTGATCATAATTCTCTTATTGCTCATATCTTTCATACTGGAGAGCCAGTTCTGGTAAATAAAAAGATTATCAATGAGAATCAAGTATTTAAAAAATATAAACAGTGGTTTGGCCAACTGCGCCAGGTTTGGCTTGGTGTGCCTCTGAAGATAAAGGAAGAGCCTATCGGTGCCCTTGTCGTTCAAAGTTATAAAAATCCAGAACAGTATTCTCACCAAGATATAAAGATATTAGAGATAATTTCTTCTCAAATATCAATCGCTATCAAGAGAATACGGGATGAAGAAGCTTTACGGAAAAGCCAGCAAGAATTTGCCAGTCTCTTTCAAAGCCATTCAGAGGCATTGCTTTATGCTGATGATCAGGGGACTATTTTAGATCTTAATAAACGTTTTACTGAACTGTTTGGTTATACTCTCAAAGAAATCCAAGGAAAAAATATAAATTGTGGGATAATTCATCCACCCGATAAAGTAAATGAGGGAGAAGAACTTGATAAGAGGGCGCTTTCTCAAGGTTATATTAAATTTGAAACAATCAGGAAAAAGAAAGATGGTACCCTATTTCCAGTTACGATATCCGGTTCGCCGGTCTTTATAGATGGAAAAGCTGCGGGAATTATTGGTACCTATATAGACATTACAGAAAGAAAAAAACTAGAAGAACAGTTAAAGAAAATGGCTCGAACTGATACTCTAACCAATTGTTTTAACCGTAGATATGGCCTTGAGTTGCTAGCAAGACAGATGAAGCTATCTCTACGTAATAAGTCTCCTCTCTTGATTGCCTTTTTGGATATTGACAATTTCAAGAATATTAATGATCGTTTTGGTCATCTGGAAGGAGATAGAGTATTAAAAGAAGTCAGTAGTTTATTCAGATCAAGCTTAAGAGAAATTGATATTATCTGCCGTATAGGTGGAGATGAGTTCCTGCTGGCTTTTCCAGATACCTCTCTTCAGGAAGCTTCTCTAATAAAAAGTAGATTGGAAACAAAATTGCTTTTCCTAAATCGTAACATAACCAAAGACTATCAAATTCAGTTTAGCATAGGCTTTGTTGAATATTTATCCATAAAACCAAAGTCAGTAGATGAATTAATTACCATTGCTGATCAACAGATGTATGAAGACAAGAAAAGAAAGAACTTGTAATATTTTTTTTGCTCAGGAGGGGAATTTATAGTGGCAATATAAAAATTTTTGCTTAGATTTTTGTCTAAAAATGCTTCATTTAGGGAATAAAAATAATAGAAAGATTTAAAATTAAATAATAAATAGAATTCAAAAAAGATTAAACTGATAAAGGCAAACTATCCGAAAGGTTAGGGCGCAAAGTAATGGGCCTAAGGTGGATTAAATATTTTTCCATTAAGGCAGCCAGACTACCAGTTTATTTTTATTTAACCACAAAAACCATCTCTTAGAAGTTGGTGTTGGTTGCTTAAAATAATATTAGTTTGAGGTAATCATAATGGAAAATAGGGTAGGTAAGGAAAAAGAACAGTCATTATCCCATAACGAACTTATCATTAAGTATCAATATTTAGTTACTAAGATTGCCAAACAGTTTAAGGATATTCCAGATTCCCGGGAGAATTTAGAAGAGGTGGGCTATTTAGGTCTATTAAATGCAGTCCATCTCTATGATAAGGTATTACATAAAGTAGACTTTAAAACATATGCCCAGATTCTTATTACTGAAGAGATGCATCAATATCTCTTAAATCATAATCATCGGATAAATTGTCCGGATTGGCTTATAGAACTCAATAAGCAAGTCAATGATTTTGTGATTCAGTATCGAGAGAAGTTTCAGCGCTTCCCTCAGATTTCTGATATTTCTTCTCACTTTAATATCACTGATAGCGGTTTACAGGAGGTGTTAAAAGCTCGTGATTCCCTGAGAGAAACTTACCTTTCCTTGTATCAGGAATCCAAGTCTGAACTTGACTTTCTGAAACCAGATTTAAGCAAGGTCAAGAGTCAGAATTACCAGTCCTTTAAATTACCAATAGAAGATTTAATTATCTTGAGACGTTCTTTTAAAAAAATAAGAGAGATTAAAGAAGGAATTATCTATTATCTTTTTATACTGGATTTGAATCAGACTAAGTTAGCCCGGATGCTGGGGATTTCTTCAGAAAAGGGAAAGCAAATAAAAGAAGAACTACTTCAAAATTTACCATAATAAATAATTAAATAAATATAATTTGTTTAGCTATAGAGATAGGAATACACAAGCATATAAAAAGTTACATCCTTTTAGAGATTTCTACCATCACTTACGATGCTGATGTATTTTTATTTTTTTATAATGGTATTCTGATAGACTAAGCTATATGTTCTATATATTTATTTTAAAGAGATTAACCATATGTCTGTAAAGTGTCTGTAAAGATAAAATTATAAAGATTTAGAGCAGGAAGAAGTAGAAATCTTCCTCCCTTATTACTAAGTTTTTTCATGCTGGCCTTTTTGATAATAGATAAGAAACTGTTTAGTTTTTCTCAGATTATTTCGGTTTCCTCTATCATATTAATTAATGGCGGGTAATTACAAACTAATTAATAGTATTCCTAACAACAGTTTTAATTACTAATGTTTTTTTATAAGCAGTGAGGTTGATATCGCTGAAATGGATAAAATACGAAATAGAGAGAAAGATTTTTTCAATAACCTTATTGATGAAATGCCGGTGTTTTTTGTAGCAATTAATAAAGACGGAACAACTCGTTATGTGAATAAAAAGATGCTTAATTCCTTGGGATACCAGGAACAAGATGTTTTTCAACAGGATTATTTAAAACAGTTCGTTCCCCCCAGGCAACATGATATGTTACAAAATATATTTTTAAGTTTACAAAAACAGGGCAAACCCACCTATAATAACAATCTAATTCTTACTAAAGAAGGTAAAGAGTTATGGGTAAGATGGTATGGGCATCCTATTTATAATGATTCTGGTGATTTTCAATACCTTATAGGCATTGGCATTGATGTAACTGCCGAAAGAAAATCAGAATCTGAATTAAATAAACAACTAAAAATTAATCAGTTATTGCTTAAAACTAGCCCTGTAGGCATTGCCTTTATAGATAAATTTGGCAAAATTACCTATGCTAATGAACAAGCAGAGAAGATATTAAGATTAAATGTCGGGAAGGTAAAAGAGGGAAAATATAATGATCCATTATGGAAAATTACTGATCTGGAAGGTAAGCCTCTTCCGGAGGAAAAACTGCCTTTTTATCTGGTCAAGAAATACCTGCAACCATTTTATGGTATTGAACTTGCCATAAAATGGTCTGATGGCAAGAGAATATTTCTTTCCGTAAATGCTACACCAATTCTTGATGAAAAGGATATATTTCAGGGTGCAGTCTGTTCTCTTTCTGATATTACCGAACAGAAAATTAAGGAGAAAGAAAGAGAACAGTTATATTTTTTAGAAAGAGAACATAGTAATCTCATTGCCATGGAAAATGAGATGACTTATAATTTGATTTCGGGAAAGAATTTCTCCTCTAAATTAAAGCAAGTCTTAGGATTTATTTCCCGGTTGTTACCCCATGATGGTTCTGACATCTCCATATTAGAAAATAATCAATTGGAGGTAATTGCCATACATGGCTATAGAGGATTAAATTTTCAGAATATTGTTAAAAATCTGAGAATAGATGTAGATGATTATGATATTGAAAGAGAAGCTATACAAAGCAAAAAGCCGGTTATAGTTTCAGATACTTCGATAGATTCCCGCTGGGTGATGATTACCGGTTTGGAATGGATTCGTTCTGCAATTAAGATACCTTTTATTTTTGAGGGGGAAGTGCTTGGTACCTTAGGTATTGTTAGCGAAAAAACCAATGCCTTCAATCAAGAAAGCATAAAGCATATTGAGAGTTTCATTCATGGCTTATCAATTGCCATTCATAACTATCTAAGTTATAAACAGCTACACAAAACAAGAAATGAAATTATTTTTACTATTACTAAATTAGTGGAAATTAGAGATCCATATACTTTTGGTCATCAAGAAGGAGTAGCTAATCTTGCTACTGCCATAGCCAAAGAAATGGGTATGAAGGAAGAGGCTATTGAAATGATAAGGATTGCCTCCTTAGTGCATGATATTGGGAAAGTTACTATTCCTTCAGAAATACTAAACAAGCCTGGAAAGTTAAGTGAAATGGAATATAATCTGGTTAAGGATCATTCTAAATCAGGATACGAGATATTAAAAGACATTTCCTTTACTTATCCTATTGCCGAGATTGTTTATCAACATCATGAAAAAATCAATGGCACTGGCTATCCGCGTGGTTTAAAAGGAGATCAGATTATGCTGGAAGCTCGAATTATTGCTGTTGCCGATATATATGAAGCCATGTCTTCCCATCGCCCCTATCGACCCGCTCTGGGCTTTGAAGCGGCAGAGGAGGAATTAAAAAATAATAAAGGTATTCTTTATGATCCTCAGGTGGTTGATGCCTGTCTGAAGGTAGGGCAAAAAACTCTAACTAGGCTCTCTTTATCCTAATGATTAGTTAATAACGTTTTCCTGCTTAAAAAATAGAGAAGATTGAATTTACAAATTTTTCTCATGATGATTGTGATAAAATAAGGAAGGTAAACTTGTTATTAGCATTCCAAGAAAAGAATTATTCATGGCAGGGAAGTAATATACTTTTTAGGCAACCATGTTATATTGTTATATTAGACACTTCTCTAGGCAATTGCATTTTATATGATTTTATAATAGTCATCCAAAGTCAGTGTGTTTAGAGCAGACTAACAAGCATAAATACCTTCTATAGAAGATATGTGTAAAGTAATCTTAGTTATTGGAAAATAAAAAATTATGGAAAACGGAAAAAGGAAACACAAGATGAAACTTGGAAAAAAGAAGAAAAGAGTTTCCCTCCTGATTAACAGTAGAACAAAACATAATCACAAAAACAATAAGCAATCTGATAAGACTATTACTCCGGGAACAATAATAGGGCAACAAAAAAAATTGGAAGAGTTTTTCCTACAGGGGCGTCAAGAATATCTCAATCTGTTTAAAACATGTCCGGTAGCACTTGTTTACACCAATATTGATGGGATTATCCTATATGTGAACCATTATTTTGAAGAACTTACCGGATTTTCAGAAGATGAGATAAAAGGCAATACCCTGATCTATTGTTTAAAACCAGAGGAACATTCTTTTTTTGAAGACCATAATCAAACCTCTTTTGAAACAATTATTCGCACCAAAAATAATTCCCGAATTGAGGTAATGGTTAAAAGAACCTGGAATCAAATAGATAACCGAATTGCCGGTATGATTTTTTCTTTTCAGGATATCTCGTTTCTGAAAAAAGAGAGAAAATTAAAGCAAACATTATACCGAATATCTCAATTAGTTCACTCTGAGCTATCTTTACCGGAAATATACCCACTGGTTCATGAACAATTAAAAAAAGTTATTGTGGCAGCTAATTTCTATATTGCTCTCTGGGATACTGACCAGAAACAACTTTCTTTTCCTTACTATACAGATGAAGCTGCTGGAGATGATGAGATATTTATCCAGCGTTATAGCTCAGCTCAGAGTATTTTTCATTATATTTTGGATATTGGCAAACCGGTACTTATGGATTTCCAGCATTATAGAAAGATGTTGTCTTATGGGTATATCCAACCCTGGGATGTAATGACCAATACCCATCTCTGGTTAGCAGTACCATTAAAAGTTGAACAGAAAGTTATTGGAGTACTTGCTTTACAAAGTTATGATAATGCTCGGTTGTATAGTGAAAAAGATATTGATTTATTAGAATTTGTTGCCCAGCAGATATCCACAGTAATTTATCGCAAAGAAAAGGAGGAAATATTAAAAAGTATGAATCAAAAAATGACTCATGTTAATACTCCTGATAATGTTTTGATGAAAGAAAACTTAATCAAAAATGGGGATATAGAACAAAGAAAAAAAGAATATTTATCTTAATGAGAAAAAAGTATCTATCAAATAATCTAAAATGGATATAGGTAGATAATTATTTCTGGAAAATTTCAGAACAAATTTAAAAGGGGTGATTTAATTGAGAAATAACGAATACTCAATTACTCAGAAAAGAATGCTTCAGATTCTTAATTTCTTAGCTTTTTTGGTAGTTATTATAGTAAATGGATTGGCTAATACACTTCCCCTGGGTGGAAATACCACTGGAGAACTTTCTGCTCTCTACCCCAATCTCTTTGTACCTGCAGCCCTGACTTTTGCCATCTGGGGAGTCATTTATCTCACTGTAGGCATTTTTATTATATATCAGGCCAGAGACTTTTTTTCTAAACAGAAAATAAGGATGCCTTATTTAGAATCAATTGGCTGGTTATTTATAGTCAGTTGTCTGGCTAATATGAGCTGGATTTTTGCCTGGCATTATCGTCAGGTACTACTTTCTCTGGTTGCCATGCTGGTTTTGTTATTTTCCTTAATTATGATTTATATCAGACTGGATATTGGAAAAGAGCAGGTTAATTCAGCTACTCGTTACTGTGTACATTTGCCTTTCAGTCTTTATTTGGGCTGGATTACTGTAGCTACTATTGCCAATATTACAGCAGTGCTGGTTCATTATAACTGGCAGGGATGGGGATTATCCGAGATATTCTGGACTATTTTAGTGATATTAGCTGGAACTATTATTGCCCTCATCAATATTATCCAGAGAGGTGATATTGTCTATAGTGTAGTAATCCTCTGGGCTTATTTGGGTATTATAATTAAGAGATATTCCACAGGCGATCCTCCTCTTATGGCAATCGTTTTTTCAGCAGGTCTGGGAATGGTTTTTATGGTAGCAGGACTGCTGTTCTTTAGGAAAAAGGGAAGGATAGTGAAATAGAAGCTTCTTAGCAGGGATAACTAAGAAGCTTCTCTAATATGGGCTTTGATGCCGGCCAGTTCTCTTTGTATCTCGCTGCAGAATAAGGAATAATAATCCCGGTTTTGCTGGTTTAGTTCAGTTAAAGTTTTCTGTACCAGGGAAACCTGTTTGAAAATCTGCTGATAACCTTCTTTTTGAGTAGAAACCAACTCCTGCATAAACCGATCAATGCGGAAGATTAAGAATATAGACAGGGCAATAGGGAAACCCTGATTGGCAATGATTTCTGATAAATTAGTCCAATCCATTTTATCCTCCTTTTGTTTATAAATTAGCCCTGCCAGCGAGCTATTCCGGCAGGGCGAATATCAAGATGCAAAAAATTTTGATCAGGATAATATCCAATTCCAGAAAAACCAATCTCCTCAGCGGTTATCAGCAATTCTCTTAAGGATATTTCTGGTACATAAATATCAACAGCCATACCTGACAGATGATAGCTATTTTTTGCTCCCCCCACCACTTGATTATGAGCAGGGCAGCGGTAACCGGAAGTTATGATAACTGGTTTTTGGATTTTATACCTTAAACCTTTCAATTTTTGTAATAGAAGCGAGTGTAACATTACCTGCTGGCAGCAAGGACATTGAAATTCATTCAGGCAAAAGTGATGTGCAATCCTGATATGATTAACCCTATTTTGTAGCAACATCACTTATCTTCCTCACCATTTTGTTCTGAAATTGCTTCTGTTTGATAAAAGGATTCTTTTTTGAGCAGGGAATCATAATATTCACGATTAATCCGAGCAATATTGGATTTCATCAAAGTTTGCAGTTCTTTCGTTTCCTGCGCTTTTAGGGTTATTTTCTTACCCTCCAGAATCTCCAGTAATTTTCCCCAGGCTTCTTGCCATTTTCTTTCCCCTTGCCCAATACCAAATTCTTCTTCCGCCCAGAGCATAGCTGTTATCAATGCCTCTCTGATAGTTTCTGCTCTATCTTTTCCCAATTTGCTCTTTAGAAAACCAAATCCAATAGATACTGCAAAAAGCAGTAAACCTTCTAATAGAAATTTACTTAGTAAGGTCTGAATCATTTCTTCTCCTTTCTTCAGTTGATAAATATTCTTTTTATTTTTCATTTAGTAGAAAAAATAAGCCGGACTCCCAATAGGGAGTCCGGCGATAGTTAAAAAAATACATTAATTGTATTGCAAGAAATTATTCTGATACATCCATAACATCAGTTGATTTATAGTCCAGAATGCGAGCATTAACCTTTTCGACCAAATCATTTCCTTTGTTGTGGAAGATATTCTTGGCAATAATGGTATCCATAACTGCCTCTATAGCAGCATCCTGGGATTCTAGATTAGCATAATCTTCGTCATCCAGATTTTTAGGATTATCTAAGGTTAAATTAACCAAATTTCCTTCACTATCTCGGAATTGCATATAGAGTCTTTTATAACTGGTAACATCACCAAGTATGGTAGACATAGTTTCTTCCTTTCATCATTTTTTTATTTTAGATTTATTTTTTCTGTTTTTTACTAAGATGTGAGTTGAGCAGATTTGTTGAGTCTAATTTCATCAAGACTGTATTTCTGTAAGCTAATTAGTTGATTGGCAACATCAAATACATCCTGTTCGTCAGCCGTATCTTTCACTCGGTTAAAGCTCTTAGTACGAATTATAGGCTTACTTGATTCAGGATCAGTTCCAATGACCAATCTTAGTTGTAAGATTGAATCATAAGGTATTACTAATACTGGCATTTTGACACCTCCTTTCGATTTTACTTGTGGGCTGTCATTGCTGGTAAAAAGTTTTGGTAGATAAATAAAGCAATATTTTGTCGTTGGTATTTAGTATTAGTAAAGAATGCTAAGTGATGAAGAATTATATTGCCACTAAAGAGAAAAATACATTTTGTAATGATGAAGAATAACATTATTCTCAAATCATTAATTATGAATTCCTTTATTCTTATTCACAAAATGCTAACGGCCAACAGTAATGACTAATTTGGTAATCCCATTCCCTTCTATCCAATTCTTATTCTTTCACTAAAAACCGAAAACTAATTACTGAGACTGAAATAATAGTTTTTATGTTTCTATAAGGTAAAAGCAGAAAAGAAGATAAAATACAAAAGGTAGGGAATTATTTTTTGAAATTTTTATGTAGTAATTTTACTAAGGGGTTCTAAAGGAGAATCATATATTTATTAGATTAACTAATTGTGTTTTTAGGGTATATTCTAAACCTGCTGTGAAACAATGCAGTTTTTACCCCTCTTTTTTGCTTGGTATTGTAATTGATCAAGTCTATTGGTAAAACTATTGACAGTATCTTGCTCTATAAGAGAGGTAACTCCAAAGCTACAGGTGATTTTAGCAACAGGTGAAAAATCAGTATTATTGAGATAGTTTTGAATACGTTTTGCCAGTTGAATTGCTGTATTCTGGAAAGTATTGGGGAGTAAAACAATAAATTCCTCTCCTCCCCAGCGGTAAAGCTGGTCATTTGCTCTAATTATACCTTTGATAAGAGAGCTGAGTTTTATCAGCACCTGGTCTCCTATAAGATGTCCGTATTCATCATTAATTTCTTTAAAATTATCCAGATCAAACATAATACCAGATAAAGAAAGTTCATATCTTCGTGCACGTATTATTTCTTTCTCTAAATCCTGATCATATTTCATTCTGTTGTAACTACCAGTTAGAGTATCAGTAGTAGATAACCTTTCTAAGGCTCGAGTATTCTGAAATTGAGCTCTCTGAAGTTGGTTAATAAGCCTTGCAGCAAAGGCACAAAATAGGAAAATTACCAATGTAAAAGTAATAAGACCAGCAGAAGAGCTTGACAAAGAAATAATTTTTCTTATTGCTGCAATATAGAAAAAACCGGAAGTTAAGAAAATTGATAGAAATACTTTATTGACGAAGCTATTGGGCAGTATTAAAAAAATAGCCAGAATAAAAACAATAAGTCCTTGCTGGTGAATTACTATATTAGGCTGTTCATAAGAGATGAATAAAGCCCATAAAAAAATTATGCCGATTGATTCATAGATAGTTGAGAAGAGGTAAAGAAAAGACTTCATATAGGGTAGGTGGAGATAATAGAGAACCGAAACTAAGAGAAAGAGAATCCTGATTAAAAAAATAATAATTAAATGATTTATATCTTTAATAAGGAAATAGTCCGGTATAAAAAATAATAGAAATAGAAAACCAAAGGTCAGTATATATCGGCGAGAATAACTAATAGTTTCCTGTAACATATAAGAATGAAAATCATACTCTAATACTGAATCTTTAAATTCACCAGTTAGGTTGGAAAAATTTTTAATGGTTTGTTTTAATGTTTCCATTTTTTTAGAATATCCTGTTTGTTTTAAAAGTCAAACATTACATGTTTTTTATTTCATTTCTGTTTTCTATAAACTATAGCAGATCATCTTGCTATGATTTATTGTTATTAAGAAAATAATTCATAAAATTACGATGCTTTAAAGTATTTATAATTTATATAAGAATAAGTTTAAAAAAGCAAGCTATTTTTATAATTAAAGACTTCTTGTCTTTATTTGGATGAATATTAAAAATATTAATCAATAACAGATTTATTAGATTGTACATCTACGTGAATAGTAGTTTCTACTGACAGTTCTGAGTTAATTTTCTCTTCCAGCTGCGTTGCTATCTGATGTGCTTTTCCCAGTTTCATTTCCCCGGGTAGCATAATATGGAAGGTCAATTCGCTATGATGACCATATTTATGCAGGTGGATATGATGTAATTGAACATCACGAGAGGTATTACTCTTCACCAACTCTTCCAGTTGTTTTAGAAAGGATTCCTCTGGCTTTTCACCGATTAAGGAACTGATAGCATCTTTTAAAATATAGTAAGCGATTCTGGCTATAATAAGTGAGATAATGGTACCTATTACTCCGTCTACCCACCAGAAATAGGGATTAAGAAAAATACCAAAAATAACCATTAAAGAAGCCAGAGCATCACTTCGGTGATGCCATCCATCTGCAATCAGGGAATCGGATTTAATTTGTTTTCCAGTATTTATAGATAGTCTTGCCAGAAATTCCTTTATAATCAGGGAAATTATAAAGATAAGCAGAGCAGTCTGGTTATATTGCACTGATTGGTGTTGCCAGAGTCGGATGACTGATTCTACCAGGAATTTATAAGCTACGAGAGCTAGTATGAGGGCAATAATCAAGGAAGAAATAACTTCTGTTCTTCCATGGCCAAAAGGGTGTTTATAATCAGGTGGTTTGCTGGACATCTTAAATCCGATCAGAACCAAAATAGAAGTCAGAGAATCGGAAAGGCTATGCCAAGCTTCAGCTACTATGGCTATAGATGAAATTTGCACACCAATCCAATACTTAAAAATAACCAAAAGCGTATTAATTATCAGGGAAATGGTCACTACCAGTATTCCCTTTCTGATATTTTGATTAATTTGTTCTGTCAATATATTCTCCTCATATAGAATAGAAGAAATTTTCTTTTTTATTATGAATTAATAATATTTTATTAACTACAGCACTAAAATGCAAAATATTATTCTATTCACTCCACTCTATGAGAACATTGGAATCAAACAGTAATCCTCTACCTGGAATTACCTTTAATAGCTTTTCTTTTGGGTAATTATTAGCTAAATTTAGACTATTTTTATTTTTCTCCTGGATGACCTTCTGCATATTGTTTCTCAATTTTGCCAGATGATACCAAAGACGATGATAGGTAGCATCCTCATCAGCAGGCCATAGGGTATCAATAATCTGCTCATAAAGCACCACCTTGCCCTTATTTTTAGCTAAAAGCAGGATAAGCTGGAAGCTTATTTTGTTTACTGTTATCTCTTCTCCCAGAAAAAAAATTCGGTCAGGTCGATTCAGGTTAATAGCTATGGCTGTCTTTAATTTATTTTTTATCGATTTCTGATAATTTCTATTAAATTGTTGTTGTTGATTCTGTCTATTCTTATAGTCCAGAAGAGGATCTGGTTTACTTATCTTACCAAAGAACTCTGATTTTGAATCTGACTTTAAAGTAAGATTTTTCTTTATTTTTTGAATTAACAAATCTGGCAGAAGCAACTGTAATTGATTTTCAGATAGTTCTCTGAGGCAGTTCTCATTATTGTATCCTTCTTGTACTAATCTCTGAATATAACCACGGGTCAATCCCGGTATCTGCAGCCTGGCCAGAGCAAGACCTTCCGGTTCAACTCCGCTTATTAATCTGGCCGAAAGTTGTTTAATTTTTTCTAAATCATCCGGCCTTTCTTCTTTCCAGCCTTCTTTCTGAGCAATGGCAGCTAAGGTATCAGCCAACCAGGAAAATCCTTCTCCTATCTTCTGGATACAGCCTCCTAAAATACCATAATCTTCCTCCATATCTTTCAGTTCTTTGCCGGTAATCCAGTCGTACATCAGGAGGGTATTTTTGATTGCCAGGTAATTATTAACCCCATTTTTAAAGTTTTGTTTACTGTTCTGGAGAAGATTGATATTTAAATTATTCTGGAAAATTGTCTTACCATCCTCTTGCTGTTCAAAAATCAGATTTAACATGCGCAGACGTAAATATTCTTTCCATTTATGTATCGGAGATTTTTTGTTCTTAGCTATTCTTTTCCCCCTTCCGGGATAATCGATAAAATAACTGGCACCGTCATTGCTGGTGGCAATCAAGAAGAGGATTTCCAGTTCACTGCTATCTTCTTTCTGGTTTTGACTAATCCATTTTAAAAAGTGGATATAGGTCTGAAAAGAGATACCCCTGGAGGTTACTAACTGTCCCAGTTCAGTAATTTGGTAATCTTTTCCGGTAGGCATAGCAATTAATCCAAATGCTATTAGTTGTTTTAGATTGGCAATAATATCTGATTCACTGTACTTTTGAGAAAATTGGTAAAGCCAGAAAGCCTGACCTCTGGCATATTTACCTGTTTGCAACATCTGATAAATGTCTTCTAAAGACTGACCTTCTAAGGCAATCCTGTATAGTAGAAAGGTTAGAATATCCTGCTGAATTATAACCGGATTTTCTTTTGCTATTTCCGGGAAGGAAGGATTAATAATGGCAAGATTAGTAATATCTGTTTCTGCCGGATAGTGATTATCATTAATCACATTTTCTCGAATTTGAATATTATCATTATTTTGCTTTTGCTTATTCACCTGCTGAATAGCAGGATAATAAGATAGATATAATATTGATAAATCTTTAGGAGATTCCCGGAAATAGAGCCTCTGATATGCAGTAAGCTCAATAAGGGAAGGAGCTAAAAAAATAATACGACCGAAAGAATTGCCAGATTTTAATCTACCTGCTCTGCCACCCATATTTTCCACTTCGGAAAAGGTTAAGGCTTTTTTGTAGTAATTAGAAAGACCACTGCTGCTGTTTTGATTAGAAATAATCTTCTGTCCGGTTAATATGACATTATTTACCGGCAGGTTGACTCCCATAGCCAGGGTACTGGTAGCACATACAATTTTTAGTTCACCAAGGCGAACCGCTTCTTCAATAGCGCGACGTTCCTGCCAGGAGAGGTCAGCACAATGATAGCTAATCCCATTTTGGAAAAGATTCATTAACTCTTCCTTTGAAGTGGAATCTTCTAAAGCCTGTAGCTGGGCCATAGCTGTTCGGGCAGGATTTAAGCAGAACTGAGTTTTCAGCCAACCGCTCCATAAACGGACTTCATTCTTGGTAGAAAAAAAGATCAGGCTTGATTCATTCTGATTAATCAGAAATTGCAGGGTAGCTTTAAGATAGCTGGCTAAATTACATTCCTGAACATCTTCTTCGGGAAAGAAAATTTCTTCTCCAATCATTTTGCTATTATGCTCTATGTATCTATAGATACCATTCCTAACAATACCTTTACGCAGTTCTATCGGTCTATAGGTAGAAAGAAGCAATAGAGCATCGAGCCAGGAAGTTAAATGAAATAGATATTCAGTAAAGGCAGAAAGGGCAATAATTCTAATGTCAGGATAATTATTCTTAAGATAATTAAAACTGCTCTCCAGTCTTGGACCACGTTGCCGATCATTAATTAACTGAATTTCATCAGCAATTATTAAGGAAACATTGCTAATACATTCGGGGTATTGCAGGAGTAGATAATAAAATTTTTCATAGACGATAATAGCAATATGAAAATTACCTTTAATAATATCCTGGTCATCATGACGATGATCACGGGAGGAAAGCTTAACGTTCAATCCGATTGAGTGATAGAGTTGTACGAAATGCTGATATTTTTCTTCGGCTAGAATACGTAGAGGGACTAATAATATCACTTTTTTCTGGAAAGCTATTTCCTGCAAAGCTGCCATCTCACCTACTAATGTCTTACCTGAAGAACTGGGGGAGATAACTAATAGGTTTTCGGGTCTTTTTCGGTCTCTAGTTGACTGTTGGTATAAAGATTGGTTATCAGGCTGCAGGAGATTAAACTGTCGTACTGCTTTTTCTTGTACTGGCAGCAAAGAGTTAGAGTAATGTTCCTTCCAGATATTGATCATATAATGGGGAATACCAAAATATTCCAGCTGATCAATCTTCATATTTTCTTGCATTTTTTACTGCCCCAAACTACCTACAAATCTCAATAAATTCATTATTTTACAAAATGACAAATCTTAGCCGAAACAATTAATTGTTTAACTATAGTTACGTTTATCATTGGAATAAATTTTAAAATTAAGTTGTAGCTCTCCTTAATCCTATTTAATTAGTTATAAGTTTTAAATTGACTGTTATTAGATTCTTGTTTTATTTAATCCGCAAGGATAATATTTTATATTAATGTTCATAAGCGAACATTTGTTTACTATTCGATTATAAAATATTTATCCTAAAAAATCAAAAAAAATTTTTAGATTACTGTTGACAATATCTTTTTTCATGTTAAAATAGAGAAAGTTTGAAAATTGAAAAAGCGAACCAACCAACCAACAAATAACTTTTTCATTTTTAGACCTCCTAACTAAAGAAAATGCCACCCCAAAAGGGTGGCTTTTCTTTTTATAGCGATATTAAATTTTTAATTCTGTTTGATTCTTTCTCACAAGACTAACAGCCAATAATCATCCCACTACTAATCAGGACCCTTAGAAACTTTTTGATTGACTCGTGACTTTTTTCTCTCCGCCACAGAACAGACTTTTCTTTTAACTTTTAGACCAATGTTTGATTAGATAAGAATATATCTGGTAATGTGCTATATTTTATAGTAAAATATTAAAACTTACTAAGCCTGTATGATATATATATTGGTAATTAGTAAAAAGAATATGGGGATATAGCTCAGTTGGGAGAGCGCTGCGTTCGCATCGCAGAGGTCAGGGGTTCGAATCCCCTTATCTCCACCACATCTTTTCATTTAAACACAGAGAATCGTTGTACTAGCTCAATCACTTGGAAACTTTTTTCAACTTCGCATATCTCATAAGGAATCATATAGCCTAATCTCCCATGTCTTCTAAAGTGTTATGGTCAACTAAGAAATTGCCCAAATTGTAGATGGGATCACAGGCAGGATCAAATGAATTAGGATAGAAGAATTCCTTATTATTGATATGATGGGCTTGAAAGAGATTTATCACTTATGGAAAGGAACCAGACGAAGTCTTCTTTAGAATCTTTTTATGTTCAACCAGAATAGGTCTCCGCCTCTTGATGATAAGCTTCTAGTTAAACTTCATACTTTAATACCTCTTTTGGTAGTGGAATTACATCAAAAAAGTTACCTAAATATTGAGCATGAACAACACCATCCCAAACCGATTATGGAAAAACTGGATTTAAAAAAGGGAGATATAGTCTCTTTTGAGCTCAGGGATAATGAAATTGTTTTAAAGCTGGTTGTTATTATTGATAAGAGTCAAGCCTGGTTCTGGAGTAATAAATAGCTGAAAGAGGAGAAGGAAGCTGAAGTGGTTTTATAGTATAATAAAATAATAAAAGAAGGAGGAGTGAAAAATGAAGAATAATAAGATAATTATATTTTGCCTGGTCATGTTTGTTGTGGTATCTATTGCGGGCACTGTTCAAGCACAATGGACTGCAGAGGAAACTAAGATTGAACGAAGTATAGCCGTATTGGAGGAAATGGCTATTCGAAAGGAAGAAGGTAGAGCTTTCAAACAATTGCTAGGAATGGCAGAAGGCATAGTTGTCTATCCTAGACTGGTAAATATAGGATGGGGTGTTGGAGTTATGTTTGGGGATGGCGTTGTTCTGAGAATAGATAGAAATAGCAATGAATGGTATGGACCTGCTTTTATTGAAGTTAAAACAGCTTCTGTAGGTCTACAGGCAGGAATACAGGAAATTACTCTGGTCTTGGTATTGATGGATTCAGAGGGAGTCAATGTTTTTAAAAAGACTGATTTTGAAATAGGTGCAGACATAAGAATTGCACCGGGACCTTTAGGTGATTCACTGCAGGCAAGTGTATCACTTAATGATTCTATCTATTCTTATTCTTATAGTGAAGGCATCTATGCTGGTTTTTCTCTGGCTGGTTCAGTTATTCATGCTGATTCAAAGGCCAACCGGAATTTTTATGGCGGAAATATTACAGCTGAAGAGATTTTAAATACAAAGAAAGTAAATAATGAAGTTGCTTTAAAAATGATTCAAACAATTAATAGGATTAACATAAAGGAATAATATATCATAGTAAACTCATGAGTAAAGGTTTCCACTTTGAGATAACTTGTATTTCTTCCATGTGTCTTTCTCTAAAACTATGACTACGAATTAAAAATTATCCTACTTTCAACTATTTACTACATAAAGGAATAAGATTGCTTGTGGTCATATTATCTTGCAATAACGAAAAAAAGGAAAGCTCGTTACGCTAATGTTTTTATAGTATAATAGGAAAAATGAATAAATCGGAGAAAAATAATGAAATATGATTTTGATTTGATATGTATAGGATTAGGCCCGGCAGGGATGGCAGTATCGGCTATGGGCTCAGAAATGGGTTTAAAAGTATGCGGCATTGAAAAGAACAAAATTGGCGGAGAGTGCATGAACGTGGGCTGTATTCCAAGTAAGTCTCTACTCAGGATTGCAAAATATCGACATTCCTTCATTAAATTACAGGAGATGGGCTTAGCAGAAGGATCTATAGCTGGGGTAAAAAGCCCTTTTGAGAAGATTAATGAATATCTGGATTATATTGCTGAAGAAAAAAATATGAAGATGTTTGATAAGGTAACTCTTATTTTGGGTGAAGGGGAGGCAAGTTTTACTGATCCCTATACAGTGAAGGTTGGAGAAAGAAACATTACTGCCAGAAGAATATTTATTGCCACCGGTGCCGAACCCATGATTCCTCCTATTAAGGGCATATCAGATGTTGATATCCTGACCAATCAGAATATCTTCAATTTATCCGATTTTCCGGAAAGTATGACTATAATCGGTGGAGGAGCTATTGGCTGTGAGATGGCACAGGCCTTTAATCGCTTAGGGACTAAATGCATCATTGTCCAGATGGATGATTTTTTAATACCGAACGGGGAAAAAGCTATCGGGGATTACCTGGAAGAAATTTTTAAAAAAGAAGACATTGAAGTTTATAATTCCAGAAAAATAACTGAAATTAAAAAAGAATACGGCAGCACAAAACTCTTAACCGAAGATGGACTTAGCCTTTCTTCGGAAAAACTCCTGGTAGCTGCTGGCAAGCGATTTGATTTTAGTTCCCTGAAGCTGGAAAATGCCGGAGTGGAATATGGAAAAGCCGGGATAAAGGTAGATGATAAATACAGGACAACCAGGAGGCATATTTATGCTGTAGGTGATTGCAATGGAGAGAATCTATTGACTCATGCAGCAATGCACCAGGGAATGTTTGCCATTATGAATGCAGTGAGTCCCGGGAGAGTGTTTAGATATAGAAAATATGTCATTCCGTGGACTGTCTTTACTGAACCGCAGGTCTCTATGGTAGGGATGAAAGAGGAAGAATTAAAGGAAAAAGGCATTAAATACCAGGTATATACCGCTAAATATGAGAATTACGGTGCTGCCATTGCCGAGAATGTCAGAGAGGGATATGTAAAGGTATTGGCCAATGGTTGGGGAAGGGTTTTCGGTGCAATTATTGTTGGTGATGGTTCAGGAGAAATGATAAATGAATGGGCACTGATTATCCAGAAAAAAATTCGATTATTTAGCATACTATTCCTGGCACATTCCTTTCCCACAATGGGATTTTTAACAAAAAGAATTGCCGAACAATGGATGATGGCAAAAATGAAGAGTAATGTTATGAAAAATCTATTAAGGTTTTGTTACCGTAAACTGTGATTAGAGATTGGAACTTATTTTAAGTTTAAAGATTCTAGTTTAAGATTTTTGCTTACAGTTTATAGTTCCATTCTAGGAAAGTAAAAGCGGATGGTATCACTTTAACAATATTCATTTACATTTTAAATTAGGAATAAGAGCAGAAAAGGTAATGAATAGTAAGAGTATAATTAATAGAATTAAGGAAACATTAAAGGATAATGTTGATGATAAGACTAAAATAAATGCACAACGTTTTTTTAAAGAACAAGTCAAAGTTTATGGCGTTAAAACATCAGTATGTAGCAAAATAGCGGATCAGTTCTGGTCAGAAGTGAAAATATTACAAAAAGATGAGATATTTAAGTTGTGTGAATTTTTTTTAGCTTCAGATTACTGCGAAGAAGCTTATATTGCCAGTTCCTGGCTTCCCCGTATATCCGAACAGTTTGAACGGGATGACTGGGTAATATTTCAGGATTGGATGGAAAAATATATTAACAACTGGGCAAAGTGTGACACCTTTTGTAATCATACCCTGGGAGATTTCTTGATGAGGTTTCCGGAATTTATAGTTAAATTAAAAGAATGGACTTTTTCCGAGAATCGCTGGGTAAAAAGAGCAGCAGCTGTGTGCCTGATTATACCAGCCAGACGAGGATATTTTTTAAATGATATCTTTGATATCTGTGACCAGTTATTGCTTGATCAGGACGATATGGTGCAGAAAGGATATGGATGGTTACTTAAAGCGACCAGTGAGATGTATCAAAAAGAGGTTTTTGATTATGTTCAGCAGAATAAGACAAAGATGCCACGGACTGCATTGAGATATGCCATTGAAAAGATGCCAGAGGAACTGAGAAAAGAAGCAATGAAAAAGTAGGAAAATAAAAAACTAAAAACCAGCAAAACAAGAACTGCAAAAAAGAAAAATTTGTTAAAATTATTGAAAATAATACTAAAAAGACGAGCTTTGTGGAATAATAATAATAGGTGATATTGCTGAATAATTTTACTAACATGAATATTTCCTTATACCCCCTTTTATTATTGACATTAATCTATGCAGTGGAGTGAGTATGGAAGATCAAGAAAAGAAATCTACCTCAAAAAGAAAGATACAAAAATACCCACATGAAGAAGTTAGAACAAATGAAGAAAGATTTCGTAATTTAACTGAAATGCTGCCAGGAATAGTGGTTGAATCTGATATTGAAGGAAATATAACCTTTATCAATAAAAAAGGTATTGAGATGCTGGATTACACAGCTGAAGAATTAAAGAAAAAGACTATCTGGCATTTACTTAACATACCAGGGCATGGAAACAGTAAGAGTAATGCTCAAAAATTACTGCTAAAAAAAATGAAATATCCTCAAGAATATTATTTAATTCGAAAAGATCAATCCTTGCTTCCTGTTGAGATTCATAGTTCATCTATTAGGAATTATAAAGGCGAGCTTATTGGTTTTCATGCTATCCTACTGGATATAACCGCTCGTAAGGAATATGAAGATAAAATTAAATATCTTAGTTTTCATGATAAATTAACTGGACTTTATAACCGTGCTTATTTTGAAGAAGAATTACAAAGATTGAATCATAGTCGCAATCTACCTATTAGCATTATTATTGGTGATGTTAATAATTTAAAGATCATTAATGATACTTTTGGTCATCAACATGGTGATCAACTTCTATTTAAGATTGCAACAGTTCTGCGTTCATGTTTTAGAAAGAGCGATATAATCAGTCGATGGGGTGGAGACGAATTTAGTGTTATTCTGCCACATACTTCCAGGGAAAAAGGGATTGACATTATCAATCGAATAAAAAAAGTATGTCAGAAAAAAAGTACTCTAACCTTACCTCTCAGTATCTCAATAGGAATTGCTACCAAAGAACATATCTCAGAAAATATCAATGCAGTGCTAAGGGAAGCGGAAAGCGAAATGTATCGCTATAAAATACTCGATAGACAGACAACTGAGAGTGTTATGATTGCTTCTCTGGAGAAAGCTTTACAACAAAAGAAATATGAATCAGCAAAATACCGCCATAACTTTATTGAGTGTGCCATTAAATTTGGTAAGTTTTTAAAATTAGGAAAGAAAGAAATAAATAGCTTAAAGTTACTAGCTACAATTTGTGATATAGGAAAGATCACAGTAAGTGAAGAAATTATTCTTAAGAAAGGTTGGTTGAGCAAAGAGGAGTGGGAAGAGATTAGAAAGCACCCGGAGATTGGTTATAGGATTGCTAGATCAACTCCAGAACTTATTAATATAGCCAATGCTATTTTATACCACCATGAATTCTGGAATGGTCAGGGCTATCCTCACCAGCTAAAAGGAGAGGATATCCCACTTCTTTCCAGGGTTATTCATATTGTTAATGCCTACCAGGCAATGATCCATGAACGTCCTTATCGTCAGGCTATGAAGAAAGAGGATGCTATTAAAGAATTAAAAAGGGGGCAGGGAAGTCAGTTTGATCCCGAATTGACCGAGAAATTTGTTTCCATGGTAACGCTTTCTGAAAATTAAATCCTTTCTCCTTATTGACCTTTTTCTTCTAAAATCAGACACCTCGTTTCAATTAGAATTTTCTACCACATTTAAAAAAACAGACTTACTCATTCTTACTCAATCATTGAATTTTTTTCTTGACTGACCATTGACAAGGATAGGGAGTTGTGTTATAAATTAAAAAGACTGACGGTCAGTCTATAAATTAGAGAATCATATAAATCAAATGGAGGCCTTAGGTCGTGTGAGGAAGGTTAAGAAACATCATGAACGGAAAAAGGAATACCTAGAGGCTGCTCGAAAGCTCTTCTTTACTAAGGGCTATGAACAAACCCCTGTGGAGGCTATTATTAAAGAAGTTGGCCTTTCCAAAGGCAGTTTTTATTATTATTTTAAATCAAAAAAAGATTTACTTGATGAACTAACTAAAGAGTTAAGTCTACAGATAATAACCAAGATTGAAGAAATAGTTGGTAGGGATGATTTAGACGCCATTTCTAAACTAAATAAATCCTTTTCTGAAGCAGCCGCAATAAAATTCGAAAACATTCAATTAATAAAGACCCTGTTAAAGGTTTTATGTGATGAAAAAAATGTCTACTTTCGATATAAGATATATCAAAAAAATACTGATATAATTGCACCTGAGTTCTATAAAATTGTTCAACAAGGAATAAAAGAAGAAATTTTCAATACACCCTATCCACTTGAATCGTCCAGGATGATTTTTGAATTAGCCAATGCGCTTACTGAAAGAATTGCTAAATTGATATTGGAGGTTAATGAAAAACCTGAAAATTTTCAAAAACTGCAAAGAGAATATGATAATTATCAGCTTGCTATTGAAAGGATTCTTGGGACTAAAGAAGGAGCAATCAATTTTATCAATGATAATCTGTTAAAAAGTTTTATTGATAAAATAACATGCTGATTATGCTGACTATATAAAATTAAATCAATTAATAATTGATGATACTTGATTTATAAAATAACATGGTTAAAGGATAGATATGTTCAGTATTCGTTTAGGCTTAAGAAATTTAACACGACAGAAAAGAAGAAATATTGCGACTATCTTTATCATTGCCTTTGCCTTTTTTGTTTATCTTTTTGTAGAATCAATGATGGATGGCCTGACCAATATGTCTTTTGATAATATCAGAAATTTTGAGACCGGAGATATTCAGATTGCCCATCCTGATTACTGGGAAGAAAGAGAAGAGATGCCCCTGGAAAATTTGATTCATTGGAATAATGAATTAGAAGAAACTATCAGACAAACTCAAGGTGTCACGGGTGTATCCCCTGAGTTACAATTCTTTGCCAATTTAAATAACGGCATCGACGAAATGGGTGTCATCGGTATGGGTATTGTCCCGGAAGATTATAATCAAGTCTTTGAGACCCAGGCTTATTTTACAGAAGGGTCTATGTCAGCCTTAAGTGAAAATAAAGCTGTAATAGGTGACCGGTTGGCAAAACTGATGGATTTAAAGATGCATGATTATATCATTCTACTGGTCAGGACTCAAGAGGATACCTTTAATACCATTGATGTGGAGATCGGGGGCATTATCCGAACACTCAATCCTTTGGTGAACAGCGGAACAGTCTTATTATCCCTGGAATCTGTTCAAAAAGCTTTAAATACAGATCATCTGGTAGCCACCGTTTCTATTAAAGCATCCCCGGGTAAAGAGGAAAAAGTTTTACAAACAGTAAATCAAAATTTCCAGGAAGAAAATTTTTCCCTGAAGGCTTATTCCTGGCAGGAGTCAGCTCAAAGTTTAATCAATTATAGTAAAATGGAAAAACAGGCAGTTGCTGCCATCATGTCCATTGTTTTATTGATTGGCATGGTAGGCATCATCAACAATATTGTTCTTTCTTCACTGGAGAGAAAATCGGAGATCGGCATGATGAAAGCGCTGGGCATGCGAGAGTGGGAAATTGTCTTTGTCTTTATGGTAGAGGCAATCGGAATTGGACTATTAGGTGGTCTGATGGGCTGTCTCATGGGCTTCATCGGTGTAAGCTGGCTGGTAAATCAGGGAATCAGTTTTGTGGCATTGTATGGAGAGATAGCTGAGTGGGCACAATTTGGCATACCAATTATGGATAAAATTTATGGGGTTTGGAATTATGCAACATTTGGTTATATCTTTTTCCTGGGGACTCTGGTTGCGATATTGTCTAGCATCATACCGGCTTATTGGGCAGCAAAAAAGGACCCGGTAGAAGCTATCTACCGTCGGTAGAAACATCATTGTATTCAAAAGTTTGGGAAAATAGAAAAAGATTCATGAATAAAAGAGTGCATACGCTAAGGAGGTAAGAGGAATGCCTTTATTGGAACTGAAAAAGGTAAAAAAGGTTTACCGGCAGGGTAAAATTGAAGTGCCGGCTTTAAGGGGAGTCGATATGGTGGTAGAGGAAGGGGAATTTACGACTATATTTGGTCCGTCAGGATCGGGTAAGACAACACTTTTAAATATGATAGGCTGTCTGGATACCCCAACAGAAGGCGAGATTCATCTCAATGGCAACAGAATCAGCGACCTTTCCAAGAAAGATCTTGCTATGACCCGGCGCCATAATATCGGTTTTATTTTTCAAAGCTATAACCTGATACCTGTTTTAACAGCTTTTGAAAATGTGGAGTTTGCCATCAGACTTATCGGAAGACTGTCGGAAAAAGAGATGAGAGAAAAAGTGTTGGAGATGCTTGAAGAGGTTGGGCTGAAAGGTAAAGAGAACCGCAAGCCGGGAGAATTGTCCGGTGGAGAAAAGCAGAGGGTCGCTATTGCCAGGGCTTTGGTAAAAAAATCTAAGATTATCCTGGCTGATGAACCGACTGCTAATCTGGATTCGGAAACTGCCCAGGAGGTCATTAAAAATATGACCAAGATGAATCAAGAGCTGGGGACCACTTTTATCTTTTCAACACATGACCCGCAAATCATGGAATATGCCCGCAGGTTTATTAATCTGAAAGACGGAATGATTTCTTCTGATAAGAGGAAGGATTAAAAAATGTTCAGCATTCGTCTGGGATTAAAGAATTTATCTCGCCAAAAGAGAAGAAACTTCATTACTATCTTTGTCATAGCCTTTTCCTTTTTTGGTTATCTTTTTACGGAATCGATCATGAATGGTTTGGAAGAGATGTCCTTTGAAAATATTCGAAATTTTGAAACAGGGGATATCCAGATTGCCCATCCGGATTACTGGGAAGAAAGAGATGAATTAACCCTGAAGGATTTGATCAGCTGGGATGATGGGTTACGCGAAATGATCAGTCAAACTCCAGGGGTAACCGGAATTTCTCCCGAGCTGAGATTTTCTGCCAATTTAAATAACGGCATCGATGAGATGGGTATTATCGGATTGGGAATTGTTCCGGAAGATTATAATCAGGTATTTCAAACTCAGGATTTCTTTATCGAAGGTTCCATGTCTGCCTTAGGTGAAAATAAAGCTGTCATCGGTGAGAAATTGGCAGAACTGATGGATTTAAAATTGGATGATTACATCATTTTGCTGGTAAGAACAAAAGAGGACACCTTTAATACGATCGATATAGAGATCGGTGGTATTATCCGCACACTCAATCCCATGATGAACAGCAGAACAGTTTTACTTCCCTTGAGCACGGTTCAACAGTCTTTAAACGTAGAAAACAGTGTAACGATGATTTCTCTGAAAACCACCCCTATGATTGAAGAGAATATCATTCAGCCTTTGGAAGACAACTTTCAGGAAAAAGAACTACCGATACGTGCTTATTCCTGGCGGGAATTAGCTGCAAATGTCATTGCTTTAAGTACCACCAAGAAAAGTGGTATCGGTGCAATCATGTCTGTAGTCCTGCTCATCGGTATGGTGGGTATTGTAAATAATATTATTCTCTCCGGATTAGAAAGAACTTCCGAGATCGGCATGATGAAGGCCTTGGGCATGAAGGAATGGGAGATCGTCTTTGTCTTTATGATAGAAGCCCTGGGTATCGGAGTGCTGGGAGGATTAGCCGGATGTCTGCTGGGATATATTGGTGTCAGGTGGTTAGTACGCAATGGATTTTATATCGCATCTTTTGGTGACTGGTCTCAATACGGTATCCCTATTGTAGACCGGATTTACGGTGTATGGAATACCCAGGCTTTTGCCTATATCTTTATGCTGGGTGTCGTAGTGGCGATATTATCCAGTATATTACCGGCTTATTGGGCAGCCCATAAAGATCCGGTAGAGGCAATCTATCATCGATAAGGAGGCAAAAAATGAAGTTTTTATGGAATTTAGCAAGGAAAAACCTGTCCCGTTCCAGGACAAGGACCATCGTTTCTGTGATTGCCATTGCCATAGCTATCATTTCGGTGGTTTTTTTACGGGGAATGATTGGTGGGTTGTTGACCTCTACTTTTGAAAACCATATTCATTATGTAGCAGGTCATATCCGGGTCATTGATCAGGAATATAAATTAAAAGAGCATCTGGTTTCTCTTAATTATACGGTTAATGGCTTTGAATATGATGGATATGAGCAGATGGTTGATAGATTAAAACAGGTTGAAGGAGTAAATCAGGTTTTGCCTCGCCTGAAGTTTGGATCTATGGTCAGTCATGAGGATAAGATGATAGGTATGATGGGGTGGGGAGTAGATCCCGAAGAAGAGATTGAATTTACCGGAATTGACCGGCATATTGTAGAAGGCAGGATGATACAACCTGGAGAAAGAGAAATGGTGATGGGAGCCGGTTTAATGGAAAAAATCGGAAAAAATGTTGGAGATAAAGTGACCTTTCTCTATAGCACTGCCTTTGACTCTTTTCGCGCTTCAACCTTTCAGCTGGTAGGGAAAATCCAGAGTAATCTTGATTTATTAAATGAAGCTATCTTTCTTTTACCTTTAGACCAGGCTCAGGCTATTCTGGAAATGCCTGGTGAGGTTACCGAATTGTTAATCGTCACGCCTGACTATAACCAGGCTAATGTAGTCCTGCCCCATATAGAAGAACTGTTTGAAGCAAATGATCAATCTGATAAATACACTTTACAGCTCTGGAACAGGGATTATGAGATGATTGAGCTCTTTGGTATGGCTAAAACAATTTATAATTTTATTTACATATTTATTATCATCTTAGCCTGTTTTGTCTTAATCAACACCCTGATTATGATTGTTAATGAAAGAACAAGAGAAATAGGGATGATGAGCGCACTGGGATTGAAAGCAAAAGAGATTCTCTATCTTTTTGCCATGGAGGGCATGATTATCGGTGCCCTGGGCAGTGCCATCGGAGTTATCATTGGTGGCATTATTACCAAGGTATTTTCCGTAGTGGGAATTGATTTTGGAGCAGCCATGGAGGGGATGTCAGCAGACTTAATGTTTGAGCCGATGTTCTATACAGTTTTCAGTTTAGAAAATCTAATCTTTGCCTTTATACTGGGAGTAGTAATCGTGACTGTTGCCTGTATTATTCCAGCCAGGATGGCTGCCCGTCTGGAACCCAATGAAGCATTGCGTTAAAACAAAGAAGAGGAAGGAGATTTACGAATGAAAAAAATAAATAAGAGCCTATTCATCGCCATATTATTCATGTACTTGTTCGGATTTTTTACAGCAATTACATCAGCCCAAATGACAGCCGAAGAAATAATGGCAAAAAGAGACGATAATGAGTATATCCACTCAGCCCGGATAGAGGCAACCATGGTAATCAGCCAGGGAGGCAGAAGAATAGAGAAGACCATGGTCATGTATTCCTTGGAGAAGGATGCCCTGGTGGAATTTACTAATCCTGCCGACCGGGGAAGTAAGTTTTTAAAGAGGGAAGACAATCTCTGGATGTTCTTTCCGGATGCCGAGGATATCGTTAAAATCTCTGGACATATGCTGGAACAGGGTTTCATGGGCAGTGATTTTTCTTACCAGGATATGATGGAATCCGATAAACTGACTGAACTGTACGCTTTTACTCTTTTAGAAGACGATACTTTTAATGACCGTCTCTGCTATGTTCTGGAAGCGGTTGCTGTACCCGGACAGAAAGTATCCTATTACCGCAGGGTGACTTGGATAGACAAAGAACGTTTTGTCAGTTTAAAAGAGGAACTTTATGCCGAAAGCGGCAGATTGTTAAAAGTGAGCGAAGTACAGGAGATTGAGGAGATAGAAGGTCGCTGGTTGCCGGTACAATCTATCATGGAAAACAAATTACGCAAAGATACCTATACACAATTTATCATAAATGAAATTAAATTGAATCCTGAATTGGATGAGAGAATATTTAGCCTACAAAGCTTGCGTTAAAGGATAAGAGAATCATAATTTTTATATAATTAGTTAAGTTTAAATGCCCTTTATTTCTTAATAGTAAATAAAAAGGGCATTTTTTATTTGACTATAATTTATTTATAGAACAGGTAAGTGCAAAGCTTTCTGAAGTAAATTCTAAAATTGTTTTTAAAATATAGAAAATAAGGTATTATTAGATGGATCTTGTTAGAAAGAAGGAAAAACGAAAGGAGTAGAATTGGAATGTTTATTAATTTAAGAAGTGATACTCAGACTTTGCCCACAGAAGAGATGCTGGAGGAAATGAGATACGCTCCCTTAGGAGATGATGTTTTTGGAGAAGATCCCACTGTTAACAAGCTGGAGAAAATAGCTGCTGAAAAGATGGGTAAAGAGGCAGCACTATTGGTTGCCAGTGGAACTATGGGTAATTTATGTGCTCTTATGAGCCATACCCATCCTGGTGATGAAGTAATATTGGAAGCAGATTCCCATACTTATTATTATGAAGTAGGAGGATTTTCAGCATTAGCCGGACTTTCTCCCAGATTAATACAGGGGGAACATGGAATTATAACTGTAAATATGATTAAAAAAGTAATGCGAAATAGGGATATTCATTTTCCGCCGACTACCTTATTATGTATTGAAAATACACATAATCGTGGAGGAGGAACTATTTATCCTGTTTCATTAATGGATGAAATTGCCCACTTTGCCCATGAACAGGGATTAAAAGTGCATGTAGATGGAGCCCGTATCTTCAATGCGGCAGTTGCCCTGGGGGTAGAGGTAAAAGAATTGGTTAAGAATGCCGATTCAGTTATGTTCTGCCTCTCGAAAGGTCTAAGTGCTCCGATAGGTTCGGTACTTATTGGGAGTAGAACCTTCGTTGAGAGAGCCAGAAAAGTAAGAAAAATGTTAGGCGGTGGCATGAGACAGGCTGGAGTATTAGCATCAGCAGGAATTGTGGCATTAGAAAAAATGGTTGATCGCCTGACAGAGGACCATGTCAATGCCAGATATATTGCCGAGGAGTTAGTGAAAGTTAATGGTCTTCAAATTAACTTAAACACAGTACAAACCAATATGGTTTACTGTGATATCAGTCAAACAAAAGTGTCAGCAATCAAACTGGCAGCATTATTAAAAGAGAAAGGACTATTGGTATCTCCTGTGCCTCCCTTTAAGATTCGTCTAGTAACCAATCGCCATATTTCCAGAGAAGATGCGGGAAAGGCTGTAGAGATTATAAAGAAAGCAATTGAAGAGAGCCTTCTTTAATTTTGCTTTATTATAATTATTTTATGATAGAATGTATAAAAAGGCACAAATTCTTAATTTTATATATTGTAATTTTGCCATAATACTACTTTTTTAAATTTCTTAAAGCCATTCACAATATAAATGCGATATTCACCAAGCCGAAGAATATGGTAGAAGTAGATAATAAATAAGTTATTTAATTATTTTTAGGAATTGAGGTGAGATAGAGATGATTCAGGAAGACAGAATTTCCTATCTTAATGAAAAGCATGAGCAAGAAGGCAAATATATTATCTATTGGATGCAGGCTTCTCAACGTGTGAAATATAATCAAGCCTTAGAAATTGCTATCAGGATAGCGAATAAATGTTCTTTGCCTCTGTTAGTTTATTTTGAAATAACAACAGATTTTCCGGATGCCAACTTACGACATTATTATTTTATGCTGGAAGGCCTGCAGGAAGTTTATCAGGAATTGAAAAAAAATGGCATTAAAATGATTCTCCATTATCAGGAGGACAGCAGTACCCCGGATTTATTTAAGCTGGCAAAAGATGCAGCTATAGTTGTTACTGACTGTGGTTATTTACATTTTCAGCTTGAATGGAGAGAAAAATATGCGGAAGAAATACCATGTCTGATGCTCCAGGTTGAAAGTGATGTTGTTATACCAGTAGAAACTGCCTCAACTAAAGAAGAATTTACTGCAGGCAGTTTCAGGCCAAAAGTAAATAGATTATTGTCAGATTATTTAAAGCCAATAGATACTACAGAACCAAAACATTCCTCATTAAATTTTGCTATAAAATCATTACCTATAGACGATATTTCCAATTGTCTTGACTATCTGTCTGTAGACAGCTCAGTACCACCTTCTCCCATCTATCATGGTGGAAATAGTAAAGCCAAAGATTTCTTAAGTCAATTTATCAAAGAAAAGATATATCGCTTTGAATCTTTGCGAAATAATCCATCTGAAGATTATTTGTCACATATGAGTCCATATCTGCACTTTGGACAGATTTCTCCATTATATATTGCATTAAAATTAAAATCAGAGGCACCGGCTGAAGCTTATCGGGTATATCTGGAAGAGCTAATTGTTCGCCGTGAATTGGCAATTAATTATGTGTATTATAATGTAAATTATGACCAGTTTAAAGGACTGCCCAGATGGGCAAAGAGTACCCTGGAAAAGCACCAGCATGATACCAGAAAAATTACTTATTCAATTGCAGAATTGGAACATTCACTGACACATGATCCGTATTGGAATGCTGCCCAACAGGAAATGGTAATTACCGGAAAAATGCACGGATATTTGCGTATGTATTGGGGCAAAAAAATATTAGAATGGAGTCCCACGCCTCAGGAGGCTTTCCAAAGGTGTATTTATCTGAACAATAAATATGGACTGGATGGTCGCGATCCTAATGGATATGCGGGAGTTGCCTGGTGTTTTGGATTACACGACCGAGCCTGGAAAGAGCGGCCCATTTATGGCAAGGTTCGCTATATGAACGACAATGGTTTGAAAAGAAAATTCGATATGGAAAAATATATCCAGAAGGTTAAGGAATTAAAAAAGACGCACTAAAATAATTTTTATTATTTTTTAAATACCGGTAAACAATTGATAAATCTTGGTAGGAGAGCATTTATGCTGACCCAACAAGTTGTTGTTTTAATGATTTTGACGGCAACAATTATCCTATTTATCTTCGACATTTTACGGGTGGACCTGGTGGCTATTTTATGCATGCTGGCATTAGGATGGTCAGGAATATTAGAACCTTTAGAGGTAATTTCAGATTTTTCCAGTAATGCGGTGATAGCCATGATTGCCGTTATGGTAATGGGTTACGGAATTTCTAAAACAGGTATAATGGAGAAATTTTCCCGTTGGATTATAAAGATTGTTTCCGGAAGTAAGCGCAAGTTAATTGTACTGGTATCTATCTCTGTTGGTTTGATATCGGCTTTTATACAAAACATTGGTGCAGCAGCTCTTTTCTTACCGGTTATAATTATCATTGCCAAAAAAGAGAATTATCATCCATCAGAGTTGATTATGCCCATGGGTTTTGCTGCTATCTTAGGGGGAACACTTACTATGGTAGCTTCAGGTCCTCTGATAATTTTAAATGATTTCTTAAGAAACGCAAACTTGGAGCCTTATAACTTTTTTAGCGTAACCCCGGTTGGACTTTTGCTATTATTGACTGGTATCTTATACTTTTTCTTTTTAGGTCCACATGTATTGCCAAAAAGGGATGTTAAAGCAGTCAAACCTGAGCAGGAAATGTTAATAGAATCCTGGCAATTGCCCCAGCAGGTCCAACATTATCATATTACCGAACAAAGTTCTTTAGTTGGTAAAACTCCTGAAGCCGCCGAGATATGGGAAAAGTATCAGCTAAATATACTTGCTTTGTCAATCGAAAAAGATATAGAATATGCCCCCTGGAGGGAAACTCACTTTAAACCAGGTCAAAAACTGGCATTACTGGGAAATGAAGAGAGAGTAAAAGAATTTGCAGTTTTTTATAATTTGCAATTAATTGAAAAGTCAGATATTTTTCCTGATTTTCAAAATCCCCAAAAAGCTGGATTTGCCGAATCAATTATCCCTCCCAGGTCTGAATTTGTCGGTAAAACTATACGCCAGTTAGCTATTAGGAAGAATTATCATATAGAGCCAATTATGATTTTCAGCCAGGGAAAAGCAGTGCGGGATAATTTCTCCGATAGAATCCTGGTAGCAGGAGATATATTAATATTCCATGGGTTATGGAGAAATATTAATCAATTAAAAGATTCCGGCCAGATTATTGTTTTAACTTCTATTAAAAGAGAAAGTGAGAAGAAGGGAAAATTATTACTGGCAATTGTCTGTTTTGCTGCAGGGATTGGGTTGGCTCTTGCTGGGTACCCACTTTCTATTTCACTTCTTACCAGTGCAGTTGTTATGGTATTAACCGGAGTATTGAATATTGAAGAATTCTATCAGGCAATAGACTGGAAAGTGGTATTTTTAATTTCCGGTTTAATTCCCTTGGGTATTGCTATGGAAAAAACCGGCACAGCTGCTTTTCTGGCTGAAAAGGTAATGTTTATAATACAAGGCAAACATCCTATCTTTATTATTTTTTCTATTGCCCTTATTTCCACTTTATTTTCCTTATTTATGTCAAATGTGGCTTCAACCGTTGTTTTGATTCCCTTGATTATCAATTTATCATTGTTAACAAATATGGATGCCAGACCTCTGGTATTATTAGTCGCAGTTTGTGCAGCTAATTCTTTTATATTGCCCACTCATCAGGTTAATGCTATGCTGATAACTGCAGGTAGTTATGAGAACTCTGATTATTTAAAAGCAGGCGGTATCATGACTTTGTTATTTTTAGTTGTAGTTACCTTTGTTTTTTATTTCCTTTATTTCTAATTTACTATTTTTAGATTAAGGAGGACATGATATTTATGTATATTGAACAGTTTTATGTACAGAAAATTGCCCACAGTTCCTATCTTTTAGGAGGAGAGGAAAATTGTGCTATTGTTGATCCTAGTCGTGATGTTGATAGATATATTGCTGTTGCAAAAGATATGGGATTTAAGATAACCCATATTTTAGAAACTCATTTGCATGCAGATTTTATATCAGGGCACATGGATTTAGCTGAGAAAACAGGGGCTAAAATTTATGCACCGGCTTCGGCTGATTGTCAGTTTGAACATAAGGCATTAAAAGAAGGAGATGAATTCCAAATTGACAATATCTCAATCAAGGTATTGGAAACCCCGGGTCATACACCGGAACATATTGCCTATATTGTTACAGATAAGTCCAGAGGTAAGGAGCCAGTGGTTTTATTTTCTGGTGATACATTATTTGTAGGGGATGTTGGTCGTCCGGATTTATTTCCGGGCAGAGCAGAGGAATTAGCCTCCAAATTATTCAACAGCCTGAAAAAATTCAAGGAATTACCTGATTTTTGTGAAGTATTGCCGGCACATGGGGCGGGCTCTCTCTGTGGAAGAGCCATGGGAGCAAAAAGAAGAAGCACAATTGGTTATGAGAAGAGATACAATGAAGCATTACAGATTGATTCAGAAAAGGAATTTATTGCTTCTTTGACCAATGATATGCCCCCGGCACCGGACCATTTTAGCCGTTGCAGTGAGATTAACCGGAAAGGTCCAAAATTAGTTCGAAAAATAGACCTCATTAAGGCTTTGTCACCAATTGAATTTGGAAAGCTGGCAGAATCTAAAAAATATATAGTCCTGGATTGCCGCAGCTATGATGCCTTTGCAGGCCAGCATATTATAAATTCATATGGCATTACTTATGACGGAAATTTCCCGACTTTTGCCGGTTGGGTTATTCCACCAGAAAAGCAGATTCTGCTGGTAACACCTGATAGAGTTTCTGCTGAAGAGGTAGCAGTATGGCTTCGGAGGGTCGGTTTGGATAATGCATGTGGTTACCTGGAAGGCGGAATGTTTGAATGGGCTAAAGACGGATTGCCAAGCCGTCATGTACTTCAGGTTTCTTCCCCGGAATTGGAATTGTTAAGGGAAGATGATGATATTAAAATACTGGATGTTAGGGCAGCATCTGAATTCGAAGAAAAACACATAGAAGGTGCGATTAACATATCTGCTCCTGATTTGAGAGAAAGATACAAGGAATTGGATAAAGAAGAAAAATATTATGTTGTCTGCAGCACGGGTCATCGTTCAACCCTTGCAATTTCTTTACTTTTACAGAGAGGATTTGAACAGCTGGTAAATGTTGCCGGTGGAATGACCGGAATGGGAGAATTTGGTGAAAACAGGGAGATAATTAATAAATGGGGAAGTTTCCCTTATCGCTGGAAGATTCATAGAAAATAGTAAAAATTGATTCCCAAAGGAGGAATTATAAATGGAATTTTTAACATTGAAAATATGTTCTCCTTATTTAGTTGGAGCAGGGATTGGGATATTAAGCTGGTTTACTTTTTTGCTTTCCAATAAACCTATTGGATGTTCTACTGCTTTTTCCAGAACCAGTGGCATGATAGAACAGGCTATAACAGGTAAGTCTTTAGCAAAAAATCCCTACTACCAAAAATTTCCTGCTGTGATTGATTGGGAGTGGATGTTTGTTTTAGGTATTATCGCTGGTTCCCTGGTTTCAGCAAGGCTTTCAGGGGATTTTTCTTTAAGACTTATTCCTTCTCTTTGGATGGCACGTTTCGGCATAGTATTTTTACCCCGCTTTTTTACTGCATTAATTGGCGGTATTATTCTGGGAATTGGGGCTCGCTGGACTGGAGGCTGTACCAGTGGTCATGGTATTAGCGGAACTATGCAGCTGGCAGTAAGCAGTTGGATTGCTGTAATATTATTCTTTATCGCTGGAGTAGGTGCTGCACAATTTATATATTATGGACTGGGAGGTTAGAGATGTTAAAGGAATTACACTCTCAGAATAAAATACAGTTATTCCTCGGTCTTCTAATGGGCTTTTTCTTTGGTTTTTTACTGCAAAAAGGAGGAGTAGCTAAATATGATGTGATTATGGGGCAATTGCTACTGAAAGATTTCACCGTAATCAAGATAATGCTATCAGCAATTGTGGTGGGTATGGTGGGCATTTATCTGATGAAAGGTATGAGAATGGTAGAATTGCATCCAAAACCAGGCTCTGTCGGTATGACTGTAGTTGGAGGTTTGATATTTGGAGTAGGATTTGCATTATTGGGGTATTGTCCAGGAACCATATCAGCTGCCATCGGTCAGGGAAATTTAGATGCATTATTTGGAGGATTAGTAGGTATTCTAATGGGGTCCGGAATTTTTGCCCATTTATATCCAGGATTGGAAAAATTTCTCAAGATAGGATGGTTCGGTGAAATTACTATCCCAGAATATCTAAAAGTAAACCCCTGGTTAGTAATTATCCCTATAAGTCTATTGATTGTATTATTTTTGTATATAATTGAATCAGTTGGCTTATAAAAAATAATGAAAAATTAAAGCCTTATTCAACTGAAGAAGAATTTAATTTAATTGTTTTATTATATGTTAAGTGAATATATTTTTTGAAAGTTAGATTTATATAATCCAATTTTATTTATTGCTGAAATAACCCAAATATTATAGAAGTTACATAGAACTGTAGTTGTTATATAATATTTTAGCGATGCATCTATTTTAATCTGGAGAATTTAGATGAATATTAAAAATACAATGATAGAAGTACTACAGGCTATATTACCCATAACTATCGCAGTATTTCTTTTACAATTTACCATTATTCGATTGCCGATAAGGGAATTTATGATTTTTCTTTTTGGGGTTGTTTTAACCTTTTCTGGTTTTATTTTGTTTCTTATTGGTGTGCGATATAGTCTTTTGCCTATAGGTGAGGAATTTGGTATTTTTTTAATGAAGAACGAGAATCTATGGCTGGTTATTGGTCTTGGTATTGCCTTAGGGTTTGCGGTTACTATCTCTGAACCCGGTTTACAGATCCTTGCAGATCAGGTAATGGATGTTTCAAATGGAGAGATTCCCAAAAGTCTTTTAATGGTTACTGTATCCTTAGGATTAGGCATATTTCTTGCCTTATCGTTGGTCAGAATCATTTATAAAATATCTTTGCGAATTATATTATTAGGTAGCTATATTTTAGTTTTTCTATTGGCCATATTCTCTTCACCAAATTTTTTTGCAGTTTCTTTTGATGCCGGTGGTGTTACAACAGGTCCCATGACAGTTCCATTTATTCTTGCCTTTGGAGTAGGGATGTCTTCAGTAAGTGGTGCAAAAACTACATCTGGAGATAGTTTTGGTTTTGTAGGCTTAGCGTCTGTCGGACCTATTTTAGCAGTATTAATTCTAGGGATGATATTCTAATGAAAATATTTATAGATATTCTAATAGACAAAACAGTAGAAGTGCTATTTGCTTTATTACCCCTTTTAATCATATTTGTTATATTTCAATTTATAAAAATAAAATTACCTAAAGCACAGTTTGTGATAGTTTTAAGAGGATTATTACTTACTTTTTTAGGACTTGTTTTATTTTTGAGTGGGGTTGATTTGGGTTTTATTTACATGGGTGATTTAATAGGTAAGACACTTGGACAATTATCTTATAATTGGATTCTTATTCCAATTGGATTTGTATTGGGATTTGTAGTAACCATTGCTGAGCCGGCGATCCAGGTATTAATTATTGAAGTTGAAAAAGTAACAGCAGGCTCGATTAATAGAAAAATTATCCTTTATTTTTTATCTTTTGGTGTTGCTGTGGCGGTGGCTTTATCGATGTTCAGAATGATAAATAATATATCTCTGTGGTATTTCATTTTACCGGGATTTTTAATAGTGTTGATTTTTATGTGGTTTGTTAGCCCTATTTTTGTATCCATAGCTTTTGATTCCGGAGGCGTAGTCACCGGACCTATGATTGCTACCTTTCTTTTATCACTAACTGTTGGGAGCTCAACTGTCATTTTGGGCAGTGATCCTCTAACTGATGCTTTTGGAATGATTGCAATGGTGGCTATGGTTCCCATATTTTCTATCCTTGTATTGGGTATATTATACAATAGAGCAGAAGCCAAAGCTAACGAACAAGCAAAGATAAATGCTGAAAAAGAAAAAGTAAAAGAATTTGTTTTACTGGGAGTATTTGCTAAAAAAAAATATATGGCAGATATTGTAAAATATTTTAAAAATATCGAATTTAAAGGAGATAATAGCATTCAAGAGTCATATAACAAAGTTGATGTTTACAGCGAAATAGTGACCTTTCCAGAAGAAATAGAAAAAGAGATGCTATTCAAGCTAATAGAAAAAGATAAGACTACCGATATTATAAGAACAATTCAGAAAAAAATATTTTTGGATGATTCTAACGAGGGCTTGCTATTTACTATAGATATGGATAAAATTGCTGAAATCTGTTATCTTTATCATTCCAAGAAAAGAAATAAGGAATAATCTGAAAAAGTGTATGTACATCGAGATGTTATTTCTAAAAAATACTTTAAACTTTTGCAATTAGCTTGATTAGAATATAATTCATTTATAGATATTAACAGAATCCCTATAGGAAGAGTTCTATGAAATATAATAAAGATAATGGAGGGGAAATATGGCTGAAATAAATATTAAATTTGATTTAATTGTGACTATCGTCAGTAAAGGGTATGCTACAGATGTTATTCAGACTTCTAAAAAAGCTGGAGCTGAAGGTGGTACCATTTTGTTAGGACGTGGTGCTGGAGTACATGAAGGTGGAAAAATATTTGGAATTCCTATTGAGCCGGAAAAAGAAATTGTCTTTACTCTGATTGACAACAACAAGACCAATCAGGTATTAAAAGCAATTCGGGAGGAGTTATGTTTGGATGAGCCAGGTAAGGGAATTTCTTTTGTACTGGATGTAAAAAAAGTGGTTGGCATCTGTCATCTGTGTGGTTTAGAACAAAAAAAAGATGATGAAGCAAAAAAATAGGAAATTCAAAGGTTACTTATTATAATTTTATGCTAAAATTCAGAAAAAAATCTTTTTTATTGAAGAATAATTTTTTTAATTTGAATTATAAAAGTTTGTTATTATTGATAAATCTATTTTTACTTTTAATTTTTTCTGCTCAAAACTGCTTAAATAATGAAAATTCTGGTTTTTCCGAAAATCAATATAGAATAATTGATATTTTTCCTCATGATAATACTGCTTTTACACAAGGATTAGTATGGAAAGGTAATTATTTTTATGAAAGTACAGGACTTTATGGCAGGTCTTCTCTGCGGAAAGTAGAAATACAAACCGGAAACGTATTACAAAAATATGATTTACCAAATGATTATTTTGGAGAAGGCATTACCATTTTTAAGGATAGTATTTATCAATTAACCTGGAAAGAGCAGACAGGATTTATCTATGATCAGGAAACCTTTCAACTGATAGATACATTTTCTTATTCTTATGAGGGATGGGGAATTACACATGATGGAAAACATCTTATTATTAGTGATGGAAGCCCGGTGCTTCATTTTGTAGATCCTTGTACCATGGAGGAAGTTAAACAGGTTACAGTATATTTTCAGAAGACCCCGGTGCGTTTTATAAATGAACTGGAGTATATTAAGGGTAAAATTTTCGCTAATATCTGGCAGACAAAACAGATTGCTATTATTAATACTGACTCAGGAGAGGTTACTAACTGGCTCGACTTGGGAGGTATTTTAGACAATATAGAGATAAATAGCTCTCAGGATATTGATGTCTTAAATGGTATTGCCTATGATGAAGATAAAGGCTATTTATTTGTTACCGGTAAATTCTGGCCTAACATATTTCAGATAAAAATTATGGATAATTTTGTACAGTAAAATATTAGTAGCTATGAGGCAAAAAGGTAACTTCCTAAAAAATGAATCCAGAGAGGGTGGTGGCGGCTATGACTAAAACAAAAGAATATAAAATTGAAAATTTAATAAATAAAAATATTAAATGTACCTGTGGGAAGATCCATTATGCAGGCATTGCCGATATTATTATTGGTAAAGATGCAATCAATAGGATACCTGGTTTATTAGCAAAATATCAATGCCAAAATCTATTTCTGGTGGCAGATGAAAATACTTATGGAGTAGTTGGGGAGAAAGTTGAGAAGCTTTTAAGAGAGCATGGATTTAATCTATCAGTACATATTTTTCAAAGAGAAAAGCCTTTGGTCGCTGATGAAAGAGCAATTGGAGAACTTCTAATTCGTCTAAATAAAGATACTGATATGCTTATTGCAGTCGGTTCAGGAACGTTAAATGATTTATTAAAATATATTAGTTATAAACTACATATTCCCTATATCATTGTAGCTACAGCCCCATCTATGGATGGTTATTCTTCATTTGTATCTCCCTTAATTGTAGGGAATCTGAAAATAACCTTTGAAGTCACCACCCCTCGGGCTATTATAGCCGATATTGATATTTTAAAAAAAGCCCCATTGAATATGCTCCAGGCAGGACTTGGAGATATGCTGGGGAAGTATACCGGTTTATGTGATTGGGAATTAACGAAAATTATTAACGATGAATATTATTGTAACTGGGTGGTAGGTCTGGTAAAGAAATCTATTGAAAAGTGCATAAACAATTTATCAGGTATTTTAGAAAGAAATGAGATGGCTATTGCCAGCCTTACTGAAGGACTGATTTTATCAGGTATTGCGATGAACTTGATCGGTAATTCACGCCCTGCTTCAGGTTCTGAGCATCATCTTTCTCATTGCTGGGAAATTATGTTTCTTTTAAGCGGTAAGGAAGCAATCTTACATGGAATTAAGGTTGGAATAGCTACTGTAGCTATTACCAAATTATTTCATATGTTAAAGAACAGACAAAAAATTGACTGTACTGTCGCTTTGGAAAAAATAGGTAATTTCGATAAGCAGGAATGGACTCAAAAGATAAACCAAATATTTCAGGTTGCCGCAGCATCGATAATTGCTATGGAAGAAGATTCTATGAAAAATTCTATTGAGAGCCATAGAAAACGCATCAAAATCATTGAAAAGAAATGGTTTGATATTATTAAGATGATAGATCAAATATTGCCTACAACCAAAACTATTGAGAAGATATTGCTGGATGTCAAGGCTCCAATTAATCCAATACAAATAGATATCGATGCCGATACCTTTTATAACAGTTTAATTTATGGGAAAGAAGTTAGAAATCGTTATGGTATTCTACAATTATTATGGGATTTGGGGCTGTTAGAAGAGTTTTCTCGAGAAATTGTTGATTATTTTTATCAGAAAAAATCATATAATATAACTTTATCAAAAAACAAAGAAAAAAATATTCTAAAACAAGCTAAATGTTTTATTCTGGATATGGATGGAACTTTTTATGTGGAAAATAAAATCATTGAGGGGGCACTTTCCTTTATAAAAAAAGTAAAAGAATGTGGAAAAACATTTTACTTTTTTACCAATAATTCATCTAAAAACGCCAGATATTATCAAGATAAATTAATGAAAATGGGTTGTCCGGTTCAGGAAAAAAACATCTTGACCTCAAATCAGGTTATCTTGAAATATCTAACTAACAATCAGAAGAATAAAAAAATATTTCTTTTAGGTAATAGCTATCTCAGGGATGATTTTAAGAGTGCAGGAGTGAAACTGGTGAATGATAATCCCGATCTGGTGGTGGTTGGTTTTGATACATCATTACAATATCAAAGGGTATCTAGAGCCTGTCATTATATTAGAGAGGGCATACTCTTCCTGGCTGTAAATCCGGACCTTAATTGTCCTGTTGAAGAAGGTTTTATTCCGGATTGTGGATCTATTTGTACTATGATTACTACTTCTACTGGTATTAAGCCTATTGTCTTTGGTAAACCATCTCCTTATACCTTACAATATATACTTGATTTTACCGGATTAGAAGCTGCAGATATTGCTTATATCGGTGATCGCCTTTATACTGATATTGCTATGGGCAAAGATAATGAAATGATTACTATCCTGGTTTTGTCCGGCGAGACCAGAGTAGAGGATATAGCTGGTTCCGGCTTTCAACCTGATTTAATCTTTAAATCCCTAAAAGAAATCAAAATTTTATTAGATGAAATTTATTAGGGAAGGAAGGAAATAAATTAACTTGATTCCTGCTACGATTCATTTTCTTATTAGTAAGCCTTAACTCTAGTAAGGTTAAGGTTAAAGATAAAATAATTAAGAAAGAATTCCAGTCAATCTTAATGCGGTATATACCAGCAGAAGCGCTAACAATAAATTTACTACTCTTTTTATCCACTCTTGATTTAAGAAATGGCTAATGCCAGCTCCTAAAGAAACCCATAGAAAATTGGAACTAAAACCCATTAATCCCAGAATTAGAGTGAAGACAAGTATCAAATGAGGCTTGGTTACAATGGGATGAAGAAAAGCGGTATAAAGGGTAAGGACAAAAATAATGCATTTTGGATTTACGAATTGAAGAAGAATCCCATGTTTAAAACCAAATGGCTGTATCTGTATCTGCTTATTATTTTGAGCAAAGGAATAGTCTGCTTTTAATATATTATAAGCTAAATACAGAATATAAGCAGCACCGATCCACCTCATTATTGATTCCAAAGAAGGTATAATTGTCAATAATAATTTAGAGCATAGTCCACCAAGTAATGATATCAATATGAATCCAAGAGTAATACCATAAATAAAGTTAATTGACTTTTTTATGCCATGTCTAACACCCATAGAAGTACACGCGATATTTCCGGGACCGGGTGTATAGATAGTTACTAATACAAAAGGAATAAGGGAAGCAACATCAATATTTTCCATTGATATCTGTTTTAGTATTTCGAATTTTATTATTTTTTTAGTAAAATTATTCAATAGTTGTGGTTAGTTTACATTAAATCAATATAGATGTCAATGATAGAAAATGACAGTCAGTCGATGTTATTAGAATGCTTATAATCAAAAAGAATATTTTTTAAAATTATTTTTGCCATATATCGATACATTCATTATAATATTACTATAAATCAAATATAATATCAGCTATTATAAGCAGGTGATAAGGAGGGATGGTAATTGAACATATCATTAGATGTAATGGGCGGAGACTATAGCCCAGAAGAAACTCTAAAAGGAGCCTTTCTTTTTTTAAGAGATAAAAATGCCTCAATAACACTTTTGGGGGAGGCAATATTAATAGAACAGGATCTAGAAAAATATCCCTTTGATAAGGAGAAAATTGAGATTATTGATTGTCCCGATAGGATTAGTAATGATTTATTGCCTACAGAGGCTATTAAAGGAAAAAACAGCTCCTCGATTATGATGGGAATGGATTTATTAAAAGATGGGAAAACAGAAGCGTTTGTTTCTGCCGGTAATAGCGGTGCAGTTATGGCAGCGGCACTTTTAAAATTAGGTTGCATGCCCGGGATTAAACGCCCAGCCATTGCTGTGATTATACCGACTTTAAATGGCAATAAAATTATTCTTGATATGGGTGCTAATGTTGATTGTAAACCAATCCATTTACTTCATTTTGCCCTTATGGGTGCTTCTTATGCCAGATATGAGCTTAATATCAATCAACCTAAAGTAGCATTACTCAATATAGGAGAAGAGATGAACAAAGGGAACCGATTAACCAGGGAGGCTTATATCCTACTCAAAGATAGGCAGGATCTTAATTTTATGGGAAATATCGAAGGAAGGGATATCTTTATGGGGTTAGCAGATGTTATTGTCTGCGATGGTTTTGTAGGTAATATTGTTCTGAAAACTGCAGAAGGCTTAAGCAATATGTTTATGACTGATTTTAAAGTCAGTATTTTAAGAAGCCTTCCTGATGATGTTACTACTCAAATGTTAAAAGAAAGATTTAGCGATTATGCCAGAAGACGGAACTATAAAACTTATGGAGGAGCGCCGCTATTAGGAGTAAATGGATTGTGTTTTATCTGTCATGGTAGATCTAAGGCAGAGGCAATAAAAAATGCTTTATATA